>Ga0126308_10001062_pt1 | contig 10454 bp, 7 predicted proteins | sample Plot55_FD_92533 | JGI IMG/M metagenome (GOLD analysis project Ga0126308, IMG submission 92533) | Serpentine soil microbial communities from UC McLaughlin Reserve, CA, USA - Plot55 | ecosystem: Environmental > Terrestrial > Soil > Grasslands | place: USA: UC McLaughlin Reserve, Lake County...
GAGGGCGGGGGAGTCCAGTTGCAGTGCGCCGATGTCGACCGCCCCGGTCGCCCCCGAGAAGTAGGCGACCAGCGGGTCGTTGGGCGCGATCTCGACCGGCGGCGCCTCGACCCGCTCGGGCGGCGCGGCCACGGGCTCGGTCGAAGGCCGGACCCGCGGCTCGCGCCGCAGGACCCGCCGCAGGTTGCTCGGGATCGTGGTCATGGCACCTCCTTGAGAGCGGTTGTACCGTCCCACCGCTCCGGCATCGTTACGGAATCCGCTACGACGGGGTTATGCGACCATCCCGGGAACGTTACGGGCCGGGCCGGGTCGTGCCATGCTGACCGCAGAGCGTGGCCAGGGGAAGGGGGGTGCATGGCAGAGCTGCGGATCGCCCTGCTTGGGCCGCAGCGGGTGGAGCGGGACGGGGCGCCGATCGAGGTCGACACCCGCAAGGCCATCGCCCTGCTCGCCTACCTGGCCATGCACCCGGAGCGGCACGGCCGCGACGCCGTGGCCGGGCTGCTGTGGCCCGACTACGACACCGAGCACGCCAGGGGGGCGCTGCGGCGCACCCTGTCGACCCTGAACAAGGCGGTCGGGCCGGGGTGGCTGGCCGCCGACCGGACCACCGTCGGGTTCGCCCGGACCAGCTTCTGGCTGGACGTGGCCGAGTTCGAGGGGCTGCTGACCGGCCGCCGCGACCACGGCCACCCGCCCGAGGATGCCTGCCCGGCCTGTATCGCCCCGCTGGCGGCCGCGGCCGAGCTCCACCGGGGCGACTTCCTGGCCGGGTTCAGCCTGCGCGACAGCACCAGCTTCGACGACTGGCAGTACTTCCAGGCCGAACGGCTGCGGCGCGAGCTCGCGGGGACCCTGGAGCGCCTGGCCACGGCCCACATCGGCCAGCACCACTGGGACGACGCGGTCGACGCCGCCCGCCGCTGGCTGGCCCTCGACCCGCTGCACGAGCCGGCCCACCGCCAGCTCATGCGGATCTACACCTGGAGCGGCCGCCGCGGGGCCGCCCTGCGCCAGTTCCAGGCCTGCCAGCGGGTCCTGGAGGAGGAGCTGGGGGTCGAGCCGCTCGAGGAGACGGTGGCCGTCCACGAGGCGATCCAGGCCAGCCGCCTCCCCCCGCCCCCCGAGGTGATCCTCGCCCCGGCGGAGGCTGTGGACAGCCCGGCGCCCCCCTCCCCGGCGTCGGCTACCCTCCCGGTTCGGGGGCCCGCAGATCCGCGGGGTGGGGGGCTGGCGGCTGCCCGGGGCGCGCCGGAACCCCACCCACCGGGGGTTGGGGCCCCTGCATGGGAGGGTAGCCCAACCGGGGAGGGGGGGCGCGCGGTTGTCCACACCCCCCTGCCGGCGCCGCTGGTCGGGCGGGACCAGGAGCTCGCGGCCCTGCTGGCCGACTACGCGCGGGTGGGCGGCGACGGGCGGCTGGTGGTGATCGAGGGCGAGGCCGGGATCGGCAAGACCCGGCTGGCCGGCGAGCTGACCGGCCACGCCCGGTCGCTGGGGGCGTCGGTGGTCTGGGGGCGCTGCTATGAGGAGGAGGCCGGGGTCGCCTACGGGCCGTTCATCGAGGGCCTGCGGGGTGTCCTGGCCACCGGCCCGTCGCTGGACGAGGTGCCGCGGCACTGGCTGGCCGAGGCCAGCCGGCTGCTGCCCGAGCTGGTCGAGGCCTACCCGGGGCTGCCCGAGCCGGGGCCGCTGGACGGCCCGGCGGCCGGGCGGCAGTTCTTCGAGGGGGTCAGCCAGGTCCTGCTGGCCGCGACCGCCGGGCCGGTGCCGGGGCTGCTCGTCGTCGACGACCTCCAGTGGGCCGACGAGGCCTCCCTGAACGTGCTCGCCTACCTGGTCCACCGGCTCGAGGGCCGCCCCCTGCTGGTGGTCGCCTGCTGGCGCTCCGAGCAGGTCCCGGCCGACGCCCGGCTGCGCCGGCTGGCCGCCGAGACCAGACGGGCCGGCCGGGGCAGCGTCCTCGAGCTGCCCCGGCTGGACGCCGCCGGGGTGGCCGAGCTGGTCGCGGCCGTGGCCCCGGCCCGGGCCGGGGCGGCCGGGCTGCTCCATGAGCGGACCGAGGGGCTGCCGTTCCTGGTGCTGGAGTACCTGGCCGCCGTCGGCGAGGACGGCGAGCTGCCGGCGCTGCTGCCGGGGGGGGCCCGCGACCTGCTCGCGGCCCGGGTCCGCGGGGTCGGCGACGCGGCCAGGCAGGTGCTGGCCACCGCGGCCGTGCTCGGCCGCTCCTTCGAGGTCGACACCGCCCGGGCGGCCAGCGGCCGCAGCGACGAGGAGGCGGTGGCCGCCCTCGAGGAGCTGGCCGCCCGGGGCCTGGTCCACGAGGTCGCCGGGGACGTCTACGACTTCGGCCACGGGCTGGTCCGCGACCTGGTCTACGAGCAGACCAGCCTGGCCAGGCGGCGGCTGCTGCACCGCCGGGTGGGGGAGGCCCTGGCCGCCGCCGCCCGCGGCCACCGCCCCCAGGAGCCGCCGGCGGCCTCGATCGCCAGGCACCTGGAGCTGGGCGGGGCCACCGCCGAGGCCGCCGGCTACCACCGGCTGGCCGGCGACCAGGCCCGGGCGGTGTTCGCCAACCGCGAGGCCCTCGTCCACTACCGGGCCGCGGCCGCCCTCGGTCATCCCGACCCGGCCGGCCTGCATGCCGCCATCGGCGACCTGGAGACCCTGCTCGGCAACTACGACGCCGCCCTGGCCGCCTACACCGAGGCCGCCGGCGCGGCCGGGGACGGCGACCGCTGGGTCATCGAGCAGAAGCTGGGGGCCGTCTCGGCCCGCCGGGGCGACTGGGACGCGGCCGAGCGGCACCTGACCGCCGCCCTGGCCGCCCTGGGCAGCGCCGGCGCCGAGGCCCGCCGGGCCGGCCTGGCCGCCGACCGCAGCCTGGCCGCCCACCGCCAGGGCCGCGACGACGCCGCCGAGCAGCTGGCCAGGGACGCCCTCGACCTGGCCGCCGAGGCCGGCGACGCCGCCGCCCTGGCCAGGGCCCACGGCATGCTGGGCATGCTCGGCGCCGCCCGCGGCGACCACGACAACGCCCGCCAGCACCTGGAGCAGAGCCTGGCCCTGGCCGAGGCCCTCCCCGACCCCAGCGCCCGGGTCGCCGCCCTCAACAACCTGGCCCTGGCCCACCGGGCCACCGGCGAGGTCGACCTGGCCGTGGAGCACACCCGCACCGCCCTGGAGCTGTGCGCCCGCCAGGGCGACCGCCACCGCGAGGCCGCCCTCCACAACAACCTGGCCGACCTGCTCCACCTGGCCGGCCACCACGCCGAGGCCATGGACCACCTCAAGCAGGCGGTGGCGATCTTCGCCGAGGTCGGCGAGCCCGGCACCCTCGAACCGGAGATCTGGAAGCTCGTCTCCTGGTAGCCGTCCGCCCCCGGCCCGGCTGTGGGAGGCTTGGCCGATGGCCGTCAACCTGACCCGCAGGCAGGCCCTGGCCGCCGGGGCGGCCGGCCTGACCGCGGCCCTGGCCGGCGGGGCCGGGCTGGTCCAGGCGGGGACGCTGCCGGGCCGCTACCAGGTGGGCCGGCTGCTGGGCGCCTGCGACGTCGGCGACCCGCCGGCGACCACCGTCGCCCCCGGCCCGCTCCGCTTCGCCAGCTTCCCCTCCACGGCTCGGGGCCGCCCGGTCGCCTACGGCGTGGCCTGGCCTCCCGCGTCGGGCCCGGGCGACCGGCTGCCGGTCTGCCTGCTGCTGCACGCCGCCGCCGGCAACGAGCGCACCCCGTTCGAGCGCCTGCGCCTGCACCACCACCTCGCCCAGGCGACCGGCCCCGGCCAGGTCCGCCCGTTCGCCCTGGCCTCGGCAGACGGCGACGGCAGCGGCTGGAGCCCGGCCCCCGGCGACGACCCCTTCGCCATGCTCCTGGACGAGCTGCTCCGCTGCTGTCCGGCCTGGGCCTGGGCACCAGCCCCGGCCAGGTCGGGGTGCTCGGCTGGTCCATGGGCGGCGCCGGCGTCCTCCGCCTGGCCGAGCGCTCCCCCGACCGCCTGGCCGCCGTGGTCGCCACCAGCCCGGCCGTGGCCGCCTCCGGCCCCGAGGTCGCCGGCGCCGGCCGCCTGGCCGCGCTCCCGGTCAAGGTCGACTGTGGCGCCAACGACCCCTTCGCCGACGCCACCCGGGCACTGGCCGCCGCCCTCCCCAGCGCCGAGGTGGCCGTCGCCAAGGGCTGCCACGACGGCGTGTTCTGGCAGCGCCAGGCCCCGGCTCAGCTCCGCTTCCTGGCCGCCGCCCTCGGCCCCTAGCGCCGGGGGCGCAGCCACAGCGACATGGTGGTGGGCTGCACCGTCTGGTCGGTCACGGCCAGCAGCTCGGCCGACAGGCTGTCCAGGTCCAGGTGCTGGCGCAGGCGGCCGCTGAACGCCTGGATGGTGCGGGCGGCGTCGTAGCGGTGGCGGTTGAAGCGCCGGTCCACGACCTGCTGGGTGCGGCGGCGGGCCGGCTGGAAGACGGCGGCCACGGCCAGGGTGGCCCCGGCAACGGCCAGGCTGGAGCTCTCCGGCAGCAGCCGGCCGAGCAGCAGCACGGCCGCGCCGTACCCGAGGGCCAGGAACACGGTCAGCACCGTCCAGGCCAGGGTGCGGCTGATGATCCGGTCCAGGTCGTACAGCCGGTAGCGCAGCACCGACGCGCCAACGGCCAGCGGCAGGACCACGATGTAGCTGGAGGAGGACCACAGCCACAGGGCCTCGACGCCGGTCACGGTGCCGGCCGCCACCCCACCGCCGCCACCCCGGCCAGGATGGCGGCAAGGGCGACCCAGCGCAGCTGGAGGCGCTCGCGCGGCTGAGCCCGGCGGAACCGGACGATCCGCGACCCGGCGCCGACCAGGATGGCCACCTGGGTCAGCAGGGCGGCGATCCAGTCGACCACCCGCAGGACGGTCTCGGCCGGCTCGCCCAGGGACAGGGCCATCGGGCTGACGACCGACCCGAACGGCGGGTCCATCGGGGACCGCTCCAGCGCCTCGGCCAGGATGTAGACCAGCGGCGCGGCCGCCGTCAGCCACACCCACCAGCGCCAGCGGGGCGACGGCGGCGACCCGGTCGGGGTGAGCAGCAGGATGAAGCCGATCGCGGCCGGCCACAGGACCCAGCCGGTGTCGGAGAACAGGGCCGCCCAGCGGGCCCCGGGCAGCGGCCCGGCGCCGGCCAGCAGGTCGAGGCTGGCGTAGTCCTGGGCGAGCCCGAGGGCGATCAGGGACACGCCCAGCCCGAGCAGCAGCCAGCCCACCGGGTGCCGGGACCGGCGGCTGACCAGCACCGCTCCCACCGTGGCCGAGCTCAGCGAGGCCAGCAGCAACGGCAGCGTGTCGCCGAGGGTGAGCTCGGCCAGGTCGGGCCGTCCGGCCCGGCGGAGCAGCTCGTTCACCCAGACGGCGGCCAGGAAGATGAGCGCCCAGCCCCCACAGGCCCCAGCCGGCCAGCGCCGGCCACGGCGGCCGCCGGGCCCGCCGGGACGCCGTCACCGCCACGGCCGCCGCCGCATGCCGCTCCCAGGTCGAGGTCGCTGTCGAGCCAGTGTCGCGGCCCGCCGTCACGGCACCGCTACGGACCCCGGGAGACCGTCCCGGCCCGGCCGGCGGTGACCGACGGCACCGCGACCCGGTGACGGCCGTCACCCGCCCTGCTTGGCCTGGTGGAGAACAATGACCAGACCGAGATGCGACAGCTGGGGGGAAGATGGCGTTCATCGCCAAGTCAGCGGCTCCGGTCGCGCCCGCTGCGGCGGCGCGGCACTGGACCTTCGACCGGGCCGCCCTCGGCGGCCTCACCTCCTTTGTCGCCCCACCCGGGTATCTGCTGAGCGAGGGGCTGTTCGAGGCCCTCCAGCGGCAGGGCCGGCCGGTGATCTGGGTCCGGCTCGGGCCCGAGGACCGCGACCCCGGGACCTTCCTGCGCTCGCTGGTCGCGGCCGTCCAGCGCCACCACCCCGGCTTCGGCTGGGACCTGGACGCCGGGCCGGCCGGCGGCTCGCCGGCCGGCGGCGGCTGGCCGGCCCGGTTCGCCCGGCTGGCCGGGGCCGTGGCCGAGGCCAGCCCGGCCCCGGCCTCGCTGGTGGTCGAGCACGCCCACCAGCTCGGCGGGCCCGCCACCTCGGCGGCGGCCGGGCCGGTAAGCCCGGCCCTGCTCGGGGCTCTGGTCGACCCGCTGCTGGAGGAGGACCGGGCCTGCATCGTGATCAGCGACGCGCCCCTGCCGGCGGGCGCCCTGCCGGCCCGCGGGGCCACCGTCACCGCCGACGACCTGCGCCTCGGCCCGGGCGCGGCCGGCGAGCTGCTGGGCCGGGAGGCGCCCCGGCTGCCGGCGGCGGCGGCCCGCCGGGTGGCCAGCCTGTGCCGGGGGGCCACGGCCGATCTGGTGGCCGTCTGCGGGGCCGCGGCCACCCTCGGCCCGGCCGTGGTGGCCCAGGCCGCCGACCAGGCCGCCGGGGTCGAGGACCTGCTCGCCCACCTGGCCGTCGGCCTGCTCGCCGGGACCGGGGCCGACAGCCACCGGGCCCTGGCGCTCGCCCTCGAGGTCGGCTACAGCCACCCGGCCCTTTCGGCGGCCGTGCTCGGCCAGGCCGCGGCCCCGCCGGCCGGGCCGTGGCTCCAGCCGCTGGCCGACGGCTGGTCCACCCTGCGGACCGGCTGGCGCGACCCGCTCCGGGCCGCCCTGGCCCCAGCCCGGCCCCTCGGCGCCGAGACGGTCCACCGGGCGGCCGACTACCTGGTCGACCGGGGCGCCGCCGAACGCGCCGTCCCCCTCTACCTGGAGCTGGAGGACGCCGACTGCGCCGCCGGGGCCGCCGCCGGCCCGGTCGCCACCCTGGCCCCGCCGCACGACCACGACCGCCCCGGGTGGGAGCCGGACGGCCACCTGCTCAGCGTCCACCTGCTCGGCCAGCTCAAGGTCCGCCTGGACGACGTGGCCGTTGACGACTGGCCCAGCGGCCGCGGCCGCTCGCTGCTCAAGTACCTGGTCACCCACCGCGACCCGTGGCCGCGGCGGGAGCAGCTGATGGAGGCGTTCTGGCCCGAGGCGGCCCCGGCGGCGGCCCGCAACAGCCTGAACGTGGCCGTCCACGGGCTGCGGCGGGCCTTCCGGGGCAGCGGGATCCAGGTGGTGGTGCTGGAGGACGGCAGCTACCGGCTCGGCCCGGGGCTGCGGCTGTGGCTGGACACCGACGAGTTCGAGCTGCACCTGGCCGGCGGCCGCCGGCTGGAGGCGGCCGGTGACCTGGCCGGGGCCGCCGCCGAGTACGAGCGGGCCCTGGCCCTCTACCAGGGCGACTTCCTGGCCGACGACCCCTACGAGGACTGGCCGGTCATGACCAGGGAGCACCTGCTGCTCGGCCACCTGGACGTGCTCGACCGGCTCAGCGGCCTCTACTTCGGCCAGCACCAGTACGGCGCCTGTGTCGCCCTGTGCCGGCTGCTGGTGGAGCGGGACCGCTGCCGCGAGGACGCCCACCGCCGCCTGATGCGCTGCTTCACCCGCCAGGGCCAGCCCCACCTGGCCCTGCGCCAGTACCAGGCGTGCGCCGACGCCCTCGACCAGGACCTGGGGGTCGACCCCGACCCGGCCACGGTCGCCCTGGCCCAGCAGATCCGCTGGCACCAGCCGGTCTGAGAATTAATTTCCCGGTGATGGTGGCTAAGCGGGAGTTAAGCGCCCATTAAGCCGCGACTGCGATGGTTGCTCTGCGCGCACCCACCCACCGCACCATCGTCCAGGGAGGACGCACATGCCACAGGCCAACGACGCAGAACTCACCGAGCTCTACACCGCTTCTCCCGGCGTCGACGTCGAGGACAACGAGCCCAACACCGGCCCGCCCGCCGGCCCGCCGACCAACACCTTCGACCTGCACCTGCAGGCGGTGGCCGGCAACGTCATCGGCAACGGCGGCGCCAACTACAAGCTGCGGGCCGACTGCATCGACGAGACCCTGGCCGCGCCGAACCCCAACATGAGCGTCGGCCCGCTGAACCAGCAGTTCAGCCCGGGCGACGGCTGGGCGGCGGCCGGCGGCAACTTCGTCAAGGACGCGACCACCGCCATCAACGTCGACCCCAACGCCCGCGGCCACGTCCTGCGCTATGTGGCCTCGCTCGTCAGCGTCAACGGGGACGTCGTCTCCTTCATCGAGAGCAACAAGTTCATCCTGATCTAGCCTCTCGACCCGACCCCGACCCCTCGACAGGGAGCGCCCGCGCCAGCCGCGGGCGCTCCCCCCTTCCTGCCGGAGGACGCCATGAACGCCAACGACGCGCGCATCGTGCGGCTGTTCACCGTGCAGGTCGACGGCACCGTCGAGGACAACACCCCCAACGCCAACGCCCAGGTGCCCGACCACTTCGACCTGATCCTCCAGGCCGAGGTGGGTGGGGTCCTCGGCAACAGCGGGGCCAACTACACCCTGAGCTTCGCCGCCATCAACGACGACATGGTGGCCCGGCAGGTCTCCCTCAACCCGCCGGGCAACCCGTTCGCCGAGGAGTGGAACCTCGGCTGCGGCTGGATCCGGAGCGGCAACGACTTCGTCAAGACCAGCCCCGGGGAGGCCGACGGCATCATGCGCTACCGGATCGCCATCCCGCCCGGGCTGACCGGCGCCTTCCACTACAACGTCCGCCTGGTCTCGGAGAACTTCCAGGTGACCTCCTTCGCGCAGAGCAACCCGTTCCTTCTCGTGTGACCGCTCGTGTCCTGGGTATCCCTCAGTCCAGGATGCGCACGAGAAAGGAACCCCCGATGCGCGCACCTCGCCCCCACGAGATGGTCCACCAGGGAACCGACGCGTCCGGGATGCAGGAGTGGCGCTGCCCCGAATGCGGCCGCCACTTCATCGTCCGCTGGCCGCCCGACTTCGAGCGGCTGGTCCTCAGCGAGGGCGACGGGGACGCCGTCCACGTCGGCGCCAAGGACGGGGAGCCCGGCCTGACCGGGATCCGGCTGACCCGCGCGGCCACCGGCGAGGACGAGTGGCGGCGCTGGCTGCGCGACAACGGCATCGACTGGGACGGCCAGGTCGCCTGAGGCTCAGGCGGCCTCGGCCGGCAGCGGCGGGTCGGCCTCCTCTGGCTCGGCCCGGCCGGGCCGCAGGAACAGCACCGCGGCCACCGCCCCGACGGCCAGGGCGGCCGCCGCCACCAGGTAGGCGGCGTGCACCCCCCGGAGGAAGGCCGCCGGGTCGCTGCCGGGGGTTGCCCGGCCGTAGTGGGCGGCCGCCACCGCCCCGAGCACGGCCACCCCGAGGGCCCCCCCGACCTGGCGGCTGGTGGTGATGACGGCCGAGGCCACCCCGGCCCGGGTGCCGGGCATGGCCGCCACCCCGGCGGCCGTCGCCGGCGAGATCGACAGCCCCAGCCCGGCCCCGAGCATGGCCAGCTTCCACCACAGCTGGCCGTAGGGCGTGCCGGCCTGGATGCCGGTGAGGGCCAGCAGCGCCACCCCGGCCAGCACCAGCCCACAGGTCACCGGCACCCGGTAGCCGTAGCGCGAGGCGAGGCGGCCGGCCAGCGGGGCGCTGACCACCACGGCCAGGGTGTTGGGCAGGCTCCGGAGCCCGGCCTCCAGCGGCGACCAGCCCTGCACCGCCTGGAAGTACAGGGTGTTGAAGAACACGAACCCGAGCAGGGCGAACCCGGCCAGCAGGACGACCAGGTTGGCGGCGGAGAAGGCGCGGTCGCGGAAGAGCCGCGGCGGCACCATCGGGTGGTCCCGGCGGGCCTCGGTGGCCGCGAACCCGGCCAGCAGGAGCACCCCGGCGCCCAGCAGTCCCAGGATCGGCGGGGAACCCCAGCCGCGCTGGTTGCTCTCGATCAGCCCGAGGGTGAGGGCCCCGAGGCCCAGGCTGCCCAGCAGCAGCCCTGGCAGATCGAGGGGGCTGGCGGCCGGGTCGCGGGACTCGGCCACCACCCGGCCGGCGACCACGAAGGCGGCCACCCCAACGGGCAGGTTGACGTAGAACACCCAGCGCCAGCCCAGGGCGTCGGTGAGCAGCCCGCCGACCACCGGGCCGGCGGCCAGGGCCATCGCCGACACCCCCGACCACAGGCCGATGGCCTGGACCCGCTCCCGCGGGTCGGGGAAGGCGGCGGTCAGGATGGCCAGGGAGCTGGGCAGCATGGCCGCCGCCCCCACCGCCTGGAGGGCCCGCCCGGCGACCAGCGCCGGCAGGGCCGGGGCGAGGCCGCACAGGGCCGAGGAGGCGGTGAACACCACCAGGCCGGCCCGGAACACCCGGCGGCGCCCGAACCGGTCGCCGAGCGACCCGGCGGTCAGCAGCAGGCTGGCGAAGACCAGGATGTAGGCGTCAAGGACCAGGGCCAGCCCGGACAGTCCGGCCCCCAGCTCCCGCTGGATGCTGGGCAGGGCCACGTTCACGACCGTGTTGTCCAGCATCACCATGAACAGCCCGAAGCAGCAGGCTCCCAGGGTGAGCAGGCGGTCCTTGC
>Ga0126308_10001063_pt1 | contig 10452 bp, 8 predicted proteins | sample Plot55_FD_92533 | JGI IMG/M metagenome (GOLD analysis project Ga0126308, IMG submission 92533) | Serpentine soil microbial communities from UC McLaughlin Reserve, CA, USA - Plot55 | ecosystem: Environmental > Terrestrial > Soil > Grasslands | place: USA: UC McLaughlin Reserve, Lake County...
GCCGACGAGGCGGTCGAGGGCCTCTGCCGGAAGATCGAGAACGTGTGGCCGGCGAATTACAACTGTCCCGGCCAGATCGTCATCTCCGGGGAGGCTGCGGCGGTCGACGAATGTGGTGAAGAGGCCGTCAGGGAGGGGGCCCGCCGCGCGATCCGGCTCAAGGTTTCGGGAGCGTTCCACTCGCCGCTCGTCGAGCGGGCGTCCGACCGGCTCCGGCCGGCAATCGAGCGCGTCCACTTCAAAGATCCGCGAGCGCCGTTCATGTCGACGGTGACGGCCAAGCTCGAGGAGGCGCGCGCGTACCGGGAGCTGCTCGTGGAGCAGCTGACCGCGCCGGTGCGGTTCACGCAGGCGGCGCGCCGGCTGATCGACCAGGGCGTGACGGTGTTCGTCGAGGTCGGCCCCGGCAGCGTGCTGAGCGGTTTACTGAAGAGGATCGACAGGAGCGTGAAGGCGATTCCGGTCAACGACCTGAAGTCGCTGAACGAGCTCGAGCACACCCTTGGCTGATCCCCCCGCGGCCTTCTGCTCACTCGAGGGGAAGACGGCGCTCGTCACAGGTGCATCGCGTGGGATCGGCTCTGCAATCGCGCGCGAGCTCGCTCAGGCCGGCGCAACCGTCGTGGTGGCATACCTGACGGCTGAGGCCGAGGCGAATGCTCTCGCGGACGAGATCGACGGCCGTGCCGTGCAGGGTGACGTCTCAAGCGCCGACGACGCGAAGCGGGTCGTCGAAGAGGCCGGCGACGTTGACATTCTCGTGAACAATGCGGGCGTCACGCGCGACGGTGTCCTCGCGCGGATGTCGGACGATGACTGGCGCACCGTGCTCGAGACGAACCTCAGCTCCGTCTTCTACACCTGTCGTGCGATCACGCGTCCGATGATGCGCAGGCGGAGCGGCGCGATCGTGAACATCTCGTCGATCGTCGGCCTGCACGGCAACTTCGGCCAGACGAACTACGGCGCCTCGAAGGCCGGGATCATCGGCTTCACGAAGTCGCTCGCGCGCGAGCTCGGTTCACGCGGGGTGCGAGCGAACGTGGTCGCGCCGGGCTACGTGACCTCTCGCCTCACGGATGCGATTCCCGAGGACGCGCGTGCGACGATGCTCTCGAACACGCCACTCGGCCGGCTCGGCGAGCCCGAGGACGTTGCCGGCGCGGTTCGATTTCTCTGTTCGGACGAGGCACGGTTCATCACCGGCGACGTGCTGCTGGTCGACGGCGGGCTCGGGATGTGAACGGAGTGGACCCGATGAGCGCCAACGGCCGTCGCAGGGTCGTGATCACAGGGCTTGGGACCGTCAACCCGCTCGGCAACTCCGTCGAGGATTCGTGGCGCGCGCTCGTCGCCGGCGAGACGGGTGCGGCCGAGATCTCCGCGTTCGACCACACGAGCTACAAGGTCCACTTCGCCTGCGAGCTGAAGGACTTCGACCCGACCGTCTGGATCGACCGCAAGGCGGCGCGGCGAATGGACCGCTTCGCGCAGATGATCCTCGCCGCCGCGCGTCAGGCGGAGGCGGACTCGGGGATCGACGTCGCCGCCGAGGCCGAGCGCATCGGCGCCTCGATCGCAACCGGCATCGGTGGCTTGCGCTCGTACCAGGACTGCTACGACGTCCTCCTCAGCCGCGGCCCCGACCGCGTCAGCCCGTTCTCGATCCCTTCGATCATCCCCAACATGGGCGCGGGATGGCTCTCGATCGAGCTCGGGACGAAGGGGCCGCTGATGTCGGAGTGCACGGCGTGCGCGGCGTCGAACATGGCGATCGGCGACGCGGCCGACTCGATTCGGTTTGGCCGTGCCGACGTGATGTTCGCCGGCGGAACCGAGGCGCCGATCACGGAAGTCGGGATCGCGGGCTTCGACGCGATGCGCGCGCTGTCACGCCGCAACGACGATCCCGCGAAGGCGTCGCGGCCGTTCGACGGCGCACGCGACGGTCTCGTGATGGGCGAGGCGGGAGCCGTGCTCGTCCTCGAGGAGCTCGAGCACGCCCGCGCGCGCGGCGCGAAGATCTATGGCGAGCTCGTCGGCTACGGCGTGTCCTCGGACGCCGCTCACATGACCGAGCCCGATCCGACCGGCGCCAACCCCGCCCGCGCGATGCGGATGGCGATGGCCGACGCCGGAATCGATCCGTCGGAGGTCGGCTACATCAACGCGCACGCGACGTCGACGCCGCTTGGCGACGCGTCCGAGACGCGGGTGATCAAGAAGGCCCTCGGCGAGGAAAACGCGTTGCGGACGCCGGTGTCGTCGACGAAAGGTGCGACCGGCCATTGCTTCGGCGCGGCCGGCGCAGTCGAAGCGGTGTTCACGACGATGGCCGTCTGCGAGCGCGTGCTGCCGCCGACGCTGAACCACGAGGTCGAGGATCCCGAGTGCGATCTCGACTACGTCCCGAACGAGTCACGCGAGGCGCCTGACCTCGAAGTCGCGATCTCGAACTCGTTCGGGTTCGGCGGCCACAACGCGACGATCGTGATCCGCGCCTTCTCGTGACCGGCGCCTTCGGCGCGGCAAGAACGACCGGCGCGACGCGGTCCTGGCCGCGCGGCGCTTGCTGGCAGCCGAGGAGGGGCTGTCCGAGCTGCGCGGCGGTGGCGAGCTGCGCGAAACGTTGCGGGTGCTGCTGCTGGAGCGGCGCAGCGCCGGCGAGGCGGCGCAGCGCCGGCGAGGCCCGCACCGCCGCGTTGAATCAGCTGCATGCGTTAGCGGTGACGGCATCGCTCGCCGAACCGGGACTGCGGGAACTGCGCGGCCAGCCGCTCGCGCGCGCGGCGCTCGGCTCCCGCGCGCTCGCGCTCGGCGCCGAACTGGAAACGACCGAACGCGAGATCGAAGGTCTGCTTGCCGAGCAGGCAGCGCCGCTGGTTGCCGAGTGCGGCGTCGGCGCGCTCACGGCCGCGCAGCTGCTTGTCTCCAGCGGTGACCCGGCGCGGATCCGCTCAGAAGCCTCCTTCGCCGCGCTCGCCGGCACCAGCCCTGTCGAAGCCTCCAGCGGCCCCATCCAACGCCACCGCCTCAACCGCGGCGGCGACCGGCAACCGAACCGGGCCCTGCACACGATCTCGCTCAACCGTTGCCGCTACCACCCCGAAACAGCCGCGTACTTCCAGCGCAAACTCGACCAGGGCAAGACGAAACGAGAAGCCCGCCGCCGCGTCGAGCGCATGCTCGCCCGCCGCTTCTCCCACCCACTGCTCGCACTCCCCACCGCCTCACCGCTACCAACAACCACTCGACACCAGAGAGGCATCCGCGCGTGCATTTGGCGGTGGTCATGGGGTGCTCCTTCGGCTAACCGTTTGTGTCGGCGCGGCAAAGCCGCGCCTTCTTCGCGGCGTCTATTCCTTGTTGTCCGGTGGGGCTACTACCGTCGGTTTGTGTGCGGGTCGAGGTTGGCGGGCGGACAATCGAGCTGGGCGTGCGCGCGTCGCCACGCGTCAAGCGCGCGAAGATCGTCGTCGACGCGTTTCGCAACGTCGAGGTTGTCGTCCCCCCTCGTACGGACGCCGGGGCGGTCCAGGCGCTGCTCTTCGAGCATCGCGCGTGGCTCGAGCGGCAGCTGGCCAAGCCTGCAAAGTCGCTCGCGATCGGTCTCCAACGCGACGACGTCATCTGGATCGGCGGGCTCGCTCTCCCCGCGCCGCAGGTGCCGTCGATCGATGCGTGGTACCGCGAGCAGGCGCGCGTGGAGGTGATGCGCTTGCTCGAGCGCGAGACGGCCCGGCTCTGCATCCCATACCGATCCGTCACCGTGCGTGACCAGCGCTCGCGGTGGGGATCGTGCTCGCAACGAGGCGCGTTGTCGTTCAACTGGCGGTTGATCATGGCGCCGCAGGCCGTGCTCGCGTACGTCGTCGTCCACGAGCTGTGCCACGTGGTGCGCCACGACCACTCGCCGGTCTTCTGGCGCCTCGTCGCGCTCGCGCGGTCCACCTTTCGCGAGGAACGCGGGTGGCTCGCCGACCACGGCCACGAGCTGCTCGCATACCGCGTCCCCGAGCGCGACGCCGCGTAGTCGTGCCCGGCCCAGGCGCGGGCTGCGCCCGCGCGGGCCTTTTGATCCCTTCGCGGTGCGCTGCGCCTGGTCGGGTCGCGTAGTCTCGGAGCCGTGGCCGACCGGTGGGCGAGCTTCGACTGTTACGGGACGCTGGTCGATTGGAACTCTGGGCTTCGGGACGCGCTCGGCGGGGACGAGTTGCTGGCGCGGTACCACGAGCTCGAGCCGGAAGTGCAGAGCGAGGATCCATCGCGCTCCTACCGCGAGGTCATGCGCGAAACCGCGCGGCGGCTCCGCGTCGACGCGGATCCCGCCGAGTCGCTGCCCGAGTGGCCCGTCTTCCCGGACGTTCGGCCGGCGCTCGAGGAGGCGCGTTCCCGCGGCTGGCGGCTCGCGATCCTCTCGAACTCCGACCGCGACCTGATCGAGGCCTCGATCGACGCGATCGGTGTTCCGTTCGACCTCGCAATCGTTGCTTCGGAGATCGGGTCGTACAAGCCGATGGACGCGCATTGGCTCGCCTTCGCGAGGGAGGTCGGCTCGTCGCCAGACGTCCACGTCGCGCAGAGCCACTTCCACGACGTCGTTCCCGCGCTGCGCCTCGGGATTCCGACGATCTGGATCAACCGCACCGACGAGGTGCGCGACCCGCCGCCGACGTTGCAGCGTCCAAACCTCGAAGGGCTCGCAGACGCGCTCGACGAGCTCGTGCCTGCGGGTGTTGCGGCGAGGTGAGCCGGCTCCGCGCGAAGTGCCCGCACTGCAAGGCGTACACGGCAGTCGCAATCGGCCCCGATTACCAGTGCCACTCCTGTGGACGGCAGTGGCCGGCCGGGCTCGTGCGGGTGCCGCGCGCGTGGGGCACCGGCGGCGAGGAGATGGTCGAAGCGGCACGCCTTTCCGTGGACTACCCCGAGACCGCGGTGGTCGAGGAGGACTCGCTCGAGGCGCAGACGCTCACCGTGGCGGCTGAGCTGCCCGACCGTCCGCTTGTCCTCGGTGGGTGCTGCTGCTCGCACATCGGCGCCGTCGAGGGCCTGGCCGCGCGGCACGAGAAGCTCGCGCTCGTCTGGTTCGACGCACACGGTGATCTGAACACGCCCGCGACGTCCCCGTCGGGCAACGCGTGGGGGATGCCCCTGCGGATGATCGTCGACGGCGGCGCGGTGGAGCCGGAGCGGGTCGCGCTCGTCGGCGCGCGCAACCTCGACCCACCCGAGCAGGAGTTCCTGCAGGCAAGCGGGATTCGGGACAGTCCCGCCGAGGCGACGCGCGATGTCGACTGCGTCTACGTCGCCTTCGACCTCGATGTGCTCGATCCGGCCGATGCCCGGCCGTTCATGCCGGAGCCGGAGGGGGTGACCCTCGAGCAGGCCGAGGCCGAGCTGCGTGAGATTGCGGCCACCGCGCGCATCGTCGGCGCGGGGTTCAGCGGCGGGACGGGCGATCCGCAGCTGGTGCCGGTCGTCGAGCGGCTCGCGGCGGCCCTCTTGTAACGACGGAGACTAGACTCGGAGCCGTGATGGCGGAGCGCATCGACGTCTCGATCGAGCAGCGCGGCGCCCCGGTTCAAAACGAGAAGCCGCATCCGAACACGTGCCCGCGGTGCGACTCGCACTACCGCGACGACGAGCTCGACGCCGCCCTCTGGGTCTGCCCGCATTGTGGGCACCACTTCCCGATGTCCGCCCGTAGGCGAATCGAGCAGCTCGCCGATCCGGGTTCGTTCATTGCGGAAGCGGAGGAGCTTCGGTCCGAGGATCCACTCGGCTTCTTCGACCTCCGGCCGTACACGGAGCGTCTGGCCGAGGCGGAGCTGAAAACGGGACTCGGCGATGCGATGGTGATCGGCCAGGCGTCGATCGACGCCCTGCCGACGCAGCTCGCAATCATGGAGTTCGCGTTCATGGGCGGCTCGATGGGGAGCGTCGTCGGCGAGAAGTTTGCGCGTGCGTGCGACAGCGCCCTCGAGCGGCGCGTGCCGCTCGTGTCGGTGTCCGCTTCCGGCGGTGCGCGGATGCAGGAGGGGATCCTCGCGCTGATGCAGCTCCCGAAGACGATTGCGGCGGTCGAAGACCTGCACGATGCCGGCTGCGCATTGATCTCCGTCGTCGCGCATCCCACGACCGGCGGCGTCCTCGCGAGCTTCGCGTCGCTCGGCGACGTTCTGATCGCCGAGCCCGCATCGCTGATGTCGTTCGCCGGGCCGCGCGTCGTCCAGCAGACGACGCGCGAGAAGCTTCCGGACGATTTCGGGCTCGCGGAATCGAACTACCGCCTCGGCCACGTCGACGCCGTCGTGCCGCGGCACGAGTTACGTTCGACCGTGTCTCGGCTCGTGAGGCTGTTCAGCGATGCCGGGTGAGGCCGAGCTCAGGCTGCGCGAGCGCCTGAGCAAGCTCCGCTCGGCCGCGCTGCTCCGCGGCGCGCGCGTGTCGTCTGAGGTGGAGCGGCTCGAGCGCCAGCTCGAGCGGATCGAGCATCAGCCGATGGGCGACGAGATCTGGCACGTCGTCGAGCTCGCGCGCGACGACGACCGGCCCTACACGCTCGACTACGTCGAGCGCCTGTTCGAGGACGTGTTCCGGATCCACGGCGATCGCGTCCGCGCAGACGACGCGGCCATCGTCGCCGGCCTCGGCAGCTTCGACGGCCGGACGGTCGCGTTCATCGGGCACCAGAAGGGGCGGGACATCAAGGACCGCGTCCGGCGCAACTTCGGCTCCGCACACCCGGAGGGGTACCGAAAGGCGATCCGGATGATGGAGCTCGCAGACCGGCACTCGATCCCGCTGGTCACCTTCGTCGACACGCCCGGGGCCTACCCGGGGGTCGCCGCGGAGCAGCACGGCCAGGGCGGCGCGATCGCCCGCTGCCACCAGACGATGCTCCGGATCGGCGTGCCCGCGGTTGCCTGCGTGATCGGCGAAGGCGGTTCCGGCGGCGCGAGCGCGATCGCCGTGGCGGACCGCGTGCTGATGCAGGAGAACGCCATCTATTCCGTGATCTCGCCTGAGGGCTGCGCCGCGATCCTTTGGCGCGACGTCGAGGAGAAGGAGAAGGCCGCGGCCGCCTTCAAGCTCGACGCCGGCCACTCGCTCGAGCTCGGCGCCGTCGACGTCGTGGTTCCCGAGCCCGGCGGGGGTGCGCAGACCGACCACGACGAGGCAGCGCGGCTGCTCGGCGAGGCGATCAGGGAGGCGCTCGAGGAGCTTTCAGGAGCTTCCGGCGAGGAGCTCCGCCGCCGCCGCCGGGCGCGTTTCCGGGCGCTCGGCGTCTTCGTCTAGCCGCTGCAGCGGCGGCAGGCGCTGACGAAGCCGTTTTCGCTCTGGCAAACGCTTGGCGGCGCGGATTTCCCCAGTATCCACAGTGTTATCCCCCGATCGAAAACAACTCGAGGCCGAGAATCACCCGGCCCCGAGTCTCGGACCCCCCGCTTGCGGAGAAGCTTCAAGCGAAATTTTCCGGCTTGCAAATTGTGTTCTAGACACCGCGTCCGATTCCCAAACCCCTGCTCCGAGGCCGGGCGATTGACCTGGCGTGCGAGCGGGAAGGTCGAGCACATGGCTCGTCCGATCTGGTCGGGAGCGATCTCGTTCGGCCTCGTGTCGGTGCCGGTGAGGATGTTCACCGCGACGTCTTCCCAAGAGCTGCGGTTCCACTTTCTCCACAAGGAGAACGGCGGGTTGAACCCGATCGGCTACGACAAGGTCGACAAGGAGACGGGCGAATCGGTCCCGGCGGAAGAGATCGTTCGCGGCTTCGAGATCGAGAAGGGCGAGTTCGTCGAGGTGACGGACGAGGACATCGACCGGCTCGACATCGAGCTCACGCACTCGATCGACATCTGCGACTTCGTCGACCTCGACGACATCGATCCGATCTACTTCCGGAAGGCGTACTACGTGCTGACCCAGGACGGCGCCGAGAAGCCGTACCGCCTGCTCGTCGAGGCGCTCGAGCGGACGGCGAAGGTCGGGATCGCGAAGGTCGTGATCCGGAACAAGCAGCACCTCGCATGCCTGCGGACGTGGCGCGATGCGCTCCTGCTCGAGACGATGTACTACGCCGACGAGGTGCGGCTGCCGGAAGACCTCAGCGATCTGCCCAAGCCGAAGCTACGCGGCGCCGAGACCGAGATGGCTGTGACGCTGGTCGAGAATCTGAGCGACAAGTTCGAGCCGGAGAAGTACACGGATACCTACCGCAAGGAGCTGCTCGACCTGATCCGCGCCAAGGCGAAGGGCAAGGAGCTGCCCGAGCGCGAGGAGCAGGAAGCGGAGGTCGTCGATCTGATGTCCGCTCTCCGCGAGTCGATCGAGAGGACGAAGCGGTCCGGTGGGCGCGCTCGCAAGCGGCCGCGCGCGAGTCCCGCGAAGAAGGGCCAACGGAAGCGAGCGGCCGCGAAAAAGAGTGCGTGAGCGGGCGGGCGCGCGTTAAGCAAGCGCGCGCTAGGGCCGCGACGAAAGACGGAAGGAAAGCTCAGGCGCAAGAATGCGTCGGTGAGCGACCGCCTCCGCGAGTACCGCCGCAAACGCGATCCTGACAAGACCCCGGAACCGGTGAGCGGGACTAGCCGTTCGCGAAGCGAACGGCCACTCTTCGTCGTCCAGCGGCACGACGCGCGGCGGCTGCACTACGACTTCCGCCTCGAGCGCAACGGTGCGCTGGCGTCGTGGGCGGTCCCCAAGGGCGTCCCGCTCGAGCCCGGCGAGCAGCACCTCGCGGTGCACGTCGAGGACCATCCGATCGAGTACGCGAAGTTCGAGGGCGAGATCCCGAAGGGCGAGTACGGCGCCGGCACCGTCGAGATCTGGGACGACGGGACATACGAGCTGCTCGAGGAGAAGCGGAACGGCGGCTTGACCGTCCGTCTGGACGGCGAGCGGCTTCATGGCGTCTGGGCGCTTGTCCCGGCCCGGCTGGACGGCAAGGAAGAGAACTGGCTGATCGTCAAGAAGCGCGAAGACGGCGCCGCAACCGTCGAGCGGCGGTACGCGCCGATGTACGCGACGCTCGAGCGCGACGTCCCGCGCGGCGCCGGCTGGTCGTTCGAGGTCAAGTGGGACGGCTACCGGGCTCTGGCCTACGTGCGCGGCGGCAACGCCGGCCTCGTTTCGCGCAAGGGCAACGACCTGACCGCGCGCTTCTCACACGTGGCGAAGGAGATCGTCAAGGCGGTGAAGACGCCGCACGCGGTGCTCGACGGCGAGGTCTGCGCCCTCGACGAAGACGGCCGCGCGAGCTTTTCGGCGATGCAGCAGGGGACGGGGCCGCTGGTCTTTTACGCGTTCGACGTCCTCGAGGTCGACGGGGAGCCGGTGCTCGACCTTCCGCTCGAGCAACGTCGGGAGCGGCTCGAGCAGCTCCTCGACCGGCGCAACCGCACCGTTCGTCTCTCGGAGGCGTTCGACGACGGCGAGGCGCTCCTCGCTGCGGCGAAGGAGCAGCGGCTCGAGGGAATCATGGCCAAGCGGCTCGACTCCCGCTACGTGCCCGGCAGGCGCACGCGCGACTGGCTGAAGATCAAGACGCACGGCCGGCAGGAGTTCGTGGTCGCGGGCTACACGCACGGCGGCGGCCGGCGGGCCGGGACGCTCGGCTCGCTGATCCTCGGCTACTACGACGCAGACGGGGCCCTCAACTACGCCGGCAACGTCGGCACCGGCTTCACAGACGCCGAGATCCGCCGCCTGATGGAGAAGCTGAAGCCCCTGCGTCGCCCGGGCTCCCCGTTCGCGACCGTTCCGAAGATGCCGCGGGTGCGCAAGGACCAGATCGTCTGGGTCGAGCCGGAGCTGGTGGCGGAGGTCGAGTTCGTGGAGTGGACGCACGACGGCCGCCTGCGCGCTCCGTCGTACAAAGGGCTACGCGAGGACAAGGCGGCGCGCGAGGTCGTGCGGGAGGATCCCGATGCCGCCGCCGCGTCCGCGCCGGACGCCTCGGCCCCCGACGAGCCGACGACCACGGACGAGCCGACGGAGCCGGCCCCGGTGCGCGAGCCGCTCCCGTCCCTCGTTCGCCGCGGGAAGCGCGCACTGAAGCTCTCGAACGTGGACAAGGAGTTCTGGCCCGAGGGGATCACGAAGGGCGACCTGCTCGGCTACTACCGCGAGATCGCGCCGGTGCTCGTCCCACACCTCCGCGACCGGCCGTTCACGATGATCCGCTACCCGGACGGGATCCACGGCAAGTTCTTCTTCCAGAAGGACGCACCGCAGCACATGCCCGAGTGGATCCCGCGGCACCGAGCACTCGTCTCGACGCGCGAGAAGCCGCGGCAGAAGAAGTGGGTCAACTTCGCGCTCGTGAATGACGAGCTGGCGCTGCTGTGGATGGTGAACATGGGCTGCATCGACATGAACACGTGGTACTCGCGCTTGCCCAAGCTCGACCGGCCGGAGTTCGTCCTCTTCGACCTCGACCCCTCGCCGGAC
>Ga0126308_10001064_pt1 | contig 10451 bp, 1 predicted proteins | sample Plot55_FD_92533 | JGI IMG/M metagenome (GOLD analysis project Ga0126308, IMG submission 92533) | Serpentine soil microbial communities from UC McLaughlin Reserve, CA, USA - Plot55 | ecosystem: Environmental > Terrestrial > Soil > Grasslands | place: USA: UC McLaughlin Reserve, Lake County...
AAGACGACTCGGCTAGCCCAAATCTCTCGCAGGTAATGTTCAGATTTATCAAGGCGCCTCTGACTCTTCAGGATATCGAAAGTCAGGAAGTGAACATCGAATGCGTCCTGGCCCTAACACTATTCGAGGAAGAAGATCGAATAGCGGGAGTGCTGCAATATGACACCGACTCTTTTGCGAGTGCCACAATTGCCGCAATGCTTGAGCATTATCAAAGCCTCCTCGAGAGCATCGTCGAAAATCCCAAACAAACAATCACAGACTTCTCCTTCGCTGCAGTCGACGGCAAGAATGACGGCGCGCCGGCCATTCTGAAAGATCTCAATCACCTCGAAGATCAATTCGTTTTCTAAATTCACATCTCGCGGATTCAGCAATCAAATAGAGAGTTTCTGTCAGGTAGATAGAGAGTCTCCGTCACATCGATAAGGCGGCTCGAAGCTATGAATCAACTAACCTTGAGCAATAACGAAGTAAGTTCTATCAACGGAATTCTGGTGGACCTAAGCTCTCGATACCATTCGGCGGATGATCCCGAGTTTCTTAGACGCGCCCCCTTCTTCGCACATAACTTTCCGAACCGCGTGCGCGCCTTCCTCCATGATTTCAGAACTATGGAATTGCCCTCCGGCATTGGCCTGATTTCAGGATATCCCATCGATGAGTGGAAGATCGGGCGCACACCGAAGCACTGGAAGTGCAGCGAGACTGCCTACCGTACGCTCGAAGAGGAGATGCTGCTTATCTTGTTTGGCTCACTTCTGGGTGAGCCATTGGGCTGGGCCACGCAACAGGACGGGCACGTCATTCATGACGTGCTGCCTATAGAAGGCCACGAACATGAACAGCTTGGTTCCAGCAGCCAGGAGTTCCTGACCTGGCATGTTGAAGATGCCTTTCACCCTCACCGTTGCGATTACCTCGGCATGATGTGCTTGCGAAACCGGCAGCGAGTGGCCACTAACGTGGCTTCGATTGATTCGATATCGCTCAGTCCGGAGGAAGTAGAAATTTTATTTCAGCCGCGTTTCACGATTTGGCCAGACGAGTCACATCTCAGGAAGAACAGGTCAAATCAGCAAAACGGCGGTGACGATCAACTTGATAAGGCTTACGAAAACATTGAGCGTATGAAAACAAATCCGGAGAAACTGGCGGTCCTTTTTGGCGATCAGCAGTCTCCTTACATCCGGCTCGATCCCTATTTCATGCAACGTCTGGAAAACGATGAAGAAGGACAGGCCGCTTTGGACAGCCTGGTTCAAAAGCTTGATGAGAAAATTCACGACCTGGTTTTGGAAGCAGGTGATTTCGTCTTCATCGATAACTATCGAGTGGTTCACGGCCGCAAACCGTTCGTTGCTAAATACGACGGCACAGATCGATGGCTGAAGAGAATCAACCTTGCGCGAGACCTGAGAAAGTCGAGAGCCGCGCGGCTCACGGCTGATTCCAGAATAATTTACTGAAGCGACCCCGTCTCCAACTGCAACTCCTGACCTTGAATAGCCCGCGTTTCAAACAGCGTAATCCCTGCGAATTGCGAGGACTTACATGACGAACAAGAACATCAGCATCTTAAGTAAACAGTCGAAGCAAGAGAAGGAATTTTGGCTTAATAAACTCTCGTCACCGGACGGTGGTTCACATCTCTTGTTGGATCATGAAAGATCGAATTCCTGTCCGCCTCACAATGAGCAGGTCGAGATATGCATTCCGGCAGACTCTCTCGCGAAATTGGCAAAGCTTACCGGCAATTCCGCTCTGCTCACCTACACTGTTTTATTAACAGCCCTGAAGATTTGCCTGCACAAGTACAGCGGTAGCGCGAAAGTTGCCGTCGGTAGTCCCGCACGCAGAAAATCAGAGGAAGATTCGCAGCCCACGAATGCTGTCACCATCGTTACCGAAATCAACGACCAGGTTTCTATCCAACAGTTGTTGACGAATGTACGCCAGAACTTATTGGATGCGTACGCGAACCAAGCCTACCCTTTCGAGCAGCTCCTCCAGGCATTAAAACTGAGCGACGTAAGCAATCGCTGCCCCTTGTTTGAAGTAGCAGCGGTCATGAACGGATTACACCTGCCTTTACCGGCCGTCAATAACGATATCACCTTCATTTTCTCTCAGAACGACGGGAATATCTCCGGCGATGTTCATTACAGCAGCAGTCTTTTCAATAAGGAAAGTATTGAAAAGTTGACCGAGCGTTTCGCATACGTGCTCGGTCAAGTGCTGGATAACACCTCCGCTTGCGTTTCGGCGGTGAGCCTGGTCAGCGATGCGGAGCGTGACAAACTGCTGGTGGAGTGGAATCGCACACAGACTGATTACGCGAGCAGTAGCTGCATTCACGACCTCTTTCATTTACAGGTGGAACGCTGTCCGGATGCGACGGCGATAGTGTGCGAGAACCAAAGTCTCACCTACCGGGAGCTGCACCAGCGAAGCAACCAACTAGCTCACTACTTACAGAAGCTGGGAGTCGGTCCGGAAACAATAGTTGGTATTAGCACCGAGTGTTCGCTGGAAATGATTACCGCCGTGCTGGGAACCCTAAAGGCAGGAGGCGCATATCTGCCGCTCGATCCCTCACATCCCAAACAGCGTCTGGCCTATATGCTGACCACCACTCGACCGTCAGTGCTGTTGACCCAGCAGCGTCTCATGGAAAAGCTTCCTTCAAGTGATGCAAGGATCGTTTGCCTTGATACTGAGTGGCCCAACATCGCTGGTGAAAGCGAGCAGACTCCCATAAGTCAGGCGACGCCCGACAACCTCGCTTACATCATCTTCACGTCAGGTTCTACAGGTCAGCCCAAGGGCGTCGCAGTGCCACATCGCGGCCTTTGCAATGTCTCGGTGGCTCAAGCTCTTTGCTTTGGTGTGCAATCCTCTGACCGCATCTTGCAGTTCACTTCGCTCAACTTCGATGTCTCCTTCTACGAGATCATCATGGCTCTCTGTTCAGGCGCCACACTGTGTGTGCCCGGCCAGCACTCAATGCTCGTTGGTTCCACTTTAGTAGAGGTGCTGCGCAATGAGCGAATTACGAATGCGACGCTACCCCCCGCAGTCCTCATGACTATGCCAGTAAGCAGTTTGCCCGAACTTAAGACGTTGATCTCAGCGGGCGACGAATGTCCTGCGGAATTGGTCGAAAGGTGGGCCGGTGGACGCGATTTTTTCAACGCCTATGGACCGACGGAAATCACAATTTGGGCCACTGTCCAAAAATGCGCGCAAGACCACACTAAGCCTTCAATGGGCACACCGATAACCAACACGAGGATCTATATCCTGGACCACAAGCACAGCCTTGCGCCGGTAGGAATACCCGGGGAGATTTACATCGGTGGAGTGGGCGTTGCCCGAGGCTACTTGAATCACGCTGATTTAACAGCGGAGCGATATGTACCGGACGGGTTGAGTGGAGAAGCCGGGGCGAGGTTGTACAAAACCGGAGATTTGGCGAGGTACAGGGCGAATGGCGAGATTGAGTTTCTCGGACGTATCGATGGCCAAATCAAGCTCCGAGGTTTCCGCATCGAGCTTGGCGAGATCGAGAAGGCTTTGAGAGAGGAAAAGGACGTTGCGGATGCGACTGTCATCGTTCGCGGAGACACAGCCGAAGGCGAGCGTTTGGTTGCTTACGTGGTCGGAACGAATCACTCAGCGCCGAATGCAGGCAAGCTCCGGAATAGTCTCGGGGAGCGTTTGCCAGAGTACATGGTGCCTTCCTTCTTTGTCCTGCTCGACGCGCTGCCACTGAACGTCAACGGCAAGCTGGATCGTGACGCTCTGCCCGCTCCGCAGTATGCCGGCACTGATCTTGAAGATACTTACGCAGCACCGCAGACACCAGTCGAAGAGATGTTGTGTGGGATTTGGGCCGGCTGGCTGGAACTGGAGCAGGTTGGAGTCGACGATAACTTCTTCGGGGTCGGTGGCCATTCGCTGCTCGCGACTGCTGTGATCTCAGAGGTGCGAGAAGTGTTCGGAGTGGAACTGCCGGTGACCAGCATCTTCGATAAGCCGACGGTGAGGGAACTGGCGCGGGAGATTGAGACAGCGCTGGAAGCGCACGACGACTCTCCGTTGACTCCGCGGTTACAGTCTGTCTCGCGGGAGGGGCCTCTGCCGCTCTCTTTCGCACAGCAGCGGCTGTGGTTCATCGACCAGCTGGAGCCGGGAAACCCCTTCTACAATCTCCCAATTGCTCGTCGTCTCCGCGGGACCTTGAATGTTGAAGCATTGCGCGAGGCCCTCACTGAAATCGTGCGGCGGCACGAAGTTCTGCGAACCAGCTTCACCAGTATTGATGGTCAGCCGTTGCAGGTGATTGCTGAACCGAAACCCTTGCACGTGCCTGTTACAGATCTCAGTGACCTACCGTTGGACGAACGCGAAGCGGAAACGCGCCGGCAGTTACACAAAGAGCTGCGTCAACCGTTTGACTTACAGTGCGGTCCAGTGTTCCGGGTGCAGTTGCTGAAGTTGACCGAAGACGAGCATGTGTTGCTATTGACGCTGCATCACGTCGCCGGTGATGCCTGGTCAATGGGTGTGCTGTTCCGTGAACTAAGCGCGCTCTACAACGCTTTCTCAGAAGGCCGGCCTTCGCCACTTGCGGAACTGCCCGTGCAATACGCCGACTATGCGGCCTGGCAGCGCCAATACTTGCAAGGTGAAGTTTTCGACCAGCAGTTGAACTACTGGAAAGAGCACTTAGGCGGAGCACCGGGACTACTGGAATTACCGAGCGATCGGACCCGTCCGGCGGTGCAGACTTATAAAGGCGCATCCATGACATTTAGTCTTCCGAAGGAGCTGTCCCTGGAGCTGAAACAGTTAAGCCAACGCGAAGGGGTGACGCTCTTTATGACGCTGTTAGCTGCCTTCCAGGTGTTGCTGTCGCGCTACAGCGGCCAGGAAGACATCGTTGTTGGCAGCCCCATCGCTGGACGGAATCGAAAAGAGACGGAAGCGCTGATCGGCTTGTTCGTTAACACGCTGGCGCTACGGGTAGACCTCTCCGGAGAGCCGACCTTCCAGCAAGTGTTGGCAGGTGTCCGAAAAATCTGTCTGGGCGCGTATGCCCACCAAGACATTCCTTTCGAGCGATTAGTCGAAGAGTTGCGTCCTGAGCGCAGCCTCAGCCATCAGCCACTCTTCCAGGTGATGTTTCACTTGCAGGAAGCAGAGCGCGAGCAGGTCTTCTTAAATGGACTGAACCAGCAGGGATTAAATCAGAAGCTTGAAACGGCGAAATTTGACCTTCTCCTGGCAATGGACAATGGAGAAACGCTGGGCGGGTTAATCAGCTACAACACGGATCTGTTTGACGCCGAGACAGTGCGGCGAATGTGGGGGCACTTTCAACAACTGCTCCAGAGCGCGGTATTGGCCCCAGAGCAGCGCATTGGCGAGCTGCAATTGCTGACGGCGGCGGAACATCAGCAGTTGGTAGACTCGAACGAAGGAGTTACTGACGACCTGCACGACGTCTGCATTCATCACTTATTCGAGCAGCAGGCAGCGCGCACACCTGATGCCATCGCTCTTATCTATCAGAAAGAGCAGCTCACCTATCGTGAGTTGAACGCACGGGCGAACAGGCTTGCTCATCATCTGGTGAAACAGGGTGTCGGTCCTGAGTCTCTTGTCGGCGTCTTGTTGGACCGTTCAACTGCATTGCCAGTCGCTCTGCTCGCAATTCTGAAAGCAGGCGCCGCTTACCTGCCACTGGATCCAGCTTATCCCCCAGAGCGTCTTTCTTTCATGCTCGAAGATGCGAACGCACAGGTTGTTGTTACTCAGCAGAAATTGCGCGAACGCGTTGCCGGCACCGACACCAAATTGATCTGTGTTGATATTGAGGCCGAGGAGATTGATGGTTTTGAGAAGCATGATGTGGTGGCTACTGTCACCGGCGCCAACCTCGCGTACGTCATCTACACCTCTGGTTCGACCGGCAGGCCCAAGGGCGTGGCCATCACACACAAGAGCGCTGTCGTCATGCTTCACTGGGCGAGACGAGCGTTTTCTGAAGATGAGTTGCAGTGTGTGTTATTCAGCACTTCGATCTGTTTCGACCTGTCAGTCTTTGAACTGTTTGCGCCTCTCAGTTGGGGCGGTTCAGTGCTGGTAGTCGAGAACGCGCTAGCACTGGCGATGCCGCCGGACGACTCGCCGCCGACGCTAATCAACACCGTGCCTTCAGCGATGACGGAGCTGCTGCGCGTGGGCGGTGTGCCGCGTAACGTGCAGGTTGTGAATCTGGCTGGTGAGGCACTGTCGGGTCAGTTGGTTGAGGGTGTTTACGAGTTGCCGCAGATAAAACGGGTGTGGAATCTCTACGGGCCGACCGAGGACACGACCTACTCGACGGGCGCAGTGATGAGCCGCAAAGGCCGGCCCACCATTGGGCGGCCGCTGGACGGCACCCGAGCCTACGTGATGGACCAATGGATGGGATTGGTACCGGTGGGCGTGTCGGGAGAGTTGTATTTGGGTGGCGAAGGTTTGGCCAGAGGTTACCTTGGGCGAGCCGAGTTAACTGCCGATCGGTTCGTGCCTGATCCGTTCTCGAAGAAAGAAGGTGCACGTTTGTACCGTACCGGCGACGTGGTGCGTTACCTGCCTGACGGGCAGCTAGAGTTCCTTGGCAGGGGCGATCAGCAGGTGAAGCTGCGCGGCTATCGGATCGAGTTAGGTGAAGTGGAAGCAGTGCTGACGAGCCACGATAACGTGCGGACCGCGGCAGTGATCGCGCTCGGTAGCGGAAGCGACGCGCGGTTAGTGGCCTATGTGATCAGCTCATCACCCGATAGTTTGAACATCGTCGCGTTGCGCGACTACATGCGAAGCAAGCTGCCTGAGTACATGGTGCCCGACAGCTTTCTGCAGGTCGACGACATACCGCTAACGCGAAACGGCAAAATCGATTGGCGCGCTCTTTCTTCTTTGAAAGCTCAGCCGGCACGAATGGCAGTCGACGAAATTATGCCGCGCACGGAAATCGAGGAGCGAGTGGCACAGGCCTGGCGCGACTTGTTGCAGGTTGAACGTGTCAGCGTTAACAGCAACTTCTTCGATATCGGCGGACACTCTCTGTTGCTGACGCGGCTGGTCCATGAACTCGGGACTATGTTCCCAGGTACGATCAACTTGATTGATCTCTTCAAGTATCCGACCATTGAAGGGTTGGCCGAATTCATCTCTAAACAACTCGCCGGAGAACAAGAAGAAGCTGATGTTGCGCCGGCGCCGAAAGCGTCCGTCGCTTCAGTCAGCACAAACTTCTCGGACGAGAGTGTCGCCATCATCGGCTTGAGTTGTCGTGTCCCCGGAGCGAGCAATGCCGAACACTATTGGGAGAACTTGCGTGAGGGCAGAGAGACGATCTCGCACTTCTCGGATGAAGAGTTGCGCGCCGCCGGAGTAACCCCTGAGTTACTGGCGGAGCCGAATTACGTCAAAGCGAAGGGCATTTTGGAAGGGATCGAAATGTTCGACGCTCCGTTCTTCGGATTCACTCCCAAAGAAGCCGAGATCATGGATCCGCAGCATCGACTTTTTCTGGAATGCGCATGGGAAGCGCTGGAAGCAGCCGGTTACGACCCTGAACGATACCCGGGACGCATCGGTGTCTATGCCGGGCAGACCATGAGCAGTTACATGCTACGGCTGATGAGCGATCCGGAATTGATGAGTTCGGTCGGCCAGTTTCCGATCATGCTCGGCAACCGTGAGGATTTTCTGGCGACCCGCATCTGCTACAAGTTGAATCTACGTGGACCTGGAGTGGTGGTCCAGACAGCGTGTTCTACTTCTCTGGTGGCAGTTGCGATGGCTTGTCAAAGTCTGCTTCAAGGACAAGCAGACATAGCGCTTGCGGGAGGCGTGTCAGTCACCGTGCCGCAGAAGAGTGGCCACATCTATCAGCCGGATGGCATTTCTTCACCTGATGGGCATTGTCGCGCGTTCGACGATCGCGCGCAGGGCAGCGTCAAGGGCGATGGCCTGGGTGTGGTGGTGTTGAAGAGATTGTCAGATGCCCTGTCTGACGGAGACGTGATTCGGGCCGTCATTCGTGGAGCGGCAATTAACAACGACGGATCACTCAAGATCGGCTACACAGCGCCGAGCGTCGATGGACAGTCGGAAGTGATTGCGATGGCCCACTCGCAGGCGAAAGTTAATCCTGAAATGATCTCTTACGTGGAGGCGCACGGCACTGGAACGGCGCTCGGCGATCCTATCGAAATCGCTGCGCTCACGCAGGCGTTTCGCCTGCAAACGGAAAAGAATGCTTTCTGCGCGATAGGTTCAGTCAAAACTAACCTGGGACATTTGGACACGGCTGCTGGAGTCGCGGGTCTTATCAAGACGGTGCTGGCCCTAGAGCACAAACAACTGCCGCCGAGCCTGCACTTTGAGCGTCCTAACTCGCAGATTGATTTCGCCAACAGTCCTTTCTACGTAAACGCCACTTTGCGCGAATGGCCGCGAAACGGCACGCCGCGACGGGCGGGTGTTAGCTCTTTTGGTATCGGCGGCACGAACGCGCACATCGTTTTGGAAGAAGCGCCGGCTGTGAACCATGTAAGTGAGTCAAGACCGAAGCAGTTGTTGACAATTTCGGCGCGCAGCAACGAAGCACTCGAGCGTGCGACCAGGAATCTCAGCGACCACCTTAGACAACGCCCGGACGACTCTCTGGCCGATATTGCCTACACGCTCGCGGTCGGACGCAAGGCGTTCAATCACCGCCGCATGCTGGTTTGCGACGACCTCACAGATGCAATCAACGTGCTCGATACGCTCGAACCCAAGCGTGTCTTTACGTCGATCCAGGCTCCGCAACAGCGGCCGGTGGCATTCATGTTTCCCGGCCAGGGTGCACAATACGTTAGTATGGGTCGACGTTTGTATGAAACCGAAGTGGTGTTTCGCGAACAGTTGGACCAGTGCGCACTACTGCTCGAGCCTTACCTTGGCCTCGACCTCCGCGAGGTGCTTTATCCGAATAGCGACGCGACCAAACGAGAAGCAGCCCTGCGCCTCCGACAGACTTCACTCACGCAGCCTGCACTGTTCGCGATCGAATACGCGTTGGCACAGCTTTGGATGTCATGGGGCGTCCGACCCGCCGCTTTGATTGGCCATAGCATCGGCGAATATGTCGCTGCCTGTTTAGCTGGCGTCTTCTCGCTGGATGACGCCTTGAGGCTCGTGGTGGCCAGAGGGCGGCTGATGCAGGAGATGCCCGCGGGCGAAATGCTGGTCGTCAATCTGTCTGAGTCTGAACTTAGTTCGCTGCTCAACCCGCGAGTCTCGCTGGCTTCGGTCAACACACCAACGCTCTGCGTTGTGGCTGGTCCGGCGGCAGATGTTAGCGAGCTTGAGGCGGAACTTGGCCGACGCGATGTGGCCACTACTCACATGCATACCTCGCACGCCTTTCATTCCTGGATGATGGAAGGGGCGCTCGAGCCATTCGCGGAAGAGGTCAAAAGGACCAAGCTGAGCCCCCCGAAGATTCCGTTCGTTTCCAACCTAAAAGGGTCTTGGATTACCGCCGAGGAAGCGACCGACCCCGGCTACTGGGTAAGACAACTGCGCGATACTGTTCGCTTCAACGATGGTGTGAAGCTGTTGTTTAAAGAGGCGAACATGGTGCTGCTGGAAGTTGGACCGGGACGCTCGCTGTTGACTCTGGCGCGCCGGCATCCAGCAAAGTCGCCCGACCAAATCGTGTTGAACTCGCTGGTCCATCCGGCGGAACAATCCGACGAATTGACAGTCATGCTCAACAGCCTGGGCAGGTTGTGGCTGTCTGGCGGAGTGATTGATTGGGCAGGCTTTTACGCGTACGAGCAACGCCGGCGTGCGGAACTGCCGACGTATCCTTTCGAGCGGAAGAGATACTGGATCGAGCCCAGGAAACCCAGGAGGCCTCAGAACGCAGCCTTACAAATGGAATCGAACGGGAATGGCAATCATGAAACGTCGGAAGCCTGGCAGGGATTGTCGCATGGGCTCGGCTCATTGCAAGAGTTAGAGTCTAAGGTCGACGAAAGTCTGGTCGGATCCGAACGAGAGCATGTGAAGGCGCCGGCGCACCAAAGGCCTCGGTTGAGCAGCGAATACGAAGGACCAACAAACGAACTGGAAAGAGCAATTGTCAAACTCTGGGAAGAACTACTCGGCGTGAGCGGCATTGGCATCCATGACAGCTTCTTCGAGTTGGACGGGCACTCACTGTTGGGGACGATGCTAATGACGAGGCTCCGAAAAATGTTCAAGGTAGAGTTGGCATTACGGACATTGTTTGAAGGGCCCACAGTCGCGGAGTTGGCTCTGGCCATCGAGGAGAGCCTCATTGTGGCAATCGGAGATGTCGCTGACGATACGTACCAGCCGACGAGTCTAAACCATCCACA
>Ga0126308_10001065_pt1 | contig 10450 bp, 12 predicted proteins | sample Plot55_FD_92533 | JGI IMG/M metagenome (GOLD analysis project Ga0126308, IMG submission 92533) | Serpentine soil microbial communities from UC McLaughlin Reserve, CA, USA - Plot55 | ecosystem: Environmental > Terrestrial > Soil > Grasslands | place: USA: UC McLaughlin Reserve, Lake County...
CGACAACCTTCTCCTCCACGTACTACACGTTCTCGGCCGACACGCCGGACTCCGAACTGCACGAGCTCCCGGGAGTCTGCTCGCACTTCGTCGTCGACACCAACGGCACGATCTACCAGCTCGCTCCGCTCACGGTGATGTGCCGTCACACCGTCGGCCTGAACTACACCGCCATCGGGATCGAGCACGTCGGCACGAGCGACTCGCAGATCCTGCGCAACCCGCGCCAGCTGGCGTCGTCGCTTCGCCTTACGCTCTATCTCGCGGACAAGCTCCAGATCAAGCTGAAGAACGTGATCGGCCACAACGAGAGCCTGACGAGCCCGTACCACAAGGAGCGCTACCGTTCGTGGCGGTGCCAGACGCATGGCGACTGGACGTACGCGGATATGACGATCTACCGGCGCAAGCTCCGGAGCCTCGCGAAACGCCACGCCGTAGCGCTGGGGGCCCTTCCGGGGCAGCGCCGGTCGCAGTGCTGACGCCGTAGCGCCAACCGAGACTGTAACTTCTCAGTTACGTAACAGATGTGTTACTCTCATCCTTCCGGATGAGCCAAACCGGCGACTGCGAGATCCGACTCACCCGCACTTACCCGGCGGCGCCGGCCGCCGTCTGGGCGGTGCTGACCGAGCCGGAGTCGCTCGGTCGCTGGTTCGCTCCCGCCGGCGAGATCGAGCTGGCGCCGGGCGGGAGCTTCGAGGTGGGCCGAGTACGGGCGCGCGTACGCGCAGTCGAGCCGGAACGAGTGCTCGAGCTCGACTGGATCCAGCCTGGCGAGGACGCGTCGATCGTGCGGTTCGAGCTGATCCCCGCCGGGGACGGGACGCGCCTCGTCCTCGACCACACGCGTGTCCGCGAGCCGATCGGGATGAAGTACATCGCACGCTGGACGGTCACGCTCGAGCGCCTCGAGTCGGAACTTCGGAGCGTCCGGTGAACGCCCTCGCCGCACTCGCCGACCCGACCCGGCGGCGAATCCTCGAGCTCCTGGCCGACGGCGAGCGCAGCGCCGGCGAGATCGCGTCGGAGTTCCGGATGACGAGGCCGGGCGTGTCTCGTCACCTGCGCGTCCTGCGTGAGCAGGGCCTCGTGCAGGCTCGCGCGGAGGGACAGCGACGCATGTACTCGCTCGATCCGGCTCCTCTCGCGCAGCTCGACGACTGGCTTGCCCGCTATCGCGGGTTCTGGACGAACCGGCTCGACGCGTTCGGAACCGAGCTTCGCCGGCGTGAACGGAACTCGCAACCTCGATGACGAAGGAGGCAGACATGCAGCAGACGATCACCCCGTATCTCCTCTATTCCGAGTGCGATCAGGCGCTCGACTTCCTCTCACGCGCGTTCGGCTTCGAAGAGGTGCTGCGTTACACGGGCGCCGAGGGCTACGTGAACCATGCGGAGATGCGATTCGGTGACGCCAACATCTACATGGGCGACCCGGGCTGGGACTACCGAAATCCGAAAAAGACCGGGCACACGAGCGTCGGCATCTACGTGCTGGTCGACGACGTGGACGCGCACTACGAGCGGGCGAAGGGCGCGGGAGCGGAGATCACGGAGGAGCCGACGGACCAGGACTACGGCGACCGGCGGTACACCGCACGTGACCCCGAAGGGCACCACTGGTACTTCGCCGAGCCCGTCAAGGAGGTTGCGCCCGACGAGTGGGGCGCGGCCGTCGCCTGACGCTCAGCGCCCGAAACGGCGCCGGCGGTGTTGATAGGTACGCAGGGCGCGCAGCAGATCGAGCTCGCGCAGCTCGGGCCAGTAGACGTCGGTGAAGTAGAGCTCGCTATGCGCGCCCTGCCACGGCAGGAAGCCGCTCAACCGCACCTCTCCGCTCGTGCGGATGATCAGGTCAGGATCGCGTTCGCCTGCCGTGTACAGGTGCGAGGCGAGCGCTTCGGGCGTGATCCGCTCGCTCATCTCGTCCGGTGACAGGCCTTCGGTCGCGAGACCGCGGACGAGCGCGCGCGTCGCGTCGACCAGCTCGTCCCGGCCGCTGTAGCCGAGCGCGATGTTGAGCCGCAGACCTTCGTTCGCAGCCGTCGCCTCTTCGACGGTCCGGATCGAATTCCGCACGCGCTCCGGCAGCCCGTCGAGTCGCCCGTAGACGCGAATCCGTACCGACTGCCGCCCGTGCAGCTCTGCCAGCGACTCCAGCTTCCGCGCAACGACCTCCAGCAGCCCGTCGAGCTCTTTTCGCGGGCGCGTGAGGTTCTCGTTCGACAGCGCCCAGACGGTCACCTGGCCGATCCCGAGGCGTACGCACCAGTCGAGCAGCTCGTCCAGCTTGTCCGCGCCGGCGCGATGCCCGTCGGCCGGCTCGCGCAGCCCCACGATGCTCGCCCACCGCCGGTTCCCGTCGAGGATCACGGCGACGTGACCGGGCAGCGTCCCGCTCTGGACTTCGTGCCGGAGCCGGTTCGTGTACAGCGAGTAAAGCGGGGCGAGCAATAGCCGCGAGGCGAGGCGCCGCACGCGCGACACCGGGGCAACGGCCGGTGCCGGAGCTGCAACGGAGCTGGAATCGACGGTCACGTGGTCGGTAGTGAAGCGGAGGCCGGAAGGCTTTGCCGCAGCTCCAGTACGCCCCGGAAGAGATCGCCCAGCCGTTCGACCCGCTCCAGCACCTGCTCGGGCTCGAAGACCGCGGCAGAACCGGCTTCGACCTCCGCCCATGCAACGGGCGTCGAGACTTGCGGGCGCCTCGTTGCGCGCAGCGAGAACGGCGCGACGGTGGATCGCATCGGGTCGTTCTGGAGCCAGTCGACCAGGACCTTGCCGCCGCGTGCCGCCCTCGACTGCGTCGTCACGACCAGCTCGGGGATCTCCTGCTCCAGCGTCTCCGCAAGGCGTCGCGCGAACGCCTTCGTCTCGGAGAAGCGGGCGTTCCCGTCGAGCGGGGCGAACACGTGGAGCCCCGCGGCGCCGGACGTCTTCGCGAAGCATCGGAGGCCGACTGCGGCGAGCGCGTCGCGCGCTCTCAGCGCCACGCTCCGGCACTCGGCAAGGCCCGCCGGCGGCGCGGGGTCGAGGTCGAGCACGAGTGCGAGCGGGTGGTCGCGGCGAGCGCCGGGAGCGAGGTACGGGTGAAGCTCGATCGTGCCGAGGTTTGCGACCCAGAGCAGCGACGGGAGATCGTTCACCAAGCAGTAGTGGCGAACGACACCGCTCTTCAGCGGGATCGGCTGTGTCGCAACCCAGGCGGGCCGCCCGCGGCACTCGTTCTGGGCAAAACCGGGACCTTCGACTCCGTCGGGAAACCGGCCGAGCGTCAGCGGCCGCTCTCGAAGGTGCGGCAGGAGCACCGGCGCGATTCGCTCGTAGTAGTCGAGCAGCTGCCGCTTCGTGAAGCCGGTCTCCGGCCAGAGCACCTTGTCGAGGCTCGATAGCGCAACCTGCCGACCCTCGACCTCGACGACGGTCACGCCGCGCCGAGCAGCTCGGTCGGCACGCCGCCGCCCCGCGCGCCAAGCTGCGCGAACGTGCACGAGCGCGCGTTGCGGTCGGGTCGCCAGCGGCGGAAGCGCGCAGGGTGACGGAGCCGATCCCGGTCCAGCTGCGTATAGGCGACCTCGCAAACGCGCACCGGCTCGACCGCGGTCCAGTCCTGCTCCATCTCCCCCGGTGCCCAGCGGGCGGCAGCGCCTTTCAGTCTTCCCATCCGACTCCCGGCGGTGAGGAAGCCGTGCTCCCACGGGTGGCCCTCGAGCCCGACGACCAGCGGGCGAAGCTCCTCGAGCAGCTGCTCACGCTGCCGTTTGGAAAAGGATCCGGCGACGCCGACGTGCCGCAGCTGTCCCGCGTCGTCGAAGAGGCCGAGCAGCAGCGAGCTCGGGAGCAGCTCGTCGGCGAAGAGGCGGAAGCCTCCGACGACGCAGTCGAGCGTCTGCTCCCGCTTGACCTTCACCATCGCGCGGCGACCGGGCAGATACGGGAGGTCCGGATCCTTGGCAACCACACCCTCGAACCGCTCGAGCCAGGACGCCGCAACTCCGCGGTCGCGCGTGCTCGGAGTGGCGGAGATCGAAGCGACGGAGCCCGCGAGCTCGTCCTCGAGGCGCGCGCGTCGCACGCCGAACGCCTGCGACCGCAAGTCGAGGCCCTCGGCGGCGAGGAGGTCGAACGCGACGAAGGCGGCCGGAGTTTCCCGGCTCAGGCGCTCCACGCGTGACACGGCTGGATGTAGCCGCGCAAGGAGAGCGTCGAAGTCGAACCCTCCGTTGGCCGCCACCAAGATCTCTCCGTCGAGTACGAGACCCGTCGGGAGCGTCTGGACGGCTGCGACCAGCTCCGGGAAGTAGCGCGCCAGGGGCCGCCGGTGCCGGCTCTGCAGGTAAACCTCGTGTCCGTCCCAGAAAGCGAGGCACCGGAAGCCGTCCCACTTCGGCTCGTAGAGGCAATCGCCGGGCGGGAGCTCACGCTCGAGCGAGCACAGCATCGGCTGCACGGGAGGGACTACCAGGAGGTGCATTTACCCTTTGTAGCGAGAACGGTGCCGCACGGGCATAAGCGAAGGTTCGCCTAACGACAACACCAAATTAACGCGTCGACCTGGAATATGAGAGCCTTCGCACGCGTTGTAAGAGGTGCGGCCGGGCGACGTGTAAGCCGAAGGTCGCCGCCGCACGACCACGAAAGGAAGTGAAGGAACTGACCGTTTTTGTTGACCTGCCCGTCCCTGATTTCCTCGACGAGGTCGAGGACCGGGGGACGATCGAGGAGAGCGCCCTCGAAGCGTTCGCGCTCGAGCACGACCTCGGTGAGGAGGAGGTCGCAGCGATGCGTGCCGAGCTCGAGGAGCGCGGCGTCGAGATCATCGTTCCCGAGGTCCGCCACGCTCCGGGCGACGCCCACGTGGCTACGGACTCGCTCAGCCTGCTCATGCGTGACGCTGCGCGGTATCCGCTGCTGACAGCCGCGGAGGAGGTCGAGCTGTCGAAGCGAGTGGAGCGCGGCGACGCGGGCGCGAAGGAGCGGATGATCAATTCGAACCTCCGGCTCGTCATCTCGATCGCGAAGCGCTACCAGGGGCACGGCCTGCCGCTCGGCGACCTCGTCCAGGAGGGCGTGATCGGACTCAACCGCGCCGTCGAGAAGTTCGACTGGCGGCGGGGCTACAAGTTCTCGACGTACGCCACCTGGTGGATCCGCCAGGCCTGCCAGCGCGCTGTCTCGAACCAGTCGGCGACTATTCGCGTTCCCACGCACGTCCACGAGCGCCGAGTGAAGCTCGGCCGTGCGGCGACTCAGCTCGAGGCGAAGCTCGGGCACGTCCCGACGCGGGAGGAGCTCGCCGAGGCGTCCGGGTTGTCGCTCCAGCACGTCGACGAGGCGCTCGACGCTGCGGATGCGCCGGTTTCGCTGAACCAGAGCATCGGGAACGACGCCGACGGCGGCGAGCTCGGTGATCTCTTCGGCGATCCAACGGCGGTCGATCCGGCCGAAGAGGCATCGGATGCAATCCGGCGCCTCGAGGTTCGGCGCGCGCTGCAGAAGCTGCCCGACCGCGAGCGGCGGATCCTGGAGCTCCGCTTCGGCTTCGACGGCGAGGCGGCATCGCTCGAGGCGATCGGCAAGGAGCTCGGGCTGACGCGGGAGCGCGTCCGGCAGCTCGAGGGAGCGGCCATGACGGCGCTCGCGAAGGAGCTCGACTCCGGCCTCGCACGCGCGGCCTGACCGATTGAGCATGCGGCGGGATACGCTCCCGCCGCATGTGCTTCGAGCCTGATTCTCGTCCTCCGATTCCTGTCGTCGCCGGCGCCGCGATCTCGCACGAGGACCTCGTGCTCCGGGCGAAGGACGGGAATCGGTTCGCAGCGTTCGCAGCGGCACCTGACGAAAGGTCCGAGCCCGGCGTCGTGATCCTGCCGGACGTGCGCGGCCTGTATCGCTTCTACGAGGAGCTCGCGCTGCGGTTCGCGGAGCGGGGGATGATCGCTGTAGCGATCGACTACTTCGGCCGCACCGCGGGGCTCGACAAGCGTGGAGACGACTTCGAGTACAGGCCGCACGTGGAGCAGACGACGGAGGAGGGCGTGCAGGCAGACGTCGCTGCGGCGGTCGATTGGCTACGGGAGCGCGGCGCGCGTTCGATCTTCAGCGTCGGCTTCTGCTTCGGCGGCCGTAAATCCTGGCTCGCCGCCGCCGCCGGGCACGATCTTGCCGGCGCGATCGGGTTCTACGGACGAACAGGTGCAGAGCTGGCAGGGGGCGTCGAGGCTCCGATTCTCGCTCTACAGGCCGGCCACGACCAGAACATAAGCGCCGAAGACAATGCCGCTCTCGACGCAGCGCTCTCGGCGGCGGGTGTCGAGCATGAGGTCGTCACGTACGAAGGCGCGCCCCACAGCTTCTTCGATCGGCGCTACGAGGACTATGCGGACGCGTCGGAGGATGCCTGGAGACGCGTCCTGGCATTCATCGAGCGTTACTCGAGTCGGTAGGGAAAACCGTCTTCACCGAAGCGGCGTAGGATCGAGACACCCTTCCACAAAGGAGCATTGATGTCCCGAAGACTCGTAGCTTCACTCGCTGTGGCCGTTGTCTCGCTTGCGCTTGCCGCTACCGCGATGAGCCGCTCGACCGCCACGACCTTGAACGGAACCGTCGGCCCCGGCTTCACGATCAAGCTGACCAAGGGCGGAAAGAAGGTCCGCAGCCTGAAGCCCGGCTCCTACAAGTTCAAGATCTCCGACAAGTCGGGAATCCACAACTTCGTCCTCGAGCGCGTGAAGGGCGGAAAGTTCGAGAAGCAGCTGACGAGCATCCTGTTCATCGGCTCGAAGAGCGTGACCCTGAAGCTCAAGCGCGGCAAGTACAAGTACTACTGCGCGCCGCACGAGGGTGACATGAAGGGCTTCTTCACCGTCAAGTAGCAGCGGAGCGAATGTCGCGACCGGGTGAAACCGGTCGCGACTAGGCTCCAGCGGTGTCGTACTTCGAAGCAGCCGTCCTCGGCGTGGTCCAAGGCCTGACGGAGTTCCTCCCGATCTCGAGCACCGCGCACCTGAGGATCGTGCCGGCGCTCGTCGGGTGGAAGGATCCCGGGACTCCGTTCACCGCGGTCGTGCAACTTGGGACCGTCGCCGCCGTCCTGCTGTACTTCCGCAACGAGCTGGTCCGGATCGTGGTCGCGTGGTTCCAAGGCCTGCGGTCGCCCGAGCGACGCCGCTCGCTCGATTCGCGGATGGGCTGGTACTTGATCGTCGCCACCGTCCCGATCGTCATCTTCGGGGCGATCTTCTCGAAGTCGATCGAGACGGGCGCGCGGAACCTTTATCTGATCGGTGTCGTGCTGATCGTGTTCGGCATCGTGCTCCTGATTGCCGACCGGGTCGGCGACAAGCACCGGCCGCTCGAGGCCGTCGAGACGCGGGACGGGATCGTCGTCGGGCTCGCCCAGTCGCTCGCACTTGTCCCGGGCGTGTCGCGGTCGGGCGCGACGATCTCGGCCGGCCTGTTCATGGGGCTCGACCGCTTGGCCGCAGCACGGTTCTCGTTCCTGCTGGCAATTCCGGCGGTCCTGCTCAGCGGTCTCTACGAGCTCCGTCACGCGACGTCCGCGCAGACCGGCACAGCGCAGCTGCTCATCGCCACCGTGCTCGCCTTCGTCGTGGGCTACGCGTCGATTGCCTTCCTCCTGCGGTTCCTGGGCAGACACACGCTGACCCCGTTCGTGGTCTACCGCGTCGGCTTAGGAGGCATCGTCCTCGGCCTCGTCGCCACCGGCGTGATCGGCTGAGGCTACGAGGGGCGGGTTCCGAGGCGGAGTTCGACGCTGTGCGCCTTGCCGCCGCGGGAGAAGGTGACCGAGATCTCGTCGCCGGGCCGGTGCGCGGCGATCGCGGTCTGGAGGCCGGCCGCCGAGCGCACCTTCGACCCTGCGACCGCCGTGATCAGGTCGCCGACGCGAAGGCCTGCCTTCGCGGCAGCCGTCCCCGGCTGCACCAGCGTGATTCGCGCTTGCCGGACGGTCGTCGAGTCGAGGCGGACTCCTAGGTACGCATGCTCCGCCTTGCCTGATTCGAGAATCTGGCCCGCGATCGACCGCAGCGTGTTCGCCGGGATCGCGAAGCCGACGCCCTCGTTTCCGCCGGAGTCGCTTCGGATCTGCGCGTTGACGCCGACGACGCGCGCCTGCGAGTCGAGGAGCGGCCCGCCGGAGTTGCCGTGATTGATCGCGGCATCCGTCTGAATCGCATCGTTGATCGCAAAGCCGTTCGGCGAGCTCAGCTGGCGGTGGAGCGCGCTGACGATCCCGCTCGTCACCGTCTGCTCGAGCCCGAACGGCGAGCCGATCGCTACGACGCCTTCGCCGACCGAGAGTCCGCTCGAGTCGGCTAGCTCGACCGGAAAGAGCACCGACCGCGGCGCGTCCACCCTGATCACCGCGAGGTCGGTCGAGGCATCGCTGCCGATCAGCCGAGCATCGTAGGAAGCACCGTTCCAGAACCGAACCGCGATTTTCGAGGCTCCATCGGTGACGTGCTCGTTCGTGACGATGTCGCCCTTCAGGTCGTAGACGAAGCCCGAGCCCTGCGACCGCTGCGCACCGGAGCCGCCGAATGAGAATTGCCCTTGTTGTGTGACGGTGATCTCGACGACGCCCTTGTGTGTGCGGCGATAGATGTCCGCTACCGAAAGCGCCCCCGTCGACGCCGGTTTTCCGTTCGCAACGGTAATCTGGCGGACGACCGTGTTCGTCTTTTCCGGGGCAAGTGCCGCATACCCGCCGACGCCCGCTCCGGCGCCGAGCGCTGTGGTGCCAACCACGACCGCAACGATTGCTGCCCTGCTCATCCATGCGATTAGAGCATCGCTCCCTAAGAGGAAGATGAGAGAGCGATCGAAACAGCTCACCGAGGGCCTGATTTCACGAAGTTCTTACAGACCTCTTAGCCAACTCTTAGCCCTGAACTGGAAAGCTGCGAGCGCGTGAGGAATCTCCTCCTTTCCGTTGTCGCGGCCGCCGTCGCGCTAGGTGTGACGGCGGCCGCGGCGCTCCCAGGGTCCCCGCGGCCCGATGTGCCCCGGCTCTCCGAGATCTCTCGCTATTCGAGCTTCAAGGACGCGGCGCTGCCGACGTCGAAGGCGCTCGTGCTTCCACCCCCGACCTGGAACTTCACTCAGACGATCCCAACGGGCGAGACGGTCGCGATCCATCTGTCGAAGCGCTACTACCCCGCCAGCGACGCCGTCGCCGCTCAGGGTTGGGCGCAGTTCTTCGCCGGCCTCGTTCACGGGCGCGAGGTTGCGGATCTCGATGCATATTTTCTGACCTCGAACGAGGTCGAGGGCATCTGTGGCCGGCAGGCTCTCGCCTGCTATGGCGGCGACTACCTTTTCGCGCCCGCGGACGATCCCTCGATCAACCTTTCAGCCGAGGCGGTTGCGACGCACGAGTACGGGCACCACGTTGCCCACCACCGGCGCAACGATCCATGGGCTGCGATCGACTACGGCACAAAGCGGTGGTCGTCGTACGAGCAGGTCTGCATGAAGGCGAGGTCCGGTCGCCTTCACCCCGGGGCCGAAGACGAGGAGCACTACGAGCTGAACCCGGGCGAGGGTTTCGCCGAGGCCTACCGCGTGCTGAACGAGCGGCGCGCTGGGCTGGTGGAGGCGCCGTGGCAGATCGTGACGCAATCGCTCTATCCCGACGCTCGGGCGCTCTCCTTGCTCGAGCAGGATGTCGTCACCCCGTGGACGCAGGGAACGACAACCGCGAAGACTGGTGCGGTCAACAAGAAATCGAAGGTGAAGAGCTTCGTCGTCTCGACGCCGCTCGACGGCCGGTTCAGGCTCACGCTTCGGCCGGCGGCGGGCGAACGGCTTTCGGTCGACGTGTTCTCACCGTCGTCGCGGCGGCTCGCGCACGCGGCCGGCAAGAAGTCCGTCTCGGCTTCGACCACGATCTGCGGCGAGCGCGCCGTCCGCGTCCGCGTCAGCCGGTTGGCCGGGGCCGGAGCGTTCCGGCTCGCGCTCGCCAGGCCGTAGAACCGCGGCTTTCTTAGGCGGCTCATAGGCTAGTCGCGCACAATTCGTCCGCGATGAAGATCCTCGTGGTTGACGACGAGCGCGCTGTCCGCGAGGCGCTTCGGCGCGCGCTCGAGCTCGAGGGCTACGAGATCGAGCTCGCCGACGGCGGCCAGGCAGCACTCGAGCGGATTGCGAACGCAGAGCCTGACGCCGTGATCCTCGACGTCCTGATGCCCGGTGTCGACGGGATCGAAGTCTGCCGGCAGCTGCGGATGACCGGCAACGACCTTCCTGTGCTGATGCTGACCGCGCGCGACGCCGTCGCCAACCGGGTCGAGGGTCTCGATGCCGGCGCCGACGACTACGTCACGAAGCCCTTCGCGCTCGAGGAGCTGCTGGCGCGCGTGCGGGCGCTGCTGCGCCGGACGACGGGCGACGGCATGCTGCGGTTCGCCGACCTGGAG
>Ga0126308_10001067_pt1 | contig 10447 bp, 9 predicted proteins | sample Plot55_FD_92533 | JGI IMG/M metagenome (GOLD analysis project Ga0126308, IMG submission 92533) | Serpentine soil microbial communities from UC McLaughlin Reserve, CA, USA - Plot55 | ecosystem: Environmental > Terrestrial > Soil > Grasslands | place: USA: UC McLaughlin Reserve, Lake County...
TCAGCTGGGCCACGAGCGAGGAGGAGGCGCTCCGCATCGCCCACGATCAGTGGCGGACGAACGTCTTCGAGCCGCCGCTGTGCTGGGACCTCGAGACGGTCGAGCAGTTCGACCTGGCCGCGGCCCACGTGCGCGCGGAGGACCTGCGACAGGCGGTGCTCGTGTCGGCCGACACCGGCAGGCACGCCGAATGGCTGCGCGAGCTCGCCGAGCTCGGCTTCGAGCAGATTCATCTGCACCATGTCGGCCAGGACCTGCGCCCGTTCATCGATGCGTTCGGAGATCGGGTCCTGCCGGAGCTGCCGGCGTGAAACGCAAGGCGACCAGCGACGTGTGGTGGAAGAACGCCGTCTTCTACTGCCTGGACGTGGAGACGTTCCTGGATGCCGACGGCGACGGCTGCGGTGACCTGCCGGGGCTCTGCGAGCGCGTCGACTACCTGACCGGCCTTGGGATCGATTGCCTTTGGCTGATGCCGTTCATGCCTTCCTGTCAGCGCGACGACGGATACGACATAACCGACTTCTACGCGGTCGACCCGCGCCTCGGTACACCCGGCGACCTGCTCGAGGTCGTACGTACCGCGCGCGGAGGTGGGATGCGCGTCATCGCCGACCTGGTCGTCAACCACACGTCAAACCAGCATCCCTGGTTCAAGGACGCGCGGCGTGGTCCTGAGTCACCCTTCTACGGATTCTATGTCTGGAGGGACGAGAAGCCCGAGGAGAAGCCCGGCGACGTGGTGTTTCCGGACCAGGAGAGCTCCAACTGGGCGTTCGACGAGGAGGCAGGCACGTGGTACATGCACCGCTTCTACTCCCACCAGCCCGACCTGAACGTGGCCAATCCGGAAGTCCGCGACGAGATCGCCCAAGTGGCGGGCTTCTGGCTCGAGCAGGGGCTGAGCGGGTTTCGCGTCGATGCGGTTCCGTTCCTGATCGAGCCGACCGGCACGCCCGACGACGCCCGTCAGGACCCGCACGAGCTGCTGCGCGACCTGCGGCGCTTCATCGGGCGGCGCAACGGGGGGGCGGTGCTGCTTGGTGAGGTCAACCTGTCACCCGAGCAGCAGCGCGAGTTCTTCGGCGATGAGGACGGCGACGAACTGCAGCTGATTTTCTCGTTCACCGTCAACCAGGCGATGTTCCTCGCGCTCGCGCGCGAGAACGCGAGCCCGCTGGCGCAGGCTCTGGAGGCGCTCCCGACGATCCCCGAGGACTGCCAGTGGGCGAACTTCGTTCGCAACCACGACGAGCTGACGCTCGACAAGCTCAGCGAGGACGAGCGCCGGGAGGTGTTCGCGGCCTTCGGACCGGAGGAGGCGCATCAGCTATACGGTCGCGGCCTGCGGCGGCGCCTGCCGACGATGTTCGACGGCGACGACCGGCGGATCCGGATGGTCTATTCGCTCGCGTTCTCGCTGCCGGGAACGCCCGTGCTCTTCTACGGCGAAGAGATCGGGATGGCCGAGAATCTGGCCATCGCCGGGCGCTACAGCGTCCGTGCGCCGATGCAGTGGTCGGGCGACCTGCAGGCCGGCTTCACCACCGCTCGCGAGGCCTGCCGTCCGCTCGTTGAAGAGGGGCAGTTCGGGTTTCGCGAGGTGAACGTGGCGCGCCAGCGACGAGATGCCGACTCCCTGCTCAACTGGATGGAGCGGCTGATCCGCCGCCGCCGGGAATGCCCGGAGTTCGGCTGGGGCGAGTGGACGCTGCTCGATGCCGGTGACGCGGCCGTCTTCGCGCACCGGTGCGACTGGGAGGGCTCAACGGTTGTCGCGGTCCACAACCTCTCCGGACGGGATGCCGCCGCCCGGCTGGAGCTCGAACGCGACGGCGCTTTGGTGGACCTGTTCCATGACCAGGACCACGAGCCCGAGGCGGGCGAGGTCACACTGGAGCTGCCGCCCTACGGCGCGCATTGGTTCCGCGTGTGCCGGCCCGGCGAGCGGCTACCGCCGTAGTCATGCCAGAGCTCGTGCTCGGACCGGTTCTGCGCTACGTGGGAAACCACGAGGCGACGGTCTGGGTGGAGACGGACGCAGCCTGCACGGTCGAGGTGCTCGGACACCGTGAGCGGACCTTCACAGTGGAGGGCCACCACTACGCGCTCGTCTGTCTTGGCGGGCTCACGCCCGGCCGCCTGCATACCTACGACGTACGCCTGGACGGGGAGCGAGGCTGGCCGCCGCGGGACTATGACCTGCCGCCACCCGTGATCCGAACGCTTCGTGGGGAAGGCAGCTTCCGGGTCGCGTTCGGGTCATGTCGCGTCGCGCTCCCGCACCGACCTCCTTACACGCTCCGCAAAGATCAGCATCCCGCCGGCCGTGAGTTCGATGCGCTCTACACGCTGGCGCGCGAACTGCTCGGCCGGGCGCATGAGGACTGGCCGGACGTGCTGCTGTTGCTCGGCGATCAGGTCTACGTCGATGAGGGCTCCCCCGCGGTTCGGAAGCGGATTCGGGCCACACGCGACGTCGAGACAGCGCCGGCTGAGGAGGTCGCCGGGTTCGAGGAATACACCTGGCTCTATCACGAGTCGTGGGGCGACCCGATGATTCGCTGGCTGTTATCGACGACTCCGACCGCGATGGTGTTGGACGACCACGACATGGCCGACGACTGGAACATCTCGCGCTCCTGGAAGGAGGAGATGGCGAGTAAGCCCTGGTGGCGCGAGCGTCTCGTGGGCGGGCTGATGACCTACTGGATCTACCAACACATCGGCAATCTCTCGCCCGCCGAGCTCGAGCGGCACGAGGAATACGATGCCGTCCGCCGAGCCGGCGACGGCGCCGCCGTCCTGCGCGAGTTCGTGGAGTGGGCGGACACCAACGGCGAGGGCAAGGTGTGGAGCTTCAAGCGGGACCTTGGCGCCGCGCGGCTGGTAGTCGCCGACGACCGCACCGGTCGCACGTTCCGCGACGGGCGGCGCTCGATCTTCGACGACCACGAATGGGAATGGATCGTCGACGCCTGCCACGGCGACTTCGACCACCTGCTGTTCGCAACCACCGACCCGGTGCTCCTTGCGCCAGGGCTGCACTACGCCGAGGCCTGGAACGAGGCGGTCTGCGATGGCGCCTGGGGCAACTGGGCTGTTGCGCGCGGCGAACAGCTGCGCCGTGCGCTCGACTTCGACCATTGGGCCGCGTTCAATTCCTCATTCGAGAAGCTCGAGCGTCTCCTAAGGGAAGTCGGCCGCGGTGACCGCGGGCGCCCGCCCGCGTCGATCGTCCTGCTGTCGGGCGACGTCCACCATGCCTATCTGGCGGAGGTGGGCTTCCGGCACGAGGCGCACGTCCGAAGCGCGGTCTATCAGGCCGTGTGCTCGCCGTTCCGAAACGCCCTCGACGCGCACGAGCGCCAGATGATCCGATTTGCGCTGACCCGGCCCGGGGTTGCCATGGGCCAGGCCCTGGCCAAGACCGCGGGCGCTCGCAAGCCGGACATCCGCTGGCGCTTCGTGGAGGGACCGTTCTTCGACAACCAAGTAGCGACAATCGAGGTCGCGGGTCGCCGAGCCGAGGTGAAGCTGGAGAAGACGGTTGGCGAGGCACACGCGGACGAGCGCAGGCTCGAGACCGTCTTCGAGCGACGCCTTACCTGAGCGCGCACGGTGGGCCCCCGCGTCCGCGTAAGCCTCGCCCTCTGGCAGCCCGGGGACCATGGCGAGGACGTCTTCGCGCGCGTGGCTGGGGCTCGAGGCAACGTCCGGAGTCACATAGCGGCGCCTTCAGAAACGCGCTTCTCGCCCGAGGCAGGCCGCCGGCGACCTGCTAGACCTGATGCCATCGCGCTTTGGATCGCCTTGCTCGCCGCGTCCGGCACCCTGGCACTCACGTCTACCGCGACGGCTGCCAAGCCCGAGGCCGATTTCACGGTTACGCCGTCGATGCCCACCGCGGGGATGGCGGCTTCCTATGACGCGGTGGTGTCGCCCGCCTATCGCGGCGCGACCATTGGGTGGGACTTCGACGGTGATCCAGTGCACGCCTTCGAGACGCAGGGCACCTCGGTCACGCATGTGTACACGACACCGGGAGAAAGGCAGGTGAGCATGCGGGTGGCCCTGGAAGGCAAGGTCAAGGCACTGGTCACAAAGACCGTCTACGTGAATTCGCAGCCGAGTGCGGCCCCGGCGCCCGCGCCCATTTCGCCGTCGCCGATCCTGCCGTCGCCGATTCCGACGCAACCCGAAGCCCTGGACCCCGGCGGCGCGGATGGAGCAACATCCGCAATCACGCCTTTCCCAATCGTGCGGATTGCAGGGGAACTCCTGCGGTGGGGAGCTCGGATCAGGCTGCTCGTCGTCATGGCCCCGTCCGGCACCTCGGTAACCGCCCGGTGCCTCGGGAAAGGCTGCCCCTTGCGGCGACTTGCCCGACGCTCGCACGGCCGCCCCGTTCGCATGCGGGGCCTCGAGGGTCGCCTCATCGCGGGAATCCGCTTGGAGGTACGCGTGCGCCAGCCGGGCTTCGTCGGGAAGTACACACGCTTCCGGATCCGCGGCGGGGGCCGGGCGCCCCTGAGGGACGATCAATGTCTGCGACCTGACCGTCGGACACCGGTCCGATGTGAGTTCTCGTAGGAGTCCGGCGGCGTCGGCCACACGGCGAGCGCGCCACTTCGCCTCGGACATCACGGCCAAGCGCCATCCGCCCGGTGCACTCGGGTTGAGCCCGACGGAGGTGCTCGCGGTTGCATGCGACGGCCGTCGGACCGGGGTCGAGGAGGGGGCTCGTCTGCGGCGCTCGTCCAAGAGTCGCGCCCGTCGTAACCGCCCTGGTGTTCGAGTCGGGCGCTCGCACCTAGACTGGCGCAATGAGCACCGGCGGTTCGACCCATCATCGGCTCGGGTCGCGAACGGTCGCCCTCGTCGAGAGGCGCGGGTCCCTGGTGCGCCTCCTGATCGCGCTGTTCATAGCGCCGCATGACCGTGACCGTGACCGAAACTCGAACCCCGACCCCCTGGACCATGATCATGGCGGACGGCCCGGTTCGCTCAGCGGGCGACCGTGGCTCGCGGCGGGCCGGCGGCCAGAGACGTCTAGCGTCGAGCACGCCCGCCCATGGGTCCATTCATGGGTCCAAATTGAGAAGAAGCCGGACTCACTGAGAGCAACCGAACCGCTCTGGGCAGTCGAATCCGACCTTGGCAGAACCGTCGCGGCGCGAGCGGGCCGCGGTGCTGCTTTCGCGTGAAAGGACACGCCACTGGCGCTCTCGCAGCTCGATTCCGAGCGCGTCGCGCATGTCGAGAGCGTCCTGGCTCGTGGCCCGGGAGGCCGGCCGCTCAGGGCCTCACCAACTGCCTCCGGGTTCGTAGGCCCCGAATGACCACTCGTGGCCCCCGGGGTCGAGACGCGGGCTCGCCTCGGTGCCCAGTGCGGCTGTTTGCGGCACGAGCGCGCGCGCCGCGTCTCTGGCCCATTGAGTGTGCGCGTGCTGGCGTCGCCGCCCAGTAGTTTGGGTGCATGCCCGAGCCCGAGGTCGTTCTGCGATCCGCGTACCGAGCATTCAACGCGCGCGATATCGACGCCGCCATCGAATTGATGCATCTCGAGGTCGATTGGCCGAACGCGTGGGAAGGCGGTCGGGTAGTTGGCCGCGCGGCGGTCCGCGAGTACTGGCACCGACAGTTTGCAGTGATCTCGAGCAGCGTCGAGCCCGAGGGTTTCACGGAGGAGCCGGACGGGAGTATCACGGTCGATGTTCGTCAGGTGGTCCACGACGCTGACACCGGCGATCTAGTTTCCGACTCCCGCGTTTTTCATCGCTACTGGTTGGTTGACGGGCTGGTCGTCGGGATGGACGTTCTGGAACCACCCCGCCGGTAGAAAACGTTCAAGGCCACGCTCTTGCTTTGCGCGTGAAGCAACAGCGTGGCGGCTCTGCCCCCAGTGACGGTACTGCTGCACGATTCGAGCGTCCCTCCGAGGGACATTTCGGAGTTCTGGAGCATCGCCTCTCTAGCGCCGATCCCATGGTCGCTGGCTGCGCTCCCTTTGCACTGGTCCTCCGAGCGTGCGAGCTCCGCCCATTGCGGCTTGCTCGGTCTCGAAGAACTCCACTCGCGACACCTTGGTGCGGCGCATGCAGAAGACGCAGTAGCCGCCCATGTCGACCGGGATTCCGCTGCGCTTTCCGATGCCGGACGCGTACCAGTGTGCGATCAGGCAACCGCTGCTCGCGATGGGCTCGTCGATTTCGAAGTGCAGGCCGCCGAAGGACTGCCAGAGCTTTACCGCCCACCGCACGGCTCCCCCGTGCCCATGGTTCCATCCCGCGCCCGGGATGCGCGGCTCGTCCTGGAACTCGGCATCCGAGTCGATCTCGTCCAGGGCCGCGAAGTCGCCGCGGTTGAAGGCGGCCAACAGCCGATGCACCGCGGCCAGATCCTGTGTGGGCGTGCCCTCGCTGTGTATCCCACCCTCGTGGCGGCCAGTCGACAAGAGAGGGATAGCCGTCATCCCGGCGACTCTGCCGTAACCACCTGCGTACGTGTGTGACATCTGCCACTATGTCGGATCAGGACCCGCGGCCATGCCTCGTGGCCGCGGGATCCGCCTTCGAAAGCGCGGCCGCGCCGAACTGGCACTTGACTTCAACGGGCTGACCCAGTCCGTTGAGGGGAGGCAGAACTGATGCCGGGGCAAGGTGTGGAGCAGTGCCGGTGCCGGCGAGATCGCCACCCCGATGACGGGCGCGCACGATGAGGACCGGGGCGACGAAGAGCGCCTGGCTTTGCCGGCCGAACGTCCAGGCAACGCGCATGAGATCGCGGATGCGATCGCCTTCCTGGCGCGTCCCGACGCCCGCAGCAGCTTGCCAAGGAACTGCTGCATCCGCTCCTCTTGGCGCAAGATGTCCCGGGCGAGCTTGGCGATCGGCTTGTCGCCAGTCGCCGTCGCAAGGGAGTCGATCACGGTATAGATCGCGATCTCGTCCGCCTCGTCCCGGTAGCCTTGGGAGCTGCAGTGGCCCAGGCAAGCGGGCTTTCCGAAGGTGCAGTTGCAGGCTAGCTGAGATGCTTTCCGAGGCGTTCGGCCTGGTCGCCGACGCGTTCGATGTCCTTAGACACGCTCTTCGCTGTCTGGCCGAACTGCCTGCTTGCCTTGCCCACGGACTTGACCATCGATTTCGCGTCGAGGTCTGGCAGGCTCGGCTTGCCGATCGAGCGTGGAAGCGCCACACCGAGGACCTTCTTGCGGCGAGTGCGGCTCTTCAGCGCGAGACCGCCGGCAACTCCCGCCGCCGCAACTCCCACGGCAACCGCCGGTCCCCCGGCCTTGCCTGCGGCGTTCTTGGCCGTGCCGAGCATGCCATCCCGGCTCTGGCCCTTAGGAGGGCTACGCTTCGCGCCGCTTCCGCTCGAACGAGAGGAGCCGTTGCTCGAGCGCGAGGCGCTGGCGCGAGCCCGGGTCGAGGCAGATGACTTCGAGCGCGATGAGCCGTCCGTGGATCGCGATGAGCCGGTGCGTGAAGCACCTTTCGACGAGCGAGAGGCCCCGCTGGCCTTCGTCTTCGAGTGCGAACCGTCCGATGAGCTGCTCTGACGCTGTCCCTTGCGCGAGCTGCTGCTGGCCATCCTCTTCTCTCTCTTTGGTCGAGAACTTGGTGCAGCTCCGCTACCCGCTCTATAGCGCGAATAACCGCTCTCCCTGGCGCTTAGGGCTCATGACGAGGTCTGATCGATGTCGTTTCCTCGTCTGACCTATGGCGGACACTGCGTTCGATCCGTTCCGGGCTGGCCGAGGGTTCGCCGTCGCGGTGGCGTGCGACGCGAATGACCTGGAGCATGCCTCCGCAAGGGCAGGCTGCGACCGAGGCGCGCCCACGCAACATGACGGCTTCCGTCCGCGCACCGCAGCGTTGGCACAAGATTTCGGCTATGGGTGGCATTGATGTCGCCGCGCTGAAGTCGTGCATACCCCCTCTAGGGCCGCACATGCCTGCGCTCGGTACAAGGGAGGCAGGCTCGGGGCCCGCGCACTTTCCGCGATCGGCGTTGAGTCGGGTACCGTCGGAGGCCAAGCGCGCACAGCCGCCGCTCGCAACGCGCGCGCGTGTAGAGGGGCGCCTCGTCGTGGTCGCGATCCCGACCAGGCGCATCTGCGGAAACTCCTGCCCCAGCGACTGATCTAGGGACGAGCGGGCAACCAGAACCGCCCTGCTCGAAGGCGCGGCCAACCGTGCTCGAGACCGTTCCAGGGGGAGGGAGGAGGGTATTGCCCGTGGCACCGTTAGCCGTTCTGTTACCCGATACGCGCCTTAGAACGCCGAGTTGGCTCTGCGGCTGAAGCGGGCGGAGGGGATCGAACCCTCACTAAGAGCTTGGAAGGCTCTTGTGCAGCCGTTACACCACGCCCGCGCGTGAAGTAGGTCTCAGGATCCTAGCCAGTGCTTGGGATTCTCGACCATCATCTGATTGAGGTCATCCTCGGACATGCCGCGCTCCTTGAGCGTGGGAATGACCGTCTCGAACAGGAAGGTCATCGACCAGTCCGGCACCTCGTTGGCCTTGAGGTATTCCTGGACCTCGCGCGGGAACCAGTCGATCGACGAGCAGTAGTCCTGGGAGAGGAACATGCGGTCGGCGTAACCCCGCTCAAGCAGGGCGAGCACTGTGGCGTTGCGCTGTTCGGTCGGCAGGAACAGGTCGAGCCCGTAGCGGTCCATCCCGATCCAGCAGCCGGTCTCCAGCAGACGCTCGATGTAGTCGAGGTCGTCGGTGTCGCCGGTGTGGGCGACGTGGACGGTGCTGGGGTCGACCCCCTCCTCGCTGAAGATGCGCATCTGCTCGAGACCGGTTCCGCTGGAGGGATGCGAGTGGGCCATGATCGGCTTGCCGCTCTGCTTGGCGGCGCGCGCGGCGGCGCGGTGGACCTTCTCGACGTTGGGAGTGACGCCCGGGGCATCGGCTGCGCACTTGACGAACGCCGGCTTGATGCTCGTGCCCTGGATGCCGTGCTCGAGCTCGTGGAGGAAGATCGCGGCGATACCGTCCTCGTCGCGGTTGAAGAGGACTTGCGGGAGGTGGTCGTAGGTGTAGATGCCCGTCGCCAGAACGACGTTGAGGCCGCTCTCGTCGGCGACGCGTTTGCTGAAGGCCGCGTCGCGGTTGAGGAACATCGCGCTCGGCTCGACCACGGTCCGGATGCCGTGCATCTTCACGGCGTTGGCGTCGGCGATCGCCGCCTCCCACTCGGCCTGCTCGTCATAGAGGTGCGGGAACTGGAAGCGCCCCGCCTCGTCGGTGGTCCGGAAGTGCTCGTGGATGAGCGTCAGACCGAGCTCATCGACGTCCACGGGCCCGCCCGTGGTCTCGACAGAGGGCATGAGCGGAAACCTACCGCCAGCCGGGCTCGGCCCGCTTTGCCTCGGCGCCCGGGTCGCGCAGCATGCCGAGCACGACGCCGGCCGCCGTGACGCCAAGAGCGACGGCGAGACGTATGAGCAACGTGCCGTCGATGCCCTCGCTCGCGGCAGCCTTCAACGCCAGCAGGAGCGGAAAAGCGAGCGGCAACCACTTCCAGACCCCCGCCGCCGCATAACCGAAGCCGAGGCCGGCGAGGAAGAAGAGGAGATAGGCGACGACGGCCATCGGAATGTACGGGGCAGCCAGGATTCGAACCTGGAACCACCGGTTTTGGAGACCGGGACTCTAGCCGTTGAGCTACTGCCCCCCACCGCGGATTCTAGGCGTCCTCGGCCGGTGGGTCCGCCCTCACGTTATGCGAACATATGTTCGCCCATGAGAAGGCGGTCGAGCAGGGACTTCGAGGCAGCAATGGCCTTGATGCAAGCCGGGAGCGGCGACAGCAAAATCGCACGCATCACAGGGATTCCGCCAGCTACCTTGAGCGCATGGCGTCATGGACGAGGTTCGCGGCTCCACCGCCGCGTGAGCAGCGCCACCTCGGCCTGGCGACCCGAGTATCCGAGGCGTATTGCTATCTGCTTGGCGCATACCTCGGCGATGGCTGCCTCAATGTCCAATCCGAGAGCTCAGCGGGCCTGGTCATCGTTCTCGACTCGAGCTATCCAGGCATCATCACCGAGGTCGAGACGGCCATCCGCTGCGTGCTGCCCGAAACCCCCGTGCGTCGCCACCCTGTAAGCCGCGGGAACGCCACGGCGGTCCACGTGCACCACCCGGCGCTCCCCTTCGCTTTCCCCCAGCACGGGCCCGGCCGCAAGCACCTGCGCTCAATCTGCCTGGTCAATTGGCAACTAGAGCTGACGGAGCGCCATCCGCGGGATCTCCTCCGCGGTCTCATTCATTCGGATGGGTGCCGGACGGTCAACCGCTTCAAGACGAAGCTACCGAGTGGGCGAGTGGCGAACTACGAATATCCGCGCTACTTCTTCTCGAATCTGTCGGAGGACATTCGCGGCATCTTCTGCGACCACTGCGACATGCTGGACATTCGGTGGACGCA
>Ga0126308_10001068_pt1 | contig 10441 bp, 4 predicted proteins | sample Plot55_FD_92533 | JGI IMG/M metagenome (GOLD analysis project Ga0126308, IMG submission 92533) | Serpentine soil microbial communities from UC McLaughlin Reserve, CA, USA - Plot55 | ecosystem: Environmental > Terrestrial > Soil > Grasslands | place: USA: UC McLaughlin Reserve, Lake County...
CTCATGCCGTTGTGCGACGACGTGTGCGTGTGGCCGCTGATCCCCAGGTTGCCGCGCGTCATCACGACGAGGGCCGCGACCCTGGCCGGGAGGCCGTGCGCGAGCACGAACGCCGCCGTCCCGCTCAGCGAGCACGCCACGTGGAGCGCGAGGTGCGACAGCGCGAGCCCCACCGGCTTGCGGTGGAGCCCTCGCGCGACGAACTCCCTGTTCAGCGCGGAGAGCGGGTGCATGGCTCGTTCGACGATCAGGTCAGGTCGACCACAGAGGCACCGAGAACACAGAGGAGGGGCACACGGGAGGGGGTCCCTCTGCCGGGACGGTTCGCAGACCATCCTGCTAGGGGGACCCCCTCCCGTGTGCACGCCCTCCGTGCCCTCGGTGCCTCTGTGGTAGCAATCAGCAGTGCCTCCCGGTAGAGGGCTCGGCGGCGTCGTAGACACTACCGCGCGAGGTGCGGGGCCGCCAGCGCGCGCCTAAGATTGAGCCCACCATTCACCCGGAGCCCTTCGTGCGCCCGAGCGCCCGTGCAGTTCCCCTGCTCCTGCTCGCGATCGCCGCCTGCCACGTCAACGCGACGCGGAATGGCGGCGGCGGGAGCGCGTCGTCGACCGCCCAGGACACCGTCGAGGCGCGCCGCCTCTTCGAGCGCAACGTGGACGCGATCCACAAGCGCGACCGCGCGCGCTACCTGGCGTCGTACCTCCAGACCGACGCGCTCGCCCGCAACGGGCCGGGCGGGATCGAGATGGGCTTCGCCGACTGGCCGGCGCGGCGCGACACCACGTGGCCGGACACGCTCGTCGCGCGCGACCTGAGGCTGGTGCCGGTCGCGCCGGGCGTGGTCTACGGCACCTACCACTACCGCGTCACGCAGGGCGGCGCGACGAGCGAGGGGATCTCGGAGCGCGTCTTCGTGCGCACGCCGGACGGCTGGCGGATCGCGGTGAGCACGGCGTTCGGGCTGCCGGCCGGCGCCGCGCCGCCGCCCGCCGCACTGGTCGGCGGGACGCTGGTGAACCCCGGCGCGCCGGCGGTGCCTGACGCGGTCGTGCTGGTGCGCGGCGGGCGGGTGGTCTGCGCCGGGGTGCGCGACAAGCAGTGCGCGGTGCCGCCCAACGTCGAGACGGTGGACGTCTCCGGGAAGTTCGTCTCCCCCGGCCTGATCGACGCGCACGTGCACTACTCGCAGACCGGGTGGGTGGACGGCCGCCCCGACGCGCTCGACGTGCGCGCCGAGTACCCGTGGGACTCGGTGGCCGCGGCGCTGCGCGCGCACCCGCAGGTCTTCGGGAAGAGCTACCTCTGCTCGGGCGTGACGGCGACCTACGACGTCGGCGGCTTCCCGTGGACGATCCCGATGGCGCAGGGCAGCGCCGCGCGACTCGACATGCCGCGGGTGGCCGCCGTCGGCCCGCTGCTGTCGACGATCGACCACTGGCTCAACGTCCCGGACATGCGGCAGTTCGTGCACATGCGCGACGACTCGGCGGTGCGCGCCGCGGTGCGCGAGCAGAAGCGCATGGGCGCCTCGTCGATCAAGGTCTGGTACATCTGGCTCCCCGACTCGCTCCGCCCGCGCGCCCGGGCGCTGCTGATGGCCGCGGGCGAGGAGGCGCGCGCCCAGGGGCTGCCGCTGATCGTCCACGCCACGCAGCTCGCGGCGGCGAAGCACGCGCTGGAGGCGGGCGCGACGCTGCTCGTGCACAGCGTGGAGACGGACACGGTCGACGGCGAGTTCATCGCGCTCGCGCGCCGCAACGGCGCGGTCGTCATTCCCACGCTCACCGTGCGCGAGGGGTACGGCGACGTCTTCCGGGGGCGCTCCCCGGCGGCGCGCTACCCGCTGGAGTGCGTGGACCCGGAGACGCGCGCGAAGCTCGAGCGCGTCCTCCCCGCGGCGCAGCACGCGCGGGTGCCCTTCGAGCGCTGGGACCGCCAGCGCGCGATCATGGAGGAGAACCTGCGCCGCCTGACGGCCGCCGGCATCCCGATCGCCACCGGCACCGACGCCGGCAACCCCGGCACCGCGCACGGGCCGAGCATCTACCGCGAGATGGAGGCGATGCAGGCCGCCGGGATGAGCGCCGCCGCGGTCTTCGCGTCGACGACGATCGTCGCCGCGCGGGCGATGGGGCTGGAGCGCGAGATCGGCTCGCTCGAGGCGGGGAAGCGCGCCGACCTGGTGGTGTTCGACGCCGGCCCGGCGGCGAGCGCAGCCAACGCGCGGCGGGGGCACATGGTCATGCGCGCGGGGGCGCGGTACGGGCGGGGGGAGCTGATGCCGCGCATCGGGGGACGATAGGACTCCTCCGGCACTCGGGGGGTCCTTCGCTCCGCTCAGGATGACAGGCGCGCGATCGAGCGTCGGCGACAGACTCGCTTTGTCACCGGCGCGCGCCTGTCAGTTGCAGCATTGACAGAAGAGGAGCCGCCGCCGATCTTCCCCTCACCAAGTGTGGGGAGAGAGACGTAACGTGGCACGCATTGCCGGCATTCGACGACTGTTCCGCCTGCCCGGGCGCGGCGCGGCGCGCATCCGCGCCGACGTGGACGACGAGCTCCGCTTTCACATCGACCAGCGCGCCGCCGAGTACGTGGCGCAGGGCATGAGCCCCGAGGCCGCGCGCGCCGAGGCGACGCGCGCGTTCGGGGACCTGGAGTACACCCGCGCCTACTGCCGCGACCAGGACGTGCGGGGGGCGCGCGCGGGGCGGCGCAGCGAGTGGCTGGGCGACCTGCTGCACGACGCGCGCTACGCCATGCGCGCGTTGCGCCGCGCTCCCGGGTTCGCGCTCGTCGCCGTCCTCACGCTCGCGCTGGGGATCGGCGCCAACGCGGCGATCTTCAGCGTCGTCAACCGGCTGCTGATCCACCCGCTCCCGTTCCCCGACGCCGACCGCCTCGCGATCGCCTGGCGCAGCGACGCCAAGAGCCAGTTCCTCATGCCGCCGACGCGCGAGATGGGGCTCGCCTGGCAGCAGCAGGCGCGCACGCTCGACGGCGTCGAGCTCTTCGACTCGGACGAGCTCACCCTGGCGGGCGAGCCGGAAGCCGAGGTGGTGCGCGCGCTCAGCGTCTCCCCCACCTACGCGTCGTTCCTCGGCGTGCGCCCGCTGCTCGGCCGCGGCTTCGTGGTCGAGGACACCGCCGCCGCGGCGCCCGACGTGGTGGTGCTCGCCGAGGGGCTGTGGAAGCGGCGCTTCGGCGGCAGCTCGGAGGTGCTCGGCAAGACCGTTCGCCTCAACGGGAAGCCGTACATCGTCGTCGGCGTGATGCCGAACGACCTGACGCAGGCGGTGGCCCTCTCGCGGCCGCCGTCGATCTGGGTGCCGCTCAAGGTGGGCTCCGCCCCCGCCCCCGGCAAGGCGATCAGCGTCGCGCTGGAGCGCGTGAGCGTCCTGACCCGGCTCAAGCCGGGCGTCACCACCGAGCAGGCGCGCGCCGAGATGGTGGACATCGCGAGCCGCGCCGCGACCGACCGCAAGCCGTCGGACTCGACGATGACGGTGGCGCTGACGATGTCGGCCCAGATGGTCGGCGGCGGCCTGCGGAACGCGCTGAAGGTGCTGCTCGGCGCGGTGAGCTTCGTCCTGCTCATCGCCTGCGCCAACGTGGCCAACCTCCTGCTGGCCCGCGCCTCGGCTCGCGAGCGGGAGATCGCGGTGCGGGTGGCGCTCGGCGCCGGCCGGGGGCGCCTCGTCAGGCAGCTGCTCTCCGAGAGCCTGGTGCTGGCTCTCGCCGGCGGCGCGGTGGGGCTCCTGCTCGCCTCGTGGGGGCTCGACGTGATCGTCGGCCTGCGCCCGGCGAACCTGGACCAGCTCGAGGGCGTGCGCCTCGACCCGTTCGTGCTCGGCTTCGGGGCGCTGCTCTCGGTGCTGACGGGCGTGCTGTTCGGCCTCGTGCCGGCGCTGCACGCCACGCGGCCGGCGGTGGCGCAGTCGCTGAAGGTGGGCGCCTCGATGCATCGAAACGCCATCGGCTGGAGGAGAAGGGTCAGCCTCCGCTCGGTGCTCGTCGCCGCGGAGGTGGCGCTGTCGCTGGTGCTGCTCGCTGGCGCCGGACTGCTCGTGCGGTCGGTGGTGGCGCTCCAGCGCGTGGACCCCGGCTTCAGCCCCACCAACCTCCTCTCGGCGAACATCAGCCTGCCGCGCCCGCGCTACGAGGCCGAGGCCGCGTACCGCGCCTTCCACGAGCAGGTGCTGGCGGGCGCCAGGCGCCTCCCCGGCGTGGTGGACGCGGTCCTCGCCAGCGGGGTGCCGCCGCGCCAGGGGATCCAGTTCGGCGAGATCGAGGTCGAGGGCGCGGACGGCGCGGCGCGCAAGCCCGCCGGCGACGGCCCGATGATCGGCTCGGGTTGGGTCGGCCCCGAGTTCTTCCGTATCCTGCGCATTCCGCTCCGCGCCGGCCGCACCTTCTCGGCCGAGGAGATGGCGCCCGGCTCGAAGGCGAACGTCGTCGTGATCAACGAGGGGATGGCGAAGAAGTACTGGCCGGGCGAGAGCGCGGTCGGGAAGCGGCTGCGCGTCGGCGGCAGCGGGGACTGGGAGACGGTGATCGGCGTGGTGGGGGACGTGAAGGCGTTCCGCGGCGGCGAGAACCCGGTGGGGAACCGGCAGGCGTACCGCCCCTCGTCCACGATGCGCTGGCCGGACCGCACGCTCATCCTCCGCACGCGGGGCGACCCGGCGGCGGCGGCCCCGGCGCTCAAGCAGCTCGTCCGCTCGCTCGACCCCGACCTCCCGCTGCGCGACGTGCTGACGGTCGAGGCGATGATGGCCGAGTCCGTCGCCGCGCCGCGGTTCAACATGACGCTGCTGAGCGCGTTCGCCGGGCTGGCGCTGGTCCTGGCCGCGGTCGGGCTCTACGGCGTGATCGCCTACTCGGTGTCGCAGCGCACGCGCGAGATCGGCGTCCGCATGGCGCTCGGCGCCCGCCCGGGGAGCGTGCAGCGGCTGGTGGTGGCCGAGGGGATGCGGCCAGCGCTGGTCGGCGTGGCGCTGGGCGTGGCCATGGCGTTAGGCCTCGGCCGCGCGCTGGCGGGGATGCTGCACGACGTCAGCCCGCGCGACCCGGCGACGCTGGCTGGCGTGTCGGCGCTGCTGATCGTGGTCGCGCTGCTGGCCTGCCTGCTGCCGGCTCGCCGCGCGGCGCGGGTGGACCCGATGGTGGCGATCAGGGCGGAATGACCTGCTGACGAACGAGAACACGGATGAACACGGATGAACACGGATAGGGGCACGGATGGACACGGATCTCTCCCTGCGCGAGGAGGGGCGAAGCGCGCCTCGCCCCTGCATCTCGCCCGGGCGGGAGGGCCTTTGACGCCGCCGGGCTGCATCCGTGTGCATCCGTGCCCCTATCCGGGTTCATCCGTGTCCGCTCTTCTCCACCCTGCGTGATCGTGATGCATTTCCGACGTCTCTTTCGCCTCCCCTGGAGGAATCCCGCGCGCATCCGCCGCGAGGTGGACGACGAGCTGCGCTTCCACCTGGAGATGCGGGCGGCGGAGATCGCGGAGGGCGAAGGGCTGGCGGACGACGCGGCGCGGGCCGAGGCCGCACGGCGGTTCGGGGACCTCGAGTACACGCGCGCGTACTGCGGGGCGATGGACGCGCGCAAAGACCGGAGTGACCGGAGGGCGGAGATGCTACACGAGCTGCGGCAGGACGCCGCGTACGCGCTCAGGCAGCTGCGGCGGAGCCCCGCGTTCACCGCGGTCGCGGTGCTGACGCTGGGGCTGGGGATCGGCGCCAACACGGCGATCTACAGCGTGGTGAACGGGGTGCTGCTGCGGCCGCTCCCCTACCGCGAGCCCGCGCGCCTGGTGCGCGTGCTCTCGACGCTCGACGACAAGCCGAACTCGGTGTCCCCGGCCGACTTCGCGGACTGGCGGGCGCAGGCGCGCTCGTTCGACGGACTGGCCGCGATCAGCACCGGCACCGAGAACCTGACCGGAGGGAGCGCGGAGCCGGAGCGGCTGGAGACGGCGCGCGTGACCGCCAACTTCTTCGGCGTGCTCGGCGTCGCGCCGCTCACCGGGCGGGCGTTCGCGCCGGGGGAGGACGCGGCGTCGGCGGCGCCGGTGGTGGTGCTGGGCGAGCGGCTCTGGCGGCGCCGCTTCGCCGCCGACCCCGGTCTCGTCGGCCGCACCATCGCGCTCGGCGGGGTGCCGCACACCGTCGTCGGGGTGATGCCGCGGGCGGCGACCTACCCGGCGGGCGTGGAGCTCTGGCTCCCGCTCGTCATGCAGCCGGCCTGGCTGAGCGATGCCTCGCGCGGTGCGCGGTGGCTGCGCGTGGTGGGGCGCGTGGGGCCCGCCGGCGTCGCCGCCTCGGCCGCCGAGATGCGTGAGATCGCGCGGCGGCTGGAGGCGCTGCATCCGGACAGGAACACCGGCTTCAGCGTCCGCGTCCCGCCGCTCCAGGCGTACATGACGGGCGACGTGCGGCGCCCGCTGCTCGTGCTCATGGGGGGCGTGGGCTTCGTGGCGCTCATCGCCTGCGCGAACGTGGCCGCGCTCCTGCTGGTGCGCGGCGCGGCCCGCGCCCGCGAGATGGCGGTGCGGAGCGCGCTCGGCGCCGGCCGCGGCCGGCTCGTCAGGCAGCTCGTGACCGAGAGCCTGGTGCTCGGCCTGCTGGGGGGCGCGCTGGGGCTGGCGCTGGCGGTGTGGGGGACGCGGGCGTTCGTCGCCTTCGCGCCGAGCGACATCCCGCGGCTGGACGAGGTGGCAGTGAATGGGCGGGCGCTGGCGGTCACCGGGCTCGCGGCGCTCGTCGCCGGGCTGCTGTTCGGGCTCCTGCCGGCGCTGCATGCCTCGGCGGCCGGCGGCGGGAGCGCGGTCGCCGGCTCGCTGCGCGACGGCGGCCGCGGCGGCGCCGACCGCGGCGGCAGCCGGGCGCGCTCGGCGCTGGTGGTGGCGGAGGTGGCGCTCGCCGTGGCGCTGCTGGCCGGTGCCGGGCTCCTGGCGCGGAGCTTCGCCGAGCTGCTGCGGGTGGACGTCGGCCTCCGCACCGAGGGCGTGACCACCTTCAGCGTCAGCCTCCCCGACGCCGCGTACCCGACCGAGGCGGCGGGGCGCGCCTTCACGCGGTCGCTGCTGGAGCGCGTGGAGGCCATCCCCGGGGTGCGCGCGGCCGGCGCCATCTCCGGCCTGCCGCTCACCGGGAGCTACTTCTTCCTCAGCTTCGAGGTGGACGGCCGCGCCGCGCCCCCGCCCGGCCAGGAGGCGTCGGCGGTCGTGCGCTTCACCACCCCGGGGTACTTCGCCGCGGTGGGGCTCCCGCTGGTGCGCGGCCGCGCCTTCACGGAGCGCGACCGCGAGGGCGCGCCGACGGTGTTCCTGATCAACCGCGAGGCCGCCCGCCGCTACTTCCCGAGTGAGGACCCGTTAGGCAAGCGAATCCAGATGGGGTGGCGGGCGTCGAACGGCAGCCCGATGGCGGGGGAGATCGTCGGCGTGGTCGGCGACGTGAAGCAGTTCGGCCTGGGCGGCGAGCCGACGGCCGACGTCTACGCTCCGGCCGACCAGTGGCCGTGGTCCGACCTGACGGTCGTGATGCGCGCCGAGCAGGGCGCCCCGGTGGCTGCGGCGGCGCGCGCGGCGGTGCGCGCGGTGGACCCGAACCTCCCGGTCTTCGGCCTGCGGGCGCTCGACGAGGTCGTCTCCGAGTCGGTGGCGCGGCCGCGCTTCTACATGACGCTGCTCGGCGCGTTCGCGCTGATGGCGGTGGCGCTGGCGGGGGTCGGGATCTACGGCGTGCTCTCGTACGCCGTCGGGCGCCGGGTGCGCGAGATCGGCCTGCGCGTGGCCCTGGGCGCCACGCGCGCGCGGGTGCTGCGGATGGTGGTGGGGCAGGGGCTCGCGCTGGCCGCGGTCGGCGCGGCGCTTGGCGTCGCCGGCGCGCTCTGGCTGGCGCGGGCGATGGCGACGCTGCTGTTCGGCGTCACGCCGGGAGACCCGGTCACCTTCGTCGGCGTTGTGGTGCTCTTCCTGGGCGTCGCGGCGCTCGCCTGCCTGGTGCCGGCGCTGCGGGCGGCGCGGGTGGATCCGGCGGTGGCGTTACGGGCGGACTGACCGGCGCGATACATCCCGGCAGGCCTTCCCATTGGGGCGACGCCCGCGTCGCCCCCACCGTTGTCCATATCATCCGCCGTTCGCGCGCTGCGTCCGCCGTTGACCCGGGGAACGGCGGGAACGGCGCGTAAGGCAACCTGGAAACGGCGACGGCGGGGGCGACGCACGCGTCGCCCCTACCAACGGCCTGGCATCCGGGCGTCGCCGGGCGCGTCAATCCAATTGCGCCTGCCTGACGTCGATGACCTCGGGGATCGCGCGCAGGGCGTCCACCACGCGCGGCTCGAGGCGGCCGTCGACACTCACCGCGGCCAGCGCGTCGCCGCCGGCGCGGTGGCGGGCCTGGTGGTACTCGGCGATGTTGAGCCCCGCCTCGCCGAGCACCGTGCCCACGCGGCCGATCACGCCGGGGACGTCGCGGTTGCGGATGACGACCAGCGTGCCGCGCGGCACCACGTCCACGTGGTAGCCGTCGATCGCGACGACGCGCGGGTGCCCCTCGCCGAGCAGCGCGCCGGCGACGAGCGGCGTGAAGTCGTCGTCAGGCGTCGACCCGCCGGCGCGGCCGACCTCCACCTCCACGTACTCGGCGTAGGCGCCGTGCGGGCCCGCCCGGACCTCCTCCACCCGCACCCCGCGCGCGTCGGCCAGGTGCCGCGCGTTGACCAGGTTCACCGTCGCGCGCCCCACCGCCGCCGAGAGCACGCCGGCCAGCGCGCTCGCCGAGAGCGGGCGCAGCGCCGCCGCGTCGCGCGCGCCCGAGTAGCGCACGACCACGCGGTCCGGCGCGCCGCCGGCGAGCGCCGCCGCCATCCGCCCGAGCCGCTCGGCCAGCTCCATCGTCGGGCGCAGCCGGCGCATCTCCTCGCCCCCCACCGCGGGCGCGTTCACCGCGCGCGACAGGTCGCCGTCGAGCAGCGCCGCGCGCACCGCCTCGGCGATCTCCAGCGCCACGCTGTGCTGCGCCTCGGCCGTGGACGCGCCGAGGTGCGGCGTGAGGACGACGTTGTCGAGCGCGCGCAGCGGGTGGTTGGCGGGGAGCGGCTCGTGCTCGTAGACGTCGAGCCCCGCGCCGCAGATCGTCCGCGCGCCGAGCGCCTCGACCAGCGCCGCCTCGTCCACCACGCCGCCGCGGGCCACGTTCAGCAGCACCGCGGTCGGCTTCATCCGCGCCAGCTCCGCCTTCCCCACCAGCCCCGCCGTCTCGTCGGTGAGCGGGACGTGCACCGAGACCGCATCGGCCGCCGCCAGCACGCCCTCCAGCGGCATCAGCTCCATCTCCAGCGCGTGGGCGCGCTCGGGGGTGAGGAACGGGTCGTACGCCACCACCCGCATCCCGAACGCCCGGCACCGCTTCGCCACCTCGCTGCCGATGCGGCCGGCGCCGAGCAGGCCGAGCGTCTTGCCGCGCAGCTCGGTGCCGGTGAAGCGCTCGCGCGACCACTCGCCGGCGCGCATCGAGCGGTCCGCCGCGGCCACGCGCCTGACGACGGCGAGCAGGAGCGCCATCGTCAGCTCGGCGGCGGCGGTGGTGTTGCCGGAGGGCGCGGTGAGCACGGCGATCCCGCGCTCGGTGGCCGCGTCCACGTCGATCGTGTCGACGCCGACGCCGGCGCGCCCGATCACGGTCAGCCGGTCGGCGAGGGCCAGCGACTCGCGGGTGATCCGGGTGGCACTGCGCACGAGCACGGCGTCCACGCCCTGGATGGCCCGCGCCAGCTCGGCGCCGGCCAGCCCCGGCCGCTCGACGACCTCGAACCGCGCGTCATCGCGCAGCGGCGAGAGCCCGTCGGCGGTGATCCGGTCGGCGACCAGCACGCGGAAGGTGGCGGCCGGCGCGGCGGCCGATGAGTAGCCTTCGCGGGCGCCTCGAGCGTCGACGACGGCGCCCGGCTGGGACGTGCGCATCGCTTCGTTCTCCTGGGCTGGCGAGGCCCCAACAGTGACGCGCGGACCGTGGTTTGGCAAATGCCCCTGCCCCTCTGCCGGGCCGTGTTACCTGAATCGACCACCGAGGCGCCGAGACACCGAGGACGTGCACACCGAAGAGGGGCCCCCTACCGGTCGGCTTTGCCGAAGAGCGAATCGACCGCAGAGGACGCAGAGGACGCAGAGGACCTGCACACGGAAGAGAAGCCCTCTATCGGGAGGAGATGCTCGAGAGCCTGGGAGAACCCTGCGGCCGCGACCCCTCTCAAATTTCTTCGCGAATCATCCCGAGAGAGGGTTCCCTCTTCGGTGTGCCCTTCCTCTGTGTCTCTGTGTCTCTGTGGTTGAATTCTCAAACCGTCCCGGCAGAGGGAGATAGGCGCATTTGCCAAACGACGGTCCGCGCGTCACACTTGGGGCCTCGCCAGCCCAGGA
>Ga0126308_10001069_pt1 | contig 10439 bp, 11 predicted proteins | sample Plot55_FD_92533 | JGI IMG/M metagenome (GOLD analysis project Ga0126308, IMG submission 92533) | Serpentine soil microbial communities from UC McLaughlin Reserve, CA, USA - Plot55 | ecosystem: Environmental > Terrestrial > Soil > Grasslands | place: USA: UC McLaughlin Reserve, Lake County...
CGGGACCTGGACTCAGCTGGAGAGCACGTGTCGCACCGCCTGCGCCATGTCGCCGCCTCCTGGACCCGAAAGCGGGCAACCTACGCCAGCCGAACTGCGACTGTCGGACTAGGCGTGGACCAGCCCGTGGCGGACGGCGATGGCGGCCGCCTCCAGCTTGGAGTGGACGCCCAGCTTGACCAGGACGTTCTGCACGTGGGTGCGAACGGTGTTGAGCGACAGGTTGCAGATCTCGGCGATGCGGCGGTTGGCGTAGCCACGGCCGAGCAGGGCGAGGACCTGCCGCTCCCGCTCGGACAGGTTGCGCAGCAGCAACTCGAGGGAGTCGTCCCGCTCGGCCGGCCCGGAGGGGTCGGCGCGGTGGCAGCGGGCGCAGCCGGAGCTATGGTCACCCACCCCCCGGCGACCACCTGGCGGATGGCCTCGGCCAGCTCATGACCCGAGACCGCCCGGGTCCTACCGGCCGGGCCCGGGTCAGCCCGGCCGGTAGGAGCGGACAAGGCGTCCTCGGCCAGCAGCAGCACCCGGGTCGCGGGCTGGGCCGTCCCGACCAGCCGGACCAGCTCGCCGATCTCTGGCCCAGGCATCTGGGTCCCGGCCACCAGCACGTCGGGCTGGTGGGCAAGCACCGCCTGCAGGGCCGCGGCGCCGTCGCCCGGCCACGGCAACCACCTCCAGGTCATCCTCGGCCGACAACACCATGCCGAGGCCTTCGACGAACGCATCGTGGTCGTCGGCCAGGACGACCCGTACTGGTTGCCGCATGCCGCCCCTCGATAGCGGCGATCAGGTGTTGACGGCGGTATCCAGTGGCCCGTGCCCGGCCGGTGGAGGCGGCCTGGCGGGCAGGCTCAGCGTGACCACCGTGCCGCCGCCCCGGCGTCGCGCGACCGAGCAGTTCCCGCCGGTGTCGTCCAGGAAGCGGCGGACCAGGAACAGCCCGATGCCATGCCCATCGGGGCTGTGCTGTGCGGTACCGCGGTTCGCGACCACCAGCTCGACCTGGCCGGCGGTCGGGTCGAGGTGCACCCCGACCTCGACGCCGTCGGGCCCGCCGTGGACGACCGCGTTGTCGATCAGGTTCTCGACCGCCTGGCGGAGCATGCTCGCGCTGGCCTGCACCTCGACGGGGCCGTCGGCACCGACGTGCACGGTCGCCCCGCGGGCGGCGGCGACGGTCCTGGCCGCCGCCCGGACCACCGTGACCACCTCGGCGCCAGGGGCGCCGTCAGCCGGTCTCCGGTATCGCGCGTCGCCCAACACCGCCGCGGCCAGGTCGTCGAGATCGTGCAGCTCGCCCATGAGCCGCTCGAGCATGGCGCTCGGGTCGCGATCCTGGCTGCGGAGCAGCGAGACCGCCTCGCCGAGCATGCGCATCGCCGCCATGCGGCGGCGCAGCTCATGAGCGAGCAGCGCTACGTCGTCTGGCGTAACCGACTGTTCGGCGTCCCGCTCGGGCACGGCCTTCGGCGTGCCTGCCGGCCGACATGCTGGAACCACGGAGTCGTCCCCCTCGTGCTCTCTGTGAGTGGTCAACGTACTGCGGAGGGTATCCGCCTGCCCATCTGAAGAACTGACTAGGGTGGTACGTCTGCATGACGCTCCGCATTCTTGCGACGTTGCCGTTGTGCTCGTTCGCCCGAAGGCTTCTTGGACTCGCCATCTTGCGGCGACAGGTCGAGATCAGATGATTCGAGAAGTCGCTGACTTTCGTAGCGGGAGTTACTGCGCCTGTAGTAGGCCTGCGGAGTGCCGATCGGCCAGAGTGATCCGAACGCTCGTGTGGAGGTCGATGACACCATGGCCAGAGTGCTGCTGGCAGATTCACAGCCGCTGTTCAACGAGGCGCTAGAGGCGTTGCTGTCCCGCGGTGACGCGCACCAGGTGATCGGCCGCAGCTCCTCGGCCGAGGAGACCTTGACGTTGGTCGGCCGGCTCCACCCCGATCTGGTGCTGATCGATGCCGTCCTCGGCCTGGAAGGCTCGCCTTCCCTGGTCACCCAGGTCGTGGCGAGCTGTCCGGAGATCAAGGTGCTCGTCCTGGGAGACGACCGTGACCCCGATCTCCTGTTGGCCAGCATCCGAGCCGGCGCCGCCGGGGTGATCGGCAAGACCCATGGCGCCAGCACGATGCTGCGGGTCACCGGTGCCGTGCTGGCCGGCGAGGCGGCTATGCCGAGAAGCATGCTGCTTGAGCTGACCCGCCGCATGATCAGCCGGAAGCGGGCCGCCGACTCGCCGCTGTCCCGCCTGTCCCCGCGCGAGCGCGAGGTCCTTGCCCTGCTCAGCCGGGGCTGGGACAACCACCGGATCGGCAAGGAGTTGTTCATCAGCGAGCACACTGTCCGCACCCACATCCAGAACCTCCTCGAGAAGCTCGGCATGCACTCGAAGCTGGAGGCCGCTGCCTTCGCCTTGCAGCGATCGACCCAGCACGAGCTGACCTCAAGTGAGTTGGCGTGACGACCCATCAAGGAGCAGACGCATGATATCCAGCGAGCAGACGTTGACCGAGCCGCGCCACGGGCTGCCGCACGGCGGCCAGCTGGTGGACCGCCGCCTCGACCCCGACGAGGCGGCGGCCCTGGCGTCGAGCTCGCTGCCGTCGCTGCCGCTCACCGCGGCCGAGGCGGCCGACCTGCGAGCGCTGGCCACCGGCGCCTACAGCCCCCTGACCGGCTTCATGGGGGCCAAGGAGCACCAGTCGGTCACCGAGTCGATGCGCCTGCCCGACGGCACCCTGTGGTCCATCCCGGTGTGCCTCGGCATCCCCGATGGGGTCCGGGTCGACGCCGGTCGGCTGACCCTCCATGGCGAGCAGGATGAGCTCCTGGGCGTGCTCGAGGTCGCCGAGGTGTTCGAGCGTGACCGCGCCGCCGAGGCCGAGCTGGTCTATGGCACCAGCGACCCGGCCCACCCGGGCGTGGCCCGGGTCCTCGGGGCCCCCTCCCGCGCCGTCGCCGGGCCGATCGAGGCCGTGGTCGCGCCGCTGGCCGGACCGGTGGGCGCCCGGGCCCTCACCCCGGCCGAGACCAGGGCCGCCTTCGCCGAGCGGGGCTGGGCGACGGTGGTCGGCTTCCAGACCCGCAACCCGGTCCACCGGGCGCACGAATATCTCATGAAGTGTGCCCTGGAGACCGTCGACGGGCTCCTGCTGCACCCGCTGGTCGGACCGACCAAGGACGGCGACGTGCCCGCCGAGGTCCGGATGCGGGCCTACGAGGCGGTGCTCGGCTATTTCCCGCCCGAGCGGGTGCTGCTGGCCGCCCTGGTCGCCCCCATGCGCTACGCCGGCCCCCGCGAGGCCGTGCTCCACGCCCTGGTCCGCAAGAACTACGGCTGCACCCACTTCATCGTGGGCCGCGACCACGCCGGCGTCGGCAGCTACTACGGCACCTTCGAGGCCCAGGAGCTGATCGCCTCGCTGCCCGCCGAGGACCTGGGCATCGTCCCACTCCGCTTCGACAACGCCTTCTACTGCCGCCGCTGCCTGGCCATGGCCACCGGCAAGACCTGCCCCCACCCCGACACCGACCACGTGGCCCTGTCGGGCACCCAGGTCCGGGCCATGCTGGCCGCCGGCGAGCTGCCCCCGCCCGAGTTCTCCCGGGCCGAGGTGGCCGAGCTGCTGATCGACGCCTACCGCACCTGAGCACCCGAACGGTATCCACCACGACGAATGGAAGGGCACAGCATCTGATGAGCAACGACACCGGTTTCGTCCTCTGGCTCACCGGCCTGTCCGGGGCGGGCAAGTCCACCGTCGCGGCCAAGCTCGCGCCCGCGCTGGCAGAGCGTGGCCACCGGGTCGAGCTGCTCGACGGCGACGAGGTCCGCACCAACCTCTGCCAGGGCCTCGGCTTCAGCCGGGAGGACCGCGACACCAACATCGCCCGCATCGGGTACGTCGCTGGCAAGCTGGCCAAGCACGGCGTGGCTGTGCTGGTGGCCGCCATCTCCCCTTACCGGGAAGCCCGCGACCAGGTCCGGGCCTCGGTCGACAGCTTCGTCGAGGTATACGTGGCCGCGCCCGTCTCGATCTGCGCCGAACGCGACGTCAAGGGCCTGTACGCCAAGGCCTTGGCCGGCGAGATCAAGAACTTCACCGGCGTGTCCGACCCGTACGAGCCGCCCCTTCAGCCGGAGATCGTCCTGCACACCGAGGACGAGAGCGTCGACGACTCGGTCGAGCAGGTACTGGCCTGGCTGGAGGACCACCACCTCACCGGGCCCTCCGACCGCTAGCGGCCGTGGCGCGCGGGAGGGGGGCCCGGGGAGCACCCGCCGGCGCCCTGGTCGACCTGCACACCCACACCCTGGCCAGCGACGGCGGCGACCACCCTCGTGAGCTGGTCGCCGCCGCGGCCGCGGCCGGGGTCGGGGTGCTGGCCGTGACCGACCATGACACGGTCGCCGCCGTGGCCGAGGCCAGGGCGGCCGGGCAGGGCCTCGGGGTCGAGGTCGTGGCCGGCTGCGAGCTCACCGCCTCGGTCGGCGACCGCGTGGTGCACGTGCTGCTGTACGGCGACGGGTTGCTCGAGCCGGACCTTGCCGAAGCGGTCGAAGTCGCACGCACCGGCCGGCATCAGCGCAACCTGGCCATCGGCGAGCGGCTGCAGCGCCTCTGTGGCGTCGGCCACCGGGAGGCGGCCGAGCTCGCCGGAGCCAGCGCGCTGTCGAGGGCTCACTTCGCCCGGGCGCTGGTCGCCGCTGGCGCGGTCGCCGACGTCGCCGAGGCGTTCGACCGCTACCTCTCGTCGGGCCGGCCGGCCTATGTGCCGGCCCCCAGCATCTCGGTGACCGACGCGGTGGCCATCGCCGGCAAAGCCGGTGGGGTGGCGGTGCTCGCGCACCCGGGACGGCTCGCCCTCGAGGAGCGGGCGCGGGTGCTGGGCCAGGCGCTGGAGGCAGGGATCGACGGGATCGAGGTGTGGCATTCCCAGCACGACCCCGAGCTGCGCCGCTCATTGGCGGAGTTGGTGCAGCGGCGCGGGCTGCTCGCCACCGGCGGATCGGACTACCACGGCCGCCACAAGCCCGACGTCCGCATCGGCAGCGGCACCGACGGCAATGTCGCCGTCCCCAGGGAGCTGCTGGACGCCCTCACGGAGCGGCTCGCCACCGGCGTGGCGCGGTGAGGTAAACGGCACAACCCGTAACCGGCTGGCCGCCTTCGATGCCACCAGCGGCAACCTCTCCATCGCCTTCAAGCTGCTCGTCTACAACGGCGCTGGGAACCTCGCCACCGTCCTGACCATGGATGTCTCCGCCGACGGCGCCGCCCTGTACCTGGCGGCCACCTCACCGCCGCCAGCGGCGTGACCCGTCACCACCTGGCCGCGGTGCGGGCCTCCGGCGGCGGCTCGAGGGCCGGGGACTCGGGCGTGGACGGCAGCCGAGACGTGCTCCAGCAGCTGATCGGGGGGCGCCGTGCGAGCTCGGCCAGCAGGATGGACCACCGTACGACTGCGCCTCTGGCCCGACGTAGCCCCGGTCGCGCAGGTCGCGTACGGCCAATGCAGGATCCTGCACTGGGACGATCTTCCCTAGTATTCCGGTCGAGTTGATGTGGACCAACGGACGACGCCGGGGGAAGGTACCGCTTGCAGGTCGACCCGTATGTTGCCGCTGCCGGGTTGTTGGTCGGCTTCACCGTGGGCCTGACCGGGATGGGCGGCGGGGCGCTCATGACCCCGTTGCTGGTGCTGGTGTTCAAGGTCCAGCCGCTGGCCGCCGTGTCCAGCGACCTGGTCGCCGCGGTGATCATGAAGCCCGTCGGCGGCGGGGTCCACCTGCGTCGCGGCACCGTCAACTTCGCCCTGGTGCGCTGGCTCATGGTCGGGTCGGTGCCAGCCGCCTTCGCCGGGGTGCTGGTGTTGCGCCAATTGGGCGACGGCGCCGTCGTCCAGGGCCGCATCAAGCAGGTTCTCGGGGTCGCGTTGTTGCTGGCGGCCTCCTCGATCGCCGCCAAGGCCCTGCTGCAGGCCCGGAGGGCGGCGCTCGGGACGCCCAGCGCGGTCAGGGCGTTCCAGCTCCGGCCGCTGCCCACCGTGGTGATCGGGGTGGTCGGCGGCCTGGTGGTCGGGATGACGTCGGTCGGCTCCGGTTCCCTGATGATCGTGCTGCTGCTGGTGCTGTATCCGATGCTGCGCTCCTCGGAGTTGGTCGGCACCGACCTGGTCCAGGCGATCCCCTGGTCGCCTCGGCGGCCGCCGGCCACCTGCTGTTCGGTGACTTCCAGGTAGGCCTGACGGCGTCGCTGCTGGTCGGCAGCATCCCAGGGGTCTACCTGGGCGCCAGGCTGTCGTCGCGGGCCAACGACGCGGTGATCCGGCCGGCCCTGGTACTTGTCCTGGTCGCCTCGGGGCTGAAGCTGCTCGGCGTGGACAACCTCCAGCTCGGCCTGCTGGTGCTCGCCTTGGTCCTGCTGGCGGTGCCGGTGTGGGGTGCGTTGGACGCGACCATGCACCCCGAGCCGGCCTGGGCCGATGCCCCGGTGGGCCGCCGCATGGCGGTGGGCGTGCAACTGGCCGGTGCTCCGCTGGGTCTGGGCTTCGTGGCCGCCTTGGCCTACTTCGGGCTGGTACGACCTCGGCTGGCCACGGCGACCCAACTCGCCGGCTCGACCCGGCTCGTCCACTGACCTCCAGCTGACTTCCGCCGCGGCGAGAGCGAATCGACGGCTAGCTCTGGCCGGGTGTGCTCGGCCGAATAGGGCTGCTCAGCAGGACAGATATGCCCGCGGCTGCCCCTGGTTGTCGTGGCGTTCCGGTTGTTCACGGCCGGCTGCGGCCCCAGCGCGGCCCAGGAAGCATGCCCGTTCTGACGTGGGAACGGCGGTCGTCCGATCCCGCCGGGGTCGCCGTCATGACCACCTGCTCCGCCCCGGGCCCGAAGGGCAGGCCGAGCCGGCCGTAGAGCGACCGGAACGCCGGCACCGGGTCGGCCGAAAGGTCCTCGTGGCGGACCACCTCAAGGCCGGGCAGCTCGTGGCGGTAGCCGGCCACCGTCCCGTAGATCACCCGCCAGAGCAGGCTGGCCGGCCCGACTCCGCCGTCGCCGTCGGCGGCCAGGGCCGCCTCAAGGTCGGGCACGAACCGGGCCAGGCAGTCCCGGACCAGGGCCGGCTGGGCCAGCAGCTCGGCCAGCCGCGGCGTCCAGCCGAGCCGGCGCCAGCTGGACACGGTGGCCACCGGGTCGCGGACCGTGACCACCACCTGGCAGCCGACCCGCCGAGCCAGCCACGGGGCCGCGAACACCGCATAGGGGTCGTCGAGCAGGGCCCGGCGCCCGCGCAGCCGCCCCAGCCCGAACCCGGCCGTGTCCTTGAGGGCCCGCAGCAGGTCGTAGGGGCCGTGGTTGCGGCGCACCTCGGCCAGCGGGTGAAAGCGCAGCCGCACCGTGTCCTTGAAGGCCGGCAGCCAGACCCGCTCGTTGTGCTCGCTGATGTACTGGAACGCATGGGTGACGTCGGCCCGCAGCACCCCCGGCGAACGGCCGGGCGGGTGCTGGGGGTTGAGCGGCTCGTTGACGTACACCAGCGCGCCGCTGGCCTCCAGCATCTTGCCGACCCAGCTCGTCGCCGTCCGCGGCATCCCCGTGACCAGCAGCGGAGCCCCCCCGTTGGTCCTCACTTGCGGGCGTTGACCTCCTCGATCACCTTGGCCGCCATGTGCGAGGGCAGCTCCTCGTAGTGGGAGAACCGCCGCGCGAACGAGCCCTTGCCCCTGGTCATCGAGCGCAGGTCGATGGCGTAGCGGACCACCTCGGCCTCGGGGGTGGTCGCCCGGACCAGCGTCTTGCCGGTGCCGACGGGGTCGGTGCCGACCACCCGGCCGCGCCGCGACGACAGGTCGCCGAGGATGTCGCCGACGAACTCGTCGGGCACCAGCACCTCCAGCTCGAGCACGGGCTCCAGGAGGGTGATCTCGGAGGTGGCCGCCGCCTCCTTGAGGGCCATGTTGCCGGCGATCTGGAAGGCCATGTCGGAGGAGTCGACCGAGTGGAACTTGCCGTCGTACAGGGTGACCCGGATGTCGACCACCGGGAACCCGGCGGCCAGGCCGTCCTCCATGGCCTTACGGACGCCCTTCTCGACCGAGGGGATGAACTGGTTGGGCACCGACCCGCCGTAGATCTTGTCGGCGTACTCGAAGCCACTGCCCCGGGGGAGCGGCTCGACCTCGATGTTGCAGATGGCGTACTGGCCGTGGCCGCCCGACTGCTTCACGTGCCGGCCCATGGCCTTGACCGGCGCCTTGAAGGTCTCCTTGTAGGGCAGCAGCAGCGGCACCTGGGTGACCTCGACCCCGTACTTGCGCTTGAGCCGCTCCAGGGTGATCTCGATGTGGTTCTCGCCCATGCCCCACAGGACCGTCTGGTGGGTCTCGGCGTTGCGCTCGACCCGCAGGGTCAGGTCCTCGGCCTCGGCCCTGGCCAGGCCCGAGGAGAGCTTCTCCTCGTCGCCGCGGGACTTGGGGGCGATGGCGATCGGGAGCAGCGGGTCGGGCATCACCGGGGCCGGCAGCACCACCGGGGCGTCCTTGGTCGTCAGGGTGTCGCCGGTGGAGGTGTCGGCCAGCTTGGCCACGGCGCCGATGTCGCCGGCGACCACCTGGTCGGCCGGCTCCTGGGCCTTGCCGCGGACCGTCAGCAGGTGGCCGACCCGCTCGTCCTTGCGCTTGGTGGCGTTGAACACGGTCGTGTCGGCCCGGAAGGTGCCCGAGACGACCCGGAACAGGTTCATCCGGCCGACATAGGGGTCGGCGATGGTCTTGAAGACGTAGGCGGCCAGCGGCCCGTCCGGGTCGGCGCGGCGGCCCTCGACCTCGGGGCGCTCCGCGGGACTTGGAAAGGCCTGGGTGCAGACCTCGAGCAGCTCGGTCACGCCGACGTTGCGGATGGCCGCCCCGGCCAGCACCGGGAACAGCCGGCCGGCGGCCACCGCCTGCTCCAGGTCGCCGATCAGGTCGGTGGGGGCGATCTCCTCCCCGCCCAGGTACCGGTCCATCAGGTCCTCGTCCTCGGACTCCTGGATGATGGCCTCGATCAGCTGCTCGCGCAGGCTGGCCGCGGCGTCGGTCAGGTCGCCGGGGACGTCGCCCTCGGTCCGCTTGGGGCCGTCATAGGTGTAGGCCCGGCCCGACAGCAGGCCGACCAGGCCGCGGAAGTCCTGCTCCTCGCCGATGGGCAGGTACAGCGGCGGGCAGGCCTTGCCGAACGCGGCCTGGATGCCATCAAGGCAGCGGGAGAACGAGGCCCGGTCCCGGTCCAGCTTGTTGATGAAGAACGCCCGTGGCAGACCCAGCTCCTCGGCCATGGTCCAGACGACCTCGGTCTGGGTCTCGACCCCCTCGACCGCCGAGATCACGAACAGCACCGCGTCGGCCGCGGGCAGGGCCGAGCGCACGTCGCCGATGAAGTCGGCGTAGCCGGGGGCGTCGAGCAGGTTGACCTTGAAGCCGTCATACTCGACCGGGGCGACGGCCAGGGAGACCGAGATGTGCTTGCGGGTCTCCTCGGGCTCGAAGTCGGTCACGGTGGTGCCGTCCTCGACCCGCCCGATGCGGTTGGTGGCCCCGGTGGAGTGCAGTACCGCCTCGACCAGAGAGGTCTTGCCGGCGCCCCCGTGACCAACGATCAGGATGTTGCGGACACGGTCGGTGGGGTAGCTCTTCACAGGCAGCCAGCCTCCCTCGATGTCGCCGGAGCGGCGATGCTACCACCGCATATTGCCGTAACCGGCCGCCGTTGAGCCGTGTCTGTAGGAGTGCTAGCCTCCCCAAGTTCAGCCATGGGCGCTCCCCCCAGGACCGCCCCCGTCACGACAGGTAGATCCGTGCTCTCGTCCAAGGCCCGCGACACCTTCCGTCACGTCACCGAGCCAGCCGGCCACGCCCTCGCCAAGGCCGGCATCACCGCCAACGGCCTGACCGCGGTCGGGCTCGCCGGCAGCCTCGGCGCCGGCGCCCTCATCGCCACCGGCCAGCCCGTGATCGGCGGCGCGGTCAGCCTTCTCTCGGGCCTCCCCGACATGCTCGACGGCGCCGTGGCCAAGGCCTCGGGCCGGGTGTCGCGCCGGGGTGCCTTCCTGGACTCGGTCGTCGACCGGCTCTCGGACGCGGCCGTGCTCACCGGGGTCATCTGGTTCGCCCTGGTCCGCGACCACGTCGCCATGGCCATGCTGGCCGCCCTGGTGCTGAGCCTCTCGCTGGTCGTCTCCTACATCAAGGCCAGGGCCGAGTCCCTCGGCTTCGCCTGCAACGTCGGCATCGCCGAGCGGCCCGAGCGGGTCATCGTCCTCGGGTTCGCCCTGCTGCTCGGGCACGCCGAGGCCGGCCTGTGGGTGCTGGTCGCCGGCACCGCCATCACCGTGGTCCAGCGCATCCTGGTCGTCTGGCAGCAATCCGACGTCGGGACGGACATCGGCAGGTGATCCC
>Ga0126308_10001070_pt1 | contig 10438 bp, 9 predicted proteins | sample Plot55_FD_92533 | JGI IMG/M metagenome (GOLD analysis project Ga0126308, IMG submission 92533) | Serpentine soil microbial communities from UC McLaughlin Reserve, CA, USA - Plot55 | ecosystem: Environmental > Terrestrial > Soil > Grasslands | place: USA: UC McLaughlin Reserve, Lake County...
TAATGCAGGAAACGCTCACTCCCAGATAGGCGCGCTCACTTCGGCGTGCGTTCGCAGCAGCGTCTGGAGCCCGTCCTGTGTGCCGCCACGCTCCGGTGGGCGGCGGCCCATGCCGCACTCGGTCGCCACGCCGAAACCGGAGACGTGGCGACGGGCCGTGTCGACACGCGAGCGCGTGCCCTCGACGCCGTCGCGGAAATGCACGAGACCGACGTACAGCTCGGTCTCCGGGCGCAGCGAGAGCGATCCCAGGGGCTCGAAGTAAGCGTCGTCGACGCGATCTATGGGAACGGGGAGGTGAAGCCACTGGATGGGACGCCGGACGGACGCTGAGATCCGGTTTGCGACCTCAACGAGATTCGCGGCGTCGTCGGGCTCGTGGAAGTGCTCGTGGTCGAAGTCCCCGTAGCAGAGGTGAAAGCCGAGTTCGACGTCGTCCGGAACGACGTGGGAGACGCGGACGAGCCGCTCGATGATCCCGCCCTTCACGTCCTCGAAAGGCGCCTCGAGCCAGCCCTCCCACATCCACATCTCGATGGCGACGTCCCACTGAAGCGCGAGCCGGTCATGCGGGATGCCATCGAGGATGCGACGTACCTCATCTAGTAGTTGCGCCTCGTACAGGGGCTCCACCTCGGCCTGCGCGTCGTCGGTGACGAACATCGCTACCGTGGCGAGTGGCGTCGGGAGGCTCACCTGGAACCGGGCCTCTGGATGCACCACACCGGCCTCTTGGAGCTTCTGGAAGACCTCGAACGAGGTCAGCGCCTCGTCGGCGTACTGGAGGTTGCCGAACAACACGCCGTCAATGTCGGCGTCATCGCGCACCCGGAAACGCGGAGTGGGCGGATACTGGCCGGGAACCGGCTTGACGAGCTCAAACTGAGGGATCTCCTTGAAGGCGAAGCCCTGCCAGCCGACCCATTGCGACCGTCCGCCGGTCTCCCCGTCGGGGATGCGGCGCAGGTGTCTGCCGAGCGCCTCACTGGCAGACCGAAACACCTGTTCCGGGCTGTCGAGCGGAATGCTCCCGACCAGATGGGCGCCTCGCGGTTGATCCGTCATATGTGCCTCCTGATAGATGTAGTATTCGTCTCCAACGCTCACCCGCCGTCGCTCGCTTAAGGCGCTCGGCGAAGCGTATCTCATTCCCGCCGACGCTGTTTCTCACTCACCTTTACGGTTTTCCGTTCGCACGCGTCGTCCGGCTACTCTGCGTTATCCGGGCGGTGACGTACCGCCAGCGTGACGCGCGAAACGGCGCACAGCTTGTCGTCGTCGTCTTTGAGGAAGACCTCCCACAACCACGTGGTCTTTCCGCCGTGCAGCCTCCGCGCCTCGGCGTGGATGGCGCCTTCGGTGACGGGACGGAGGAAGCTCGTGTGGTTCGAGAGTCCGACGGCGATCATCCCATCGTCGTGGACGCTCCCGATCGTAGCCTCCGAGGGGAGCATCTCGGACAGGGCCATGTACACGCCGCCGTGTACCAGACCCCATATCTGCCTGACCCGATCGGTGACGGCGACGCGCCCCCGAGCAGACTTGTCCGTCAGGCTCAACACCTGGAAGCCGAGGAGGCCGTCGAGCGCCTCTTCGAAGGGGACGGGCGTCTCTTCCCAAAGGGGACCCACGGGAGCTCTGGCGCCGGTATCTTCCGCCATCAGTCCCGCAAGTCCCTGACGCGGCTTGCTTTGAACTCCGGCTTCTCCAGGGTGCCGTGGGGCTTGAACTCGACGTTCGGGCGCAGTTCCAGGTTGGCCCGGAAAGCCTCTACGAGGCCCTCGTTGAGTTCGTCGTGCTGCGACTCCGGAAGATCGGCCGCCGGCTCCGCAACGATGGTGATCTCGTCGAGGTCATCTTCGGTTTCCAGCACGATCTCGAACTCGTCTCCGAGCTCCGAGAATCTGCGAACCACGTCTTCGACGGCGCTAGGGAATATCGTGACACCGCGGATGTTCAACATGTCGTCCGCGCGACCGGCAAAACCGTCGACCGCGCGCACGTGGGTCCGTCCGCACTCGCATGGCTCGTAGTCCAAAGTCGTGAAGTCACCTACCACGAATCGGATCTGCGGTGAGGCTTGCGAACACAGGTTGGTGACGACGCTCAAACCCGGCTGGCCAGGCGACACCGGCTTCAACGTGTCTGGGTCGACGGCCTCGAGGATGTGGGTGTCCTCCATGAAATGTACGGCCGACGGGCAAGTGTAACCCCCGCAAGACGGGGCCGCCTCGGTGCAGCCGTAGAACTGGTGGACGGAGGCGTTCCACATGTCCTCTATCCGTTCGCGGCTGCTTGAAGGCAGCGGCTCTCCCAGTGCTACTATTCGCTGCACACTCGATCCGGCAGGGTCCAGGCCCGCTTCGAGCATCGTGCTGCCGAGGTACAGAGCGTACGAGGGCGTGGCCGACAGGACGGTCGTCTCGAACCGCTGGATCGCGGAACTCCGCGCGTTAGTGTCCAGGCCGCCGGCCGGCACTATAGGCACCCCCATGAGTTCGAGCCCGATGTGCAGCCCCCACATCGCCACGTGGGGGCCGTAGCCAAAGCAACACATGCCCACGTCCTGGCCCCCGCGGATGCCCATAGCGTACAAGGCCCGTGCGTTGGTCCAGGCCCACATCTCCCGGTCGAATTGCGTGTAGAAAAAGGGACGCGGCGCGGCCGTAGTGCCGGAGGTCTGGAACACCTGCCAGCCGTTTCGCAGCCAGTCGTCAGTATCCACGGCCATGTACGTGCCCCACGGGGGGTTCGCCTCAAGGTCCTCGCTCATATCGTCTTTGGTCATGATCGGCAGCTTCGCGAGGTCCTCTATGCCGCGGACGTCCCCCGGCTCCAGCCCCAACTCCTTGCACTTGCGACGAAAGAGCTGCGAGCGGTCGAACATGTAGCCGACCGCCTTGACCAGCTTCTCGCCCTGGATCGACTCGAGCTCGTCCCTGGAGATAGTTTCCAGCTCCGGCGCCCAGTACTCGTCCGTCGCCGGCTCATCGGGGTCAAGCTTCCACTTTCTAACAGTATCCAGCCACTCGATACGTGCATCAGCCATGATGAGGTTCTCCTTCCGATTCCGCTCGCCTGCCGCCCGCCGGGGCAGGCTGTTCCTCGTCCATCGACGACCACCGCAGGCTGAGCTCGTCCCAAGAGATCTGCTCCCCGTAGCGGTCTTCTTTTTGCTTCTGCAACTCTCGATCGCGGTCTTTCTGTATCTTCTCCGAATGGGTCTTCGCACACACGCTCCGGATCCTCCCAAAGGTGCCGTCTTTGCCGAGCGTGCTCTCGACGTGCCGCGCGCTTGCCGCCCCACTCAAACGGCGTCGGATCCTGATACCACGCCGTCTACGCTTCGGCGACGAAAGCTTCCTTCAAGAAGTCTCCCTCTACCCGGGGGTTAACCTTACAATCGACGACCATGGTACCTTCGGGAGCTTCCAGCCACTCCTCTAGCTGGGCCAAGTCGCCCATACTGCGTACTACGAGCCCCTTCCCGCCCATCGCAGTCGCGATCGCGGTGAAGTCGCTCCCTTTGAAACGGGCAATATCGGTAGGTAAGTCGAGGGAGCGGAAGTGGTGGACCTCGGCGCCGTAGCCGGCGTCGTTCATGACCACGATGAGCATAGGGACCCCAAGATGAATGGCGGCGTCGATCTCGCCTAGGCTCATGAGCAATCCGCCGTCGCCTATCACGACTACGGCTAGGCGGTCGGGACGGGCGACGGCGGCCCCCATCCCCGCTCCCATGCCGAGCCCTACCGACTGGAAGCCCCAAGCAGGGACAAAACCTGCGGCATCGGGGACTGAGAGGTGCCTGGAGGGAAACCCCTGAAAGTGCCCACAGTCGACGGCGACCGTACGCTCCTTGGGGAGAATTTCGTCGAGAGCCATGAGTACAGAGCGTGGGTCGACCGTTCCGTCGGTGCTCTCATCCTCAAATTCGTTCTCCCAGCGGAAATCTTCGATGTTCTGGATGACAGCGTCAGTCCTGAAACCCTCCAAACTCGCGTTGCGGCGGACAAGCTCTTGGAGTAACGCATCAGCTGTCTTAGCCGCATCACCGACTACGCCTAACGTGACAGGCTGTATGCGTCCTATCGCCGACGCTTCGACGTCGCAATGAACTATCCGTGTCGATGGAGTGAACAGGTTGCCGTGCTTATTCGTCCAGGTATTGAGGCTGGCGCCGAAGGAGAGTACAATGTCGGCCTCGCCGATGAGTTGCACCGCGAGCGGGGAGGCGAACCCTCCGGAGACTCCTAGGTCGAATGGGCTCCCAGCGAAGAAGCCCTTGGCCGCCGCAGAAGTAGCGAAGAGTGCTCCGATCCGATCTCCCAACCCCTCCAATTGTGGACGCGCTGCTGCCAGGGCTGCGCCCCGACCGGCGATTACCACTGGGCGGTGTGTCGACTCTAGCAGATCGACAACCCGTGAGACTGCCTCTTCGGACGGAGTAGGGGCTGAGATTTGGGTCTCCACAAATGCGGGCGGGTCCTCCGCCTCACAGGTTTGCTCCTGAATGTCTATAGGGATGGAGACGACGATCGGGCGGCGTTCGATCTTAGCCCGTCGCACGGCACGGGCAATATCCTCGACCGTCGTGTCCGCGCTGCGTATCCGCTCGACGCCGGCTCCTACCGAGCTAACTACCGCGTCTTGATCGACGTCCAAGTTTTGGTACAGCGCAGTGGTTGCGGTGTTGCCTGCCAGCAGGAGTACCGGGGTACGGTTCTTTACGCTCTCCGTCAAGGCGGTGAGCGTGTTTGTGACCCCCGGACCTTGGTGGACGGTGCAGACGCCTACTTTGCCGGTCACCTGCGCGTAGCCATCCGCCATAGCGATGGCGGCCTCCTCGTGTCGAGAGCCGTGGTGCGTAACGCCGCATTTCTCCGTCATGTGGCTGACAATGCCGAAGTTTCCGCTACCGATTAATCCGAAAACCGTGTCGACACCAAGTCGCTTTAGGGTTTCGCCGATCGCTTCGTATACTCGCATTCTCTTCCTTCCTCACACATAAGTTTATGGAGCAGCTGGACAGGACTATGGTGGCCAAAAGACCCTGTACGGATGATCGTGGGCGCTCTTGGAGTCGCTGTTGTCCCCGTATTGCCAGTCCAGGAGAGGCAATCTTCGTCGATGACGCACTAGACTCGCTGACATTCCCTTTTGAACCAACTTCATCGTGACTAGCATCGTAAGGCTAGTGGCGACTATGTTTTCCGTGATCAAGCGCAAGTTCATCGAACCATTAAGCTCGGTAACCGTATTGCCAACGCGGGCATCATTATTAGAAGACCCATCCCCCTATCCGTGGCTTCCTGAGCCTCAAAGACTAACTCCTCCTGCCAGAGCTCACACCTCAGAAATCTCGGTCTGGTAGACCTCCGAAAGCAGGAGTATGCACACGATGCTCACCACGGCCATGACGGCGAGATAGACGGAGATCGCCAAGGTAGTGCCCGTCGAAGCGAGCAGCTGAGTGGCGATCAAAGGCGCAAGGGCTCCACCCAGTATGCCTCCTAAGTTGTAGGAAAGTGAGGTGCCACTGTAACGGAGACGCGCGCTAAACAACTCCGAGAAGAAGGCCGCCAAAGGTCCGTACGCTGCGGCCGAACCGAATTGACCCACGGCCAGAGCTAGCGTGATCAGGACCCAACTTCCTGTGTCGACGAGCCAGAAGAGCGGGAAACCCCAAAGTCCACAGAACACCGCACCCGCCAAGCACAGCTTCCGCCGGCCGATCCTGTCGGAGAGGTGCGCGAACACCGGCACCCCTAGACCGAGGCCCAAGCCGGCGGCCGCGACAGCGTACAGCACGCTAGGTAGAGACAGGCCGAGCTGCCCGGTACCGTAAGAGACCATGAAGGTGACGGTGATGTAGAAGAGCGAGAACAGGAAAGAGCTCGCGCCCGCCGCTAGGAGCAGGTTCTTGGTATGGGTTCGTATGACTTCCAGTATAGGGTTTCCGGACTCGGTGTGGGTCTCCACGATCCTCCGGAAGGCGGGGGTCTCGGCGATGCGGAGCCGTATGTAGAGGCCGACCGCGACCACCACGATGCTGAGCAGGAACGGCACCCGCCAGCCCCAGGCAAGTAACTGCTCTTCCGACAGTAGCCCGGTGAGCAAGAGGAAGACCCCGCTCGACAGCACTATCCCCACAGTGGGTCCCAGCTGGGGGAAGCTCGCGTAGAAGCCCCTCCTGTGAGCGGGGGCGTGCTCGGCGGCTATGAGGACCGCCCCTCCCCACTCGCCACCCAATCCGAGTCCCTGCATGAAGCGAAGTAGCACCAGCAGCAACGGGGCCGCGATGCCTATCGCCTCGTACCCGGGAAGTAAACCCACGAGGAAGGTGCAGACGCCCATCAGCACGAGCGTGACGACCAGCATGGTCTTGCGGCCTACCTTGTCGCCGAAGTGCCCGAAGATTATGCCACCCAAAGGCCGGGCAATGAAGGCCACCCCGAACGTGGCGAACGCCGCCAACGTGCCGGCCAGCGGGTCGAATGTCGGGAAGAACAACTGGCCGAAGACCAAAGCCGCTGCAGTACCGTATATATAGAAATCGTAAAGCTCCAGAGACGTACCGACCAGGCTGGCAGAGGCGATCTTGGCTATCTCCGCCTCTCCTCCGACAGTCTCCGTAGTGCCTTTGTCCATCTGCTCCTCCTCTCGTGTAACCTTCTCATGAGCACCCCCGCGTGTCCGGATTACGGGATACCCAATTCATATAGAGAAAAACATAAGCAGACAAGACTGATGGTTGTCAGCAGAGTGCGTAAGGCCAGCCTCTCTACTCCTGCCCGAGCCTGATGGTTACCCTTGGGAGCGCCCCGACGATCCCAGGGCAGCTCTCTAGGGTGTCAAAGTGGTGTCAAAAGCCCCCGACCGACCCCGGTCCTCCTCTCGTTAGGGTCAAACTAGGATCAAAAGCCTCCGGTAGTGCTCCGAGCGCTATCTCTTAGAGGAGAATCTCGCTTACCAAAAAACAAAAAGCCGACGAGCGGAGTCGAACCGCTGACCTGCTCATTACGAGGTCGCTCCTCAGTGACCGAAGGCGTGGCCCGCGCCACGCTTCACTTCTTCTTAATCCGTCGCGTCATTTTACCGCCGTAAGCGTGAGCGTCGGCACGGCTGGTGTGGATGGTGTACCAAACTCCGTCGAGCTCATCGAGAAGAACATCCGCACCAACCTCAACGCCATGCAGGAGATGGTTGAGATGAACTCCCAGTCAACCCCTACCACCGTCATAGACGGCGGGGTCATCATAGGCTTCGATAAGGAAAAGAAAAGCGAGCAGCTGGGCCTCTAGCCTACAACCATATCTCCTGGCTCCGGGCGACTTCGAGAGCGCGCACCATCGCCCCCGCCTTGTTGCGGGTTTCCTCGTACTCTAGACCAGACACCGAGTCAGCGACGACTCCGCCGCCGGCCTGGAAGTAGGCGCGATCGTCTTTGAGGAGCGCGGTGCGTAAGGTTATGCAGGTGTCGAGGCGCCCGTCGACGCCGTAGTAGCCGGTCGCGCCCGCGTAGGGGCCGCGGCGGGTCGGTTCGAGCTCGGCTATTATCTCCATCGCCCGCACCTTAGGCGCGCCGGAGACGGTCCCCGCGGGGAAGGCAGCGGCAAGGGCATTGAGGGCTGTGAGATCTTTGCGTAGATCTCCCTCCACAGTCGAGACGATGTGCATAACATGGGAGTAACGCTCTATCTCCATAAAACTCTCTAACCGTACCGTCCCAATCTCCGCGACACGCCCCAGATCGTTACGCCCGAGGTCTACAAGCATGACGTGCTCAGCCCGCTCCTTGGCGTCGGCGAGAAGCTCCTCGGCAAGGAGCGCGTCCTCCTCAGGGGTCGCGCCGCGCCTGCGAGTACCCGCTATCGGGCGGGTCATGACGCGGCGGCCCTCGACGCGCACCAGTGGCTCGGGCGAGGCCCCGACGAGCGCCAGATCCCCCAGCTTCAGGTAGGTCATGTACGGCGAGGGGTTGACGGTGCGCAGGCCCCGATAGAGAAGAAACGGGTCGAGGTCGCCCACCTCAGCGAAGAAGCGCTGGGACGGCACGATCTGGAAGGCGTCCCCCGCTCGGATGTACTCCTTCGCCCTCTCGACGGCCTCCTCATAACCTGCGCGGGTGAAGTTCGAGGAGACCTCGAAGGCGCCATCCCCTGAGGGGAGCGAGCGACGCGCGGTCGGGGCTGCGAGCCTCTCCGTGACCCGGCGGATATCGTCCGCCGCCCGGCGGTACGCCGCGGCGAACCCCTCACCCTCGACGTCGCGCAACCCGGCGGCGTCTATGAGCGAGATCACCAAGACCTTGTGCCGCAGGTGGTCGAAGACGATGAGGGTGTCCGTCACCGCGAAGTATGCCTCGGGCACGTTCAGCTCGTCTGAAGGAGCGTCAGGCAGCTTCTCCAGGTAGCGCACGGCGTCGTAGGAGAAGTAGCCGACGGCCCCACCGACGAATGCCGGGAGGTTAGGCAGGGGGACGATGCTCTTTTTGCCCACCATCTCCGCGAGCCCGCGGAACGGATCCTTCGCCGCCACCTCGCGAACTCCGTCGGCGTCGATGACTGTGTACAGTCCATCTTTGTAGGAGAGGGTGCGCTTTGGGTCGAAGCCCAGGAAAGAGTAGCGGCCGAAGCGCTCGGCGGCCTCGGCACTCTCCAGGAGGAAAACGTTCTCCTCGTCCGCGAACTTGAGGGCGGCTGAGATCGGGGTCTCAAGGTCCCCGATGAACTCCGCATACAACGGCACGACGTCGTACTCCCGCGCGAGCCTCCGGGCCTCGGGCAAAGTGGGGAAGAGGTTCCTACCGGTGCCGCTCATCGAGCACCCTCGCCACCTCTTCAACGCCTACACCGCGCTCCTCAAGCAGGACCAAGAGATGGTACAGGAGATCCGCCGACTCTTCAGCAAGTCCCTCATTTTCGAGGGCGGCGACCACGATCTCGACTGCCTCTTCGCCCACCTTCTGGGCAACGTAACCGGTGCCGCGCCCCAGGAGCTTCGCCGTGTAGGAGCCCTCCGGCATCTCGCGGTGGCGCTCGGCTATCGACCCGGAGAGCTTCGCGAGGGTTCGGCCGAGGTTCGGGGCTTCCCTGTCGTTTTCGCCGTAGACGGAAGTGAAGAAGCAGCTATTCTCGCCGGTGTGGCAGGATGGCCCGCGGGGCACGACCCTGTAGAGCAGCGCATCGCCGTCGCAGTCGAGGCGGATCTCGACCACTCTTTGGGTGTTGCCGCTCGTCGCCCCCTTGCGCCAGATCTCTTTGCGGGAGCGTGAGTGGTAGTGAGCCTCGCCGGTCTCTACGGTCTTGTCGACCGCCTCTTCGCTCGCGTAGGCGAGCATGAGGACCTCGCCCGTCTCTGCGTCCTGGGCGACCACGGGGACGAGACCTCTCTCGTCGTAGCGGATGCCGGCAGGGGCGTTCAACGGACCGGGATCCCCGCTGCGCCGAGCCTCTCTTTGACCTCCGCGATCCTCCACTCCCCAAAGTGGAAGATGCTCGCGGCTAAGACGGCGCTCGCCCCGGCCCGCACCGCCGCGACCATGTGATCCGGGTGCCCCGCACCGCCGGAGGCGATGATCGGGAGGCTCGTCTTCGAAGCCACCTCCGAGATGAGGTTGAGGTCGTAGCCGGTCTCCGTACCGTCGGCGTCCATGCTGTTCAGGACGAACTCCCCCGCTCCGCGCTTCTCTCCCTCGACGAGCCAGGAGACGGCGTCCATCCCCGTGTTCAGCCGCCCGCCGTTCAGGTAGACTTGCCAGCCAGGCCGGCCATCTTCTCTGCGTTTCACGTCGACACTCAAGACCACGCACTGGCTCCCGAAGCGCCCGGCTCCTTCGTTTATGAGGTCGGGTGTGCTGACGGCGGCGCTGTTCACGGAGACCTTGTCGGCCCCGGCGCGGAGCATGGCGCGCATGTCGGAGACGGTGCGGACGCCGCCGCCAATGGTGTAGGGGACGAAGACCTCTTCGGCCGCGGCCCTCGCCAGCTTCGTGGCGGTGTCGCGGTTCTCGTGGGAGGCGGTGATGTCGTAGAAGACGATCTCGTCGGCGCCCTCCCTGTCGTAGAGAGCAGCGAGCTCGACCGGGTCGCCAGCGTCCCTCAAGTTCTTGAACTTCGTTCCCTTCACCACCCTGCCCGCGTCCACGTCGAGACACGGGATGATGCGGACCTTCAGGCTCACGGGACGTTCCTCATTTCCGCTCTCTGTCCGTCGGGCACTCTCTGCAGCAAGCTCTCGGCGCGCCGCGCGAACAGCGCGCGTCCGTCGGCGGCGAACTCCGGTAGTCCGGCAGTCGTTCGATGAGCGCGAGGTCCTGCGACCGCTCGTAGACGATGTCGTTTACGGCCGCTATGGAGCTGCGACCAGGGTGTTGCACGACGCACTCAAGGGTGGCGCCCGCGGTTACCGATCCTTCCGATAGCACCCGCACGTA
>Ga0126308_10001071_pt1 | contig 10437 bp, 4 predicted proteins | sample Plot55_FD_92533 | JGI IMG/M metagenome (GOLD analysis project Ga0126308, IMG submission 92533) | Serpentine soil microbial communities from UC McLaughlin Reserve, CA, USA - Plot55 | ecosystem: Environmental > Terrestrial > Soil > Grasslands | place: USA: UC McLaughlin Reserve, Lake County...
GGCGGTCGCCTACTATTTTAGTTGCATTTTGCCATGCGATGTAAATATTATTGCCTTCACCCGGTGAAGCTTCTATCTGAGTGTAAGCGGACATATCATTATCTTTGCTTAGGTTAATTATACCGTCAAATGTAGCTCCATTGTCAGTACTTCGTCTAAAGACCACGTCCTGACTTTCTGGTTCAACTTCTGTTCTGTCGTGGGACTTGCTTATCCATACTGCGAACACGTCATCGGCCTGAATGACTATTTGTGGATTAAAGGATGAGTAATCAGTCCCCTCCATATTTCCTTCAAGTGCATCAGTGCCTTCATCCAATTCGATAGCCTTCTCAAACGAAGCTCCATTATCTGTGCTTCTTGCAAACATTATGCCATTGCTCGCGTCGTGCCAAACAACAAATACATGGCTTCCTGCGGCCGCTATCTGGGGAAAGCCCTGTAATCCAGTATTGTTTGCTAGGTTAATTGACCTCTCAAATGTAGCTCCATTATTGGTGCTTCTCGCGAAATATATCTGACCGTTATTACCCGGTGCGTGCTCCCATGTTATGTATATATTGTTTCCAGATATTGCTATATCAGGATCTAGAGACGCGCCGCTCTGGTTGCTTATGTTAATCGCACCCCCAAACGTATGACCATTATCGATGCTCCTTTTGAAGTAGACATCTCTGTTTTTCAATGCATAGTCTAACCAAATCGTATATACGTATGTGCTTTTTGCAATAATCTGAGGGTCTTCTGACCATGCCTCGTTGCGAGATAGGTTGACGGTATGATTGCTTAGAGATATATTCAGCCAATGCGGTGATCGTGTCTCAACATTTTGAACTACCGTGGTTGATGGCGGAAGCGGATTCAAAAGAGGCTTGTCTGAACTTTTCTGCAAACTATTCGAAAATTTCAAATCCTCAAAATCGTAAACATGCTGTTGTTGCGCAGAAACAAGGTTGATAATCGAGATATGCAAGAAAAATAATATTACGCTTCCAGTTATAATTTTAGTAGAATTTGTAAGTAGTGAATTTGTAGATAGCAAGATCATGAGAGTGATATCATGCAAGCGTCCTTCATTATGTGGCACATTGATTGGTGATAAAAGCCTCCCAAGAACTCAAATAAACTGTTCCTTATATGTGTTGATTCTACAAAAAATGTTTAATCTATACTTTCTTCGTCATGAAGATCCTTACTGCAGCAGCTGTCAGCCGAATGTAAGGTTCAACATCTAATCTTATTGCTGGCAATTTTTTCTCTGATTTCAATGATAAAATTTGCTTTTTCTTAGGATGCTCAAAACCATTGTCTAACGCTTCCGTAAAGAAGTTAATCCTTCGATTCCAAAGGCAGGCGAATATCGATGGAGCCAGAGGAAAGGCAAATAGAACGGCATACATGTGTTTACAATGTCTAATAGACTTTTCAAACTTCTCCTAGCTTGGATATTCAGGTTCCATAACGTCTTTAAGTCAGGAGATTATTATCAAATCTGAACTTAACGCTCTTGCTTAGCCGCTAGCCCTAAGGACTTGGAACTAAAACATAGATACAAACCATGACTGATTATGGGTGATTTCAACCACGGCATCCCATACTGAACAAATAGAATGCTAGTATAAGGACCAGCCATAGTCAAGTGTTAGAGCCATGCCCTTCTATGAATGGAAATGATTCGGAGCGACAAACAATCTTAATATTATGCTTCCCTACGATATTCATAACCAACGATTGTTTTGCAACAGTATCATTTCCTATATATTTTGCCCGGATGTTTTCTCACGGGTATTGGCATCTACAGCGTACTTTCCTATTTGCTGGTGCCGATCAAAGTTAGTGTACCGCTCTCCATAATAGTTTCAGTTCTCATCTTCGGCCTAAGCAGATATTATTCTTTTAACTCTTACCAAGTGAAGGAAGAAGCATATGCCATTCGAGGAAAAAGAGAGTTTGGGCTCCAGACATCAGATGTTCTTTTTATCAGTCTTTTTTCGCTTGCATTGGTTACTATCTCTATTCCTACTAGCGAAACCAACCAAGATTTTATTCCGTGGGAGCAATTCGGGCTAATTCAAATAATAAAATTAGCAGCCGCGACTGCGCTTAACTTCTTTTTGCCAGGTTATGCAATAGTAAAAATGTTAGACAAGAAAAATAGCCTAACGAACCTGGAGAAAGCTTTAATTGGCTACCTCTTTAGCGTTCTCCTCACAGGGATTATAGGAATAGTTTATGGTTCATTAGGATATTCTATTTCAGATCATATCATATTCGTGATTGCTATATATTTAATCATACTTTTTCTATTCACTATACGGTACGCGAGGGCGTCAGAAATCAGTGCTGTTATCAAGTCAAGGTCCTACCTTGAATTTATAAATGAACTTTGGAGAATGAGGTTATCAGTAGTAGCCATAATAAAAAATACCGATTATTCTTCTCAATGTATAGTCTTTGCATGCCTTTTTGCTTTGGTTATCTTGTACACGTATTACTTATACAACGGAGTTATTGTTGGTGATCAATGGTTTCATCTTGGCCGATCGTTTCTGTTCTCTTCAGGGAACTTTAACGATCTTGTACCGTATGACTCAGCCACACTATATCCTCCTTTTTTCTCATCCTTACTAGCCGTTTTTTTTTCTTTATCTGATTCCCCTTCGGTTAACGCGTATGTTTCAATAAGCTTCCTCAATATAACACCTGTAATTGCTTTTTATTATCTCTTTAAATGTTGGATTCCACGTGAAAGAGGAAGAGCTGCTCTACTTTCATCTACACTGTTTGTGCTAAGTTCGGGATTCGGCTGGTTACATGTACTTGACACTGTCGTGACTGACCCTACGATTACGAAGCTGTCTGCATTAGAATCGTTACAAGATGCCGGCTTGAGAACGTCAGATGTCCGTTCTCCAACAACCTTTGTTTATGCAGGGCATCCAGACTTCAGTACCCCGCTAATAATTATCGCGGTTCCTGCGGGGTTTGTCTTGACTGGACTAATAAAAAAGAGAGACATATCTACCAAGTTAGAATACATTATCTTGATAGCCGGAATTTCCATTTTAGGTATTCTATCTCATGATGAATTTTATCTTTTTGTAATAATTGCTGCTGTTGTTTTGATTTTCAGGAGTAAATCTGGAACTAACAAAAATTCCTCATACGTGGCATTATTGTCTGCATTAGGCATTGTAACGCTGATAGACCTTGCACTGTTATCTGGAAAATATTATATCGTAAGAGAGATTGCTGGTGTCCCCATCATAGGCCTCTGTTTTCTGTTAATTTTATCAAGCTGGGCCTTAAGCAACATAGGAATGATAGCGAACAGAACTAATATCAAATTAATAACAAAGGTCTTAAACAGCATCCGAGGCTACAATATCGCTAGTATTCACGGAAGGCTGTTTTTAGGTATAATTGTAGTTTCTCTTGTTTCGTACTTTTATTTATTTACGTTTATAGTTTGGGGATATATTCCACTTGACGACGTAAGGGCTCATACGGGAAACTTTGGTCAACCTGATGTCCCTTGGTATCTTTATCCTATGAAATTTGGGTTGACAGGATTACTCGGTGTAGCCTTTTTGCTCTCTTATCTTTTTAAGAAGTTTGAAAAGGAAATATTTGTTTTCGCCCTAATAGCCATTCTTGCTCTACTTGCTGGACCATATTATGATGAACATAGATTTGGCAAATATATAATGGCGAGCATGGCAGCCTTTGCAGCATTATTACTATACAAAATAATGCGTTGCTTCTCGTGGCCGTTCAAATTTAAATTAATTAAATCAAAATTAAAATTGAGGCAACTTCTTACTTCGTTACTTCTCGGATCGGTAATTACTGGAAGCGGCCTTTCAATTTTCATGTTTGCCGGATACAATGCGTTAGCAATTGAAAATCCTCAATTTGGCATTGCTCTTACCAAAAGGGATTTCCCATTTCCCTCTGAAATGCAAATGCTGGAATATCTACGCGGCAAATTTTCCAACTCAAAAACTTTCAATATTGCTGTACCCGAAAAAGAAGTCGACATTAATCGTGGATTAATCACAAAGATAGAGGGCTTTTCATCTGTGCCGAGAGCAAAACTTTTGCAAAGTCCACTAACATTGAATTCTTCTACATTGGAAGGCTTCTATAATTTATTGGAGCATACTGATACAAGATATATTGTATTGCCGAAGAAAGACTTTGTTAATTTGGGAAATTCAGAACGTAAAACAAGTGCATTATCCTCATCCAACAATAATTTAATACTCCAGTTTGCGTTAGAGAATTTTCCAAGACCATACGAAGACAGAAATTACATAGTTTTGGAAGTGCCGCCTTTAACTTCTCCATCATCATCTTCCTCTGTGGAAAGAAATGGTGATGTCGCTTTGATATATCCGAGAGATAGTGAGGAATCGTTCTTAACACCTCTGATTTCAAATAGTACCAATAATACTAACCAAATAACCATTTTACCATCTGATCTCCAGGCAGACGCTGACAATCTAAGTTCTCACGCTGTTAACTACAAAGAATATAATAATGAAGGCAATGAAATATACTCTTCTTCCTACGAACCAAAATTAGACGAGAAGAAAGGAACTAGCCAAAAAATGGCTAGCATAATTCTTGATGATAGGCACAATAGCATTAGGAATAAGAGCTCCATTGAAGAAGAACGGATGACTTTATGGTCTGCTCCGCTCGACAGAAAGGCCCTGCAAAAAGATAATAATATTATCCATCTTGATGCTAGCTTTAGGGTAGTTGATAATACTTATGATATTACTAATAATAGTAATAATGGGCTTGATAGAAAAGAAATAAAGCAACAGCACCATGATTACAATGCCGGTATTGTATTTGAATATGGAAAAAATAACTACGAAATATCAATGCGAAAGAATGGATTGGAATTATTGCTAAAACAAGAAGAGCAATCGAATACTACAACACAATTTTGTAATCAATCAGCAGAGAAGGGCTATAATAAACAAGGAGAAAGATCATCCTCAACATCGTTACTGTCTCAAAACCAAGAAATAAAGAGGGAAACGGGAATATGGTATCATATCAATCTCGTCATATCTCACAACATTATAAACGTGTACCTAAACGATATTCTGAGTGCCCTAGTACAGGTGCCACAGATAACAGAAGGACACTCATCAGCTTCTAGATTGCCATCATACAACAATCATACAATACAAGACATTTGTTTTTCAGATTCTATTTATCCTTCTTTATCAAAGGTCGGAATAAAGGCATTTCATAGTCTAGCAGAATTCGGACCTATCACAATTGGGACAATTCCAGAATCAGAATCTGAGCATGTAAAACAAAAAGTGTATAAAAATCACTATTATCCACTTTCTATGTTAGCGTTATCTGGCATAAACAAGTATGATACATTCATGGAGGGTGATTCTTCCGCTTTTTCGAGCCAGTTTGTTATATTACCGCTGTCTTCCGATTCGTATTCATATGACGAATACAATAACAGCGGAAATGGAGAGGACTGGTATTATCATCAGGATGTTGAAACATATCTGAAATTTGTAAGAGAGGGAGGTACTCTGGTTATAATGCATACAAACAATGACGATAATAATCTTATCATCGGCACAGATAATATTCAGGCTAGCAAAAGGCATGGCAATTATTTTGAAGGCACGCTCAGTAAAGTATTTGGCGTCAAGCTAGGAAACCTGACTGAATTTGATAGTATTGCACGGATTCCATTGCATCCATCAAAACCAGTCACAAATTATATCACAAATGTCAGCGGCGAAGCTAGGGAGATCATATCAGTTAATTCTACTGCAACTGGCGACAATGGCATTACCGTCGGATCGTATTATATGAATAGCAATCGAGCCGATTCCGGTAACGATAGAAAAAATAATAATCCCAACAAGACAGATGATGTTAAGGTACCATTTTCACTAGAGAAAAAATATGGAAAGGGTAAAATTATTTTTGTCAATGGCGGGGGATATTTCGATGCCATCTCCAACCAAAAGTTACCAGCATATCTGTCTACGAAACCTCACTATAACAACGAGAAATACTTTACCACACTGACCAATATTACACGCTTGATTGGGCTTGAACAGCAACTAGAAGAGGGACAGGGTAATAATTCTGAAAAGCCCACAGTGGTGCCCTTACCCAAAATCATAGGTGATCTTAAAGTCTCTATGCATCCTAATACTTCCGTTGTTATTAATAGTTCGTCGATGATAATACCTTCTCTCAAGGAGGGCTTTCCTGAATCAAATAGCAATGATTACAACCTTCTGGTGAAGGATATTATAATTATGCCACGCCTATCTCCTTCTCCTATAGTTGCTTCAAATAATGAAAAGCTATTACCTTCTTCTATTCTTGGCGGTGATAACAAGGCCAATAGTAACAGTACTCAGAATAAAATATTAAAGAACCTACCAGTAAAAGATCTAGAGTTATATGGAAATTATGAAGTGACTATCAATTCAACTGGCGGTTCACCTTTATACCTGCCAGGATTCTCCTCCTATTATGACTATGTAGCAATGTCTATTTCGTCAGGATTTGATATGACGGTCAATCTTTACGGTAATAACTCATATATTCAATTAACTGCTAATCTAGATGAAGATAAAGCAGATAACGTTAGTAGATTCGACACTGACAAAGCTAATAACTACAATAGTAGTGACAATAACAACAGCTACTTACTTCAAAAACAACAATTGGACTCACCAATTAGGATATCTAATAATGGCAGCAATAAAAATGGTGTAACTCAAGTTCAGCTTCATCAAGTACAAGTAAAAGCTGAATCTACAGACATAAAGGCAATACCCATTTTGGTAAAGAGCCCAGAAATTAAAATTTTGAATACAGAGGATGCCAGCTTTAGAACAGATTCCCATAGAAATAGTCTTACTGAGATTGAAGGAACAGAGGGAGAGCCAGTAGACGTAGTCGCCAAATTTGATTTTACAGATCATTATCATCAAGGATATCGCGATGGCATTAGAACACAATTCGTCACTTACCTAAAAGAAGGCATTTCTTCTGGCGAAGGAGAAGATAAGAAATCATTCGAAATTATAAAGATACCGGGTGATATATCAGAGAGCGCAAAGGAAAAAGGGATGGACAATATTCCGTGGCGAAAGGCTCTGAGCTCTAGCATAAATATGTCAATAGCATTTGGTATCGGAAGTACGGGAATAGTAGTCTTCTTGTGGAAAGTACATTCAAGAAGGAAGTGATAATAGACGTAGAAATTTTGATTACATCATTTACTGCCGATAGGTTGAATAGAAGATTTGGTCGAACTATTAGAAGAAAACAATCTGCTCAGAAGAAAATCCATAACCTGTCAGAATCATTATAGTTACTGCGGGTTTGTTTTTTGAATATATCCAATACGTTTTATCATTCATTGAAGCTTATGTGCGATCATACTCCTTATACAATAGGTACAGTGCTCATTTCTGGGCGGAGACAACTTTAGATCTTGATGTAAAAGACCTAGTCATCACTCTCTCGGCTCAAACATATACTATTGTTGTATTTTTAGTAGTCCGAATTGAGCGTCACGCCGATTTTATTAATGATAATAATAGCAGGATTAGCGATATGACTAGGCAGAACTCCTAAATAGTCCTGGACATCGTTTCTATCTATAAGTTTCATCTTTAGGAATAAAAGATATGAAATGATTATCGATAGAATTATCCCTATTAGATAATGAAGATCTATATTAGACAAAAGAAGTGCCAACATAAAAGGAATAACGGTCAACAAGGCTGTTTCTTTCCAGTGCATAGCCATTCCCAGCCGGCTAGAAATGGCAAGGGATACAACGAATCCAAATGTAACCCCCAGAGTGTAACTAAGTGAAGCACCAACTCCACCGAAAGATGGGACTAAAACAAAATAAAGCAAACTACGAGGAACAGCTGTTGCTAGACCGATCAATAAAACATCTCTATACTTGCCATAGGCGTACGCCAGTATACCAACAGCATTCATTATTGTAGTTGGGAGAACCGAGAGTAACAGAATTTGCAGTGCGGGAGATCCTTGGCTATAGCTAGGTCCGAATAGTTCTGTAATACTTTTTGAATAAAATATTACTGCAAATGAAATTGGTAACAGAATGATTAGGCAAATCTTTATTGTTCTCCAAACAAACCTCCTGCGGCCTTTATTCTTGGCACTCAATGCAGGATAGGTAGTCCCCTCTAGTGCCCATATGACCGATAATATTCCCATGGATATCTGAAATGCTATGAAATAAAAACCAGCCTGACTGGGACCCTGAACTCCCAGTACTACTATTGTTCCTAGTTGTGCCCCGATTGTCTCAATCGATAAAGGTATCCAGCTGGCCACACTAGCCCTCAGAAGTGTTTTAAAAGAATCCGTAAATTTGACCATAGTTTTTATGCTTGCTTGCTTCAGGAGCTTCCTAACATTAGATGTCAAAAGAACTGATGTGAGTAGAGGAGTAGTTGTAAAGGCAACAAGAACACCTATTTCGCCTGTCCCTAAGGAGAGTAAAATAATTACAGCAACTAGCTTGACAGCTGAAGAAACTATTGATGCGAAAAGGATTTTCTTTGTATCCAAAGAAGCAATAATAATAGAGCGAAGAAGGACACTAATCGTGGACGTCACGATTAAAACAAGGGTTGCATTAACCAAAAAAAGGCTAAAACTATTAAACAAGGTACTTCTGCTAATTAGAATTACAAGTCCTGATGCAACCAGACCTATGGACACAATAAGGAATGAAGATTTTGTATAGACTAGTGCATCTTCGAATCTTTGTTCAAGGAAGATTTTCCCCAAAAAACGTTGGGCTCCTAGGGGTACACCAACTGACGCTATTGAGGTGAAGATTGCCGCAGAAGAAATTAACGACGAAGAAATACCTACGGCTTCGGGAGTAGTAAGCCTAGACAATATAAACCAGAATGCATACCCAAAAAGCATTGAACCGATATTTTCAATATATAGGTACACCGCGCCTCTTCCAATCTGGAGCTTACTCACTGAATTTACACCTTCACATTACTGGTCTTATATTGTTTCAGTATTTCATCTCTAAAGGTGTCCTGATTTCCGTCTAAGCGCTATCCTCGCTGTTTGTGGGCGATGCCAGAAAAAACCATCATTGAATCCACATTATCATAGTCTACTATTTCTTTCTCCTGATTTGACTGCAGCATAAAAGGTCGTTAACTAATTAAAGGGTAGAAGCCTGTTCTTCTAATGTTGTGTGCGGGCGTAATTGAATAAGTAAATTCTTAAATTCATAAATCTTCCTCCTATAGTCATTAATCTTCTCAACTTTGAGTTGGCGCATTTGCCCTCTTAATTCTTCTTTTTCATCTTGGGCTTGCCTGATTGCTTGAATGATATCCTCTGGGGAATTGTCTACATGTATAGTACCCTTGTTAAAGTACCTTCTTAAGGGATTCCAATTGGAAGTTATCAAGGGTTGTTCCAGAGCTACGGCCTCATACGCCCCTGCTACCATCGTTCCGTCATCTGTTGTTAGATCTATTATTATGTCTACTTGTTGAATTAGAGAAATGTATTCGTCATAGCTCAGTAAACCAGTCAGGATTATGTTGCCTGGTTTTCTATTAATTAGGTTATTATTAACCTTCGATTTATCGCCGGTCACATAGAACCGCACCTCAGATAGTTCTGACGCTGCATCAAAAACTGCTTCTAGTGGTTCGTCTTTTTCAAAAGATGATATGACGGCTACTCTAGTTCCATTGCCTTGGATTTTTCTTCCATGTCGTTTCATCAAGGATCGTTTATCAGCAATATCAGGAATCGGATCCTCCAAGACTATGGATTTTACGCCATAGTTTTGAAGAATATAATCTTGTAATTCATAATTGGTAACAATGTTAGTAGTTACATGTTTCATTATAAACTCGGTTACACGCCTTGACCAAGGTCTAGTGATAGCACCCGAGTGTGTATCAATTACAATTTTGGGTTTTGACATAATGCTAAAAAAGTAACTGTATGCGATAGCAACAAATGCGCAAGATATAGGCGGACTCTGGCAGATTATTACTGTCGGTCTTTCCTTCAAAAGGATTCGTATAGTTTTGACAAATAATACAGGATGTTTAACAGGGGATGTTGATAGTAGATAAAGGCGAGCACCCAAAGCCTTTGAAATATTGTGTGCCCTAATGCTCTGCCGGGCCCAGACCAGGAATAGGATCGTCACTGCGGATAATTTTGGGCTTAATTATATATGGAATACGAGTAAATATTTGCTAAGTGCTGTATGGTACATTCGTACTCTTTAAACTACCTAGCCTCGTGAGCTACCTTGGGTAATGTTCTGATTTCCGTTACTCCACACTCAGATCAGCTCTGAACAGCATGTTTTTTATTTTTGACGAA
>Ga0126308_10001072_pt1 | contig 10435 bp, 12 predicted proteins | sample Plot55_FD_92533 | JGI IMG/M metagenome (GOLD analysis project Ga0126308, IMG submission 92533) | Serpentine soil microbial communities from UC McLaughlin Reserve, CA, USA - Plot55 | ecosystem: Environmental > Terrestrial > Soil > Grasslands | place: USA: UC McLaughlin Reserve, Lake County...
CATGTGAAGGCGGATATATTGATTATGAAATTTTTAGAACTAATTGTTAGTAAAATTTAGTAATTGACCCCTTAGTTTGACAATACTTTATACGTTTATTAAACCCCGACCTTATGATCTAATTGCATTTTCAATGAGAAGAATTGACGATTTAGACATCAAAATCTTAAGCGAGCTTGCAAAAGACGCAAGTATATCTGTTCCAAAACTTTCTAAGAAAATCAACGTCAATTCGTCAGTAGTTTATAGCAGAATAAAGCGCTTAGTCAAAGGAGGCCTTATCAAGAAATTTACAATTATCATAAATGATGAGGCACTTGGCTTTAACGTCAAGGCGCTCACTGGCATTAACATGGATTCCAAACTAAGAGATAATGTGCTCAATGAGCTGTTTAGAATCTCAGAAGTAAGAGAAGTGGCTGAAGTCACTGGCAGATTCGATATCTTGGTGACAATGAATGCACACTCACTTGACGAAATGCATCAATTAATTTCAGAAAAGATTGGACGCATAGAGGGAGTGCAAAAGACAGAGACATTCATTGAGATGCGCAAGACAACCCGCGAGCTTGCGTACCCGACATCGATTGCAAAGTAGAAAAAGTTTGAAGATATAAATAACTAGTAATTTCACTTTACTCTCGACGTCGAGCAATTGACAATACTTCGCCAGATAACAGTTGGCAGCAAGCTCAAGGACTATTATGAGCTTACAAAGCCCAAGATCTGGTATCTGCTGGTTTTCACGGCATTTGGAGCAGCGCTTACGGCTTCGTTTCTATTTGACGTCCCTATAACTCCGTTAACGTGGATACTTTTGCTAGGTGGAGTAGCTGCTGGCTCAGCTGCTGCTGACACCCTCACTGGATACAACGACCGCGACATTGACGCAATAATGGAGCGCACCAAGAACCGGCCAATACCATTAGGGCGGATATCTCCGAGGAGCGCCCTAATCTTTGGCTTGGTATTAGCAGCAATTTCGCTCGTCTGCGCTTGGTTTATCAATATCTGGGCATTCGGTCTGATGGCCTTTGGCCTCTTTGACAACATCCTAGTTTACAGTAAATGGCTTAAGCGAAGAAGCCAGTCAAACATAATACTAGGTGGCTTTTCAGGCGGCGCTCCTGCGCTGATAGGATATATTGCTGTAACGACTCAAAACATTGAGATAGGCCTTGTGATGGCCGGACTTGTTTTCCTCTGGATTCCAACCCACATATGGAGCCTTGCATTACATGTCAAAAAGGACTATGCCAGGGCTGGCGTGCCGATGCTTCCAGTTGTGTCATCAGAAAAGTTCTCCGTCAGGGTCATTGCCGGCACTACATTGATGATGGTGGTGTTCAGTGTACTTCCCTTCTTTTTCAACCACTTTGGCATAATCTATTTAGTTACTGCAAGTGCCTTTGGTGTAGCCATGATCGCATTGTCTGCCTGGCTGCTGGTCAAGCCGAGTGAGAAAGCTTCATGGACGGTGTTCAAGTTTTCAAGCCCCTATCTGACGGCGCTTTTTATCGCCTTTATGGTCGATGCCTTTTTCAAGTAACTTTTCACATTCATACAATATTCTTGCAATGACGACATGTGCCTCAAGCGCAATGTTGCTGATAGAATATGTAGGACCCAGGGATGTTGTGACGTTTTCTGAAAAGTGACCCTTTGCAAAGCCACCTACCACTAGGCTGGAATGGTCTGCGCTTTGAGCATTTTCAGCCACTTTTTGCGCATTGCTTTGGACGCCAACAGATGATAGCCCGATGACCATATCCGGCTTGATTATGTCAACCAGATCTGCAAACGTGCCATCGGACAACTCCATTAGAATAGCCCCTTCATTGCTTTTGATTAGATTGTCTCTAAACAGACTCACCATCAACCTTTCAAAACGAAAGTATGATTTGGGTATACGCAGATTGTCTGCAATGGCGATTATCTTGTCATTTATTGTATGAACATAAACTCTGAGCATCATATTCATAAAAAGAGGCGTCGATAGAGCTTCCATTAGCGCAAAATGGACAATATCCGGTCTGCCGCGCTTCCAGCTATCTGGCAGCCGCTTCATTGCGGCGTGGTGATAGCTCCTATCAAGCAGAATTTCTGATGATTTCTGCTGGAGCCTGCGGGAATGATTCCTTACCGCGGCGTGGCTGGCAATCTCACCTGGGATAGTTTCAAGAGCCGCCTCGGCAATGATAAGCGTTATCGTACTAGTTGGTGCAGGCTGTATACTATATTAAGGAGCGGTGCCCGCATGTTTTGTAAATATTTCTGCCCTTCTGGTATATACTAGTTTTTGCACTTCTTTTGTAGATAGTTCAAGCTCAATGTCTGCTTCACTTCTATCTTCGGAGGTGACTAAAATTTCACCCGGCCCAAATTTCACCCTGCCGATCTCTATTGGCACCGTCATATGAAGGATCTCAGCAAGAAGATCAAATATGGCAGGATATGTTGCATTATTTTGGTATATGTAGGTAGTTGTTCCGTCACTGGATAATGTATCTTTTTCAAGTGGAAGAAAAAAGGAAGCAGATGATATTGAATCAATGATCCTGATAGCCAACCGGGCAAGCTCCGTCCGATTACTTTCATTGGCATTATTTTGTTGTTGTTGTTTTAGCTGGGCATATTTTTTCGCCAGCTCCTCTAGTTCGTCAAGCTTTGCCAATAAAAGTAATGGTTTTTTAAATTAAATAACAGTTACCAAGGCTTATCAACTAGACATACATACTTTCTTTTATAAAGCATTGAACAGGAAGAAACAGAAAGTTAAGCAAATAGCAAGAGAGCATATTGATCTACTTGTAGAATATGCCCTACATGAGAAGGATGATCATCTTGCCGCGAAACAGGCTCGCCAAGCCAAAAAGATAGCAATGCATCAACGTGTACGCCTGCCCTATGAGATAAGGCAGCTTTACTGCAAAAGGTGCAAGGCCTTTATAGTACCAGGTCGGAGCGCTCGGGTAAGAGTTGGCAGGGCAAAAACAAGGGCTGTGAGGATTACCTGCTTAAAGTGTGGCCACACCTATCGCAAAATCTTGACATGGAATAAGGATTTATAGGGGTTAAGGAAATTTCCGAACTACTATATGGCCAAGGTTTACGATGTTCCTGCTGACAAGCTGATAGCCAAACTGGCTGATCAGCTGAAGAAGGACAAAAAAATAGATCCCCCGACTTGGTCGCAATTTGTCAAGACAGGCTCGCATGTACAAAGAATTCCCCAAAATAAAGATTGGTGGTACGTCAGATGCGCTTCTCTACTTAGAAAGATTTACCTTCATGGTCCTCTCGGAGTTGCCGACTTGAAAGTTGCCTACGGCGGCAGGAAAAAGATTGGATACAACCTTGCCCACCACCAAGATTCTAGCGGTGCCATCGTTCGCAATGCCCTTCATCAACTGGAAGCATCGGGCTACATTGTCAAAGTACAGCACAAGGGCAGAATAATTTCAAGTGAAGGCATGAAAAAGATGGATAGGTTGGCTACTGAAATCCATAAAGAGCTTGTCAAGACTGTGCCGCAGCTCCAACGCTACACATAAGACTATGTCGGTCTCACAACCCTCGCAACCAAATGATGAGGAAATAAGAAGGCGTGAAGCCGAGGCTACGGCCATGCGCCAGCGGGTTTTGCAGGTGGTACTCGATCCTCAAGCGCGCCAGCGGCTGATGAATATCCGGCTTGTCAAGCCGGATCTTGCACTGACTGTTGAAAATTACCTTATCAGTGCGGCTTCTTCCGGCAGGATCAATCGCCCCCTAACTGATGATGAATTGAAGCAGTTGTTGTTGCGCATCCAGCAGCCAAAGAAAGAATTCCGGTTTGAAAGGCGCTAGAACACTCAGCGAGCCTATATACTCAACTGTTCAGGCATGAGTTAACTATTTAAAGTGTGAAACATGCTTGCTGCTCTATGAAGGCAGCAATATTTCGAGAATACAACAAGGATCCGATGAAGGTTGTCAAGATTGAAGATATCGACGTTCCTAAGATAAAGTCTAATGAGGTTTTGATAAAGGTTGAGGCGGCGGCCTACAACTATAACGATCTTTGGGCTATATGGGGTGAACCAGTCAAGACGCCACTTCCACATATTTCGGGAAGTGATGTAGGAGGAACAGTAGTTGAAGTTGGCCCTGATGTACAAAAGATCAAGGTTGGAGATAGGGTAGTTTCACATTCCAACATGAGCTGCAGAGTGTGCTATGAATGCACTTCTGGTAGGGAGTATGACTGCAATGAAAGGACTATCTGGGGATTCCAGACAGGCCCGCTCTGGGGAGGATTTGCTCAGTATACACACCTTCCAGAGGTCAATGTAGTCAAGATTGCAGACAATGTTTCGTTTAATGACGCAGCAGCAGTTTCTATGGTGGGCATGACATCGTGGCACATGTTGGTTGGCCGCGCCAAGATCAAGCCTGGCCAGCTGGTACTTATCATGGGTGGAGGTTCCGGCGTTGGCATGGTAGGCATCCAGATTGCCAAATTGTACAACTGCACAGTCATTGCCACTGCAGGCAACAAGGACAAGATGGACAAGTGCATGGAGCTTGGAGCCGACTATACAGTCAATCACCGGGAAGCCGACTGGTACAAGAAAGTGCGCGAGATAACAAAGAAGATAGGTCAACCCGGCGGTGTCGATGTAGTCTTTGAGCACATTGGCAAGTCGGTGTTTCCACAGGAAGTTGCGCTGCTCAAGATGGGCGGCACACTTGTTGCGACAGGTGCAACTACAGGATATGACTCGACTATTGACCTAAGGTTCCTGTTCTTTAAGGGAACCAACCTGCTTGGCTCTACTCAGGGCACTAAGGGAGAGCTTGAAGACGTGATGTATTGGGTTAGCAAGGGCAAAATCAAGCCAGTAATAGATACCACCTTGCCATTTAGCAACATGGTAGAAGGCCATGTAATGATGGCAAACGCCCAACAATTCGGCAAGATCATGACGACTCCCCAGAAACTATAAACACTGTCTTTTCTTTTCCTTTTCTTATGTTCCGCAGCCTGATTTTTGTTCCCGGCAATAGCGTACGCTTTGTAGAAAAAGCCAAGACACTTGCAGCAGATATAATCTGCTTTGATCTAGAAGATTCAGTGCCAGACAACGAAAAGCACGCAGCACGCAGGATAATAGCAGAAACGTTGCTAGCACGACGACAGGAATACTGCGGCCATGTCTATGTGAGGACGAATTCGCCTGAGTCGGGACTAGTATCTGATGATCTTGAAGCTGTTTTGCAAAAGGGAATAGATGGTATAGTAGTGCCAAAGGTCAACGATGCTTATGAGATGCTCGAGATCAAGAAGCATATTGTCATGCTTGAAAAAGAAAGAAAGACTGATAAAATTGCATTAATGCCTTCAATCGAAACGGCAAGAGGAGTTGTAAACGCCTACTTGGTTGCAAGCGCCGACGAACGAATAAAGGCCCTTGTTTTCGGAGTCTTTGACTTTCTTTACGATATGCGGCTTGACTACGATGAGCATGACTCCGTGGGATATTCTTATGTGCGTGCAAAGATCCCAGTTGATGCAAGGGCCGCAGGTGTCCATGCAATAGATGCAATCTGGCAAAAGATCGATGACATAGATGGCCTTATCAGAGATGCGACAATGGCAAGACGCCTTGGGTATTCTGGTAAGAGCATAATCCATCCAACTCAGATAGAGCCAGTGCACAAAGTCTTCCGCCCCAGCAAGAATGAAGTCGAGTGGGCAAAAAAGGTAGTTCAAGCACTCGACCAAGCAATGAAGAAGGGGACTGGAAGAGGCGCAGTAAGACTTGAAGGCAAGATGATAGATGCCGTTCACTACAAGCAGGCAAAGGCCATTTTAGATGCAGCAGATGCATAAAATCAATCATATATGGTCATGCTCCTGCATGAGTTACATAGATCAAGTGCAAATCTTATGTATCTCTTGTTGCGGATATCCTGTGCATCATGTGTGATTGCACGGTAAAGGGATGTTAAATTAGGGTTACGTATCTGTTAGCAAGTATTGGTATGCACTGCATTATGAAGGATATAGCATTGTAGATTTTGACGTTCACTAAGTCTGCAAACACAGGCAGAATAGCTGTGATCATCCATGACAAGGAGTTCACTCACGATAATGGTTTACCTCTATATGTCAGATCAAACGTCATTGATCCTTATTTCAGAAAAGCAAATTGCGTGTAAACTCGAAGGATTTTTTTTGAGATCTCTGGGGCCGCAAGAAAATTTTATGGGTTAGACAATAAGAAACGGAGTTCCCTAGAAGTCAAATGATATACTAGTAGTTTATTCTTGAAGGATTAATACAAATAGAGTGTCTTCTTCAATTAGAATTGGCACGCAAGAGAAACAGTAAATCAACAAAGAGCAAAGGACAGAAGAAAACAAGAAGAGCGAAAAATAGCAGCAGGCAATATGCTAAACGATTAACACTTGAAGAGAAACTGGCCCAATATCTCAATGAGGCGCTATCTTTTGAAAATGCAGCAGTATCAAGGCTGCAATCAAGAATAAAAGAAATACAGTTGGAGGATGCAAGGCAGCAGCTCCAACAACATTTAGAGGTGACAAGAGAGCAGCAAAATAGGCTAAAGCAACTTATCACAAATCTCGGAGCAAGACCGACCAACGATTCTGGACAATTACCTATTCTCGTACCTCCAAGAACTCTTGCCAATACATTAAAAAAATCAATGACTTCTGCGGAAAAGCAAATAAAGTCAGCAAAGGAAGATCTAGTAATAGAGAATGCAGAAGTTACAATGTATGACACATTGCTTCAAGTGGCACAATTAATGAATGCCGGAGATACTGTGCCTGTATTAACTCAAAACTTAGCAGAGGAAAGGGCTATGGCTGACTGGATAAGGGCCAATACGCCTGCTATGATAACGCAACTCTATCCAGAAATACAGTCTTCTATTGTTCTACCCGAGGGAGAAGAAGGACGAGAGGTGGTCACAGAAGGAGCTGTAACAGGTGGTCTCTCTGCAACAGAAGAAAATAAGAGTATTGGCGCTACTGCAACTGAGGCTTAAATCTACATTTCATTAGCCCCTCTCTTATTACAGCAACACAATATACTTTACACAAAATTAGCAATTTCATATATTTTCTGTAAAATTAGAGTCTGCTACAGAATCATGGACCTAACACCGATCAGGAGGAAGGACTTTAATGTGGTCGGTCCGAAGCAAGAATAACTTTCTTAATTGCTATAATTCCGATGTAGTACGGAATATTGTACAGTGCAGCAAGAGCTGCAACTTGCGAGCCAAAGAACTGAAATGCAAACACTGTGACAAGCACATTGTTGACATAGCTCGTAGCGATGAGACCTGCCCTTTTCTCTTGTAGGCTACCCGTTGCTCCTACATATCCTACTAGGCAGTAGGCAGCGTAGCACAGGAATGCCGTTGCCACAGTTTGGAGCAGGAACGTCTGTTCTAAATAAAAAAATCCTGCGAACTTGGCAAACATACCCCAGTTTATGAGTATAATGAAAACGAGCGATAGAGGGAACGAATTCTTGTCTGCAAATTTTGAACCTGCAGGAAAATACTTCTTGGTAAGCCAGCCAGCTGCTAGCGGCGTGAACAGTGCAATAGAAAGCAAGAACATCATGTGCAGCAAAGGTATTTCAAACTGCGAGCGAACAAATGCATAGACAATAGATGGCAGCACAAATGGGACTGCAACTGAGGTGACAATTATCATGCCTATTACAAGCGGAAGCTGGCCGCCTATGAGGTTTACAACGAATGGCGCGCCAAGGCCTGTAGAGATGCCAGAAAGGAGCAGGATTGGTAGAGCGAAAGGCTCGTAAACAACATATGCAAGAGCATACATCCCAGCCGGCAACGCAACTAGCTTGATAATTGACAGAACTGCAAGCTGTCTTGGTTTTTTAAACACTGCTACAAGGTCAGATGGGTTGAGCCTTTACAAGTTTAGAAACAATAGGGCACCAAGCCACACAAGGATATATGGCTGATCATCCTGCCAGCTGCAGGTAACAGGACACCTGCAGACATAGACAAAGCTATGGCTGCAATTAGAACGATGTCATCATGGAGCAAGTGCTTTCAGCTGTTGTATCATTTCTTGTACGTAGTCAAATCCCTGCTGCCAAAATTCTTCTCTTGAAATGTCAATGCCTGCTTCCATCAGGAGCTCTTCTGGCTTCCTTGATCCGCCTGCAGACAATATCTTGAAATACTTGGGAACAAAAGACGAACTGCCTTCAAGCTTGTACTGCCTGTAAAGGGAAAGAACAAGCAAGTTGCCAAACGAATAAGCGTAGGTGTAAAATGGTGTGTGGTAAAAATGAGGGATGTATACCCATTCCCATTCAAAATCAGGAGATGTTGTTATAGAGGTGCCAAACTGCTCCTTGAGGTTGTCCATGTATATTTTTGCGACTGCATCAATGGTAGCGTTATTTTCGCCTATCGCTTTGTGTGCGTCAATTTCAAAAAGCGTAAAATATGCCTGACGGATTATTGTTGCATAAAGGTTGTCTATTTGCTCTGCTAGCAAAATTCTGCGCTCCTTTTTCGACATCTTTTCTGCCAGCTTTTCGTTGAGCAGCATCTCGGCAAACACTGACGCAGTTTCTGCAAGCGGGAGTGGCGCATGGAAGACCATTAATGGCATGTCTGAGGCAAGCATGCTGTGTATTGCATGGCCAAACTCGTGGGCAAGAGTCGATACATCCCTTGAAAGTCCATCAAAGTTTAGGAGCACGTATGGTGTCAGCTTAGGGATCACAGTATAGCAAAACGCACCTCCCCGCTTTGCCTTCCTTATTTCAGAATCGATATGGCGCTCCATAAACACTCGCTCGGCCAGCCTGCGGAACTGAGGGTCAAAGTGCGCAAAGCTATCTAGCACGGTCTCGACTGCTTTGCCATAGGTGAACTTTTTGCTGTCAGATGCTTTATTTGATATAGGAGCGTAAAGATGGTATCTGCGCAGTTTTTTCATTCCCAGCATCTTGGCTTTTTCTACAAAATAATCATGAAATATGGCTACGTTGGTTCTGCATGCTGTCAGTAATGCCTCAACTGTTGCATCGTCAAGGTTGTTGGCTATGTTACGTACAGAGATTGGAGATCTATATCCGCGCATCATAATTGCCTCATCACGCCATTGCATGATAATGTTCTGGTAAATCTCGCCCAGCACACTGCTGTTCCTTTTGTAGACCTGCAATAACGATTTGTAGGCAGCTTCTCTTCTATTGCTATCCGGGCTTCTGACGAACGATACCAGCTTTTCCTTGTTGTCAAATTTTTTCTCTATTGTTTTTCTTCCGTGCCGAAGCTTCATCGTAAATTCAAAGCCGCTTGTCATCTTGTCATATATCTTGGTAAGTGCCCGGATGCCAGTAACTTCAAGAGTGCTGATTATTTTTTCCTCCGGCTCGCTGAGTGAATACTTGGCGACCAGCCGCTTATGCCGGAGATGTTCCTGATACGCCTTTGGAATGGCATTTATTAACCTGTTTGCGTTTTCGTGATCGATCTGCTTTTTGAACCATAAATCAAAAAATAACATCCTGTTGCTGATTTCTGATGCCAGTTTCTCCATCTTGATGACTAATGCAGACGCCTCGTTTGAAGATGTGTCGGCGTAGTAGCTCAGGTATGCATGGCCGCTTGCAATTGACACTTTTTCGGAGATGCTTTCAAGCATGTGAATAAGGCCTTCAAACTCTTCCGGCGAAATATCGGGGTGCAGGAGCTGTCGGCTCCCTTCAAATTGCACAACCTGCTCTTCAATTGATCTCAAAAACCGGTAAAACTCTTCGCTAGAAGGATCTTTGACGAGATCACTTATGTCCCACCGTCCTACCTTCATATTGGCATAGCTACTAGTCATACGGTTACAGGCACTTACGATCTTGCCGTCACATAAGTATCTTGTTGAGCCTAAGGTAAAAAATTGCAGCCAAAAACAGCTATATGGGCTCTTGCTGTGAGTGAAGCTTACTTTGCATTCTTGGAGCAAGTTTGGACGGGAGGCCGAATATGTAGTAGCTCTCTACTTAAAGTCTTTGGGGTGGAATGTTACTCTGTCAAGAGGAAGCAGGGGGCCGGCAGATATTATCGCTACATGCGGCAATGCATACTGGTTCATTCAAGTAAAGTCAAGTGCTGGCGTGCCCCGGATCAGAGGTTACGAAATAAAAAGGCTCAAGGAGATAGCAGCATGCAAGGGGGGTTTGCCTGTAGTTTCTACCTTTCAGCCCTTCCACAGTGGGTTTAGTACCGGTAACTATTCGATACTATTCTATATGCTTGACAACTGGCAAGCTCTTGACCCTGTGAGCGCACTGGAGAGTTGACAGTTGAATCTATTGGCAATTCTCAGCTCCCTGTTCCCTACAGGATCCTAAAGCTGCACAATATAC
>Ga0126308_10001074_pt1 | contig 10425 bp, 10 predicted proteins | sample Plot55_FD_92533 | JGI IMG/M metagenome (GOLD analysis project Ga0126308, IMG submission 92533) | Serpentine soil microbial communities from UC McLaughlin Reserve, CA, USA - Plot55 | ecosystem: Environmental > Terrestrial > Soil > Grasslands | place: USA: UC McLaughlin Reserve, Lake County...
CGCACGAGCAGCGGGTTCTTCAGGTGCCCACCGGCCAGGGCTACCTGTCCAATGGCATAACCATGCTCGTTCAGGTGCTCGACGATGTGGCGGCTTTGGAGGACGAGTCCCCGCGCTGTTGCGTAGTACTGTTCCAGGAACGCCCGGTAAGATATGTCCTGACCGAGCCCGGTGAGTAAGGCACGGGCGCTGCCATCACCGAGCGGGGCTCGGTTGCCGAGCCAGTCTGGTACGACGTGTCGGCGCGCGGCGAAGACGGGGCCTTCCGTGTCAAGGAGGTGAAGAACCGCAGCGGCAGTATCGGCGTGGAGCCTGGCGGACGGCTGCTTGGGAGAGCCAGGATGCGTCGCAAGCACGGCGTCGAGTGCGGACCCCGAGAGGCTTTGCCCGGCCTCGTGCATCCAGTAGCCTGGGAATATGGCATCCTTGAAAGGTCCCCAGACCCCGGGAATGCGCCGTTCATCGGCCGCCCAACTTATGTAGCACGTCGATGTCCCACCAATCAGGGCCAAGGTCTCGTTGATCCGACCCTGGAAGCCTCGCCCTACCGCTCCGAGTGCGCCGGCCTCTGCATCGATAAGTCCGACCGCGACCGGGAGGCCAGACCGCACGCCCAAGACCTCTGATCCCTCTCGCGAGACATGCCCATGAAGGGTTCCGACGAGAGCGGGAGACTCGAGCAGCTGCCCAAGGTTGAGCAGATCGGCGATGCCGAGGCGCTCGAGAAGTTCGCAGCGCCATGGCTTTGGATCAGCCGGCAGATAGGGCAGCTTACAGGATAGTCCGCAGATGGAATGACGAGCGATGCCGGTGGCCCGTTTCGCGAGCTCGTCGCACAAGTCCCTCACGGCGACGACCCTCTCCCAAGCTGCGGGGCTATGCCGCTTCAGCCACAGGAGCTTTGGAAGATGCATCTCAGGTGAGACAGATCCTCCTACGTGATCGAGATAACGGTCCCCGGTGCGGCTGATTTCCTCGGCCTCGTGCTCGCCGCGGTGATCCATCCAACACAGGACGTCGGCGTCTGCGTCGAGCGGCGCCCCCTCGACGGCCTCAATGAAAAGGGACGAGGTTGCATCAAAAGCAATGCCGCGGAGCCTGTCAGCCGCCTCAGGGAAGCATGCAACGGCCGCCCTCACGCACTGGCCGACGGCAGCCCAGATTTCATCCATGCGATAGACCGCGTGGTGTTCGTTCGGCGTGAGGAGCTGGAAAGGTGCGCTGGACGACGCGAGAAGTCGACCGCGGATGTCGAAGAGACCTGCGCGGGCCCCCAGCGTGCCAACATCAACCCCCAAGACGAGGTGGGTCATGCGAGCCCCGCCATCGAGGATGCAATCATCAGACCAGTGCCTCTGCGACGGACTCGTCCCAGACCAGCCGGCGCACGTAGCGAGCATTCAAAACAGCGCGGATGATGGGCAGCTTGTGAGCGCCTCCCGACGCTAGAATGGATGTTGGATAATATTTGAGCCCGTCGAGCGGCAGAGCCATCACACGCTCATTGAGCGGGTGATCGACGATGCGCCCGTACTCGTCGAGGAATGTTCCCAGGACATCGCCGACAGCTCCGGCGGCTCTGAGATCCGGGAGGCTCTCAGAGACGATCGTCGTCGAAGCGAGGATCGATCGCGGGGACAGGTCTCCGGCGGTGACAACCGCAATATCTCCTTCCCGGGCACGTCGCATCACATCGGCTAGGCCATAATGCGTCAGCAGCGTTGAACGGCTTTCGACTGAGGGGCAGTAGATTGGCGCCGGTACGTAGTAGCACTCGGCGCCCAGGATTCTAGCGAACTCGGTGTCGACTTCGAAGGTGTGGGCTCCAGACCCGCGGGTGAGCCCACCCATCAAGGCAGTGACCCAGCTTTCGCCGAGCCGGCGGACCGTCAGTTGACGTACTGCCGCGTGCAGAGTCCGCCCCCAGCCTACGCCCAGCCCGATCCCATGCCGCAACAGCCGGTCGAGCATGGCGCCGGTCGCTTCACCGATCGCCTGCTGCTGAACGTCAGGGCCTCGAACCGACGAGACCACCGTGACATCGTCAAGCCCGTAGCATGCCTTTAGCCGCTCCTCGAGCGCAATACAGCTGGCGAGTGGAAGTTTGATTTCGATACGAACCAGCCCGTCTGAGCGGGCCTGACCGACAATGCGATTGACGCCAAGGGGCGTGAGACCGAGGCGGTGTGCGATCTCCTGCTGAGTCATCCCCGCAACGTAATAGGACGAGGCAACCCTGGCTTGTACCTGCGCCTCGCTGGCCTCCAAGTTCGATGCGTGTGCGCCCATGGCGCTGCCCCCATCCATGGTGGTCTTCAGGCGAACGCGGCTTTCAAGATTTGGGTGGAGGTCCGCATAGCCTCTATCACCGAAACATCATCTCTCTCGAAGGGATAGAACACTTCGAGGAAAACTGGACGGTCCGCCAGATTGTGGCGGCGCTGCAGCGCCGCCGCCATTGCTGGGTCGACGGCCCCCTTTTCTGTGAAATCCCAGTGGCGGTCGTAGCGATAATCCGTCTGCTGAATGTGGATTGCACTTATCGCCTCCCCGAACGCCTCGTACCACGCTTCCATCTTGCCTCGGTCGCTTCCATAAAGCGGCTCGAACGTACTGTGCCCCCAGTCGACGCACAGTCTCCAAGGCACGGCAGCACCGGCGAGGTCGTGTAGCATCGTGTGCGCCTGTGCAATCGTCCACGGCCACTCGCGCCTCATCGGCGTGGGCTCGATGTAGAGCTCTGTCATGCCGTGCCGATGCGCGACCTCGGCCAGCCGCAGCATGCGCGCGATGAGGTCGCGGTAATCAGCCTCCGGGATTTCGTCCTCCTCCCGGCCATCGACCCTTGAGGCGATAGCCCCGAGGGGCCCCCCGACCCGCGCTATGCCGGCAAGGGCTGCAAACCTATAAGCCCGCCCCAACCATTCTTCCGCAACATCGCGAACGCGATCATCCGGGTGCAGCAATTGGTTGTAGGTGTAATGCGCGAGGCCGACGAACGCTGAATGGACAGTCAGTGAATGTGCGGCGGTGGCCTCCCGGAGTTCTCCGGCCAGCTCCGATAGCAAATCATCGGGCCAAGTCGGGTCGATAAGGTCGTATGAGAACTGGACGAGATCGACGCCGATTTCTTCGCGAACGAGCTTCGCCCACAGACCCGGAGTCACCCAGCGTTTGACGCAAAACGAGAGATTGACGCCAAAGGGGATCGTCATGGGAACGCTAAGCCTATTTCGTAGCACCCATGGTCAGGCCGCGCACCATGTGCCGGGAGACAATGAGGGCGAAAATCGTGACGGGAAGGACGATGACCGTTCCAGTGGCCATGATCTTCCCCCATGGGAGTTCGTAGCCCGACATGAAGTTGGTGGCTACAACAGGTGCAGTCTTCAGGCCCTGACTCGTGATGAGTACCAACGCATAGAGCAACTCATTCCAGGAGAAGATGAAGGCAAAGATCGCCGAGACGGCTACGCCAGGCGCGCCGAGCGGTAGGTATATCCGCCAGAAGACGTCGAACTGGTTAGCGCCTTCAAGTCGCGCCGACTGTTCGAGATCGCTCGGGATCGAGCGGAACTGGTCCGTGCAGATCCAGACAACAATAGGCAGCGTGAATGTGAGATAGATAAGAATAAGCACCAGATGCGTGTTGAGCATTCCGAGCTCGCGCGCGAGCAGATACACCGGCAGAGCTAACACGATCGGGCTGATCATGCGGTTGGAGATAAACCAGAACCAGAGATCCCTCTTCGCGCGAAACTCGAAACGCGCAAGCGCATAGGCTGCAGGAGTTCCAAGCAGCACTGCCAGAATGGTCGTAGCCGTCGACACGATCATCGAGTTCAAGACGGCTGTGGTGACGCGCTGATCCGCGAAGATGTCCTGGTAATTCGCAAGCGTCGGTCGAAACCACCAGATCGGCGGAGAAGCCAGGAGGTCCGTCTGTTCTTTCAGGCTGGATGACACCATCCAGTAGAACGGGAAGACGGCGAACCCGAGAACAAAGAGTAGGCCGAGCACGTGCAACGCCCGGCCGATCGGACGACTGCCCATCAGTCGATCTCCCTGTAAAAGACCCGAATGTAAAGTCGGCTCAGCAGGATGGTGAGAACGAGGAGCAAAATCGCCTGAGCGGAGGCGAGGCCCAGGTCGAAAACCTTGAAGCCGACACGCTGGACGTAGACCGAGACCAGATCGGTGGCAGAGCCCGGTCCACCTCGCGTCATCACGAACACCATGTCGAAGAGTTTCAAGATATCGGCTGAGCGAAGGATCAGCACCGCTGTGAGGCCGGGGAGCAGGTAGGGCAATTGAACATACCGCAGCAGCGCCCAATGGCTCTTCGTCTCGAGCCTGGCCGCCTCCTCGATCTCAACGGGCACCATCGACAGGCCTGCCAGAAAGATGAGACCGACGAAAGGCGTCCATTGCCAGATATCCATCACCGCGATCCCCAGGAACGCGCCGATTGGATTGCCGAGCCAGTCCGAGGAAGCGATGCCGAGCCAGCCGAGCATTTGATTGGCGACGCCGAAGTCGCGATTGAAGATCAGCCGCCCGATCAGTCCAACCACGGCGTAGGTCGTCGCGAGGGGCACGACAAGGGAAACGCGCGTTATCGCGCGCAGCATGCCCAGTCCTGGACGATGCAGCATCAGAGCGATGCCTATGCCGAACACGATCTCGAGAGGCACCACCGTGAGATAGAACCGCCCAGTTAGAAGAAGGCTGTCCCAAAAAGTTTGGTCGGTCAAAACTCTGATGTAGTTCGCGAAGCCGACGAACGGGTACCCGTCGAGCATGTCTGCCCGGCGGGTGATGTTGTAGCGCCGGAAAGAGGTGACCACTGCGAAAAGCATCGGGTAGATGCCGATCGCCAGGAGCGCGAACACCGCAGGCGCGAGAAACCAAAACGGCGTCCAGCGACCATAGCCGGGATGGTGCCGGCGCTTAACGGTAGCTGGCCGCCCAGCCCGCAACCCGCCTTCTGCTGCAGTGTCCTTGCCCGGACTACGCGTTGCTGCGCTTGTCATTCGAGGTTTGTGTGGTTGGCGCGCATGGTTTCAGGCGTGACACCCAGCCGCTCGCGCAGCATTAGGATCATCATTTCAAACAGAACGTACTGAGCCCCCTCGAAGAGCGAGCCCATGGGCAACACGGATGCGGCCGATCCGCTGTCGTCGGCCATAGTCTGCGCCGGGATTGGAAGCACCACGTCCGCACGCTTCGCGCACTCCCCTTTCGGTTGGGCCGTGACAACGAGGGTTCGAGCGCCTGCTCGGCGTGCCACGTCCATGAGCCCCCCGACGGTCGAGAAGTAGCCGGGCCCGGCCGAGACGATGAGGATGTCGCCGGGCCCGACCGGCGGCGTGGGCATGTCGCCCACCATCGCGGCGCGCCGGCCAAGGTGGAACAGGCGCATGGCGAAGCCCTTGATCTGCAACCCTTCGCGACCGACCCCGTAAAGGGCGATCGTTCGGGCGTTGGCGATCTCCTCGACGGCGCGTTCGACGGCTGCATGGTCGAGGCGCCGGAAGACACCGCCAAGATCGTCAAGAGCGGCCTGGTACAGGTTCGTCATACCTCGACCTCAGCAAAGGAGGACCGTTATGCAAGCACCGCCGCGAGGCTGCGAAATTCGACGCAGGTGATGGACCCCGACCGGAAGCCGGGGTCCGACAGCCGCTACTGACGAAGCGGCTTCTTGCCGTCGTAATAGCCCTCCTTTTTGAGGATGTCCTCCATACGGGCGCTGATCTGTTTGGCACCCTCCTCGGTGGAGACCTCGTTGAGCATCATTTTGGTTCCCCACTCGGCGACGACCTCGGAGATCGCAGGCCACGCCGGGAACCGCGGACGGAACTCCGGCACGCCCTTCTGCCAGGAAGCCACCATGGGCTCCACGAACTTGAACTTCGCCTTGATGTCGGGCTGCTCGTAGATGGAGGTCCGCCCAGAGACGCCGCCGGCTTCGACATAGGCGCGGGCGATCTCCTCGGACGTGGCCCACTGGATGAAGATCCAGGATGCCTTCTGCTCCGCTTCGCTGGCCTGGGCGGCGACGGCAAGAGAGAAGCCGCCGAGCGCCGGCAGGCGACCCGCAGGACCGGCGGGCTCGGGGGCGACACCGAGACAGTCACCGAGCTTCGAGGTCGCAGGATCGGTGAGCGTGCCATAGAAGGCGGACCACTCCGTAATCATCGAGACCTGGCCCTGAGCGAGCGCGTTGACGGCTTCCGAGTGGTCATAGGACACCACGCCCGGGGGCATGAACTTCATGAGATCCTGACGAAACTTGAGGCCGGCTTGGCTCTCCTTGGACATGAGGTTCGATCTGAAATTCTTGTCGAGCAGCGAGCCGCCGAATGGCCAGAGTACGCGCATGAAACTGTCGGCCGACTGGGTCTCGCCGCGCAGCGACTGCAGGGCGAAGCCATACTGCTTTTTGTCGGGGTTCGTGAGCTTCGGCCCGTAGACGTTCAAAACCTCGTCCCAGGTCGCGGGAGGCTTATCGAAGCCAGCCTCTTTGAGCTGGCACTGGTTATAGAACAACAGTCCGGAGTAGTTGTCGAAAGGAAGCCCATAGACCTTTCCGCCCCAGGATCCGAAGGCTTCGAGAAGCAGCGGAAAGAAACCTTTCAGGTTGAGATTCGGATCCGTGATCGATGGATCGTTTGTGAACTGCTCGATAGGCAGGATCCAGCCGTTCTCTGCGAATTCGCCGATCCACACCAGATCGACAAGAGCCATGGTGAGATCACCCTGGGAGCTGAAATCGAGCACCTGCTTCTCGCGGGTGTTCTCGTAGGGGACGATTTCGTAGTTGACCTTGATCCCGGTCTTCCTCTCGAAGTCCGGAAGCAGCTTGATGATCGCCCGGTAGCCGGGTCGATCGAGGAAGATCACGTTCAGCTGCGTTCCCCTGAGCGGGGCGGCGGCCTTCTCGATCGACCACTGCGCCTGAGCAAAGGCCGTTGTGCCGGCCGCACTCGCGGCGAGGGCCAGCGCACCGATCGTCGCGATCAGCAGTTTTCTCATGGACTCCTCCCTATGTTGTCCGTCCCGTGGGGATAGATCAGCACCTTGATGTAACCAGGCGCGTTGTCGGCCAGCGCCTTGAAGACGGCGGGCGTCTCGTCGAGGCCGACTCGGTGGCTGACCATCGAAACGACATCAACTTTTCCGCTTGCGACCAGATGAAGGGCGCGCGGGTACACCTCCCCCATGCGGCGTGCGAACTTGATCTGCAGGCCGCGGCGGCGCGCCTCGGCGGCCGGCAGGGTGTATGTGTCCCCGTCGGGGATCCCCACCAACACCACGCGCCCTCCGATCCGGGCGGCTCGCACAGCATCGCGGAAACCGCCTGGGGCGTTCGTAGCCTCCACAACAAGCGAACAACCCTCGCCTGCGGTCGCCGGGAGGAGTTCGTCCCATGAGGCCGCTGCCATCGCGCCACCAAGCTGAATGGCGAGCGATCGACGATGCTCGAGGGGATCGACGACGAGAACCTCACCGGCACCGGCGGCGTGAAGCACCTGCAGGATGAGAAGCCCGATCGGTCCCGCGCCCAGGAGCGCAACCCGTTCGAGGAGACGAGGCTTGGCGAGGTCGACGGCATGGATCGCGACCCCAAGAGGCTCGAGCATGACGGCCTTGAGTGGGTCGAAATCCACTGGTAGCGGCACGATTTGCGATGCCGGAACCCAGATGCGCTGTGTCATCGCGCCGTCGATCGGGGGGGCCCCGATGAACTGCACGTTCGGGCAAAGGTTCGGGTGCCCCTCGGCACACCAGGCGCAAAGGCCGCAAGCGTTGTTGGGGTCGACAGCGACCAGACTCCCGCGCACGAGGCCGAGAGGCTCGACGTCCTCGCACAGATAGCCCGCGAACTCGTGGCCGGGCACGAACGGCGACGTGATGGTGGCAGAGCCGATTCCGCCGTCTTTGTAATAATGGAGGTCGCTGCCGCAGAGACCGACGGCCGCAACATCGAGCAGCACTTCGTCTTGGAGACCCTCCCGAAGATTGAAAGGCGCGACCTGGGCGTCGAATCGACCGTGGAGGTAGAGGGCCGTGGTCAACGAACTGCTCCTGCGTTGACAGGGCCGATCTCTTTTAAACGTGTTCGCTCGGTCCCGCAACAAATGTATCCTGAAGATCACAGATGTCTAACACCGATACTCGCGTCTCGCTTACGACCAACAGCTGGCGAGGAGAACCTCGTCGCGCCGGAATCCGCGGACCGATCGGAGACGATACGGCTCGTATAATGATGGCCTGCCAGGGCGGACCCGTCGCGTCCGGAAGAGACCTACGCGCGCTTGACGATTTCTGTTGCCGACGTGCGGCAATTACGGGCGCGGAAAAGAAAGCCCGCGCCCCCGCCGCGCACCGGAACGCGAAGAACGGGGGGTGAATAGGTCATAGGGAGCGCGATGGGGAAGGTGAGCCTCACGCCGTTCAGACGCTTGCCGGGGCGACGCCAGCCTGCTCACACAGGACCACGACGGGCCACCTGCTCCCGCACGCGGACCATGAGAGGTATGGACAGCCTCGCGAGGGCTTTGCTAGGGTGATACCGCATAAACGGCACGCAGGGAGATCCCCGAACGTGCTGAGTTTGCGGGCGTAGTTCAGAGGTAGAACGTCAGCTTCCCAAGCTGAATGTCGTGGGTTCGATTCCCATCGCCCGCTCCAACCAATCCCTTGGTCAGTAAGGCGATCCGACGTTCTGCCGCTGACAGCGCGTGCCCGAGCCCCTGCCCGGTCGAACGGAAGACCGGGAACGTCGCAGGGCGTGTCAGCTCCCGGCTGGATCCCGGCGATGGCACCTGACGGTCCATAGCGCTCCCGGAGCATGTTTCGGCTGTTCGGAAAACCCCGATCGGTTTCAGCCGAAAACCGCGAACACAGGCGCCCTGCCTTGAGCGACGTCGAGACCGGTAAGCCGATCCGCACCGTTCGGGTGCCTGCCTCGGGTTTGCCCAGGTCGTCCCTCTTGAACCGCTCGACCCGAGTCTCGGGTCGTGACGATGAAACAGGACTTGCGGAACGCGTTCGTCTGCGCCCTGCGGGAGTTCGACCTGGAGGTTGAACCGCGTCCCGGACCAACGGTCCCTATGGCAACGGGGGTGTCGGGATGCGCCGACACCCGAATATTCCCTCTAAGATATCTCTGAGACGCGAACTGGGTTAGACTTCACGGGGGGCTCTAGGAGGTCGCCATGCACAGCCGCATATTGCTTCTCGGTCTTGGCCTCTTGGGGGCTGTGCTGCCGGGCTCGGCCATCGCTCAGTCGGAAATCCGGTACCCGGACGGTCTCGTCCTTCAGCCGCTTCCTGTGGTGCCGGGGCTGTACCCGGGCGGTATGATCCTGAACCTTCCAGCGTCGAGGCCGCCGTACTCGATGCCAGCACCGAACGTCGACGTAAATATTACAGCGTCGACGATGGCGCCGCGGATGATGACCGTTCTCCCGGAGCAGGAAACCGTCGATCGCCCCGGCTGTGGCGTCCAGACTTACACCTTCGGTCCTCGCACGCGTGTTCGCGTCCACAGATGCTAGAGTCCGCACCCATCGGTCCAATGTGATCGATCCGCTGGAATTGAACGTGGGGCGTCGTCGGCATGACTCCACGGCTGGAGCCTCCACGGCCGTAAACGCTCCAGCCAACGTGGAAGCTGGCATTGGCGCGATTGACTAAGCCGCACGCTCACCGGGCGGGGTAGTCGAGCCGGCGGTTCCAGTTTTGGATCTCGAGCCCTGCGCAAACCCGGCCCACCCTCCGAGAGTCGGGAGCCCTGTCCGCTTCCGCTGACCTGGCGGAGTTTGGCCAGGACGGCCATCCGACGAAGGGGAACCGCAGTCTGATCGGCAAAAGACGTTGCGGAACCTATGGTGATCAAGCCACGATCTAGACCCTTCTGTGCAAATTCCGATGTTACGGATGGACAAAGAACGCGCGATTGAGCGATTATTCGGGAACGAATCGGAAGACCTTACTTCCCATTACTTCAGGCCAAGGGGGGGCGGCTTGAGCTCCATATGGCACGTCAGAACAACGGATGGTCCCGGTCTGTCGGCCGAGATGGCGGCTCTGGACTCACGCTTGCTCGAGCTCGACGAGGCGATCCGGCATGCGACCAACCGTCAGCGCTACGCCAACAGTCCGGAGGAGGCGGCGCGCGCGGGCGATGACCTCACCCGCCTTGTCGCCGACCTGGACCGACTGATGACGCGAAAACGTGCGGTGGAAGCCAAGCTCCTCCTTGTGCGCAAGATGTCCGAAGAGACCGCTCGCCAGGATTCGACTCTGGGACGACCGGGCGAAGATCCGAGTGAATGGCCCGATCGCCTGACCGTCGAAGTCTACCGGCGGCTCGACGACAGAGGCATGGGCTGATTCGGGATCGCCGCTCGGGCC
>Ga0126308_10001075_pt1 | contig 10422 bp, 16 predicted proteins | sample Plot55_FD_92533 | JGI IMG/M metagenome (GOLD analysis project Ga0126308, IMG submission 92533) | Serpentine soil microbial communities from UC McLaughlin Reserve, CA, USA - Plot55 | ecosystem: Environmental > Terrestrial > Soil > Grasslands | place: USA: UC McLaughlin Reserve, Lake County...
TGAGAAGCATGGCCGACGACAAGCTGCAGCAGAAGCTCGCCGACTACGTCGAGGACGCCCACGCCATGGAGCAAAACGACCTCAAGATGATCGACTCCATGATCTCCACCACAGACGATCCAGAGGTCAAGCAGATGCTCGAGAACCACAAGCGCGAGACCGAAGAACACGAGAGGCGCCTGAGGGAGAGGCTGGACGCCATGGGGAGGGGCACCTCCACGCGCAAGCAGGTCCAGGCCCTAGGCGCCGCGCTGCTCAAGGGCGTTGGGGACGTAGCCAGGGGCGACAAGGCTGGCAAGAACGCAAGAGACGGCTACACCGCAGAGCACATGGAGATAGCCGCCTACCAGCTCTTGGAGCGCCTCGCGGATAGGGCGGGCGATACCGAGACGGCGGAGGTGGCGCGCCGGAACCGCGCCGAGGAGGAGGAGATGGCCAGGAGGATAGACCAGAGTTGGGACAGGACGCTAGAGCTTACCCTCCAGGAGAACGACATCCGGGCCTGAGATACCCTGCGGTTGCGCCAGGAGGGCCGGGTGATGTTACCCGGCCCTTCTCCTTGCCCTATTAATCGAAGCTCGTAGAAGAGGCGTTATGCGAAGTTCGTGGGTCCCGGGGCCTGTAAAGTGCGCCTCCGGGCCTTTGATGTTTGGCATCTGCCCTGCTGGGATACGTAGCAAATAAGCAACCGTAGGCTAGAGGTTAGGGAGGCACACAAGCTTATGAGCGTCGCACGCGTCACCGAGTTGAGCGCCGTCTCCGAGAAGGGCTTCGAGGACGCCATAAACCAGGCCATCGCCCGCGCCACCCAGACGCTTAGGGGCGTTGAGGGGTGTTGGGTTAAGGACATGAACGTCCTCATCGAGGACGGCAACATCGTCGGCTACAAGGCCAACGTGGCGATCACCTTCGTCCTAGAGGACGGCTCCTAAAGCAGTGGTTTATCGTGGCATCGCGGCGCTGGTCCGCGCTGGTCGAAGGCGGGTTCCCCGGCTGGCGGGGGACCGAGCGAATGAAAGGGACGCAAGCGCATGGCCCAACAAGGAACGGTTAAGTGGTTCAGCCAGGACAAGGGCTACGGGTTCATAACCCCCGACGACGGTGGCGAGGACCTCTTCGTGCACTTCTCCGCCATACAGGGCAGCGGGTTCAGGAGCCTCGAGGAGGGAGAGAAGGTCACCTACGAGGTGGGCCAGGGCCAGAAGGGTCCGCAGGCCCAAAGCGTCTCCAAGGCGTAAGCTCTACTTACGCCAACCAGGCCGGGATCTAGCTAACGCTGGGTCCCGGTCTTTATCGTCCTCTACCCCCTCGGCGTCCCTAGCCCGTCTGGACCAGAGCAGAGCCCTATTCACCCAAGGTCGAGGCCGCTTTGGAGCGCTTGCATAACCTGCTCGGGGCTCTCGAAGCGTTGGGTATCTGCGTTCCTGATCTTCTCCACCAGCTACTGCGGGGCGTCGTTGCGCTCGGTGGTCGATGCGACCTGCTCCTTCTCGGCCGGGAATCTCACGCCCGGCAGGTGTTGCAGGAGGGTTGCCGTGTCAAGGTTGCCAAGGTCACCCAAGTTGCCCTGGTTCATGTTTTCGGCCTCCCATGTCGAGTCCACGCTATCAATGTTCCTATTTACCCGCTGCGCCCAACGCGAACATCGAGCGTTTAGCCCAGCCCCTCCTTAGCGCTTATGCACCGAAGTGCCTAGAGAGACTGTTTGAAAAATCGCCGAAGGTCTTCTCAATCGTGGACCTGTGGCCGTCAAAATGACGTAATGGGGCCTCTCCAGGCGCTTGTGCCCACTCGTTGGAGCCCAAACAAGGGGTTATCCCGAATTTTCAAACAGTCTCTAGTACTCCACCACTACGGTTGTGCCGGGTAAAGGCGTGCCAGCTTCTCCCGAGCGTCTGAAGCCGTGAAGCGCCATTGCACCGTCGCCCCTTCTTCGTTGCGCTTCTGTTCCCATGCCCCGATCTCCCTTGCAAGCCTCTCGGCATCGGGGATGCGACGCTCCAAGCACTGCCGCGAAAGCACCGAGAGCTCGATCTCTACCATGTTCAGCCAGGAGGCGTGCGTGGGGGTGTGGTGGAACTCCAGCCGGCGCATTCTAGGCGCCTGGCTTCCTCCGGCTCGAACGCCTTGTACAACGAGGCCGGGGTGTGGGTGTTTAGGTTGTCGAGGACCACCCGCACCTTCTCGGTTGCGGGGTAGTGCTCGTCCACCAGCCGCCGCATAGCCAAGGCGAAATCCACTGCCGTGCGTCGATCGGTGACATCCAGGTGTCACCATCCCCCCTTGGGCTCGAAGAACGCAAAGATGTTGACTATACCCTTGCGCTCGTACTCGTAGTCGTAGCGCTGCGGGCGTCCAGGCTTTTGAGGCAAGGGCGTACGTTTCTCGGCTACCATCTGGTAGGGCAACTCGTCGAAGCAGACGATGGGCTTCTTCGGATCGTAGGGCTCCTCGTAGAGCTCTAGCACATCCTCCATGCGCCACACAAACTCCGCTCCCACCTCTGGGATGCACCACTGTTTCTTCACCCACGGCTTGATGTCCCCCTTTTTTGTGCGTACGCCTGATGGTCTCGTCGGAGATCTCCTCGACCATCCCAACCTCGACCAGCCGGTCGGCTAACAGTTGCATGCTCCTCCAGCGCTTCTTGCCCTCGGGAGGATCGCTACAGGCCAGAGCCACCAGATACGCTTCCTGGTGGCCATCGAGCTTGCGCTTCCCACCAGGACGCGGCGACTCGTTGAGAGCCCGCTCAAGGCCGCCCTCCACAAAGCGCTTGCGCGTCCGCTCGACTGTGCTCACGCTCGTGAGCAGCGCTTCGGCTACCTCCTCGTCAGTACGCCCCTCGTCGGCCAGCAACAGGATACGCGCTCGGGGTTGGTTTTCCTGACCCGCGCCTGACCTCCCCTGAGCAGACTCAGTAGCTCTTCTCGTTCCTCGGGCGTCAAGTCGACCACGTACACCTTCGTCATCGAAGCCTCCCACTCTTCTGGGGCAGATAGTGGGAGCTTTTTACCCTTCAGAACCCCAGTGGCGAACCACTAGAAGGGGTGTTCTCAGAAGTTCAGATCCAGCATCCTGCAGCCTTTCGGCCCTAAGTGTCCAAGCAGCCCAGGATCCGGACATCCGCCTCTGTTTGCTGGTTCTACGCGTGCCCTGTCCTCCTTCGATCCCACTGCTCTCACCGCTTTGTTCCGTGGAGAAGCGCCCTTCCTATCCGTCGTGGGAGCCTTGAGCATGCTCCCATGCGGCACCGAGGTCCCCAACCACATGTGCCCTCATCCGCTCGTAGTCTTCGCTGCTTGCGCCTCGGAGCCTCAGCAGGTAAGCGGGGTGGTAGGTTGCCAGCGCCGGCAATCCGAGGTCCGAGTCGAACGGCGTGCCGCGCTCGGACTTGAGGGTAAACGACTTCTTGATCATGGCCTTCGCTGGTGTGCTGCCGAGCAGGATCAGCGCGCGGGGTTTGACGAGACGAAGTTCCTCTCTGAGTACCTCCATACCCTCCCAGATCTCACCGGCCCGAGGCGGACGGTTCGTTGTACGTCCCCCGCTCACTTTAGTTGGGCGCACCTTGACTACGTTGGTTACGTATACCTTCGAGCGGTCGATGCCGGCTTCTTCGAGCAGCTTGTCGAGTAGCTTCCCGGCGTTGCCCACGAATGGGCGGCCTTCCTCGACCTCTTGTTTGCCTGGCGCCTCTCCTACGATGGCGAGCCGAGAGTTGAGAGAACCTTCGCCGAAGACCGAGTCCTCGCCGAATCGTTTGGCCGACCGCTTCTTTAGTTCCTCCCATTCCGCTTTCCTGGCCATCTTTAGTCACCTCGCTTTCGGTTGGCAAACGGGGCAATAGTAGGCGGTCCGTCCGGCGGCTTTAATCTTGTGGACTTCGCCCTCTCAAGCAGATCCAGGATCGGTCACACCTCGTCGGCCCGCCCCCGGCGGACGACCACGCCCTCTTTGCTCCTTCTCATTGGAGTACCCCAGACTTCGGTACGACGACACGACGGGCACGAACGTTCTCCTACCCGTGTGAGTGCCCGTGGTAGGCGTTGGGAGCCTCGATGGGCTCGGGCGCCGGCCGTGGATCCTGGGGCTCACGGATGGCGCTCCGCCAATGGTCGAGGGCGTTCTCAAAGAAGATCATGTTACGATACTCTTCGCGGGCGGGGCTACCCTCCCCCACGATGTGCCCGAGCGTGGTCGCCGTCTCGAAGAGCCCTAGCTGCGGCTGGAGGTAGGACTCTCGGTACATCTCGGGATCTACGGGCCAGAAGGTGTCGGTGCCGTACATGAGCATCTGGGGAGGAAGGGTGTCTATGCAGTGCTGCCAAACCTCCAGCTGCCAGTCTGTGGGCGGGCCAAACGAGAGATCCACCCTAAGATCCCAGTCGGCAGGGTCCTGACCGAACACCCCGGTGGTCACGCTCATCACCGCGACGCCCTCGTCGTACCAGGGCCATCCGACGTGCGCGAGGTGGCCTTTGAACCCCGGAGCCTGGCGCACGGCCTCGAAGTAGGCCGGCCGGCAGTAGGTGCTCTGGCGCCCATCGTAGAAGATGCCCGCGTGAAAGACGGTGTACATCCCCAGCTCCGCGAGCTTGCGCCATAACCTAAGGAGTGCCGGGTCATGCGGGTACCAGTGGGTCGGGACTATCTCGCCGGCGCCCCTCAAGCCCAGCTCGTGGTAGCAGCGATGGGCCTCCTCGACCATCAGGTCTACCGCCTTCGCAAGGTCGCCGTCGGCAAGGTCGGGCATCGGGTTCAGGGAACAGAACCCGAGCAGACGGTCCGGGGCCTCGCTGCAGACGTCGGCGCAGTAGTCGTTGTGGGTGCGGATGTCCTGTAGGCTGTCGGAGGTGATCTCGTGGGCCCGGACGTTCAACATCGGGGCGAAGAGGAAGACCTTCTCGAGCCCGCAGGCATCCATGCACTCCAGGATCTGCTGCGCGCTCTCCCCTTCCATGCCGGTCAGGTGCGTGTGGCAGTCTAGGATCCTCTCGACGTTGTAGAAGACTTGCAGGTCGCGCCCTTCGCCATCCTCGCTCATCCCACGCCCTTTCTTCGCCGTTGGCTCGCCGTCGGGTTATTACCCCCGCCGCCCGAAGAACAAGCCACCGCCGCAGCCATGGGTTGGGGAGAGGTGGGCTAGGACATTGCCCGAGCGCGAAGTAGACGCTATTCCAGGGAAGCACGGAGATCGTTTATCTGCTCGCTGATCTGCTGTAGTTCGGCCCTGAGCTCCGCTTCTAGGCGATCACCCTCGTTGGTGCCCTCCTCGCGGGCACGCACCCTCTCCTCTTCTAACCTCAACCTGCGGGCTTCGAGTTCCGCGATCCGGTCTCGGATTTCCCTTCGCCAGCCCAAAGGTTGCCCCGATCTCTAGGACCGGCTTCGCCCCGGTCCGTTATGTTGAGCCCGGCGGGGGTATAGACCCGGGTGAAGTTGGAAAGAGCCTGCCCGCCGGGGACCGCAATATAGCTCAGTTCCGTGGTTCGGCGCTTCAGCCGGGCACACCTCTTGGGTTGTCCTCCACGCCGTGCTCCCGCGTTTAGTGTCCCAGGACACAGTTAGGACCCGAAGAACGGTACCATCCACCGCTCCGCCACGGGAGGTCGGCCGTGACATACGGGGTGGCCGCCGAAACTTAGGATGCCGCCGGCTCAGTCCTCGCCGAAGGGGCCGCGCGACGGTGTGGCGAGGAGCATCATTACTACGACCAAGCCGGCGAGCGCGTTCACCAGCGCGTTCGCCCACCCCGGCAGGTCAGCGTGGATCAGCCACGCGCTAAGGCCGACGGCGCCGAGCGCCACTGGGAGAATCCCTGCCCACTCACCGAAAGTATTCCCAGCCTTACATTTTCTCAACCGAACCTTTACGCACCGTTAATCTCGTATCGGTTGGGCGGGCGCACGGGATGGGTAGGAATAGTCGGGCGAGCGACGAAAGGTTGGTCGAGATGCCCTACAAGCAGATCACGCAGCTGCCGGACAGCGTGAGGAACAACCTGCCCAAGCACGCCCAGGAGATCTACAAAGAAGCGTACAACTCCGCCGAGGAGCAGTACGGCGAGGAGGAACGCGCCCACCGCGTCGCCTGGAGCGCCGTGGAACAGAAGTACGAGAAGAACGACCAGGGCAACTGGGTCGAAAAACAGGACTGAAATTCGTCGAAGCGCCGGGTGGGCGAGTCCTGGGATCGTGGAGGAGAAGCAGCCCGGATGAGACGGTATTTCAAGCGTGCCGCACATGACGCGGCGGGACTGGTTGACCGGGCGGGGGCGCTGGCGCACCCGCTCGAGGAGCCGGAGGATCTTGGCCCGCTACTAGATCGGATCGGGGACGCAGCGTGCGTCCTCCTGGGAGAGGCCTCGCACGGGACCTCCGAGTACTACGCGTGGCGCACACGCATCAGCGAGCGCCTGATCCGGGAGAAGGGCTTCTCCTTTGTCGCGGTCGAGGGCGACTGGCCGGACTGCTACGAGGTCAACCGCTACGTGAAGGGATACCAGGGTTCGGGAGCAAACGCCCGCGAGGTCCTCTACGCCTTCGTGAGGTGGCCGACCTGGATGTGGGCGAACGAGGAGGTCTCCTCGCTCGTTGAGTGGCTCCGGTACCACAACGAGACGCTCCCCCATGCAGAGAAGGTCGGCTTCTACGGGCTGGATGTCTACAGCCTGTGGGATTCTTTGGGCGAAGTCATAGAGTACCTCGAGCGCGTGGACCCTGACGCGCTTCCGGTCGCGCGGCGCGCCTACAAGTGCTTCGAGCCCTATGGCGAGGACGCGCAGGAGTACGCGCGGGCGACGGCGTTTGTACCGACCTCCTGCGAGGATGAGGTAGTGGAGATGCTCTCGGAGCTAAGCCGCGGGACCTCGGAGCACCCCGAAGACCCGGAGGCCCGCTTCGACGCCGAGCAGAACGCGCTCGTGGCGAGGGACGCCGAAGCATACTACCGCGCCATGGTGCGCGGCGGAGCCTCCTCCTGGAACGTCCGCGACCGCCACATGGCCGAGACCCTCGGGCGCCTGATGCGCCACCACGGGCGCGGAGCCAAAGCGATAGTCTGGGAGCACAATACGCACATCGGCGATGCCCGCTTCACCGACATGGCCGACTTCGGCATGGTGAACGTCGGACAGCTCGTGCGCGAGCAGCGGGGTGACGAAGACGTGGTCCTGGTCGGCTTCGGGTCGCACCGCGGCAGCGTAATCGCTGGTGCCGAGTGGGGGGCGCCCATGCAACGCATGCGGGTCCCACCGGCCCGGGAGGGGAGCTGGGAGGACATCTTCCATCGCGCGGGCGAAGAGGACAGGCTGCTCGTCTTCGCGGGTCTTGGGGAGGAAGAAGGCTTCTTCGAGCCGCGAGAGCACCGCGCCATCGGGGTGGTCTACGATCCCGCACGCGAGCGTTACGGCAACTACGTGCCCACCGTGCTGCCGCGCCGCTACGACGCTTTCCTGTACCTCGACGAGACGCGGGCGCTCCACCCGCTCCACGTGTCACCTCGCGAGGACGGCGAGCCGCCGGAGACGTTTCCTTCTGGAGAATAGCGGCGGCAAACCGGGGAAGGCGGTGAGGAAGTATAGCGCTCTCCTCGGCAGGGGGCCGAGATTCATAGCGCGCACGATCGTAGTGATGCTCTAAAGAAGTGCGCTTCAAGCAGGCGGCGCGCTAGCGGACACATGATCACAGAAAACCCTCAGCCGCTTGAGCTACGCTTCCGCGCCCTGCTGACCGAGGGCGGCGCCCGTCAGATAGAACCGGCGAGAGCATAAGAGGAGAAATAATCCGCGGCGTCGGCGGCGGCGAAGGCTACGGCGTACGCCTCCCAGGTCTCTCCTCCCCCGCCGGCGGTTCCTCTCGGGGGGTCGGCGGCGGCGTAGGCGTTGCTCCTCGCCTCTCGGGTCTTTCCTCGCCCGGTGGCGGCTCCTCCCTCGGCCGTCGCTCCTCGCCCAGCGGTGAAGGAGCATCTGGCGGCACGAGCTCCTCCGGCGGGACGATCGGGGTGTCAGGCGAGGTCCCCCTCTGCACATCCTCAGGTGGGGCTTGCGCTCCGCCAGAGATGGCGTCTGGCGTGACCCCGAACTCCGGCGGAGGCCCTAGGATACCGAGCAGCCCCTTGGCCCGTTCGGCCACCTGGGTCTGCATAGTCTGCGCTTCCCTAAAGAAGGCGGCAAGCCGCTCATCACCGGCCACCTCGGCGTCGGCGGCGTAGCGGTCGCAGTTCTCGGCTCCGTGCAGGGCGTGGTAGAGGACGCTCACCAGATTGTAGTGCTCGTCGCGGGTGCCAGTGATTCTTTCGCCGTAGTCCATCCCTTACTCCCGTACTCCTGTCACGCTTACAACCAGCGCACTGGGACTAACCTACCCTCGCCGCGTCTTGGGCAAACGGTTGCATCCACCGTTCCCGTGGCTGTCCTTCCTCCTCCGCGTAAGCCGCGTGAGGTTGGCCAACGAGTGATCCCTCCACGCGCAGCGGTTTAACCTCCTCTGTTCCTCTCCGCCGCCTTGCGGACGCCATCTGGCATGATCTTGTAGGAGTCCCCTACCCAGGTGCCCGGCTGTATGTAGCCTTGGTGTACCAGGCGATTGACCGCCTGGGTGCACTCTTTGGAGAGGGGATCTAACCCGATCCTTGTGCACGCCCCCTTGTCCCGATCGTGGGCTTCCACGCCGAGCGGTATCTCCGAATCGGTGTCGCCGCCGGACGCGTCGTAGAATGCGCTCAGGAGACGCATCGCCGTGGCTGCTTCGGCACCGCTATCCACGACCACCTCGCTCTCGGTCGACTCCTGCTGCCAACGTCCTACCCATTATGCCGCGAGAATTACTGCCCCGGAAAATTCCTAATCGCGCTCCGAGGGAAGCGCCACGCTTGGCGATCCTGTAGAATGCTATGAACTGCACAAGCACAGGAGTCCTAGCCAAAGCTTCGCCTCCGGAGAGGAGGAGATCATTATAGTCGTCGCGGCACCAAGGGATGCCAACGAAGCCGCTCTGGCATGGATTGAGGACTCGCTTAAGTACGCTATCGAGCGGGGCCAAGAGAGGCTCCTTGGGCTCTTGGAACTCGTGCGGGTGGAGATCCTCTTCGAGATGGAGCTCGGCGAAGCCACGTCGTTGTCTAGGTAACTGATTAGCCGCCTAAATTCAAAGAAGTCCATATGCTCTAGGCACTTCGGTGAATGGGCTTCCTCTCGGAAGTGGGGCGGCGGGGCTATCGGCCAGTCCCGCCCACCGTTCTTAGCACGCTGGGGAGCATAGACTATTGCCTAGGCTGTAATGTCCTATCCCTCATGTTCGTGCCTAAGGGAGACGACCAGAGCATAAAGCGCATAAAGCCCCATACTCACTATCAGCCAGATCAAAAGGCCAATTCCCAGCGATGCTGCTGCGGGCACCCGCTCTAAGGTGTAGGAGATGAAAAACGCACAGGCGATGAAGCCAACCGCTCCCAATGCAGCTCCTACAGCGTCATAAGAGGCGTGTTCTCGATCTTCTTCCTTGTCGATCAGCGTGAGGCTGGCCAGTATTATCGCCGGGAAGGCGATAAAGATCCCTCCGATCGGCTCCTTGGAGACAGCCCCGATCAGCGCCGCGACAACCGAAATCGTGCCACCGAAGGCGAAACGGATTGCGTAATCCCTGAAACGTGCCTCCTTGATTCTCCCCGGTTGAAACCGAGGGATAAAATGGTTCGTTTGAGGGTTGTTACGGGATGTAGGGGCACTCATTTTCCCTCCATCAGCACAAGGTAGGCAGCCAGCGACACAACAGCCCACGGTATTAGGGCGATAACGCTACCGGCTAGCCCCTTCCAGCGATCCACGATCCAGATTGCTGCTAAAGCATAAGCCACCAACCCAGTTGCACCCGCAATGGCTCCAAAGGCGCTAAGGCTCGCCGGAGCTGTCCCTTTGAACAGTATAGTCACAATAAGTGAGGCCAAAAGAATCGAGGGAGCCGCTGCAAAGATCCCAGCGAATCTCTTTGGCTGAAACATGTCCGATTTGACCGCGAAGAGAACGACGAGGGTTCCTCCAGCCAAGAACTTCGCTAGGTAATAAGCAACCTCCACCGCACCACCACCCTTACTGTTGGGCATTTAGCCTGGGTTCAAATTCTATACTCCTTGGTAACTATGCGGAAGCCGCTATTACCGTCGGATGGTAACGGTCTTGACCGATAGCGATGGTATTAGATCTGCTCCTAATATCACCTTTGATGCCACCGGGATCTAATGCGACCCCTGTCCTATCGGTACTTTGTTGATGACGGATAAGGCAAGCGATAAGCTGTATCGGCCGATCCGCGAGTGGGCCTTACACAGGCGAAATCTCACCTTGAGAAGCGCCACTGCACGTTCGCATAATCCCCTCGAACCCTACTCCAACAAACTACCGCTATAGCACCAGTCAGTGCA
>Ga0126308_10001076_pt1 | contig 10420 bp, 7 predicted proteins | sample Plot55_FD_92533 | JGI IMG/M metagenome (GOLD analysis project Ga0126308, IMG submission 92533) | Serpentine soil microbial communities from UC McLaughlin Reserve, CA, USA - Plot55 | ecosystem: Environmental > Terrestrial > Soil > Grasslands | place: USA: UC McLaughlin Reserve, Lake County...
CGCCCATACAGCAGCTCCCGGCCGAGCTTGTACCAGCGGTCCGAGCGCAGGTGGCTGCGGGCGTACAGCTTGCCGAACAGGATGGCCGACGGGTCGCCCTTGACCTTGATCCGCAGCGGGGTGGAGCCGGCCGAGCCGGCCAGCCCGAACGGCTTGACCTCCTCGATCTCCAGGCCCAGCTGGTCCTGCAGCGCACGCCGGATGGCCTGCCCGCGGGCCCCGCCGACGTCCAGGTGGGCGCTGCGGCCGCGCCGGTAGCTGACCGGGAAGACCTCGTTGGGCACGAACCAGCGGAAGGCGAGCAGCGGGATGGTCACCCCGATCGCCGCCCCGACCAGCACGTCGCTGGGGGCGTCGATGCCCAGGTACATGCGGGCGACCGCGAGCAGGCCGACCAGGCCGGTGGCGACCCATTTGCCGGCCTGCCGCCAGCGCCCCTTGGGGACCAGGCTGTAGAGCATGGTCACGCTGATCGCGGACAGGTAGGCGACGGGCCGCGACGGCATCGACCAGCCGGCCCAGCTTCCCTCGATGGCCACCCCGAACGGCCGCGGTCTGCGCATCGCCGACGAGAGCGCGATGACCACCAGGCTCACGAGCTGGACCGAAAGGACCCCAACGACCAGGTGCCGGAAGCGCTTGTAGACGACCAGCACGATCACGGTGAACCAGGCCAGCACCTTGATTGTCCAGATGGTGCCGAGCAGATCGGTCAGCCCGCGCATGAGGCTGGTCAGCCCCGGGCTCCGCCGGGCGGCCAGCCGCTCCAGCACCCAGTTGTCGACGACCGTGAACGAGACCCCGCGCCCGTAGCGGCCGGCGGTGAACACCAGCAGCGACAGCGCCATCAGCCCGATGGCGGCGACCAGCCAGCCGACGCCGGTGGTTTCCAGGTGGCGCGGCAGGGGCGGCGGCTCCCCGGTCGGCCGCCGCCGGCGGCGGCTCCGCCGGCTCCCCGGCGGGGTCACGTCGCGGGCGGCCCCGACCACCTGGCTCGGGCTGCTGTCCATGAACCGAAGTATGGCAGGCGTGTCGATGCCCGCTCAGTACTCCCAGGCGGCGTATTCGGGGTTGGCGCCCTTCATGTGCTCGAACAGCAGCACCATGCGGTCGATGAACCACGCCTTGGCCGTCTGCAGGATGACCAGCCCGGAGACGACGGCCAGGAGGTCCAGCTCGACCAGGCCGTAGACCAGCACGGCCAGGCCGACGACCTGGATGGCGTAGGTCACCGACAGCACCTTGGAGCGGAACTGGGGCGGCAGCTCGACGGTGCCCCGCTCGGTCCAGATGCGCTCGCCGAACACGCCCTTGGAGGCCCAGTTCCGGGTCGAGCGGGGCGGCGGGAACAGCAGCGGGTTGACCATCATGAACACCAGGGCCAGGGCGACCGCGGCCAGCGACCACCAGCCGATCCACTCCCGGCTCCAGACGGCCAGGGCCAGCAGCGGCAGCACGGCGAACCGGGTCCAGACGCTCACCGGGTTGGCGTGGCGCATCCACTTGTCGCCTTCCAGCCCGAACAGCTTGTTGACCGACACGTCCATCCGGGACCTCCTGCGCGCGGGGCCTGCTCACCTCGTCTGAAGGATCCGCCAGCCGCCGGGGCCCTCGTATCGGCGTAGTTGCCGGTCGGCCCCTACCCGTCGGCCATGACCAGGCGGATCAGCTCGGCCCGGGAGGAGACGCCGAGCTTCACGAACACGTTGCGCAGGTGGTAGTCGATGGTGCGGCGGCTGAGGAACAGCTGGGCGCCGATCTCGCGGTTGGTCCCGCCCTCGCCGACCAGGCGGATGATCTGGAGCTCCTGGGGGGTGAGCTGGGCGAGGGCGCTGGGGTCGCGCTTGCGGGCGCTCTCGCCGGTCGCCCGGAGCTCGGCGGTGGCCCGCTCGGCCCAGGGGGCCGCCCCCAGCCGCTGGAAGGTCGCAAGGGCGTTCCGGAGGTGGGTGCGGGCCTCGCCCCGCCGCCTGGCCCGCCGCAGTGTCTCCCCGTAGGCCAGCTCGGTCCGGGCCAGGTCGAACGGGCGCGCGTGGCCGTCGTGGAGGGCCAGCGCCTCCTCGAACTGGGCGGCCGCCTCCTCGTCGGCGCCGAGGAGCCCGCGGCAGCGGGCCAGCTGGGCCAGCACCTCGGGGGGGCCGGTGACGGCCGCGAGCTGCCCGAAGGCGGCCAGGGGGGCGGCCGCGGCCTCGGGCTGGCCGGCCCGGACGGCCGCCTCGACCAGCTCGGGCACGGTGTAGAGGGCGAAGAAGGGGCTGCCGGCGCCGGGGCCGGCGGCCAGCAGCCGCTGGAACCGGGCCAGCGCCTCGGCCGCCCGGCCCTGGCCGAGCTCCAGCAGTCCGAGGGCGTTGGCGGCCAGGGTCGCGGGCAGCCCCAGCCCTCGGGCGGCGGCCCGCTCCAGCGCCTCGGCGGCGCTGGCCCGGCAGGCGTCCTCGTCGCCCCGCAGCGCGGCCAGGTGGGCGAGGGTGGCCAGGTGCCGGCAGGCGCTGGTGTCGTTGCCGGTCTCGCGGGCCAGGCGCAGCCCTTCGGTGGCGCTGGCCGCGGCCGCGCCGAGGCGGCCGGCGACCAGCTCGACCGGGGCCTGGTACTCGAGCGCCTGGGGCAGCAGCCCGACCGCGCCGTCCTGCCTGGCCCGGGCCACGGCCCGTGCGTGCAGGGCGTTGCCGGTGTCGTGCTCACCGAGGAAGAAGGCGGCCACCCCGGCCCAGAGCAGCCGCCGGGGATCGTCCATGGCCCCGGCCAGCGCGATGGCCCGGCGCAGCAGCGGCTCGCCGGCCGCGCCGTCGCCCTCGGCGACCCGCCCCATGCCCTGGAGCAGGTCGCTGAGGAACTCGCCGGCCTTGTCGGCCACGGGCAGGGCGGCGGCCCGCCGGCCGAGCTCGGCCGTGGGGGTCACGTCGCCGGCGTAGCTGGCGATCTCGCTCGCCTCGACCAGCATGTGCAGGGCCTCGCTGGGGTCGACGGCCGCGGCCAGCTCCGACCCGGCGACCAGGATGGCCACGGCGTCCAGGGCGATGCCCCGGCTGGCCTCGATCGAGCCCCGCAGGTGGGCGACGGCGGCCAGGCTGCGCGGGTCCGAGGCCAGTGGCTCGGCCCGCTCCAGCAGGGCCGCCGCCCGGTCGGCCTGGCCGGCCAGCCAGGCCGAAGTCGCCGCCGCGGCCAGCCGCCGGCCCCGCTGGTGGTCGTCGCCGGTGAGCCCGGCCGCCCGCTCGAGGGCGGCCGCGGCCGCGTCGTGCCCGCCCCGGCGCCGGGCCCGGTCGGCCGAGCGCTCCAGCCCGGCGGCCGCGTCCTCGTCGGGCCCGACAGTGGCCGCGGCCAGGTGCCAGGCCCGCTGGTCGGCGGCGTCCTCGCCGGTGAGCACGTCGGCAAGGGCCCGGTGGGCGGCCTGCCGGGCGGCCAGCGTGGCCGTCTGGTAGGCCGCCGACCGGACCAGGGGGTGGCGGAACGCCAGCCGGCCGTCGACGGCCCTGACCAGCCCGGCCGACTCGGCCTCCTCGAGCGCCCCGGCCCCGGCCCCGAGCCGGTCGCCGGCACGCAGCACCACCGCCGGGTCGCCGGTCGTCTCGGCCGCCGCCACCACCAGCAGGGTCCGGGCCGGGCCGGGCAGGCGCCGGACCCGGTCGCCGAAGGCCCGCTCCAGACGGGTGGTGAGCGGGAGCACGTCCTCGAGGGGCGCCCGGCCGGCCAGCTGCTCGGAGGAGAGCGACCCGGGCAGCTCCAGCAGGGCCAGCGGGTTGCCGCCGGTCCGCTCGACCAGGCGGCCGACCAGCTCGGCCGGCAGGTCGGCCCCGGCCCCGGCGAGCAGGTCCGCCGCCGCCTCCGGGTCGAGGCCCTCCAGGCGCAGCTCGGGCAGCCCGGGGGCCGGGAAGTCGCGCGGGTCGCTGTCGCGGGCGGCGAACACCAGCACGACCCCCTCCGCCTCCAGCCGGCGTCCGGCGAAGGTCAGCGCCTGGGCCGAGGAACGGTCGAGCCACTGGGCCTCGTCGACCAGGCACAGCACCGGCCGGTCCTCGGCCGCCTCGGCGAGCAGGCTCAGGACCGCCACCGAGACCAGGAACCGGTCGCGGTCCTCCGGGGAGCCAGGCTTGAGCCCGAGGGCATCGCCGAGGGCGGCCGCCTGCGGCTCGGGCAGCCGCCCGGCCAGCCCCAGCACGGGCCGGAGCAGCTGGTCAAGCGCGGCGAACGGCAGCTCGGCCTCGGACTCGACCCCGGTCGCCCGGAGCACCAGCATCCCCTCGGCCCGCCCGGCGGCAAAGCCCAGCAGCGCGGACTTGCCGGCACCAGCCTCGCCCCGGACCACCAGGACCCCACTGCGCGACCGGCGGGCGTCCGCGAGCAGCCGTTCGAGGGCGTCGCACTGGGCGCGTCTGCCGTAGAGCATCAAGCCCCGATGCTAGCCGACCGACCACGCAGCGCACACTGTCGCCACCGCCAGAGGCGGTCAGGTCGAGGCGGAGGCCGCCGAGCCCCTCCAGGGAGCGCGCGAGGCTGGGGCTGGCTGGTGGCCGATTCTGCGGCGAAGGGCGTCGAGCAGCGGTGTCGGCAGAACGGCGGCGAGCGCGGCCATCCGCCAGGAGTCCTTGCCGACCAGGTAGCGGGTCAAGAAGCACGTCGCCCATATCCTCGACAAGCTCGGGGCGGCCAACCGTACCGAGGCCACCGCCCGCGCCCGCGAGCTCGGCCTGCTGACTGAGCATCCCGTCCAGGGTGCGCCCGCTGCTCCCCCGGCTACTCCCTTCGGTTCCCATAGGTGCCGCCGGAACGGCCCCTACGGGTGACGACCCGGCCCGTCGGCGGCCCTACGCTGCGGGCCACGACAGAGCGGGTCCACAGAAAGGGACCACGACATGCCCATCACGCTTCCGAGGTTCACGCCGATCCAGGAGTCCATGTTCCTGACCCTGTGCGGCCGGGCCCTCGACAACCGCTCGCCCCACCCCATCCCGGCCCACACCATGGCCGGCGAGCTGGCCCGGACCCTCGGCTATGACTGCGACCGGTTCCACCTCAGCACCAGCCCCGTCATCAACATCGCCCATCGGGCCAAGAAGCTCGACGAGGTGGCGCTGGGGTTCGTCGCCCGCCACCCCGACGCGGTCGCGGTCGACCTCGGGGCGGGGCTCGACACCCGGGTGTTCCGCATCGCCCCCCCGCCGACCGTCGACTGGTACGACGTCGACTTCCCCGAGGTCATCACCGCCCGACGCCAACTGCTGCCAGCCCGCGCCCACGCCCACACCGTCGGCGCCGACCTGACCGACCCGAACTGGCTGGACGCCATCCCCACCGGCCGACCGGCGGTGATCGTCGCCGACGGGCTGCTGGCCTTCCTCACCCAGCACGACATGATCGCCCTGCTGGACCGGCTCATCGACCATTTCCCATGCGGCGAGGTGGCCTTCAACGGCTACACCAGGTTCGCGATCTGGGCGGCCAAGCACTACCACGGCACCCAATCGGTCGCCGACCTCATCAAGTCGCCCGGCTTCGACGACCCTCACGAGCCCGAACGCTGGAACCCCAGGCTGCAGCTGGTCCGAGAGATCCTGCTCATCCGAGAGCCCGAGGTCGCCCAGTTCCCGCCCGCCCTCCGCCGGTTCACCCACCTGGCCGCCCACAGCACCGCCCTGTCCCGACGAGGGACCACCGTCCTGCAGTACCGCTTCTAGCCGTTCAAGGGCTGGGGGCGGCGGGAACGGACCGCCGGGGCCAGGACGGCGATCCCGCCGGCCAGCACCAGCAGGACCAGCAGGGCCCGGCCGAGCCCGACCTGCTCGGCCAGCAGCCCGATCAGCGGCGGGCCGACCAGGAACCCGCCGTAGCCGATGGTGGTCACCGCGGCGATCGCGTCCGCGGGCCGTTCGGGGGCCTCCCCCCCGGCACTGACCGCCGCCGGGAACACCAGGCACACCCCGAGCGCCCACAACGCCGCCCCCACATACACCGACACCAGCCCCGGCCCGAGCACGGTGACCAGCACCCCCACGAAGCTGACCAGCCCCCCGAGCCTGACCGCCCCATGCCGCCCCAGCCGCTCCGCCACCACCGTCCCCGAGAACCGCCCCCCCGCCATCGCCACGGCGAACACCGCATACCCGGCCGCCGCCAGCGACGCCGTCGCCCCCCGATCGTCCGTCAGGTACAGCGCCAGCCAGTCCGCCGCCGCCCCCTCCAGTGTGGTCGCACACAACGTCACCACCCCCACCAGCAACAACCGCCCCGTGAGGACCCGCGGCCGTGGGCTACTCTCCCCCTCCGGGGGACCTGGCACCGGGTCCGGCGGCTGCGACGCGTCCGGGTCGAGGGCGGTCGTGGCCCCGGGGGCCGGGTCGAGGGGGGCCGCGGTTGCGGCCGCCGGCGCCAGTTCGGGGGCCTCGGCGCGGTCTTCGATGAAGCTGCGGAGGGCGACCATCACGAGGGCCGTGCAGAGCACGGCGACGATGCTGAAGTGCAGGATCAGGGGCATGCCGACCTGGGCGGCGAGGGCGCCGCAGGCGGCGCCGGCGATGCCGCCGACGCTCCAGCAGGCGTGGTAGCGGGGCATCCACTCGCGACCCGCGCGCTGTTCGACGGCGCTGCCGTGGACGTTCATGGCCACGTCCCAGGACCCGTAGAACGATCCCCACACGAACAGCGTCAGCCCGAGCGCGACCAGCGTCGGCACGACCGCCAGGGTGACCAGGGCCAGCGAGGCGGCCACGGTGGTGGTGGCGATCACCACCCGGCTCCCGAACCGGCGACACCAGCGCCCGCTGAAGGGCATCGAAAGGAGCGACCCGAACCCGGGGGTCAGCAGTGCCAGCCCCAGCTCGGCCACGCTCGCCCCCAGCCGGTCCCGGGTCGCGGGCAGTCTGGAGACCCACGAGGCCAGCAGGAACCCGTTGACGGCGAACACCAGGGCGGTGGCGAGCGCCGCCCGCCCCAGCCGCTGGTCGGCCTTGGGGCCCCGGCGGGCCGGGGTCACCCGTAGTACCTGAAGATCACCTCGGCCACACAGACCGGCTTGGCCTGGCCCTCGACCTCGAAGGTGGCGCCGTAGAGGACCTGGACGCCGTCGCCGGCCTGCTCGACGGCGTTGACCTCGAGGCCCATGCGCAGGCGGCCGCCGACCCGGGCCGGGGCCGGGAACCGGACGCGGTTGACGCCGTAGTTGAGGGTGGTCTCGACCCCGTCGACGACCAGGATCTCGCCCAGCAGGGCGGTGAACCGGGCCAGGGTGTGGAACCCGTGGGCGACGGTGGCCCCGAACGGCCCGGCGGCGGCCCGTTCGGGGTCGACGTGGATCCACTGCTCGTCGTCGGTGAGGGCGGCGAACCGGGACACGTCCTGCTGGGTGATGTCGTGCCAGCTGCTGTAGCCGAGGTGGCGGCCGGCAAGGCCGGCCAGGTCGGCGAGGTGGAGGTGGTTGCTCACCCCACCAGTATTCCTGGGCAGGCCGCCCCAGGCCAGGTAGACGCAGCCGAAGTAGGCCTCCTCGACCCAGAGGCCGGGCACGGCCCGCTCCAGCTCGGCCCACGGCCGCCGGAAGCCCTCGAAGCTGGTCACGAACCGGCTCGCGACCTGCCAGACGAGTGGGTTCAGCTGGGGCGCGGAGGTGGTCCACTTGGGCCCGGCGGCGGCCAGGCGCCCGCCCGGGCGCACCTGCCCGAGGATGTTGGCGAGTGCCTTGGGGGACTGGACGACGTCGTGGGTGAAGGCGAACAGCACCGCGTCGACCGGCCCCGGGACCGCCGCCTCCTCGGCGCTGGCCTCCAGCAGGGTCACGTTCTCCCAGCCGGCGTCGGCGACCCTGGCCCGGGCCGATGCCAGCATCTCGGGGACCGGCTCGATCCCGATCAGGCGGCCCGTGGGGCCGATGGCGGACTGGATCGGCTCGAAGCTCATCCCGGTGCCGCAGCCGACGTCCAGGACGACGTCCCCCGGGTGCAGGCGGAGCTGGGAGACGGCGCGCCGCCGGTACGGCTCGAGCCAGGCGGTGGACAGGTCGTAGCTGCCGGCGAGTCGGCGGTACAGGGTCGCGGTGCGCGTGTGGTTGTCAGTCATCGTGCTCACACATCCCGATCGGGTCCCGGCCAGTATCACCTGGAATGGCCCGATGCTGCAGCCCTTGGCCCCAGCTTGCATACTTAGGTGACCGGCGGGTGACGGGCGTGTTGCCGGAGAGCGCGGGAGCCGGGCGGCGCGATGATCGGGACCGACAGAACCGGGGGCGACGGCGCCGGGGATCCTGCCCTGCCGGCGGCCGCGGGCCCGCGGCTGGCCCGGCACCGCCTGACCGTCGGCGGGCGCCGCGTCGGCGTGGCCGTCGGCGGCCACGGCATCCCCCTTGTGCTGGCCAGCGGGCTGCTACTGACGGACCGGATGTACGTGCAGACCCTCAGCCGGCTGGCCGCGGCCGGGTTCCGGGTGGTGGCGGTCGACGTCGCCGGCAGCGGGCTCTCCGACGACGGCAAGGGCCTCGACGAGTACGGGCGCCTGCTCGGCCGGGTGCTGGACGAGCTCGGGGTCGAGCGGGCCGTCCTGGCCGGCCACTCGCTGGGGGGGCGGCTGGTCACCGAGCTGGCCGCCCGCAGCCCTGAGCGGGTGGTGGGGCTGCTGCTGGTGGACGCCAGCGTCGGCGCGCCCTGGGACAGCCTGGTCCGCCTGGTCGGGTGGGCGCCGGCGTCGGTCGGGGTGCTGGGGGCGATGCTGCTGGCCGACACCCTCGGCACGGTGCCGTTCGCCCGCGACCTGGGCCAGGCGGCCAAGCTCAGCCGCCTGGCCGTCCCGGTGATGGTCGGGCACCTGACCGCTCCCTGGCGGCTGTTCGGGCCCGGCCTCTCGGCCCTGTACGCCGCCGCCAGCGCGCCCCTGCTCGACCTGGTCGGGCGGACGGCCGTGCCGGTGGCGGCGGTGCATGGCGACTACGACCTGGTGGTGCCGCTGGCCGCGGCCCGCGACACCGCCCGCCGCACCGGCGGGGAGCTGGTCGTGGTCCACGGGGCCACCCACTCCTGGCTGCTCCAGGACCCCGAGACCCTGCCCGCGATCGTGCGCGAGCTGCTGGGTGGGGACCTCGGCGCGGCCTGCGTCCGGGCGGTCGTGGAGGCCGGGCTGGACCCCGGCGCCTCCCTGGAGGCGGTCGACGACGCCTTCGCCCCCGCCGGCTCGCTGCTGCGCCTGTTCGGCCCGCCAGGGCCGGCGCCCCGGCCGGCCCTGGCCGCGGCCCCGGGGCAGCGCCGGCCGCACTACACCTGGACCCGGACCGGGTTCCCGGCGCCGGACGGGACGCCCCGGTGACCGTCCGGCTGACCTGGATCGGCCAGGCCGGCTTCCTGCTCCGCACCTCGGCGACCCGCCTGGCCATCGACCCGTTCCTGTCGGAGTACCCGGGCCGGCGGTTCCCGTCGCCGGTGACCGCCAGCGACCTGGCCGGGACCGAGCTGGTGCTGGCCACCCACCAGCACCTCGACCACCTCGACGCCCCCGGCCTGCGCGCCCTGCTGGAGCTGGACGACCGGGTCCTGGTGGTGGTGCCGGCCCCGGTCGTGCCCGACGCCGCCGAGGCCGGCCTGCCCGGCGGCCGCCTGGTCGCGGCCCGGCCGGGCGAGCCCATCGCGGCCGGGGACGTGACCGTCCACCCGGTCCCGGCCCTGCACGGCGTGCACGTGGCCGACGCCTACGCCCACGGCCTGCCCGGCGACGGCGGCCAGGTCCGCTACCTCGGCTACGTGGTCGAGACCCCGGATGGCCGCATCTACCACGCCGGCGACACCTTGCGCTGGGACGGCCAGGCTGAGCTGCTCCGGGGCCACCGGGTCGACCTCGCCCTGCTGCCCATCAACGGCCGGGACTCCCAGCGCGAGGCCAAGGACGTCGTCGGCAACCTGAACCCCGGCGAGGCCCTGGCCCTTGCCCGCGACGCCGGGGCCGGGACGGTCGTGCCGATGCACTACGACCTGATGGAGGGCAACCTCGGCGACGTGGACGAGTTCGCCCGCCTGGCCCCCGAGCTGCACCCGGACGGGCGGGCGGCCGTGCTCGACCGCATGGCCGAGACACCGCTGGCCTCGCTGGTCGCCGGATCAGCCGGATGAGCCGGCCGGTCAGGCCCGGCCCAGCGGGCGCAGGCCGCTGATCCTGGTCCGGACCCCAGGCGACCAGTGGACCACCGGCTCGCCCTCGGGGGCGGGGAGCCCGGCGGCGGCGACCAGGTTCCCGCGCAGCTCTCGCACGACCGCCCGGTGTAGGGCCACGGCTCGTGGTCGACGGTCGCGCGGGCCAGCACCGGCCCCAAGGTGGTGTAGAGCTGCCAGCGGGCGGTCAGGTGGTGGTCGAGCTGGCGCAGCTCCCGGGCCGCCAGCCGGGCACCGACCTCGACGGTGACCTCCGAGGAGGCCGGGCGCGGGCCGGGCCAGCGGCGGCGGCTGCGGTAGCGGATGGC
>Ga0126308_10001077_pt1 | contig 10418 bp, 12 predicted proteins | sample Plot55_FD_92533 | JGI IMG/M metagenome (GOLD analysis project Ga0126308, IMG submission 92533) | Serpentine soil microbial communities from UC McLaughlin Reserve, CA, USA - Plot55 | ecosystem: Environmental > Terrestrial > Soil > Grasslands | place: USA: UC McLaughlin Reserve, Lake County...
TAAGTTGAGTAGTCACCATTAACGCTATTATTGCTGCTATAATAATATAATTTACAGGAGGGCTTAAGACCTTGGTGACAACGCCGGCTCCAGGGATTACATATGCTACTTTTCCAATGTAATCGTCTTCTCTGATCGGGAAATCAGTTCCTGGAATAGACCCATAATTGGCGTCGCCCTTTGTCCTGATTATCTTGTGATTTCCGTCTGAGTCATCGAAAATTTCTGCGACCCTATGAACTATCACCCTGTCAGCTCCATCTGGCCTATTAAAAACGATAATATCGCCAACTTTGAGATCTTTAAAGGAATCACCATCTCTTACAATTAGAATATCATTTACATTCAAATTGGGAACCATACTTCCACTGGAGACAACATAAAAAGGGTTACCAGTATCAAAGACAAATCTAAGTCCGAGCCAAATAATTGCAACACCAATCACAACAATTACCACATCTTTAACAATGCTTGGCATCCTCGACTCTTTCCTATTTAGCAAGCTTAACCCTTCATCTAGGTTAGTTCGTTAGATAAACCTTTAGTTTAGCCAAGTTGACCCTTCGACGTATGTAGTTTGTCACAAGTATATTGATATAATATGTAAAACGATAATCAGGATCTTTCTTAATTCCAGCAGGGATGTCAAACAATATGGGCAGTATGGCATATTAATCAGGAATGTTTGTGGCAGCTCAGTCAAATGCCTTTTCCTCATTTTTGAGAGTAAATCGGGATTAACTCTGAATCTTCACCGCTGCCTGATATCATTTGGTTTATCGATATTTAATACATATTCGTCTATAGCCTTATTAGCCAGTAGATCGGCAGCGCGGTTATCTTCGCGAGGAACATGACGGTAGCTAACGGATTTAAAATATTTTTCTAAGTTATTGACCTCTCGAAATATTATTTTTAGCTGTTTTGACCTCACTTTATACGAACGGTTTTTTTGTTTGATAATCAGTTCACTATCAGAGAGGATGGTTATGTCGTTGTCATCTAAAGTTGACGCTATCTTAAGTGCCTTCTTCAGAGCCAGATATTCTGCGACATTGTTAGTTGTGTTCCCAACAAACTCTCTGTATTCTGCTATTTTCTGGCCATCTTTTGATACAACCGCTCCGATTCCAGACAACCCAGGGTTTCCTCTGCTGGCTCCGTCTATATTAATGGTCAGCAAGTTATCAGACGCACTCTAAGTCATTGCCATATAAAGATATGAGAATGGAAGGGGCAGACGAAAAAAGATCCGTTAGCTTGAAAAAATGCAGGCATGCATACAAAAAACAAGAGCATTTTGTTCACGAATTATGCTATTGTAGCTTTATTTGATAAGGGTTGCTAGCTATTTGATAATCGAATAATAGTCATTAAAAAGCACATATATAGACAGTAATCAGACAGTTAGATGATAGCCTGAAATCTGTGTGACACTTGAATGCCAAAACGAAGAATGAAGGAAGAAAAACCCAAGAAAAGGGTTAGCAAGACGCAGATACTCATACCGCCTATTGCCATAGGGGCTGCTACTTTAGCTGGTTTACTTATAATGCAACTTATTCCTCCTCCACCGGTGCTGAATATTTGTCTCAAGGCTCATAATGTTGACACTTTTAACGTTCATCCTACAGTTGAAGTTGTAGTGGATGGACATTCTAAGCTACTGCCAGACGATATCGGAAAACAACCAAAAGATGGTAAAGAATGCGTCAGAGTTATACATACTGATGGAATAGGAAACAAGCTGCATATTCAGTACGTCAGACCAGTGAGGCTAACAATGGAGGACTTTCTAAAGGTGTATTCGACTGATAACAAGACTATTTCAGTGTTTGACAATACAACTGGGGTTCCAACTAAACAATTAATAAATCTTGGTGACTATAATCCCAAGTACTCATATTATTCTGAGAAAGATGAATTTACATCTGTACCTGATGTATCAGCAATGCCTCCGTTCACGGACGATATGGTCGTAAGATATGAACTAATACCCAAATAGATAAATTAGAGCAAGATTTTTGCCCTTTATCTGATTCTTCTTGGTTAGAAATCGTCGAACTGCTGCGGTTATAAAAGGTGATGGCACTGGGCCTGAACTTGTTCAGGCAATGACTAAAGTACTAAAGGAATGCAATTCCAACATTGAACTGGTCGCCTGTGAGGCAGGGTCTGAATGGTGGAAGGAAAAAGGAGGAAATTCATACATTTCTCCGGAGGTGTGGAATATTCTTGAAAATAGTGACGCTTGCTTTAAGGGACCAACCACTACGATACCCAACCCTAACGCTCCAAGAAGTGTCGCCGTTAGCATTCGACAAAAATTCGAACTTTACGCAAATGTTAGACCCATAAAGACATATAAAAATTCCCCCCGGCAACTGAACTTTGTATGTGTTAGAGAGGCGACCGAGGGACTTTACGCAGGAATAGAGTTTAGGACGAGTGATGAATCAGCGATTGCCATTCGGAAGATTACTAAGAAAGGATGCGATAGAATTGCTCTCAAAGGATTTGATATTGCAAAAAACAAAGGTTTCCACAAAATATTTGCAGTTACAAAAAGAAATATTCTTAAAGAAACAGATGGGATCTTTTGGGAATCGGTGGCCAGTGCCAATGGAAAATTCAGTGATATTGAAGTCGAAGAATACTACATTGATAATATGACTCAACAGCTTGTAAAAAATCCCGAGAGATTTAATGATAGTGTTATTCTTAGTACCAATTTGTTCATGGATATAATCTCTGAATGTGCGTCAGGGCATGTCGGGTCTATAGGAAACGTGTACTCTGGGAATTTTGGAGACATTTTTGCCATGTTTGAACCCGCACATGGCAGCGCTCCTAAATATGCTGGTAAGAACAAGGTAAACCCCGTTGCTACTATTCTGTCCGGTGCCTGGATGGCAGATTATCTAGGAGAGAAGGATATCTCAGAAGCCATTTTCAGGGCTACAGAGCAGGTTATTAATGAAAACAAATATGTGACATATGACCTGGGAGGTAGTACTACTCTCAGTGAAATGACGGATAAGATAGCCCAATTGAGCACAAACATTTTAAGGAAATAGAGAGGAAAAAACAAGGAAAGAGGATAATCCTTATCTTGTTTTTGTAAAGTTAAAACCTGATTTCTATCACCGACAGTGTTTCGAAGAACATTTTTTTTTGAGCCATTTTTTTTGTACTCAAGTTTAGTTGACGTGTTAATTGATAAAGACTGGATACATTAGACAAACTCGAAACAATTGTCACTAGCCTGCCATCTCTTCTTAATGATGATAGTGAAGACCTGATTATGTGTAATGTTAGTTCAATTCCGGTAGGTCCTCCATATATTGTTCTATCACGAATTTTCTTACCTTCATTGTCATAATCGTCTAGCAAGTAGGGAGGATTGCTGACTATTAAGTCGAAGACACTGCTCCTAAACACAGATGCTGCGTCAGTACAGATTAATTCGAACCCCATATGGTGTTTAGAGATTTCATTATTATTGCTTTGTCTGTAGCTAGCAATACTCTCTTTGCAGCTCTTCAGGTTTTCAATTAATATGTCAGTTCCTGCTACGTATTTGAAATTTTGACACAACGTTTTCGTTATTATTCCAGAACCAACTCCGATATCTAATGCCAAGTTGCCATGATATCTCTTTATAAAGTTAGCCAGAAGAATAGAATCATCAGAAGGTAAGTACAATTACAAAGTTAGTATTATTACTAGCAAGAGATAAATGATCTTAACAAGATACCCGGGTCGCAGAGTGGCTTTTTAATAAGGCTTACAATTATTGTGCATCAATAAAATCTAACTAGTAAAACCTTAATCGTATCCTTATTATTACCACGTCCTATGTTACTATCGTACAGTCGGTCGGTGTTCGATATCGCTTGCCCTTTTTTTGAATTTTTATTATAACACTAGTCTATTTTGAAACTATATTTTTCAATGACTCAGAGAGAGATACTAAATCCTGTGGAGTTAACTGGTCAATTCTTTTGTTATTCAAATTGAAACCACTCGACAGGTTAGTAGCAAGAGTCTTTGCTACCGAAGAAGCCTTCTTATTTCTAAAGGAGAAAATATAATTCAAAGTTTTCAACGTATAAATGTCTATAGAATTATTCTTATAGGGTGTCAACCTGACAACTTGCGAGTCAATTTGGGGCTGAGGGAAAAACGACTTTCTATTTACTTCAAAAAGACTGTCTATTCTGAAACAATACTGCCCTACGACAGATACCGAGCGATAATTCGTTTCTCCTGGTCTTGCTTTCAGTTTATTGACAAATTCTTTTTGAAACATAACTATGGCCCTACTGAACTTCCGGAGTGCTAACCACTCAATAGCATCTTTACTCCTAACGTAGGGCAAATTGGATACAAACACATGAAAGTCGAGGTTTTTAACCTTAAAAATATCCGCGTTTATTAGTAGCAGGTTGGAAAAATCAGATAGACAACTCAACGCTCGTACATGTAGAGCCTTGTCTATCTCAAAGGATATTACCCTTTTAGCTTGTTTACAAAGCTCTTGTGTTAATATCCCTTCTCCGGTACCCGCCTCACAAACCACTTCCTCCTTATTAATTTGAGATGACTCGAGGATTTCTTTTAGGATCCTTTTATCTATTAAATAATGTTGGCCAAGGGCTCGGATTTTTGACCATCTCATTCCTTTATTTTATATCTTATTTTCTGACAAATAGATTCATTCTTGCTTGGCCCGCTATTTCATCTATAATGCGTTTGACTATTAGCTTGGCTGGTTCGCGGAGACCTACTCTAGATTGAAGATCGACAAAAGACTCGAACCGCTTTTTCTCACGCTGCTTTATTATATTCAACATATAGGTCTTACCAATACCGGGAATCAATTCCAGTGCATGGATTCTAGGCGTTACAGGTTGGGCATTATTAATGTAATCCATAAAGCGCTTTTCGTTCCGCAATACTATCTTTTCTACAATGGTAGGCAGATCATTTTTTGATGATTGTGATATGTCGTCATATTCAAGCCTTCCCAAGACGCTTATAACTTTGTCACGGCCTTCCCGACCAATGTATACCCGCTCGCCTACCTCGAAATTCATATTCTGAATTCCAAGCAGTTCAAGCAACGTTAAATGTTCTTCTCCTATGCCTTGGATTATGAGCCCTTCTCTACTTCTAACCGTAGCCGATTTGCCCCGTTGAGTGTAATCTAAAATATAGGCATACTCTTCGTATTTGCGAGGGGATTGTTGTTGCATATCGGGAGAGTAGCTGGACGTGCCAGCGCTGGCACCAGTACCCCTACTACTACGGTAGTTAGAATAAGAAGGTGCTGACAATACCAGTTCGTCCTATATTAACATACTAATTAGCTTTTTATTTAACTTTCATGGCCATTTTTGAGGATATCTAGCATCTTTTCTAGGATCTCAGTCAATATAAGCTTCTTCCAGCCATATGTGAATGCTCTGAGTTCTTCGATAGAAGTCGGCATCACATTAACAATCTCTGTGGCTTCTTCAGGCTTCAAATCACACTCTTCTACAAGCCGCTTTACCATTTTTTCAGCAGATTCTGAATCTGTATTGGCAAATTTGCTAACGTAATCGTAAGTCCATCTTTGGATCTGATCCATCTCATCTGGCTTGACTGCTTCCAGTATCTTCTTGACCTGTGAAAGGGTAATAACCTCTTTTTCTGTAATATCGGTCAATTTTTAACCTCTTGTGTTTCCAGGCCACCTTTTTCTGTTCCTAAGGGTACCAGTGGTTTAATGTGATTAAGTTTTACTTGCAAAATCTTTTCCTTTCCTCCCAACATCACGGAGATCTTTAGGATTCTTCTGCCCACTTCTTTTATTACACCTATTCTGCCTTGAAATCTTCTATGTGGGAGAGTTGTATGCTCTCTTGGGTCAATATCTACCACAACCTTATCGCCTACATGATAATCAACAAGAAGATATGATACTCCTCGAAGAGCATTTCTTTTTGTCATAACAGACCGTGATTTTCTTCTTGGCCCGTGGGAACTAGGCATAAGAAATGACTGATTTAGCCTTAATTTAATATTATCTAAACCAGTACAATTAGTTTAGATAATAGCACTAACATGATGCAATTTTCACACTAGACAGGGTCTTCGACTCCACTTTCGGCTAATGTAAAAAGCACCTCTCGTTCGGGATGATAAGGACTATCTACCATCCTAGCGATCCTATTTTTACCCGATCGTTTTAGATACACTCTATATGTACTTGTATGCGCTACTACATGCCCACCTATTGGCTTTAGGGCATCCCCAAAAATTGAATCAGGAGAAGACTGAATCTGGTTCGTTGCCACAACGGCAACACCATAGGTCTCTGCTATTCTTAACAATATATGCATGAATTTGTTCAGCTTTTGTTGTCTTTCTGACAAGCTTGCACGTCCAAGAAATTCGGCTCTATAGTGGGCAACTGCCGAATCTACTATGACTAGTTTGATACCATTCGTGTCAATAACTGGGCCTGTTTGCTCAATGATTAGCTCTTGATGTGCACTGTTGTACGCTTTAGCCACAAGGATATTGTCGAGTATGCTGTCTGCATCTAAGTCCCTTGCACGTGCAATTGAGACTATTCTTTCAGGACGAAAAGTATTTTCAGTGTCTATGTACAATGCTCCTGCATTTAAACCTCCCAGCTGCTTGTCTAAGTTGACAGTTACGCATAGAGTATGGCAAAGCTGAGTCTTCCCCGTACCATATTCACCATAAATCTCGGTAATTGCTCTTGTTTCTATTCCTGCCCCGAAGAGGTCATCGAGATTCTTGGAACCAGTAGATATGCGCTCTTCATTCTTTCTTTTTTCATACAGGGCAGTTGCTTTGGTAAAGCTCTTCTCAATAATTCCCATCTCTTCAAGTTTCGATCTTGCTTTGTTGCATAAGTATACAGATTTGTCTATTTGCATACCAGTTGCCTCAGAAACATCAACAGGCCCTCTTACCACCAGATCCTTGATCGATTTGAATCCTGCTTGTTCAAGATATCCCTTTGTGGTGGGACCAATATCGTCAAGAGTATCTAGCACCAATTCACTACTGTCTGAATAATCATGCCTCTCCTCAGGCTCAGCGTCATCTTCTCCCAATACCATTACCCAAGTATAACGGCTAATAATTAGTTTTTAGATTATTCTTGTAAAGATCGTATGGATTTTGCTACTTTGCGGAAACTTATTCTTGCAGATAAGCAAAGCCTTTGTTTAGTATGTATTGCTTTTTATTTGCCCCCCGATATTACTTTCTCTTGTGCAATACTAGTTTGTAGCTTAGCCAAGATAAGATCGGTCGAGATAGCGGCTCTCATTGCTTATGTAACAAATAAATAATGAAAATCACGTCTTTTTATGTATATCATCTCAGGTGTCGTTATTGATAATTGACTTAAACCTTTATCATAAGAACGTACTGGTTATAGGCGGTGGATTAGAGGGTAGTAGAAAGGTCCGTGGATTATTGGGGCAAGATTGTTATATTACTGTCATAAGTGACCGCTTTGACGTATACCTAAAGGAGCTTGCTAGTAAAGGCCAAATTCAAATTATCAATGCAAAAGTGAAAGATACCACCACTCTTGATAATTACGAAAATGGTCTTTTTCTATTGCTTGCCTGCACAGATGACAGATTACTGAACAGAAAACTAGTAGAGAAAGGTCGTTCCCTAGGTGCATTTGTCTATTCTGTTGACGACCCTTCGTACAGCGATTTTTCGTATGCTTCTATAATTAATATAGAGGGTGTAATGCAAGTTGCTATATCCACAGCTGGCAAGAGCCCAATTATGGCACGCCAAGTTAGGATAAGGGCAGAGAGAGTATTGAAGAGGGTAATCAAGAAAACAGACATTGAAAATACAAAATTGCAGGAATTTGCACGAAACGCGGCCAAATCAAGAATAGAGTCGGTAGAAGATCGGAAAAGGTTTCTATATTCTCTAATCAATGATAAATATATTCAGAGCTTACTTAAGGAAGATAAGATCGAAGAAGCAAAGAGTTGCACAACTCAGCTACTGGAGCAATGGAGGAAGTATGCTAAATGACACAATATGCTGCCTCTACTACTAAAGATAGTCTGCATATCATTAATGCAAGAGTTACGTACAGAAATGCGCCAATCCATTTACTAGAAAAGTTTGCGTTTTCTGATATCAACCATGCCTATAATATTTTTAAGGATAAAGCTGGACTACAGGAATGCGTAATCCTGCAGACTTGTAACCGAGTCGAAATATTTGGTGTCTCTCAAGGTTCAAATTCAGGCATACTGCTTGATGGATGGGCGGCTGCGGTCGGTCTGTCTACGAGTGACTTTCAGAATGTCGCTGAGATTAGCAGAGACAGAGATGTAACGCTGCATCTCCTAAAACTTGCGGCGGGGTTGGATTCTCTTGTCATAGGTGAAGACCAGGTTCTTGGCCAAGTAAAAAGGGCATTCGAATCTTCGCGCACTAGGCAGCAAGTCGGTCCTCACCTCTCGATTTTATTTGAAAGAGCAATTAAGGTGGGGAGCCGGGTTAGGGCAGATACAGCACTGAATAAAGGTAGTGTCTCAATAGGGTCCATGGCAGTCAACTTGGCTAGTGAATATTTTGATGATCTGAAAGGCAAGAAAATTTTGCTTATTGGATCAGGAGAGGGTGCGAGTCTTATAGCTAAATCTCTCAAGTTACGAAATATTGATTTTATGGTGACAAGCAGAACCTTTGAAAGGGCAAAATCATTCACAGATGCTGCTTCAGGAACGCCCATTCCATTCGAAAAAGCCCTAGAGATGCTTCATTCCATAGATCTAATATTTGTATCAACTATTGCGCCTTACTACCTTCTCCCATATGAGAGAATCAGTAAGGCCATGATCAGAAGAAAAAAAGCTCTTATGATATTTGACCTCTCAAACCCTAGAACTGTAGAAGAAAGAGTCGCTACTTTAAAGAAGGTCAAACTAATTAATATAGATCAGATTGCAGAAGTTGTCGAAAAAAATATTCGTTCTCGGAAGAATGAAATTCAATCAGCCTCAAAAATTATCGACGCTGAGATGAAATCTGTTGATACCATTCTCAAAAGAAGAAGAATAGAACCTATCATTATATCCATTTTTAAAAATGTTGATGAAATTAGAGCTCGCGAGTTGAAGAAGGCGTTTTATATACTTAAGGATGGAATAGGGCCAAACGAAGCAAAAGTAATTGAACATCTTTCACATGCTATAGTAGAAGGCGTATTGTCATCTCCGATGAATAACCTCAGAAAAGAAATTGAACTAGCTGTAACTGATCAGGAAGAGATAATGAAAATTATAGCCAAGTTGTTCAAATATGAAGACAAGGGATCATAATAGTATTAGTATTAGTAATAATAGTCTCAATCGTGTCCCCGCTTTTCCGATTGTAAGGCTAAGGCGTCTGAGAAAAAGTCCCGCAATAAGAAGTCTTTTTCAAGAAACTCATCTTTCTATAACGGATCTGATATGCCCCATATTTGTTCAACAAGGAATTTCAAAGCCGCAATCAATTGAGTCAATGCCAGATATTCAGCGTATACCCTTGTCCTCTCTAACTAGGACAGTAGAAGGAATAGCTAGAATCGGTATTAAAGCTGTAATACTATTTGGTATTCCTTCTTCAAAGGACGCTAGCGCTAGGCGAGCATACGATGAAAGAGGTATCGTACAGCAGTCCATCGAACTCATTAGAAAACACTTCTCTGATAAAATAGCCATCATTACAGATGTGTGTTTGTGCCAATATACTCCTGAAGGCCATTGTGGAATAATGCTAAACAGAAGAATAGATAATGATGAAAGCATTGAAGTCCTGGCTAAAGTAGCTGTCAGCCATGCTCGCTCAGGTACAGATATAGTAGCCCCCTCTGCCATGATGGATGGCCAGGTAGCCGCAATCAGAGCTTCTCTCGATAATGGTGGATTTAAGGACGTTGCTATTATGGGATACTCGGCAAAGCATGCCTCTCCGATGTATGCTCCTTTCCGGGATGCCTCTTACTCAAGCCCACAGTTCGGAGACAGAAAAACTTACCAAATGCCATATACGAATTCACGCGAAGCGTTGCGTGAAATTCGGGAAGATATTAGCGAAGGAGTCGATATAGTGATGATCAAACCTGCATTGCCATATCTTGATCTTATATACCAGGCGCGAAATCATACAAATATGCCAATTTGTGCATATAGCGTCTCTGGAGAATATGCTCTAGTAAAGGCTGCGTCTCAGGAAGGATGGATTGATGAATCGGCCGTAATAACAGAACTTTTAACCTCTATTAAAAGAGCCGGAGCAGATATTATAATTACGTATCATGCAGTAAAAATGTCTCAATTATTAAATGACGACAAAAAAACTAGCAA
>Ga0126308_10001079_pt1 | contig 10416 bp, 9 predicted proteins | sample Plot55_FD_92533 | JGI IMG/M metagenome (GOLD analysis project Ga0126308, IMG submission 92533) | Serpentine soil microbial communities from UC McLaughlin Reserve, CA, USA - Plot55 | ecosystem: Environmental > Terrestrial > Soil > Grasslands | place: USA: UC McLaughlin Reserve, Lake County...
GCCGAGCCTGCGATCCACCCTAAAGGGCTCGTTGGAGCGCGGCTGGTAGATCGACCCTACATTCTTGATCGTTATGGCCCTGTTGCGGTTGTTCTTGACACGGGTTGTCTCGGGTGTGGCTTTGCACGCCACGGTGACCGTGAGGGCAGGCATGCGTGCCTGGGCTGGCTCCGGTGAGAGCCCCTGCTTAGACATCGGACCTGCTGTCATCGTCAACACCAGCGCCGCCATCACCGCAGTGGCCAACAGTGCCGTCCTTCTCATTCCCATCCACCTTTCTTTAGTGGGCAGAGAAACAAAGATGTTAGCCCCCCTCCCCGTACTGCCTACGTCCATAAGTATGGAGGTAGGCGGAGCCCGAGCATATCCCCCATGTGGCCATTTATCTCAGGCTGGGTGGTCTGCTTTATATGCCAGGTGGATACTGTCGCGGGCCTCACCCCCGACACACCCGTCCGGGTGGCGTTCTCGAAGATGAGGTAGCAGGGGCCGTGCGCTTCCTCGTACGCACCTTCTTGAGTTGCCTAGTAGGAGGCTTTCCCGAAGTCCTCAGAGTCGAGCACCCTAGGTCTCGAAACGGGAATTTTTCGCTCCCCTTACCAAATTCATCCTCCATTCATCGGCGATTGCTATAAGCAGATAGGAGATGACCACAGAACGAGAAGGAGGAGCCACCATGGACCAACGAAAGACCGCTGACAACAAGAGAGCCGCCGGATCGGCGACGAAGCCTACGCCTCCAGGCAAGGGTGGGCTGGGCCAACCGGATTGGGACTCCGGCGAGGTGACCATGCCCCTCTTCCCGCCACCTGTTAATGCACCCCAGGGGCAGAACTACACTTGGAGCCACAACCTTGGCTCGATGGACCTGTTGGTAGATGCCAATTTGGGGGCTCTCAACAGCCAGGGCCAAATGATGTGGTTCTGGTACCCCGAGACGACTATCGCGCTTAACGGTCCGAACCAACTGACCTTTAGGTGGACTCTGGACGAAGAGGGATGGGGGCATTACCAAACCTACTTTGGAGTAACAGGACCGCCGATGCTACGTGTGCGGATTTGGCGTTTCTGAACTTGAGGTTCCGGACGTCCTGTTTGCCCGAGTGGATGGAAAGACGACTCTCCTTCGTTGATGAGCAGCGCGCTTTTTGACCTCGGTACTCATTCTGTAGCACCAGAAACCGAGCGTACCTTTTTAGAGGCGCAAAGGCGCGTGGCGACATTAGAGTTCGTAATATCGCTTTTCGGCATGCTAGCCGGGACCATATTGGAAGCCAAGCTGTTTCCCTACCTTGTCTCAAAGTTTTGAGCGGCATTATGCTACAAATCACCGCCAAATGCAGTGCGGACCTAGTTCGTCCCATCCCACACTATCCCTGCGCAGTACGCCAAGCGCGACGTTGGCCCGACTGGCTTCGCGCCCGATAGAAGGCAATCGTGATCCCGACGTTCGTTTCCTCGCGAGCCTCGTGGCTGCCGCTAACCGACGATCCGCAGCTCAACCGTCCCTTCGATATCGAGGCAGACGCTGAACGGCAGTGCCATTGTCGTAGCCTGCGTCGGCAGAGGCGGAGTCGGTCGCGACAACGGCACCCGCGGGCTCTACCTCCCGTTCTCGAAGACATTTATTCTCAGAAGTTCGCACCCGGCTCTGGTCGGTGGCATCATGCTCTTGGTGGAAAGGGTGGTTGTCCGCTAGGAGAAAGTGCGTGTGCGAGGAGAATATACCGTGTCCGCACAAGAAAACGAAGCTCTCGTCCGCCGCTACTTCGAGGAGGCGTGGATCAGGCGCAACCTGGCCGCCGTGGACGAGTTCATGGTCCCCGACTACATCGAGCACCAAATCCCTGATGGGCGATTGACCAGCCGCGACAGCCTCAAGCAGCTGCTCGCTATGTACTATAGAGCCTTCCCCGATATGAAGAGCGTCCTCCATGACATCTTGGCTCAAGGCGACAGGGTGATGTACCGCTGGAGCGTTAGCGCCACCCACCTGGGCGACTGGTTGGGCATCCCCCCAACTGGCAACCACATGACAGCCACAGGCATTACCATCTACCGGATCACCAGAAGCAGGGCAGTGGAAGGGTGGTCCAGCGTAGCCATCAGCCGCTCGGAAGAAGAACAGCAGTGGCTCTTCGAAGGCGGAACAACCGACGAAGCGTACTCCGAGAGTGGCGACATCTCTCTACCTGGGCTGGGCCTGGAGCGCTCCCCGGCCTTCGATACCCTAATCCGCAACCTCACCTGGCGCTTTCGGGCGGCCGAAGCCCGAGAGCGAGAGCGCATCGAGCAAGAACTGCAAGTAGCCCGTCAGATCCAACAGGAGCTCCTGCCCGAGACCATACCCGAGCTAGAGGGCTGGCGGATAGCAGCCTACTACGAACCGGCTAGGGAGGTCGGCGGCGACTTCTACGACTTCTTGGAGTTTCCGGACGGAAGAATAGGGCTGGTGGTAGGAGACGCCACCGGTCATGGTATGCCCGCGGCGCTGGTGATGGCAACGACTCGGGGCATGCTTAGAGCCGTCGTTCAGTCTTTGGAGTCGCCGGGGGAGGTGCTAGCTCGGGTCAACGAGGCGTTAGTTGCGGATATACCCCCTAGCACGTTTGTGACCTGCTTCTATTGCGTCCTCGACCCAGAGAGCGGACGTCTCGTTTACGCCAACGCCGGACACAACCTCCCGTGCAGGCGATATGATGGCCAGGCCGACGAGCTGAGAGCACGGGGGATGCCGCTGGGGCTCATGACCGGCATGACATATGAGGAGAAGGAGGCTGTGCTGGAGGCTGGCGACAGCACCCTCTTCTACAGTGATGGCTTGGTCGAGGCTCACGACCCCCAGGGTGAGATGTTCGGCGTTCCCCAGCTTAGAAGGCTGCTCGCGGAGCACGACGCAGAGGAAAGTTCGCTGGCGGGCTTCCTGATGGATAAGCTTCGCTCCTTCACCGGGTACGGGTGGGAGCAGGAAGACGACATCACCCTCGTGACCCTGCAGAGGTCTGCACAGTAAGCGCGCACCCCGCCTTCGCCTTGACGCCAGCCGCCCGTGCTACCCTCCTCCGCGTGGCTAGACGACTTCCAACTCCGACCACTCTCCATGCCCTGGCAACAGGACTCGGAACGTCACCCCAGGCATTGTCCCAGCTTGCGTGGACCCAGACGGAGACGGTAGGAGCAACACGCTTCGCTGTGGTGTGTCCTTAAGGGTTAACTTCCGGGGTTGGAAGATTACCCGTTTGAGCGATGCACCTAGTAGGGCCTTGCTTCTAGTAGTCGAGGCTTTCCCTGATCTCATAGTGTTGGGAACGCTCGTCGAATCTCGCCAGCACCTCTCGCGCTGCCGGAGGCACATACGCTCGCTCATAATCCTCCCCGGCGAACTGCTTGACCGCATCCCAGGAGTCAAACCACATGATCGTAACGAACTCCATCTCATCAATGTCGAGGGGTCTGCGGAAGAGCTGGATGCCCTTGTATCCAGAGACCTTCTCCTCAGCTATGCCCGAGAAGATCTCTTCTTTGAGTAGTCTCTCGTACTTGTCGGCGTTCTCGCGGGTTGTCCATCCGTGCCAGATCCTCCCGATCATGCGATTCTCCTTTAGGTGTGACCAGTAATCCGGGTCTACCGTAGTCTATGATTCCAAGAACCAAGTGGCTGGGTCTGTTCCACTTTGGCCCATATTCCCCCGAGCGTGCGAGATGAGGATACCCCGAAGTCCGTATAAGATATTCTAGCGTCACGCTATCCCGATATGGAGAAGCGTGTCTTCAAGATCCCAAGAGAACCGAAGCCCCAACGCGGCTAGAACGTGACCTCCACTACTCCATCTGCATCTAGACAAACCACGAAGGACAGCGCCGTTGTCGTAATCGGCGTTCGCCGAGGCGGGGCCGGTCGCGACAACGGTGCCCGCCAATGCCGTCGCGTATCCGAGCGGTGAGGTGGGGCAGAACGTCTCGACGGGCGTCGCAAGGATCGGAGGGGTAATAAAACCGATTCTGAACGCACACCGTTTGCGCTGATTCTGTCGGCTCTCTATCTTGGTACACCACACAGACCCATAAGGGAGAGTGACATGACACCGCCTGGTCAGATGTCAGGGCACCATGAGACAGCACGCCAGCAAAGCAGGGCCGCCTGGGGAGCCGTGGCCTCCGGCTGGTACGCTCAGCGCGAATAACTCTGGAAGGCCTCTCGTCCGGTTGGCGAGTGGATGAAAGCTCCTAGCGGTTATTATTCAAGCGACGCAAATAGCAGAGTGCTTCGAGATCTTCTGCAAGGCCTATTTGGTCTACTAGGCTTTGAGGCGGGCTTCCCGCAGTGAGCGAACCACGAAACCGTCGAAGGTTAGGAAGGCCGGAATGTCTCCGGGAGAGACGTTGAGCTCTGCATGGTCGAGCGCTTTCGTTACCGTTACTTGTCTCTCAGGCGCAACGCGCTTCAGCTCGTAGGACTCATGAGGAGGGAAGTACTTGTCGTGGGGACCCGTGGCGAGATCGACGGGGACGTCTATCTCCCCTTCGCCGGGGAGCGGCGAGAGCTCCCCGAGGTCGTGGCGCACCCCCTCGGGGAGGGCCGCGTAGAGCGAGTCGAAGCGTTTCGGGTTACGGTTCGCGAGCAGCCTGACTACGCTCTTTGCCTCCGGTCCCAGATCTGCTGTCCGACGCGAGCGGATATCGGAGAGTGGATGCGGGTTGTCACGGCCGACCTTTTCGAGCTCGCTCATGAGCGTCTGCCGGTCCTCGCCGGGAGGCAAGGCGGCGATCAGAGAGCGGGCGACGACGTAGGAGAGGAAGGGGGCAGCCTTGTAGCGGATCAGCTCTCCATCATCCCGTCGGTAATGGCTAGTGGTGGCGACGCTAACTACGGTATGGATGTCCGCAAATGGCGCCACTCCGGCGACCAAGGAGACCTTCCCTTTGAGGACCGGGTTCTCAGCGGCCAGGAGGGAGAGGGTAGCTCCTGTCGAGACCCCGACCAGAGTCACCTTCCCACCTTTGGCGTCAGCGGTGGTGGATATCTCGCGGGCAACCTTGGTGGTCTCCTGCACGGTTCTAGGTGTGATCCTGTCCTCCATCAATCCCGGTAAATCGGGCACGACCACGAGGTACCCCGCCCGCGCGAAACCCTCCGCCAAGTGCCGCACCGCAGGGAGCTTCCTCCCTTCGGGCACGGTCCCGTTGACCAGGAATATCGCGGGCCATGGTCCGTCGCCTGCGGGCCTCGCCACAAGGGCAGGGTTCCCCGCCACGTGGACGTCAGCGAAGCGTGGCTCGTTGCTCGCGGCCTCGACGGCAGGAGTGAGAACCGGGGCGTCGAGGACGGAGGAGATCACCACTACGGCACGCGCCTGGGCGTCCACCCATGACCAGAACGAGATTGCCAGGCCTATCAGGACCACGATAAACACGAGATAGAAGTTGCGCCGGAGCCTCCGCCGGGCGTTTGCTCTTGTCAGATCCCTACCTTGCACCGCATCTCTTTCCGGGTAGGATTTCATCTACCCGCAGCTATGCAACGCATATCACAGTAGGTAGCAATGATAGAGCGCTCAGGGTTTGTACACAAGGAAATACAGCTCTGTGCCCTCTCTTTGTCGAGCGCTGTAAGTTGCTCTAGAAGAACGAAGAATCGCGCGGCGATTCGTGACGCCTACGAAGTGATCAAGTCTGTGCTGCCAGCGCGGTAGACGACCCGGCGTTCCGAGCACTGGTCCACGTCCACTACCGCCTCACCCCCGGGTATGCCGGGTCGTGGATCTCATCCGCGCACCGTACCGCCTCCGCGCGGCTGGCCGCCCATTCGACGTGGTCCTCCAGCGGGTTCCATTCCTCGCCGAAGGGCGGAGCAGCTTGTAGACGCCGTAACTACCCACTATTCTTCATCTCTCCCGATGCCCGAGGTTCCAGGCGGAGAAAGGTGCCTTCCAAGCACATCCTCTGGAGGTCTAGCAACCAATACGAGATAATGTGCGTGAAGTCTTCTCGTCGATACAGATAGAGAGCATCTATGCTCCAGGCCAGGATGAAAAGGACGTTGCCATGGTTGACCATCGTCTTGGTTCTGGTGGCAACGGCGTACCTGCTCCGTAGTCAAGGGCGCCTGTGGTGGCGGCCGTGCAACCATCTGTGCCTGTGGTCCGGCCAAGCCTGGAGCTCGGACAACTCCCAGCAGCTCTTAGGCTCGTTCACTTTTACACGCGTGCTCCACGGATTCCTGTTTTGCGGGTTACTGGCGCTCGTCTTGCCGCGGCTGTCGGCGCTCTGGCGGCTCTCGATCGCGATCTCGATGGAAGCCCTGTGGGAGGTGGCCGAGAACTCGGAGTTCATCATCCGGCGCTACCGAGAGTGGACCGTGGCGCATGGCTACAACGGAGACACGATCGTAAACTCGTTCGGCGACATCCTCGCCTGCGGGCTCGGGTTCGTGCTCGCTCGGCAGCTCGGGTTCCGCCGTGCGCTCGCGGTGTTTATGTTGACGGAGGTCACGTTAGCCTTCTGGATCAGGGACAGCCTACTGCTCAACGTCCTCATGCTTATCTACCCGATAGACGCCATCAAGCATTGGCAGGCCGCGAGGCACTAACAACGCCCCGGCACCTCCCGGCTTGCCAAGAGCGACACGTCCAAATCCACGTATTCTCCGACAAGCATGGCTCTGAAAGTCACGCTCGGCGTTGTCCCAGCTTGCGTGGGCCCACCTGAAGGCGGTAGAAGCCATCCCACAGCGGATCACTCGCGCAGCCGAGAGCTGCAATGCTCATATGGGCTGTGACGCTCCCTAGATTCATCGCTGATTCATCGCCTTGTGTTCCCATGAGACGCCTGAGAGACAGGAGCATAGGGGGAGGGAGTCGAAGCGAGAGTTCCTGCAACCTTCTTCTCCGTAACACTCGGGAGACGGCAATCGGCTAGGGTGGTGTCGTGATGAAAAGGAGCAAGCGACCAGGAAGGAGGACCTGAGCGGATGAGTGCACAAGACTCGTCACGAGAGACTTCCTCCTTGCGTGGTCGCTTGCTGCTCGCCGCTCGGGCATCGTGGATTGTGGCTGCAGTCTTCTATGCCGGTCTCTGCATCGCCAGCGTCGTGGTCACCTATGTGGCATACCCCAAGATATGCGGAAGCCCTAATCCGGCGGCCCTTTGCGTTAACCTGGGTCCGGTCGACGGGAGCAACGTGCAGAGCCTCGGACTCTCACTCAGGTCTTACACTGCCTATACCCTCGCGCTCGATGCCGTCCACATGCTGGGTTTCTGGGCACTCGGGGTAGTGATCTTCTGGAAGAAGTCTGATAGCCGAATAGCATTATTCGTCTCCCTCACGCTCCTGTTGCTCGGTTCGTCCGAGAACCACTTGGTGGACACGCTATTCCAAAACTACCCCGCGTGGGGCTTACCGGTGGGAATCACAGACGTCGCCGGATGGGTACTACTCTACATCTTGTTCTTTATCTTCCCCGACTGGCGCTTCGTACCTCGCTGGACTCGCTGGCTCTGTGCTGCCGGGCTCCTATATCTCTCTTATCTTCTCTTGTTCTCTACTAGCGTTTCTGACTTCGCTATCACATTGGCCATCTTCGTACTTGGAGGGGGTGCCATAGTCGCCCAGTTCTACCGCTACATCCGCGTATCCGGCCCGATCGAGCGCCAGCAAGCCAAGTTTGTGATGGTAGCGGGCATGGTAGTGGTGGGTTGGCAGTTGAGCAGACCTATCTTCGAGCCGTTCCTCCTCCCGAGGTTTTCGTTAGCCGTGGACGCTGTCAATTACGTGTCGCTTCTTCTGGTACCGGTGTCTATCGCACTCGCGATCTTGCGCTACCGGTTGTGGGACATCGACTACTTCATTAACCGCGCCATGATCTACAGTACACTGACCGTCGTGTTAGGTTTTGTATACTTCGGTGGGGTGACTCTGCTGCAGGGTATGTTGCGTGGGCCAATCGGCGAGGACTCCCAACTGGCCGTAGTCGCCTCAACGCTGGGTATAGCATCACTGTTCGAGCCTCTTCGGCGCCGGGTCCATACAGTTATAGACAGGCTCTTCTACCGTAGGAAGTATGACGCGAGGAAGACTTTGGAAGCCTTCTCGACGAAGCTGCGTGACGAGACGGACCTGGAAGCATTAAGAGGCGACCTGGTGGAGGTGGTAAAGGAGACGATGCAACCGGCCGACGTCTCCTTGTGGCTGCGTCCCGACACTGCTTCGAAGCGTGAGCAGGGAGACTAGCAGCCTGCTGTATGTCAAGGAGAGATAGTTCGTCTCAAGAGATGCCGCACCACTCTTCCTGAGCTAAGATGGTCGTAACAAGCAGGAGGTGTGGCCATGGCTACCAAAGCCGGCGTCGGTACGAGCCAACATCACAATCCCAACGTAGCGGGCCGTGAGGCCGCCGAGCAAGCGCTGGAGAAGGCGGGCGTACAGAGGCCAGATGTGGTCTTCATGTTCGGCTCAATCGGATATGACCAGCGCTCCTTGGTGCGGGCTGTCCGCGAGAGTACCGGAGGCGCACCTCTATGCGGTTGCTCGGCGGAGGGTACGATAAACGGAGACGAAATCGATGAATCTGGTTTCTCTGTGGTCGTTACGGCGATCTCTTCGAATGAATTGCACTGGACCAACGGACTAGCGACCGGACTTGAGGATGACCCACGCGCCGTCGGGAAGCAAGTTGCTCAGGAGCTGCTACCACACCTTTCTTCAGACTCCATCGGCCTGTTCGTGTTCCCCGATGGGTTTACGGAGAACTTCGACCACTTTATTGCGGGGCTGGAGGGAAACCTCCCGAGCGAGCGGTTCCTCCCCATGTGGGGTGGGGGAGCTGCCAATAACTTCAACCGGGAGCAGCCAACCTACCAATACTGCGACGACGAAGTCATCTTTGGTGGGGTCTCCTACGCGCTGCTCTCGGGCGAGGCGCAAACCGCCTGGGCTAACAGCCACAGCTTGATCCCAATAGGTGGGGAGCGCATAGTGACGCGCTCTCAGGGGAACGTCATCTACGAGATAGATGGTCAACCAGCTGTAGAAGTACTCAAAGAGTATCTTCCAGAACAGGCCCTCGTCGCGGATCGCGACTGGTTGCGGTACGCCATATCGCTTGCGCTCCTTTTCAGAGCCCCTAGCTACATGAAAGATGAGGAGTATGTTGTTAGAGGCGTGCCTCAACTGAGCCTGACCGACGGATCGATCACCGTTCAAACTGAGGTCGAGGAGGGCACTAGTATCTGGTTCTCGAGCCGAGACAAGAAGAGAATCACCACTGGCTTCGATAGGATGGCCCAACAGATCGGGGAGCAACTTGGGGGTGAGCAACCCAAACTCGTCTTTCAGTTCGAGTGTGTGACCAGAGGCCACGTGATGTTCCGGGAGCAGGAGAAGCTGCAGCTACTCAAGCGGTTTCGCCAATCTGTTGGGCCGGAGGTGCCATGGGTGGGTTTTTACACCGTAGGGGAGATTGGTCCGGTAGAGGAGCATAACGACATTCATCGATTCGCCTCCGTTGTCCTTGCCCTAAGTTAAGCAGCTTGATGACGTAGGGGCCTCCTCGCCTTCCTCAAGGGGTGTCGGTTCGCTGCAAGCGGCCAGAGTGAGGCGATCTCCAGCGCCATCAACGGAGCGTAATCCCGTTGCCGCAATCGGCGTCGACCGACGCTGCGTCGGTCGCGACAACAGCGCCTGCCGACTCTTTTCCGTTTTCGGAAGTCCGCCAAGAAAAGCTCTTCGAATATCACTCATTTGGAGGATGCACAACTCGCTGCATCCTGTTACCTTCGTCTCAAAGATCCCGAAAGAGGGGCGCCGGATGGGCTCTAGATCGTGGGATGAGGTCAATGAGCACTTCGAGTAGCAGGGCATACGGACGCTGGTGAGGAAATAATGGGCGCCGTCATGCAGCCGTGCGACGCGGGCGTTATCAGCTGCACTAGGGGTGCGGCGTCGTGCCACCCTTCCTCGCGTCCCTGGGTGATAGCCGCCGCCTCTTTGGGCTCTGGGATGGCCTTCCTCGACAGCACGGTGATGAACGTTGCCCTGCCTGCCGTGCAGATGAACCTCGATGTGAGCGCACGCGAGGTGCAGTGGATGTTCGGAGCCTTCGGCCTGGTGATTGCCGCATTCTTACTCCTCGGAGGCACTCTGGGTGACCACTACGGGAGGCGGCGCATGTTCGTTTTGGGCGCCACCATCTTCGCGGTCGCCTCGGCCTGTTGCGCCCTCGCAGCCGGTCCCACACAATTAATCGTTGCTCGGGCCGTGCAAGGCGTGGGCGGAGCGCTGCTTGTCCCCGCGTCGTTGGCGATCGTCGGGGCGTCTTTCGAGGGGAGACAGAGGGCGAAGGCTATCGGGCTGTGGGGGGCGCTAAGCGGCATGGCGATGGCGGTGGGGCCGGTATTGGGCGGTTGGTTGGTCGAGGA
>Ga0126308_10001081_pt1 | contig 10412 bp, 9 predicted proteins | sample Plot55_FD_92533 | JGI IMG/M metagenome (GOLD analysis project Ga0126308, IMG submission 92533) | Serpentine soil microbial communities from UC McLaughlin Reserve, CA, USA - Plot55 | ecosystem: Environmental > Terrestrial > Soil > Grasslands | place: USA: UC McLaughlin Reserve, Lake County...
ACGGATCTTGTCGGACTGATGCTCTTCCTAGCTTCTTCCCAAAGCGATTTCATCAGCGGACAAACGCTAATAGTGGACGGAGGCGCCGTCATGTCTTAGTCGTTCTAATTTCTGAATCAAATTCTCGTGTCGTTGTAGTCAACCGCGACGAACGCAGAGCCATAGGATTTTTGCTCTCCAACCCAGCGGCAGTGAGAAGGCGGTCAGAAAACAAGTGAGGGTAACGGGAACGGAGGACAAGCAACAAGCGCCACCACGGGATCGTCGTGACCGGTCTCGGCGTCGAGGAGGCGGTCGTAAACGCGATCTGGCTCGAGGATCAAGCCAAGATGACACTACTCACCACGGTGCTCGGCAACCCGGAGCCCATGCGCCAGGAGGAGGTTGAGATACAAGCTAAGGAGATGTTCGGGGTAGCCGGCCGGTGGAATTATTACGCCGGCCTGTTGGGGTAGGAAGCAGCTTGAGGAGGTGCTGGAGCGTGAATACCCAGGTTCTGGTTGTGGGCGCGGGTCCGGTCGGGCTAACGTTAGCAATCGATCTTGGGAAAAAGGGGGTGCGCTGTATGCTGATCGAGCAGAAGGAGGCGCCGCAATTCCTGCCCAAGATGGAAAGATGCAATGCCCGTACTATGGAGATCTATCGGCGGCTGGGTCTCGCCCAGAAGATCCGTGACGCCGGCTTGCCGCGAGACTGCCCGATGGATGTGTTCGTCGTTAATTCTCTGGTAGAGCCCCCACTTCTCCATCTTCCCTATCCGTCCGTGGCTCAAGCCAAGGCGGAGATCGCATCGCGAAATGATGGCACTCTGCCACTTGAACCCTATCAGCTTATTTCACAGTACACGCTCGAGCCGCTTCTGAAGTCGGTCGCGGAGACGATGCCCCACGTGGACGTCCGTTACGGCTGCGAGCTTGTCGCCTTCGAACAGGACGAGGCTTCGGTTCGCGCCCAAGTCAGGAACCATGATGGTTCGACTGCCACCATCAAGGCGCTCCATCTGGTGGGCTGCGATGGTGGCTCCAGCACTGTGCGCAAGCAACTCGGCATCAAGTTGCAGGGCGAGGCCAACATCGGGCAGCTTCGCCAGGCGTTGTACCGTTGCGACGACCTCTTCGAGCGCATCCCGATCGGCAAGGGGCGTCACTACCATGTTGCTGACGAGCAGGCGACCTTCCTGATCGTTCAGGATTCTACCCGCCATTTCACATTGCACTCTGTCGTCGAGAACGACGCCGACATGGCAACAATGTTCGAGAAGACCGTTGCGATGCCAGTCAAGTACGAGATGCTTTATGTCGGGCAGTGGAAGCAGAACCTACTGCTCGCCGACAGCTACGGCAAAGGGCGCGTGTTTCTTGCCGGCGATGCGGTCCACCTGGTTGTTCCAACTGGCGGGCTTGGAATGAACACGGGCGTGGGGGATGCTATCGACCTTTCCTGGAAGCTTGCGGCAACCTTGCAAGGCTGGGGTGGCTCCAATCTGCTCGGTTCCTATGAGGCCGAGCGCAGGCAGATCGGCGAGCGGAACGTGGCTGCGTCGCGCTATGCGTCGCTCGGCAGGAGAAGGTGGCGCGCGGCGTATCGGCCGAACATTCTCGACAATACGCCGGAGGGAGACGAGACCCGCGCGAACCTGGCTCGGATCGCCGATGTTGAGCAGCGCAAAACCAACGAGATGATTGGAGCCGAACTGGGTTATCGTTACGTCGGCTCGCCGATCATCTGTTCGGAGCCGGGAGAAGGCCCCGCAGACGATTTTATGAACTATGTTCCAACGACTTGGCCAGGGGCTCGTCTCCCACACCTTTGGCTCAAGGACGGCACGGCGGTGCAGGATCGCATCGGCGATGGATTTACGCTGCTGCGGCTGGGTGGCACGGAAGCGGATATATCGGGACTTGAACGCTCGCTAAAAGCCTATGGTGCTCCGCTTAAGGTCCTCGATATAGATGATGAACCCGCACGCGAAATCTACGGCTACGATCTGTTGCTGTTACGAGCGGATATGCACGTGGTCTGGCGGGGAAATCGTCTTCCAGAGTCTCCCAAGAGAGTAGCAACCATAGCAACCGGGCATTAGTCTGGACAATTCCTTTCTCCAGCGACGGCTACGGGCTACTGAATGGAGGCAGCCTGATTCCCAAACCTCAATGTGGCGTTGCAGCTCTGCGACACCTTCGAGCTGTTTTGGAAGCCCGAGCACTGCGCCGAGAGGACGATGAGAGCCCGGGAGGAGCTGGGGATCGAGCACGTCTTCCTGTTCCCCGCTCACGACATGAAGACCGGTTACGACCTGCCTCACGCCGAGGTGGACTTCAGGGAGCCAAAAGTTCAGAATCCTTGTAGGGTAGAACCGCCGAAACATAATAGAGTCGATGAGCAGGCTCGAACCCCCGTTGCACGGATTCTAAGTGCGAAAGTATTAACTTCTCGTCGTCTCCCGATTGCTGATCAAGAGCAGTTTAATGGATTCTAGTCTCGGGTACACTTTAAAGAGGAAAGGTCAGAGTAAAGGAGGTTATGCTCTCATGACCACACCGAGCGATAAACTAACTCCCATCAACGTGGTGCCGCACTTCTCCCGCCTGCATGAGTGGATTGCTCTGGAGGAGGGGTACTTTCAGGACGAAGGCCTTGAGCCGCACATGCTTACCGACGTGATGCATTCAGTCTCTAGCCACCGGGGAGACGAATACGGCCACCGCCCTCAGGATCTCCCCTTCACCCAAGGGCAAGAGGTCGCCAACTCGGCCTGCGAATGGGGCACCGCGTGTAACGCGGGCGCTGGTATGGGTAGGGTCGTACCCGACCTCTACAGCGTGGGGCGCTACGCTATCTTCGTTAGACCCGGCTCTGAGATCGAGAGGCTCTACGAGCTCAGGGATGTGCCTATCGGCATCGGGCAGATGGCCGGAAGCCACTTCACCACTCTAAAGACCTTGGGTGAGGTGTTGCCTAAGGAGCACATCAAAACCGTGCACAGTGGCGGACCCGGGGAGCGCCTAGTTACGCTGCTGGATGAAGAGGTGGAGGCGGCGAACCTCCTCGATCCTGAGATTCCTATCGCGGAAGGGAAAGGGCTGCGTAAGCTGGCGCAGGGCGAGTTCGTGATCACGTTCTGGGTGTCGCCCACCATCGCCCAAGATACCCTTGGCAAGTTCTTTAGAGCGTTGAGGCTGGCTGACGAGGCCCTTGAGCGGGATACGGACAGGTATTTGCACCTTTGGGAGCATAACGTTCCTCCCGCCCTCGAAGGCGACTATGATTATGCTGCCTTCGGCAAGGGTGAGAAGCTGATCTTCGAGCATTACTCGCTAGAAATGTTTGAGGACGCTATGCAGTTTGCCCAAGCATGGGGGCTCCACGAGCGCGTTCGCGAAAGCAACTATGACAGGCTCGTGGCTCCGCTGTCTACTTAGATAGCCGTACACGCAATCTGCGGGCGTGGGTTCGCACCCCCTACATGGTGCGTTCGCCAACCCCTTCCAGTGCAGGAGGTGATGGCGGGTGGCATTCGAGGAGTACGCCGGCGCGATGTTCGGGACCAGCTGGAAGGCGTCGGCGAGGAGGTACGGCGTCGTGGCCGAGCGGGACGTCAGGGTCCCGCTGCCCGACGGGGTGGAGCTGAGCTGCGATCTCTGGAGGCCGGACAGCGGCGAGCCATGTCCCGCGATCCTGAGCTTCCATCCCTACCACCAGGCGGCCCAGACGGGGCCTATCAAGCCGACGGCGATCTCCACCGCCCAGTGGCGGAATCCAGGTCAGGAGAGGACGAACGCGTCGCTCGAGTCGGGCGAGCCGACGTTCTTCGCCCGCAGGGGATACGCACACCTGGTGTGCAACGCGCGCGGGACCGGAAAGTCGGGCGGCAGGTGGCATTTCAGCGGCCTGCAGGAGGTCAGGGACGTCTACGACACGATCGAGTGGGCGGCGGCGCAGACCTGGTGCGACGGAAACGTCGTTATGTTCGGCGTCTCCTACTTCGCTTGGATCCAGCTGCTCGCGGCTACCCTGAAGCCCCCCCACCTGAAGACCATCTTCTGCCCCTGGGGCTCGACGGACTTCTATAGGGACATCTTCTACCGTGGCGGCATCTTCGCCTACAAGTGGCCCCTAGGCTGGAGCCAGACGTCGCTGACATATGCCCGGAGTAGACCGATTAACTACTCCAAGGAGAAACTAGGCGCCGAGGGCTACCGGGATGCCGTGGCGGCGTTGCTCGAGAGTGACGACGTGAGAGCGGCGCCGGAGCTTGTGCAGGTCCTCGAGAACCCCGAGAAAGGAGTCAACCCGTTCGTCGTCGACCTCGTGCTCCACCCGTACTACGACGAGTTCTGGGAAGAGCGAACCGTCGACTACTCGAAGATCGAGGTACCCGCCTACATCGGAGGGGACTGGGGCTCTTATGGAATCCATCTGCCCGCCGCCTTCAGGAGCTGGGAGAAGCTCGATGTCCCCAAGAGGATGATCATAGGCCCGCCTATCTATCTCGACCGGCCACTCTATCAGCTGCAGCACGAGGCCGTTAGGTGGTTCGACCACTGGGTGAGGGGCTCCGACACCGGGATCATGAACGAGCCGCCCGTGCGCGTTTTCGTCATGAACACGAACCAGTGGAAGGAAGCCGACGACTGGCCGCTCCCGGAGACGAAGTTCACGCCCTTCTACCTCCACGAGGAGGGCTTGCTATCGGAGCGCGAGCACTGGCCGTACGAGGGCAGCGACTCGTTTGAGGACTCGCCGTGGATGAGAGGGAGCCTCCAGTACGCGACGCCGCCCCTGGTCGAGGACAACGAGGTGATCGGCCCGATCATGCTCAAGCTCTATGCGGCCACGACCGAGACCGACGTCAACTGGATCATCTCGCTGCTGGACATCGACCGGGAAGGCAACGAGCGACTGCTCACCAAGGGTTGGCTCAAGGGCTCGCACAGGGAGCTCGACCTGGAGCAGTCGAAGCCGTGGGAGCCGATCCACATGCACAGACGCTCGGAGCCGCTTACGCCGGGAGAGGTGTACGAGTTCGACATCAAGCTCGTCCCCACCGCAAACCTGTTCAAGGCCGGCTCACGGATCGGGCTCAGGATCAGGTGCGTCGACGACGAGCCGACGAACCCGCTCGAGCTAATCGCCACCGGCAGTCTCCCGCGGGCGGCGGTCTCAAGAGTGACTGTTTTCCACGACGCTGACCGCCCCTCCTACCTCCTCCTGCCGATCACGAAGGGAAACGTGATGAACACTTACTTCTCCGGGGGCAGCTTCCCCGGCTGACGGAGCGACGCGACCGACGTCCTTCGTACCTTGGCCGACGTTGCTGCGGAAGCGAGGAGCGCGACATGGGCCGGAGAGACCGCCGACTACATGTTCAAGGGTAGCGAGGCCACGATGCCGACGAATCTGTCGGGGTATTTGTCCGCCAGCGCCGCCATGCCACCGTTTGCAAGTTGGCAAGTTCTTTTGCTACAGCCGGATTTCCAAGCGTCACTATCGACGGCGTCGCCAAAGTTATGATTTGACCGTAATCCCTAAAGCGGTCCAGGATGCGCCAGCGCTCTTTGAGGTTAACGAGGGTAGGTATGCTACCTATGCGCTTCTGCAGGTTAGCGGCACTCTTAGTAGAGCGACGACCACGAAGTAGCGCAGGCGTCGCAGGTCCATCTGTGCACCATACATCGCGCGGCGCTATACGAAATACGTATAACAAGGTCAACAAACCAGTATTGGACGTAGCGGCTGCGAGCGAACAAAATGACGGTGGTTGCAAGGTTGTACGTGGGGTATCGCCGGCGAGGGGAAGGAAATCCTTATAGAGTAGTACGGGTATTAAACCGCGGGCATCACCGGCGCTTGGTCGCCCTGCAAAGCTCAACTCACCTATAAGCGGCGTGTTGCGGGGGACGACCGGGACCTGGAACTCGGCTGTGTTGCTCGACGCGGGCATCGTCTTGCTCAACTTCGTGCTGCCGCTGTTCATCAGGGAGGCCAAGACGAGCTCTGCACAGGCACAACCCTCCGGGGTGCAGGAGAGCTGGGCTTGGACGTCGGGAACTCGATCGCAACGGCGACAAAGGCGGATAGAACCGGGAGAAATGGGAACGACGCGTGAAGCGACTGTCGAATCTCGGAAAGCGTTCGGAGGAGGAAGATCTCGGCTGGGATGCGGAACTTCTTGCTCTTTACACGCCCCAATCGGCGAGCGGGCGGATAGGGGGCAAGGGTGCGAGTGCTAGCGGGGAGCAAAGGTGGATAAGATAATAGGTTTGCGGGAAGCGGTCGCCGAGTCGATCAACGATGGGGACACGGTAGCCCTGGAAGGGTTTACTCATCTGATCCCGTTCGCGGCGGCGCACGAGATTATCCGGCAAGAAAGAAAAGATCTGACGCTCATTCGCATGACGCCGGACCTGATCTACGACCAGATGATCGGGATGGGGTGCGCGGATAAGCTGATCTTTTCTTGGGGCGGCAACCCCGGCGTGGGCTCCCTGCACCGCTTCAGGGACGCTGTCGAGAACGGCTGGCCGCAACCTCTAGAGCTCGAAGAGCACAGCCACGCGGGCATGGCGAGCCGCTACGTGGCCGGGGCATCCAATCTGCCGTTCGCTGTGTTGCGCGGCTACGTCGGCACGGATCTGCCAAAGGTCACGGACACGATCGCGCCGATCACGTGCCCGTTCACCGGCGAGGAGCTGATGGCGGTGCCGGCGCTACGCCCGGACGTGGCCGTCGTCCACGCCCAGCAGGCCGACCCCAGCGGCAACGTGGCGCTCTGGGGCATAGTAGGTATCCAGAGGGAGACCATACTCTCCGCGCGGCGCTCCATAGTCACTGTCGAGGAGGTCGTGGACGAGCTCGCGCCACACCCGCACCAGATCGTGCTGCCGTCGGTCGCCGTGGACGCCATCGCGGTCGTGCCCGGTGGGGCGTACCCCTCCTACGCGCACGACTACTACCCCCGCGACAACGCCTTCTACGAGGCGTGGGATCCGATCGGGCGCGACCGCGAGACCTTCTCAGGGTGGATGGAGCGGCACGTGCTCGGCACGGAAGACTTCGCCGAGCACCTCGAAAGCATTATGGAAGAGGAGGTGAGCCGGCGATGAGTTCGCACGATGGCCCACAAGAGGGTTCGTACACGACGAACGAGATGATGACCGTCGCTGCATCGCGCCAGCTTCGTGACGGGATCGTGTGCTTCGTCGGCATCGGGTTGCCGAGCCAGGCGGCGAACCTGGCGCGGGCGACGCACGCCCCTAACTGCGTGCTCGTCTACGAGTCGGGGACCATCGGCGCCAAGCCCGAAGTCTTGCCGCACTCCATCGGGGATGGCGTGCTCGCCGAGCACGCCGACTCGGTAGTCCCGGTGCCCGAGATATTCGCCTACTGGCTGCAGACTGGCCGCGTAGACATCGGTTTCTTGGGCGCCGCCCAGATAGACCGCTTCGCCAACATCAACACTACCGTCATCGGCTCTTACGAAGATCCGAAGGTGCGCCTACCCGGTGCGGGGGGAGCACCAGAGATCGCCGCGTCTGCCAAGGAGGTGATGGTGGTCATGCCCCAGACGGCGCGGGCGTTCGTCGAGGAACTTGCCTTCGTGACCTCGGCCGGGTACCTCGACGGCGGCGACACGCGCGAGCAACTCGGCTACCTCGGCGCGGGACCCACGGTGGTAATCACCGACCTTGGGATCTTGAAGCCGGACCCCGAGACTAAGGAGCTCACCCTGACCGACCTGCACCCCGGAACGAGCGTCGAGCAGGCGCGCGAGGCGACGGGCTGGGACCTGCGCGTGGCGGACGACCCGGGCACGACTGACCCGCCGACCGAGGAAGAACTGCGGGTCCTGCGAGACTTGCGCGAAAGGACGGAAGCGGCCAACGAGGAGATGAGAGTCCTCGACGACCTGCTAGACAGGACTCGGGCAGCGAAAGAGTGAGGGAGCACTCCGCCTACGACGTGGGCGGGCATCCCGGGCTAGCGCTGGAAAGGAGTATCTAGATCATGGCCTACGAAGGAGCGACCGAAGCCTGGATCGTTGGGGCTGTGCGAACCCCGATAGGCAAGTACGGCGGCGCATTGAGCCCCGTACGCCCCGACGACCTGGGCGCCCTGGTCTTGGAGAACCTCATGGAGAGGACCGGCGTCCCCCCCGAAGAGGTCGAGGACGTATACATGGGGTGTGGCAACCAGGCTGGCGAGGACAACCGCGACGTGGCGCGCATGTCGCTGCTCCTGGCCGGTTTCCCAGTGGAGGTTGCGGGTGCCACCGTCAACCGCCTGTGCGGCTCGGGTCTCGAGGCGGTGGCGAGCGCCGCCAGGGCCATTATGCTCGGGGAGGCGGACGTGTACGTAGGTGGCGGTGTAGAGTCCATGAGCCGGGCGCCCTGGGCCATGTCCAAGCCCGAGCGAGCCTTCCCGAGGGGCGGCGTGACCATGCAAGACACCTCTCTAGGCTGGCGCTTCGTCAACCCGAAGATGGAGGAGATGGGCCACACCGACTCTTTAGGTGAGACCGCCGAGAACCTGGTCGAGGAGCGCTACGCGGCCACTTCTGAGGAGGAGCGACCGGAGGGCCTCGCCGACGAGTACGACATCTCCAGGGAAACCCAGGATCGCTTCGCCCTGAGGAGCCACCAGAAGGCCGTTCGGGCCATCGATGAAAAGCGCATGAGGGAAGAGATCGTGCCGGTTACGATCAAGAAACGCAAGGACGAGGAACTGGTGGAGGCCGACGAGGGCCCGAGGCGCGACACCACCCTCGAACAACTCGCCAAGCTCAAGCCCGCCTTCAAGGAGGGCGGGAGCGTCACGGCGGGCAACTCCAGCTCCCTGAACGACGGGGCTGCTGCGGTGCTCGTGGTCTCCAGGGAATACGCAGAGGCTCATGGCCTGGAGCCGATGGCGAAGATCAGGAGCATAGGAACGGCCGGGGTGCCCCCGCGGGTGATGGGCATAGGCCCCGTGCCTTCCACGAAGAAGGCGCTCGAGCGGGCGAGGGTCTCGCTGGACGACGTGGGCCTCATCGAGCTGAACGAGGCCTATGCCGCGCAAAGCCTGGCAGTCCTCTACGAGTGGGGGATGGACCCCGAGGACGAGCGGCTCAACCCCAACGGGGGCGCGATCGCTATCGGGCATCCCATTGGGTGTTCGGGGGCGAGGATCCTCACCACGCTCGTACACGAGATGGGGTGGCGCGACGACGTGGACCTCGGGCTCGCCACCATGTGCATCGGGGTGGGGCAGGGGATCGCGATGGTGATCGAGAAGGTGGGGTGAACGTAAGGAGAAGGAGAAGAGCATGAGCCAAGGCGTGCGGCAACAGGGCACCGCGAGAACCCCTATCAGCACATCGCCTTTAGCCACGGCATCTATGCTTGCTTCGACGTACCGCTGGCCCGACTCGATGCCCGCACCGCGTTCGAGCTGCTCACGCAGAGGCTCCCCCACCTGCGGCTCTCCGCCCGACCAGCGGTTCGAGTTCTACCTGAACATGGCGTTTCGCGGCCCGAAGGAGCTGTGGGCGGAGTGAACACCCGACGAGACTCCGCCCGTCCGGCAGTAGAATTACGTCGACTTTGAGAGACCGAGGAAAGGAAGTGTAGAACAGCGCATGGCACAGCAATCGAGCAGCAGCCCCACCGCTAGGGACCGGCGCGACGGGGCCAGCGTCCACCCACCCTACCTGTACCCCGACTACAAGGCGACGCGCCTGCGAGCGCCCGAGAAGCCGCTCGTCATCCTGCCGGAGACCCTCTCGGAGGTAAGGGGACCAGCCTACGGGCACGGGCGGGTGGGGCCGTTGGACCACGACCTCACGCGCCAGCACGAGGGCGAGCCCCTGGGGGAACGCATGATACTTACGGGGCAGGTGCTCGACGGCGACGGGCGCCCTGTGCGCAACACCCTCGTCGAGCTCTGGCAGGCCAACGCCGCCGGTCGCTACGTGCACGCGGGCGACCGGCACCCGGCGCCGCTCGATCCCAATTTCACCGGCGCTGGACGGTGCCTCACCGATGACGAGGGCCGTTACAGGTTCGTCACGGTCAAGCCCGGCGCCTACCCGTGGAAGAACCACGACAATGCTTGGCGGCCGGCCCACATCCACTTATCGCTCTTCGGGCAGGCTTTCAGGAGCAGGCTCATCACCCAGATGTACTTCCCCGGCGACCCCCTCTTCGACCAGGATCCTATCTTCCAGTCTGTGCGCGACCCGAAGGCCCGGCAGCGCCTGATCTCGTCCTTCGACCTGGAGACGACCGAGCCGGAGTGGGCGCTGGGGTACAAGTTTGACATCGTCCTTGAGGGCCGCAACGCGACGCCGATGGAGAACCACAAATGACCCCGGAACCCACGCCGTCGCAGACCGTTGGCCCCTTCTTCCACTTCGCGCTACTAAAGGAGGACCA
>Ga0126308_10001082_pt1 | contig 10410 bp, 12 predicted proteins | sample Plot55_FD_92533 | JGI IMG/M metagenome (GOLD analysis project Ga0126308, IMG submission 92533) | Serpentine soil microbial communities from UC McLaughlin Reserve, CA, USA - Plot55 | ecosystem: Environmental > Terrestrial > Soil > Grasslands | place: USA: UC McLaughlin Reserve, Lake County...
CCCGGCACATCTTGCTCGGCACGAAACGCGGCCTCATCAAGCCCAGCGCCGGATACGGCATAGTTCGCACCGCCAGGGAAAGCGAACATCTGGCTCGCCTCTGGCGAGAAAATCTGCCTCTGCCACCGGGCTGGCGAGCTAACTGGCGGTGGCGGCTGTTCGACAAAGGGTTTCTACAGCTCGCCGCGCACGATCCCAGGTTGCCGCTGGCGTTGGTGCACCGCGTCATGCGCGCCGTTCCCCTCGCTCAATCGCTGCGCTTCATTGACGAAGAGCTTCCGCTCCGGCAACTGGCGGCGGTTTTCCGGTCGGCACTTCCCGTCGTCCTCGGCAAGCGGTAGTTGCTATGTAGAGACTTCGTCCGCCGATCTCCTCGGCGTGGGCCTGACGCTGATGCCATACCCCATGCGGAAAAGCAGTTGCGGAAATCCTTCCCGTTCTAAGAGTTCACGCAACCGCGGACGCAGCTCCGCGACTTCTCTCGGCTGGTTCAAGAACAGGCCGTGACAACAACCCAGCCTATCCCCAGCCGCCCGTTCACCGCCCGGCCCTCACTCCTCACCGCTCTGAAGTGTTGAGGCGTGGTAGTAGTGATCTATTAGAATAAAGTAAGTATGCAGGTATGGCGTTATGAGCTAGGAGCCTGGGTGGAGGAGGACGTACCTCTCTCCGAGAGGTACCCTTTCTTGCCCGAAGGGTACGACCATTCACCCTTCATGACTCTCGGGGATACCAGCCCCGGAGCCAAAGGAATGAGTGTAGCCACCCACGAGGCCAGGGAGGGGCGCGGTTATCTCATCATAGTCTTTGCGGGGGAGGAGGCGATGGACCCCGTACTGGTCTCCGACCTGCCGAGCTTGCTAGACTTGCTTGGCAAACTCGCCCCCATAGTTAGCGCTTCTAAAAGTTGAAAAAACTGGCACGGAATCTTTCGCCGACAATCCCTCCTTTTGTCGATCGGAGGAGGCAACCCGCCTTTCTAGGGCGCAATCCCCTTCATAACAGCTTCTGCTCTCTACCCGCAGGTCCTAGAGCTAGTAAAGTAGCCCAGCTTCCCTCCGAGCTGACGTTCGAAGTGAAGTCCCACCTCCTCCGCTCGTAAACGCATGGAGTTGAAGGCAACCATGTGCGCTCGGGGAAGGATTCCCTCACGTGAAGTCCACAATCGGCTTTTCCAAAACCGGCTTTGACCCCGAGTTGTAGGCAGCGCGGACCGTCGTGGGCATCTCTCCTCCCGGTCCACAAGCTAACTTTGTTGGTCCCGCAACTGGGTGCAGCCCAGGACCAGAACCCTTCTCAGGCACTAGGGGGGTCGGCGAACTCGACCACGGTAGGCTCGACCAGCCTTTCGAAGTCGGCGTACCCGACGCTCATGGTGTCGGTATGAGTGCCAGCCCTGAAGACTATCCTCTCATCCTCTGCGAAGGCCTCGTCCACGTAGACCGGCACGTCGTAGAGGTTGCCAAAGGGGGGCATGGCCCCCACCTCGCAGTCGGGGAAGGCATCTTCAAATTGCTCCTCGCTAGCAAGACGAAAGTCCTTGGCACCCAAAGCCTCGGCCGCCTTCTCGGGGTTGACGTGGTAAGGGGCCGGCAGCACAAGCATTACTATCTCCTCGTCGGCTAAGGTTATCACGGTCTTGGCGAACATCTTGCCGGGGACATGCTCGGTAGCGGCCACCTCCTGGGCTGATACGGTCCTCGGGTGGTGCTGGGCCTCGAAGGGGACCTCGTTCTCGCGCAAGTAACCCTGCAGCCTCTGCTTACAGTCCACCTCACTACCTCCTTCGTCCTTATCCATCCTTGGTTCGTTTTCCAGGCGGGCAGACCAGCACCGGACCCCTCGCTACCCTCAAGATCTTGGTCGAGACGCTGCCTAACATCACCCGCTGGGCCGCGCCCAGACCACGGCTGCCCACAGCAATGAGGGCCTTCTCTTCTTCTTTCTCCTCGGCGACCAGCAACATGGCAAGGGTTGGCTCCGTCTCGATCAGCCTGCGTTCCGGTCGGCTGCCCCCTATCGCTTCCAGCTCCTTCGCACGCTCCTCTAGGGCTCGCTCCTCCCGCAAGAGCGCCTCGTCAAGCTTGCGGCGATCCTGGGCACTCCACCCACCTATGGGTTCGGTAGGATCCTCGTAGGCGCGCACCAGGATGGTATCGCTCCCGAAGAGCTTGGCGATCTCCCCCGCAAGCTCGCCGGCCCTCTTCGCTGGGTCCGACCCGTCGTCAGCTATGACGATCCTCTGTGGTGGCCAGGCCTCCTGTCCCCCGCGCACAACAAGGACTGGGCACGAGGCGTGGTAGACAACGCCCTCGGAGACGCTTCCTATGAGGAGGCTACCTACTGAGCCCAACCCCCGGCTGCCTATCACTATGAGCCCCGGTTGCAGCTCTTCGCCAAGACTCAAGATCTCGTCGATTGGGGCCCCTTGCCTGAGTAAGGCTTCCTTAACGGTGCCCCCTATCTCTTCGATCCGGCTTACCTGCCTCGCAAGCAGCTCTTGAGCCGCTTGCTCGTTCAAGCGCGTATAGTTCTTTAGTATCCCACTGGGATAGGCAGAATAGGGAGCCACGAACCGCCAGGCATGGACGGCATGCAGCTCCGAGTCGGTCTCATTGCACAGGTCGATAGCCGCTCGGGTCGCCAAAACAGCATCCTCGGAGCCGTCGGTCGCCAAGAGGATCTTAGTAGGGAAAATGTTCATCTCTTTGGTCTCCTGCGCCATCTACACCAAGCTCTCTCAAATTATGTTGGGCGAACGGAGATGTTTTCTTCTAGCGCCATGCCGAGCCGCGGCGACCCAACCTTGCTCGGAAGATCCACGACGGCTTGCGACTGGACAGCGTCCTCGCCGGCACACCATCCCCAGACTAGCCCCTCAAGCAGCGAGGTCGAGGCAAGCCGGTTCGCCCCGTGCAGATCTTTTCCTGCTACCTTCCCTGCCACCCAGAGACCCGCCAGGCTGGTGCTACCGCTCGCGTCTACTACTCTCTCTACTTCGGGATACCGCCTTTGCCTCTGTTGAGGGTACAGCTCGTATAATGTCTGTCGCTAGGGACCGCCTCGTGTGGCTAAGGGGACGTAGAAGGCTAATGACTTCGTTTACCGCTTCTCTTCGCGCACAACCATTACCGGGCAGTGGGCGTGCCTAACGACGCCGTCAGAAACACTACCCAGAAGCAGCCGTCGTACGCGACCCAAACCTCTGCTGCCCATCACCACTAACTCGGCGTCTATCTCGTCTGCCAGGATGATGATCTCCTCGACAGGCCGGCCCAATCTAAGATGCGTTTGCTTCACCTTGCCACCGGCAGCCTCAAGCTGCTCTGCTTGGGTATCCAAGACCACTTGAGCCTCTCTTCTCACGGTCTCCTCAGCGACCCCGGGGGCGACCCTCGGTACTTCGGGGCCAGGATCGATATACACTGGCACGCCCCTGACATGCACGATGTGCACCTCTGACTCGGTCTTAGCAGCTAGGTCAGCGGCGGTTCTGGCGGCCAAAGTCGCCTCCTCTGAGCCATCGGTAGGTACCAAGATCTTTGTTGGGAAGGTGCTAGCCGCTCTCTCTTCCTCCCCCCTTTCTCCCCTCACAACCAAGACCGGGCAGTGAGCGTGCCGGACAACCGAATCGGAGACGCTGCCCATGAGAGCTCGCCTTACCCCACCCTGGCCCCTGCTGCCCATCACTATAAGCCCGGAATCGATCTCGTCGGCTAAGGCAACTATCTCCCGATCTCGCCGGCCACTCCTGAGATAAGACTCTGCGATGGTCCCGCCAGCCTCCTCGATCTTCTTCACCTGCTCATCGAGTAGATCTTGAGCCTCCTGCTCAAGGCTTCGATAAACTTCCGACAGTAGATCACCAGATTCTGGAATATCGTACCCAGGGCGGTACTCCACGCGGGCGACCGTGACGACATGCAGCTCCGAGTCGGTCTTATTGCAAAGGTCGATAGCCGTTCGGGTTGCCAAAGCAGCGTCCTCGGAGCCGTCGGTCGCCAACAGCACCTTCGTCGGTAATATGCTCATCTACTTCCCCTTTCCGTCTTGTCACTCTCGGCATTATAAGCCCAGCGAAATCGCCCCGTGCTTGCTCGCCGCGCTCACCAGCACCTTCATGTTGCTTTCTCCTTCTCGTCTTGCGGCTTGCTTCCTTTTGCAGCATGTTGCTACAGATCTGAGGTGAGCACACGTCCAGTAGGACTACTCCGCCGGGGAGCGTTACAGCTTGACGGCCGTGCCCGAGGCGCTGACCATCAACATGCTACCCCCTTCGCCTATCTGAACGGATTCGTAGTCTACATCCACCCCTACTACCGCATCAGCGCCCAGCTGCTCAGCCTCCGTGACCATCTCCTCAAGGGCCGTCTCCCGCGCCTGCCTCAACGACCTCTCATAGCCGGCCGCACGGCCTCCTACGATATCCCTAAGGCCAGCAAAGAGGTCCCGAAAGACGTTTGTCCCCAAGACCGCTTCGCCGGTTACGACGCCAACGTACTCGGCTACTGGCCGCCCGTCGATGGCGGTCGTCGTAGTCACTATCATAGAAAAACTCCTCTCTTGTACCGCGCCCAGCGGTGGGCGTTGTTGGCTTCTTTACCCTTGGTAGTCAGCCTTCACCCGTGCTATCAGTGAGGCCTTGCGTATGCTCTGCGATGGGTTCAGGTCCTTCTCTCAGGGTTTGGCGCCTCCAACAAGAGAAGCACCCTGTCTGCTTCTTCTATGCATGCTCATCTCCTTATCCGGCACTTTTGTTTAGCGCTTACTCCTCCCGCTGGACAGTAATCACGCCCATGACCATCGACAGCTCCAGCGACAGCCGCCGCTCGGCTCGGTCGTAGCCTTTGTCCTCGAAGTCTTGCTCTACGTCCTCGCCGGTCACGTTGCGGCCAAAAAGAGCCACTAAGCCATTCTCGGCCTGGGCATCGGCTCGCACAGCCGCTTCTTGTGGCACCACCACCGTCAGCGCGCCCTCGCCGACACGGGCTTCGACCTCTGTTGTATCCTCGGGAAGCTCTATGTCGCTCAGGTTGACCTCGAGCGATCCCGTGCCCAGCTCGTAACTATCCTCAAGTTCGTCGATGCTCCTTGGCTGCTCGGCACGAAACGAGAACTCGCCCTCGCGATCGCCTACAGAGCTGAGCAAGCTCACGATCGCCACCCCCGCTGCTACGGTAGCAAGCACGAGCACCAGCAGGATGCCTATAGCTATTATCCACCTGACCGGCAGCTGTGCTCGTTAGCTCATCACCACCCTCCTTTGCGTATGATGTCACACTTCTCACAGACCTTTCTGCCGCTTATTTTGGCTGGCACCCCACCCTCGTCATACGGCGTCACCGGGTACCGAGCACGATGTCCGCTTCTGGGCCGCGAAGGTGTATCTCGGGCTCAGCCCTCTCTAACTCATGCGGCTAAAGAACACCGCCCCTGCTACCAGCAAACCTAGCAAAGCCAGCAACAGGATCAATATCACCGGGAACAGGACCACAATAACGGCCTTGCCCGTGGTTGTCTGATGCATCTCCCTGATGCCCACCACGGCAAGGTAGATCCCGTACAGCCCCAGAAGCCCTCCGATGATCGGTATCCAGCTCACCAGGGAAGTGACCGCCGCATAGGAAGCTACCCGGAAGGTAGCTCCGAAACCCGAGTTCGTAGCCCCCACGATCAGCATCACTAGCAGGTGCGCAATCCCGGCTATAACAAAAACGCTGATAGCGCTGCCTATAGGTGCGAAGATCACCGACCCTATAAATTCCCCGAAATCCTGGTTCTCGGGAACTTGGAACCCGTACCCTGCCACGAAACCTTCTCTGACTCCAACCAGCCCCAGAATACCGCCGAGGATCACAGATATCTCAGTACAGATCAGGGCGAAGACCAGTGGATTGAGGAGGCTACCGCTCCGGGGCAGACCCGCGAAGAACCCTACCGGCTGAAGCACCACCCGGCGCACTGTATCTACGAAGCTTTCTACCGGGTTGGAGAGATCGTAGTCTCCCTCCGACATCCTTCTAGCACCCATCTTTTTCCACGCTCCTATCTCCTACTGCTCCGTTCCTAAGAATAGCGGAAGTAGAAGCCCTGACTCTAAGACAGTGCGTCCGACCGCTTCAGTCGCGCTTCTTGCAACTTCTCCCCCGTGCGTCCGACGCTCTTGTAGCTCCTCCTGTCCGTAAGAGACGTCTGCAATTTTCGCACACGAGAGGGGCTCCGGTCTTTCGCTTGGACTTTTCGGACGGTTTCACAGGCTGGATTCTCGGAAACATAGCTGTGCAGTGGTGCGCCTTCTTTTTTATCCTACTTCTGGTTGGCTACGCGGCGAGATAAGGACGAAAGGAAGGATCATCAAATGGTGGAAGGAAAGCGTCCCTAAAAACGCGGCTCGGGGTTCCTCAGGCTCTTCGAGCGAGGAGTCGATACCGCGACTCGCAACAACGTCACGGCTTACGGCTACTCCGTTAGCATCACCTGCGCCTTCGCACTTCTGCAAACCTCTCGAAGCGATACCGGAGCTTTAGAGATCGTTGTCTTCGCTATAGGAGCTGTCGTCGCCTTCGCGCTGATCGCAGGCGTGGCCTCTGGCTTCTTTCAGGAAGAGCTTGAGGACCAGCCAAGCAACGTCAAGTCACTTGCGGGAGCGTTATCCTTCCTTTCCGTCGGACTTGCGCTCGGGGTCGCATACGCCGTCGGGACACTGATACAAGGCACTGTAGCGTGGCCGGTCAGCGCCTTCTTGACGACCGTCGTCTATGTAGCCTCGGTTGGGATAGAGTTGGCCGTGGCACACCGAATAAGTGGGAGCGATGAATAACGGCGCGCGAAGGCGGATTGTCCCTATTCACCGAATTGCCGACAAGCTGTGTTCTCCGAAACTTCTATGCACGACTCTGCATAACACAATCTAATCTAGCCGGGATTTCCCGCGTCTTGGCGGTTCCTGCAGGCCGGGAGCCAGCACCACATCTTGTGATGTCGCATAAATTGCGGGATCTTGATTAGGCCGCAGGCGGCTCGGCGTAGGTTGAAGCGGGCCAGGGCATAATAATTAATAAGTGCCTCTTTGGGCAAAAGTGCGACAAGTAAAGGAGAACAACTCGTGTCCAGGAAGAAGGAGAGCGGGAGCTTTGGCGAGATGGTACGCCGTGGCGCCGAGAGGTTCGCCCGTGATCCGCGTGCACAGCGCACCGCCAAAAAGGGGGTTAGCCAGTTGTTGCAACGCCTCCGTCGTCGATAAGGTTGGCAACCGGAGCAACGTAGCGTGCGTAGGCTGGGGGCAGGATGGCTAGTCCATAACGGTGAGGGCCGGGGTCTCTATCTTTTGGGGCTGCGGCCCTTCCCTTGAGAGGAGTAGCAAGTGACGGATCACACGGTATACGTCGGCGACGAAGTCGAGGTCACGGACCCCGCTCTCAACACATGCGGCATGCGAGGAGAGGTGAGCGCGTTCTACTCGGCAATAGCCCACTGGGAGGTTAAGATCCAGGGGCCACACAACACCGTGGTCAAGGTGCTGCGAAGGAAGCAGTTCGAGCTCGTCCGTCACAAGCCCAGCCAGCACAATTGACCGGGCCGGGGCTCCTTATCGGGGCTCTGGTCCATTTGTTGATCAGATATGTACTGTACAAGGGGTGGTGCTGGGTCGGGAGATTCCATTCTTCTGGCTAGTTAGTTCCGGCCAGCTCTGTGCTAGTTATGATCCCTAAGCGAATCCTCTCTTGCCTTCTGGCGGGCAGCCTCCCGTGAGGCCATGCGGGCTGCTTCCACGTACCCGTTGAGGGCGTCTCGGTAATCAGCCATATCCCGAGCGGCGTGCGCTGCGACTAGGCGGGCGTGGTATAGCTCGCGCTGCGGCATTCGGGCTCCCGTAGCCTCGAAGCTGGTCACTAGATCTCCTGCATTCTTCAAGAGCCGAACGGCTTCGGGTTCGTCCCACGCTTGCTCCCACGTGGACTTCCAGCCGTAGTCGTCTGTCTTATGCATCATTCGTGCTGCCCGACGTAATGTCGTTGTAGCGCCAAGGTGAGCCCTTAGGATAAGCGGCTTCGTCTCGCTGGTGCTGTTGCGCTTGCTCTTGGGTGTCGTAGTGCCAGGGATGGTTGGCCTCATGCCCCAGCAAGCCTGCTCGCTTTTGTATATCGTTGACAATTTCGCTGTGGTCAGTGCCGCACCTACCGCAGATGGGTGTGGCGCTCGCGCCGGATAAGGTCAGCTCCGCCTCACAATCGCACTCGAGGGTAACGTACGACGGATGCCACTTGTAGGCCCTGCCGAACGGAGTTTCGTCGACCTCGTAGTGTCCTTCAACGTGCACAGTCGTTTTCGTCATTTGTTTGCTCCTTCGCGCTGTCTAACGCACTGGTGAAGGCTTGTGCGAGATAGCGATAGCGTCGCTCTGTTGGTTCTAACTCTAGTAGCACACCCCATCTCGGGGTTTCTCGGAAACTAAAGGGACCCGAAGGCATGAAAAAGGGCCGGGAGGTGCCCGGCCCTTCTCTATATGCTTTGCTAGATGTCGCCCTTACACTTCATTGGTCTCTTTCCTCCTGCTTGGAGTGCAGTGACCATATTATCGTATCATTCAATTCGTTCGTAGGGCTAAAGAGCCTGCACCCAGGGTAGAGGGCTGCCCGGTTGCTTCTAACTGCTAGTCGTCATCTTCATCCTCATCATCTTCTTCCTCGCCAAGGCAACCCGAAAGGAAGAGCAGCACAGCTCCCGAGACCCCGGCGAAGCCGAGCCTAAGGAAGCTGCGGCGGCTGATCTCTTCTTGGTCCTCGCCAACGTGCGGCATATCCAGACTCCCTCCCGTTAGGCAGTGCTGCGAATATTATCTCAAGAGACGGATCGTCAGACATAAAGCCCAGCGCATTTTCGAAGGTTTAGCTTCCTGGCCAGCGCGTTCAGCTTGCTGCTTGATGGCAACCTCAACTGTACGAACTGACCACGCCCCAAAGGTCCGCTTCTCCGCCGCGCTGGGTGAGGAGCCGAAGATCGAGCTGGCACTGGTGCACTGGTCTAGCAGTTAGGCGCTCTCATCCTGTCACTGGACTGCGTGCAGGTAGAAGTCTTCTCGGAACCGGTCAGGAATAGGCCTCCTCTTTATGGCCGGGTTGTTATCGTTCCGGCGGACCCGTCCACGGTGATCTCTTGTCCCGTCCTGATGCGCTCGGTGGCGTCCGCAACGCCGACGACGGCCGGGATCCCGTACTCGCGGGCGACGATGGCCCCGTGGGACATCGGTCCGCCCATCTCCATAACCAGGCCGCCGGCTGTGAGGAAGAGGGGCGTCCAGCCCGGATCGGTCGAGGGTGCGACCAGGACCTCACCGGGCTCGAGTACAGCGCCCCCAGGATCGAGGATCACACGCGCCGGGGCGTTCACCACGCCCCCGGAGGCCGGGGTCCCGCTGAGCACCCCCTCGTCGGCCACGGGCGCGTCGTGGGCCTCGGTGGCGGGCTCGGTTCCGTCGGAGAGCAGCACGCGCGGCACGTGCCGACGGCGCATCTCCCTCGCGTACACGCCGCGGCGCTCGCGGACGACGGGACGGAGGTCGTCGCCGCCGAGGGCCGCCCTCGCCTCGGGCAGGGTCACGAAGAAGATGTCTTCTTTGTTCTCCAGACGCCCGGCCTCCGCCAGTTCTTCGCCGACCAGCCAGAGTAGCCCCCTGATCCGCGAAAAGAGTAGGATGAAACAGAACTTGGGCATCTCCCGCATGCCTAAAAGGGCGCGGGTTCGCCCCAGGAAGAACCCGACCAGGTTGCCGCGAACCCGGCCCTTGAGCCCGGCGCGACTGGCGAGCTCTGTCGCCGTCTCCTTAGCCTCGCGTGCCGCCCGGCGAAACTGGACGTCTGGGGCCAGCTCCGGGTTCTCAAGACGGAGGTAGTTCGCCAGCACGCCAAGGATGTGCGTGGGGTCTTCCGACCATCGCGGCAGGCCGAGGTCGATCTCCGCCACGCCGCGATGGCCGTAGGCGTGCAGGAAGTTCTCCAGACCCGTTCGGAGTTTCGGAGGTAGGTCGCCCCCGTGATAGTCCTCGGCTAACTGCTCCGGCGGGGTTTCGCGCAAGACACGCGCGGAGTCCGGATCGCTCCTCGCCTCCTGGGCGAGCGCCCAGAGCGCCAGGTCCATCTCGGTTGTCGGGTTGTGCGGCAGCCCACGCAACACCGCTCGCCGTTCGTCGTCGGAGGCGAGGTTTCCCAGGAGCCTGCCGGCGAGAGCGTTGGCCGCGAGGCCGGCGATGAAGACCGGTATGACTATGAGCGGAACGCTTGGTGGACCGTCGAGCAGCAAGCGCTCGACCGCGTCGAGGCGTTCTCCGGCGCCGGCGCCCCGCCGCATCTCGCCTGACCCGCGGAGTCTTGCCGCCACGCGCGCCGCCCGGTCCCGGGCCGCCTGCGGCCG
>Ga0126308_10001084_pt1 | contig 10402 bp, 11 predicted proteins | sample Plot55_FD_92533 | JGI IMG/M metagenome (GOLD analysis project Ga0126308, IMG submission 92533) | Serpentine soil microbial communities from UC McLaughlin Reserve, CA, USA - Plot55 | ecosystem: Environmental > Terrestrial > Soil > Grasslands | place: USA: UC McLaughlin Reserve, Lake County...
GCAGCTCGCGCGCCGTGGACGCCGCCGCGGGCCAGCTGATCGTGCGCGAGGCCGGCGGGCACGTGGCGTTCACGGCCTGCGAGCAGCCGCTCGGCGCGCCGCTCGACCTCGAGCCGCATTCACCCGTGGTGGCCGCGCGCACGCCCGAGGGGCTCCGCGAGCTCGCGACGGTGCCGCTGCCGCGCAAGAAAGGTGCCTGACCCCTTTCTTGCGCCTTTAGGAGGCCTGCCACCATGGAAGGGGTGATCGATTGGACGCTCGCCACCCAGATCGCCCGCGGGGTCTCGCGCCTTCAGCCCGCCGGTGACCCCGCGCCGTTCGAGGCGCTCGACGGACCCTCGGAGGAGAGCGAGCGCCTCGTCTCCGCCTACACCGGCCTCGTGCCGGCCGGGCCGCTGCCCGTCGCCGAGGCCGTGGGCCGCGACGAGTGGACCGAGGCCAACCTGGCCTCGCTCCGCGGCGTGCTCGACCCGGTCGCCGACCGGATGGGCGGCGGGCTCGGGCCGCTGAGCGGCGTCCTCGGCGCGGGCCTCGGCGCCTTGCTCGCCGCGGAGGCCGGCGCCATCTCCGGCTTCCTCGCCGGGCGGGTGCTCGGCCAGTACGAGTTCCGCATCCTCGAGCCGGAGGCGCCGGCTCGGCTGCTCTTCGTCGCTCCCAACCTGGGCCACGCGGCGACGACGCTCGACGCCGACGCGGAGCAGCTCCTGCGCTGGGTCGCCCTCCACGAGACCACGCACGCGCTGCAGTTCGGCGCCGTGCCGTGGCTGCGCGGCCACCTGGCGGAGATGGTCCAGGAGCTGCTCGGCGCGATGTCGTTCGACGGCGGGAGCCTGCTGCGGATCCCCGACGCGGCGGACCTCCGCGCGCTCGTGGACTCCGTGCGCGACGGCGGGCTCGCCACGCTGGCGCTCGGCCCGGAGCGTCGTGAGCTGTTCGACCGCCTGCAGGCGCTGATGGCCGTGCTCGAGGGCTACGCGGAGCACGTCATGGACGCCGTGGGCGGCGACGTGCTCGAGGACCTCGACAGCCTGCGCGGCGCGCTGAACCGCCGCCGCCGCGAGCGCTCGGGCTTCATGCGGGTGTTCGAGAAGCTCGTCGGCATGGACCTCAAGCTGCGCCAGTACGAGCAGGGCAAGGCCTTCTGCGACGCGGTCGTCGCGCGCGACGGCATCGACGCGCTGAACCGCGTCTGGGCCTACCCCGAGGCGATGCCCACGCTGGCCGAGCTCGACGACCCGGCCGCGTGGCTGGGCCGCACCGCGCTGCTCGGCCCGGGCACCGCCGCGTAACGCCTGATACGAACTCATGTTCGTCTCCGTGTAACCCTCTCCGGAGTGAGGTTTACAAACAAGTGTTCGCAGGGTATGTACTCTGCAGAGCAGACTTAGAACTAAGCTCCTTAGTCCGCAACGAAGAGGGAGGCCACACAATGGCCGAGACCAAGACCAGCACCAAGACCACCACCGCCAACAAGTCGACCGCTCGTAAGAGCACCCCGCGCAAGGCCAGCACCGCGCGCAAGTCGACCTCCAGCCGCAGCACGACGCGCTCGGCCGCCACGCGGTCGAACACCCGTACGGCCGGCACCCGCTCGAGCTCGCGCTCGACCGGCACGCGGACCAACACCCGCACGGCCGCCAAGGCGCCGTCGCGCTCGGCCGCCAAGGGCACGCGCACCCGCGCGAAGAACGAGGCGACCAAGGCCGCTTCCGCCAACGCCCAGGCCGCGAAGGTCACGGCCAAGCAGGGCCGCAACGTCGCCGAGCGCGCCGCGCTCGTCTACGTCGGCAGCGTCCTCGAGGCCCGCGACCGCGTCATCGGCGTCGCCACCGGCATCGTCGACCGCTACGGCTCCGTGCCCAGCGCGCAGAAGACCCTGCGTCGCAGCCAGCGCGAGCTGGAGAAGGACGTCCGTCGCTTCGAGCGTCGCGGCGAGCGCGAGACCAAGCTCGCCCGCACCCGCGTCGAGCGCCTCGTCCGCCGCAACCGTCGCGCCTTCGAGCGCGAGGCCGGCAAGGTCGAGCGCAGCGCGGACCGTCGCGAGAACCTCGTGACGGAGCGCCTCGCGGCCGTCTCCAAGGCCGCGGCCGAGGGCGTCACCGCCGTCTCGAACCGCGTCGAGGAGACCGTCCAGGTCGGCGTCGCCACGGGCGAGCGCGTCGCGACTCGCGCCAAGGGCGTCATCGCGTAGCACCGCTGCACTTCCCCCGGCCCCCGCGGAGGAGCGGGGCGCCGGGTACGCCTGCCGGCCTCATATCCCGCCGGTGGGGTTCACCGGCCTCATATCTCGCCGGTGGACGCAGTACCTCTCCTCCCTCAACCGTCGCCGTTCCCTTCGGGGGGCGGCGATGGTTCTTTAACGAGACGGTTCGGGGCGGCGCGTGGGCTGCCATCATGGAGGACATGCCCACGAGAGAGCAGATCCTCGAGGCCCTGAGGGTCGTCATCGACCCGGAGCTCCGGCAGGACATCGTCACGCTGGGGATGGTCCGGTCGATCCAGGTCTCCGACGGCGGGGTCGCCGACGTGACCGTGTCGCTGACGACGCCCGGGTGCCCGATCCGAAGCCACTTCCAGACCTCCGTCGCCAGCGCCGCGCGCGGCGTCGAAGGGGTCACCCACGTCAACGTCGCCTTCGACGTCCTCTCGGACGCCGAGAAGGGCGTCCTGCAGCAGAAGCTGGGCCGCCCCGGCGGGCTCCCGGAGGGCGCGCTCGCGCAGGTCGCCAACATCACCTGCATCGGCTCGGGCAAGGGCGGCGTGGGCAAGTCCTCGCTGACCGTCAACCTCGCCTCCGCGCTGCGCGCGGAGGGCAAGCGGGTCGGCGTCCTGGACGCCGACGTCTGGGGCTACTCGATCCCGCGCATGCTCGGCCTCGGCGGCGAGCGCCCGCGCGTGAACGGCGAGCGCAAGATCCTGCCGCTCGAGGCGCACGGGCTGAAGGTCATGTCGATCGGCTTCTTCATCAAGGAGGACGAGGCCGTCGTCTGGCGCGGCCCGATGCTCCACAAGGCCCTCACGCAGTTCCTCGAGGACGTCGCCTGGGGTGAGCTGGACCACCTGCTGATCGACCTGCCGCCGGGCACCGGCGACGTGTCGATGACGCTCAGCCAGCTCCTGCCGCAGGCGCAGTTCGTGATCGTGACCACGCCGCAGGCGACGGCCCAGAAGGTCGCGCGCCGCTCGGCGCAGATGGCCGACAAGGTCTCACTGGAGATCGCGGGCGTGATCGAGAACATGTCCGGGTTCACGACGCCCGACGGGCAGCGCTTCCCGATCTTCGGGGAGGGCGGCGGCCAGTCCCTGGCCGACGAGCTCGACGTGCCGCTGCTCGGCAAGGTGCCGCTCACGATGGCGCTGCGCGAGCAGGCCGACGCCGGTGTGCCGCTGATCGAGGCCGACGCGGACGACGCGGCGGCTCAGGCCATCCGGCAGGCCGCGCGCGGGCTCATCGCCATGATGCCGATGCAGCCCGTCGAGCTGCCCGTGCTCCAGGTCGCCGAGCCGGCCGGGCCGGTCGGCATGAGCCTGCCGATGGCCTAGCGGCCCGCGAAGTACTCCGCGTTGCGCTTCGCGTAGTCGGACCACTCCCCCGGGAGCTGGTCCTCCGCGAAGCAGGCGTCCACGGGGCAGGCCTCGACGCAGGCGTCGCAGTCGATGCACTCCTCCGGATCGATGAAGAGCATCTCGACCTTGTCGTAATCCGGCTCGTCCGGCGTCGGGTGGATGCAGTCGACGGGGCAGACCTCGACGCAGGAGTTGTCCTTGGTCCCGATGCAGGGTTCAGCGATCACGTAAGCCATGGCGCGAAGTGTATGGGGTCAGATCTTGCATTCGAGCACCCGTCCCAGGCGACCGGGTCGACTTCCGGCCGGCCGGGAAGGGTGCGCGAATGCAAGATCTGACCCCTTAGGGTGGGCTGTGTGATCCTGCTCACGGGAGCGACCGGGCTGCTCGGCTCCGCCGTGCTGCGGCGCCTGCTGGCGCGCGGCGAGCCGGTGCGCTGCCTGGTCCGCGACGCCCGCCGCCTCGGTCCCGAGCGGATGCGCGTCCAGCTCGCGACGGGCGACCTCGCCGATCCCGCCGCGTTCCGCAACGCGCTGCGCGGCGTCCGCACCGTGATCCACCTGGCCGGCTCGGAGCGCGACCAGCCCGGTGCCAGCATCGAGGAGCTCGACGGGCTCGCGACGTGGCGCCTGCTGCGGGCGGCCGAGCGCGCCGGCGCCGGCCACCTGCTGTGGAGCATGCCGCTCGGCGCGACGCCCCACCACCCGTCGCGCGTGCACCGCGCGAAGGCGCTCGCCGCGCAGGCCGTCGCCGGCGCGGGGATTCCCACCACGACGCTCGCCACCTCGCTCGTGTACGCGCCGGGCGACCGGCGGCTGGCGCGCCTGGAGCGGCTCGCGCTGCTGCCGGCGGTGCCGCTCACGGGCCGGGGCGCCGCCCGCACCCAGCCCGTGTGGGCCGAGGACGTCGCCGACGGCGTGCTGGCGGCGCTCGAGCGCGGGCCCGACGGGCCCGACGGGCACGCGCGCCACGAGCTCGCCGGCCCGGACGTGCTCACCCACCGGGAGGTCGTCGAGCTCGTCCTGCACGCCGCGGGGCGGCGCCGGCGGGTGCTCCCAGTGCCCCTCGCCGCGCTGCGCGCGGGCCTGCGGGCGGGCGAGCTGCTCGCCGGCCCGACGGCGTTCGCGACCTGGGACGAGGCGCTGATGCTGGCCGTGCCGATGCTCGCGCCCGGCGGTCCGGCCGGCCTGGAGGCGCTCGGCGTGCGCCCGCGCCGGATGGCGGACGTGCTGGGGGCCTAGTTCTCGGGCGGGCGCTGGTGCACCCACGGGCGCGCCGTCTCGATCTGCGCCGCGATCTGGAGCAGCGTGTCCTCGCCGAGCGGCTTGCCGACGATCTGCACGTTCGTGGGCAGGCCGTCCTCCCCGAAGCCGATCGGGACGCTGATGGCGGGCTGGCCCGTGACGTTGAACAGCGACGTGAAGGGCGTGAACACGCCGGAGCGGGCCAGGTCGGCCATCGGGTGCTCGCCGAGGCCGTTGCAGTCGCCGATCGCCAGCGGGCGCTCGGCCAGCGCCGGGGTGAGCAGCAGGTCGTGCTCGGCGAAGAACGCCACGATGCCGCGCGCCATCGCCTGGAGCTGGGCGACGGCGCCGAGGTAGCCGACGGAGGTCGTCTCCCGTGCCTGCTGGAGGATCGCGAGCGACAGCGGCTCGATCTCGTCCTCGGACGGCGGGCGCCCGGCGAGCAGCTCGCCGTAGGAGATGCCGAGCGCGACGGCGGGCCCGAAGGCCTGGATGAACAGCCGCAGCGCGTCCTTGCCCGGCATGCTCGGCGCGGCCTCGCGCACCTCGTGTCCGAGCGAGGCCAGCAGCTCGGCCGCCTGGTGCATGCCGCGCACGCACTCCGGGTCGACGTCGACCTCGAGCGGGTTCGAGGCCGTCACGGCGACCCGCAGCCGGCCGGGGTCGCGGCGCACGGAGCTCGAGTAGGCCTCGACGGGGCGCGGGGCCCACGTCGCGTCGCCCACCTCGTAGCCCGTCAGGACGTCGAGCAGCGCGGCCGTCTCGCCGACGGTGCGCGTGAGCACGCCGTCGCTGACCAGGAAGGTGTCGCCGAGGTCGGGCCCCTTGGAGACCCGGCCGCGGCTGGCCTTGAGGCCGACGAGCCCGCAGCACGCCGCCGGGATCCGGATCGAGCCGCCGCCGTCGTTGCCGTGCGCGACCGGGACCAGCCCGGCGGCGACCGCGGCCGCGGAGCCGCCCGAGGAGCCGCCCGGCGTGCGGCCGTGGTCCCAGGGATTGCGCGTGGGGCCGGAGTGGCGCGGCTCGGTGGTCGGCAGGATCCCGAACTCGGGCATGTTCGTGATCCCGACGACGACGAACCCCGCCTCGCGGAGCCGCCGCACGAGGTACGCGGAGTGGCCGGGCCGGTGGCCTTGGAGGAACTTCGAGCCGAAGTTCATGCACAGCCCCTCGACCGGGACGTTGGCTTTGATGGCGATCGGCACGCCGGCGAACGGCCGCTCGTCGCCCGGCTCGATCGAGTCCGCCGCCGCGAGCGCGCGCTCCGCGTCGACCTCCACGAAGGCGTTCAGCTCCCCGTCGAGGGCTTCGATGCGGTCCAGGCTGGCCTGCACGAGCTCGCGCGCGGAGAGCTCGCCGCCGCGGACGCGGGCCGCCAGGTCGCCTGCCGGCGTGAACATGAGGTCGCTCGAGGCCATGGAAGCGGGTGCGGGAGCCTACGCCACGCGGCGTGCGTAGTGTTCCTGACCTCGCGAGCGAAAGGCCTGAGAAGTCCATGAGCGAAGTCCAGTCCGGCCTCGAAGGCGTCGTCGCCTTCGCCACCGAGATCGCCGAGCCCGACAAGGAGGGCGGCGCACTGCGCTATCGCGGCGTCGACATCGAGGACCTGGTCGGAGCCGTCCCGTTCGAGCAGGTCTGGGGCCTGCTCGTGGACGGGCAGCTCGAGCCCGGCCTGCCCCCGGCCGAGCCGCATCCGCTCGCCGTGCGCTCCGGGGACCCGCGCGTGGACGTGCAGTCCGCCCTGGCCATGCTGGGGCCGGAATGGGGCTTCGAGCCGCTGATCGACATCACCGACGAGGTGGCCCGCGACCAGCTCGCCCGCGCGTCGGTGATGGCGCTCTCCTTCGTCGCGCAGTCCGCCCGAGGCGCCGGGCAGCCGCCCGTCCCGCAGGTCGAGGTGGACAAGGCCACCTCGATCCCCGAGCGGTTCCTGATCCGCTGGCGCGGCGAGGCCGATCCCGACCACGTGAAGGCGATCGACGCCTACTGGATCTCCGCCGCCGAGCACGGGATGAACGCCTCCACGTTCACCGCGCGCGTCGTAGCGTCCACGGGTGCGGACGTCGCCGCCGCCCTCAGCGCCGCCGTCGGCGCGCTGTCCGGCCCGCTGCACGGTGGCGCGCCGGCGCGCGTGCTCAAGATGCTCGACGCGGTCGAAGAGGCGGGCGACGCGGAGAAGTGGGTCAAGGAGGCGCTCGACCAGGGCGAGCGCCTGATGGGCTTCGGCCACCGCGTCTACCGCGCCGAGGACCCGCGGGCCGCCGTCCTGCGCCGCACCTCCCGCGAGATCGGCTCGGAGCGCTTCGAGGTCGCGGAGGCGCTCGAGAAGGCCGCGCTCGCCGAGCTCAAGGCCCGCAAGCCCGACCGCGTGCTCGCCACCAACGTCGAGTTCTGGTCGGCCGTCGTCCTCGACCACGCCGACATCCCGTCCTCGATGTTCACCAGCATGTTCACCTGCGCCCGCACCGCCGGCTGGGCCGCACACATCCTCGAGCAGAAGCGCGAGGCGCGCCTGATCCGGCCGTCGGCGAAGTACGTGGGACCGGCGCCGCGGGAGCTGTCAGCCGTCTAGCGCGCGCCGGAGGATCTCGCGGAGCTTCTCGGCGTCGGCCGGGGACAGGCCCGCGATCTCGGGCGGCGGGGTGCCCGCGCGCCGCCGCACCTCGTCCCTGACCGCCTCGCCGTGGGGGGTGAGGACGACGGTCTTCACGCGCCGGTCGCGCTCGGCGGCCCGCCGCTCGGCGAGCCCGGCCGCCTCCAGGCGGTCCACGATCCCGGTCACGTTGGAGTTGTCGCACTGGAGCGAGGCCGCCAGGGCGCTCATCTGCACGGGTGCGTCGGCCTCGAGGTGCATCAGCGCCATCGACTGCTGGAAGGACAGCCCGAGCTCGGAGAACACCGCCATCCGGCGCGGCTTGTCGGAGGTGAAGATGCGCCAGAAGAGGCCCCACGCCTCTTGGGCGGCCGCGGTGCTTGACGCCTGCGACGATGGCACGGCGCCATTATTGCATGAGAAGATAGTTGACTACAACCAATAGTTCGGTAGGGTCGTCCCCCATGACGAGAGACAACGGCATCGAGGTGGAGGGCCTCGTCCGCGAGTTCAAGAATGGCCCCCGCGCCGTCGACGGCATCGATCTGCGGGTCGAGCCGGGCGAGATCTACGGCTTCCTCGGCCCCAACGGCGCCGGCAAGTCGACCACGGTCCTCATCCTCACCACCCTGCTGCCGCCGACCGCGGGCACGGCGCGGGTCGCAGGCCACGACATCGTGCGCGAGGGCCCCGCGGTGCGCGCCGCGATCGGCGCCGCGCTGCAGGAGGCCGCGCTGGACCCGCTGCTGACCGGGCGCGAGCACATGAAGCTCCAGACCACGCTCCAGGGCGTGCCCAAGGCCGAGCGCCGGGCGCGCGGCGACGCGCTGATCGAGCGCGTCGGGCTCGCCGACGCCGCCGACCGCAAGGTCGGCGGGTACTCGGGCGGCATGAAGCGCCGGCTGGACCTCGCGCTGGCGCTCGTGCACCGGCCGCGGATCCTCTTCCTCGACGAGCCCACGACCGGCCTGGATCCATCCAGCCGCGCGGACATGTGGAAGGAGGTCTCCCACCTGGCCCGCGACGAGGGCGTGACGGTGTTCCTGACCACGCAGTACCTCGAGGAGGCCGACGTCCTGGCCGACCGGATCGCGATCATCGACCACGGCCTGATCGTGGCCCGCGGCACGCCCGAGGAGCTCAAGGCGGAGATCGGGCGCCCGACGCTCGAGGTCACGCCGGTCGAGCGGTCCGACCGCCGCGCGGTCGAGAGCATCCTCTCGCGCTTCGGCAGCGCCGCTCCGGCACCGCCCGAGGCGGCCGCCGTGCGGCTCAGCGGCGGCGCGGAGGGGCTCGCGGCCGTGGTGCGCGCGCTCGACGCCGAGGACGTGGCCATGCGCGACTTCCAGCTGCACGCCCCGACGCTCGATGACGTGTTCCTGTCCAAGACCGGCCGCAAGCTCGACGCGGGCGACGAGGAGGGCACGGGCGAGCACCCCGAGGCGGTGCCCGCATGAGCACGCTCGCCCAGGTCGGCCAGATGGCCCGGCGCTCGATCCTGCAGACGGTGCGCCAGCCGGCCATGGTCATCCCGCCGATCGTGTTCCCGCTGCTGCTGGTCTCGATCAACTCCAGCGGCCTGGCGGCGGCGACCAAGATCCCCGGGTTCCCCGCCGACTCCTACTGGGACTTCGCGATCGCCGTGCCGTTCATCCAGGGGGCGCTGTTCGCAGCGATCAACGCTGGCAGCTCCCTGGCGCGCGACGTCGAGACCGGCTTCATAAAGCGGCTCGCGATGACGCCGATGCGGCGCTCGGCGCTGCTGGTCGGGCAGCTGATCGGCTCGATGGCCGTCGCGTTGGTGTCCGCGTTCGTGTACCTCGCGGCGGGGTTCGCCGCGGGCATGGACTTCAAGTCTGGAGCGCTGGGCGTCCCCACGATCATCGTCCTCGGGGTCCTGATCGCGCTCGGGTTCGCCGGGATCGGGGCCTACATCGGCCTGCGCTCGGGCTCCGGTGAGGCGGTGCAGGGCTTCTTCCCGCTGCTGTTCGTCCTGCTGTTCCTGAGCTCGGTCAACCTGCCGCGCAACCTGATCGAGCAGGACTGGTTCCGCACGATCGCGACCTACAACCCCGTCTCCTACCTGGTCGAGGGGGTCCGCTCGCTGATCATCACGGGCTGGGACGGCGAGGCGCTGGCACTCGGGTTCGGGCTCGCCGTGGTGATCGCGACGATCTCGATCACGCTGGCCTCCGGGGCCCTCCGGACGAGGCTGATCCGGACATGAGGCGCTTCCTCGACGTCGCCCACGCCGTCGCGTGGCGCACGATCCACAACTTCGTCACGAACCCGGCGTACTTCTTCCCGTCGGTCATCTTTCCGCTGTTCTTCTTCACGGCCTTCGCGGGCGGCCTCTCGAGCGTCGGCGACGTACCCGGGTTCAACTTCCCGGCCGGCTACACGGCGTTCCAGTTCGTGTTCGTGCTGCTCCAGGCGTCGGCGTTCGGCGGCGTGTTCACCGGCTTCGGGATCGCGGCCGACTTCGAGAAGGGCTTCGCCCGCCGGCTGCTGCTCGGGGCGCCGAACCGGCTCGGCATCCTCGCCGGGTACGCGGTCGCCGCACTGCTGCGCGCCGCGATCGTGGCCGTGCTGCTGTTCTGCGTCGCGCTCGCGACCGGCATGCACGTCACCGGCGGCGGGGTCGACCTTTTCGGGCTCGTCGTGCTCGCCGCGCTCGTGAACCTCACCGCGACGTTCTTCGCAGCGGGCGTGGCGTTCCGCACGCGCACGATCCAGGCGGGTCCGGCGATGCAGATGCCCGTGTTCATCGTGCTCTTCCTCGCGCCCGTGTTCGTCCCCCTCGACCTCGTCGGCGGCTGGGTGCACACGGTCGCGCAGGTCAACCCGATCACGGCGATCCTCGAGGGCGGCCGCGACCTGATCTCGGGCCAGAGCTTCCCGGCGCTGCTCGCCTTCGGGCTGGCGCTCGCCCTGCCGGTGCTGTTCTCGTTCTGGGCGGTGCGCGGCCTGCGCCGTGCGGAGGCGGCCGGGTAGGGGA
>Ga0126308_10001085_pt1 | contig 10398 bp, 6 predicted proteins | sample Plot55_FD_92533 | JGI IMG/M metagenome (GOLD analysis project Ga0126308, IMG submission 92533) | Serpentine soil microbial communities from UC McLaughlin Reserve, CA, USA - Plot55 | ecosystem: Environmental > Terrestrial > Soil > Grasslands | place: USA: UC McLaughlin Reserve, Lake County...
AACGGCGGTCATGGGTTCTCGGTCGCCGCAGTCACCGACCCACTATTACGTACCCCACTGGGGGTATCTCACCATTCGGTCGACCGAGTACCAAGCCGGTGCGACGCGGTGCCGACAGAGGGCTCCGAGACGACCGGCGCCCACTACCTGCCGCAATGGCGCGTTTCACTCCCTCGCGACCGACGGTCAGCGCACGGTGCTCGCCCGGCTGACCGGGCTGCTGGGGCTGCGGCCCGCCCAGCTGGCCCTGCCGGTCGGGCTCGGCGTCGTCGCCGTCGTCGCCGGCGCCGCCCTCGCCGGCCTGGCCGGCTATCTCATCTGCCGCGCCGCCCAGCAGCCGCCGATCCTGTCGCTGACCGTGCTGATGGTCGGCGTCCGGCTGGCCGCCCTGACCCGGCCGGTGGCCAGGTATGGCGAGCGGCTGGCCGCCCACGACCTCGCCTTCCGCGCCCTCGGCCGCCTGCGGGCCGGGATCTTCGCCAGGATCGAGCCGCTGGCCCCGGCCGGGCTGGAAGCCTACCGGGACGGCGAGCTGCTCAGCGGCATGGTGGCCGACATCGACCAGCTCCAGGACGTGGCCCTGCGCCTGCTCGTCCCCCTCGGGGTCGCCGTGGCCGCCGGCACGGTGGTCGTGGCCGCCGTGGCCGGGATCTCGCCGGGCGCCGGCGTCGTCCTCGGCGCCGGCCTGCTCGCCGCCGCGGTCGCGCCGCCGCTGCTGGCGGCCCGTCTGGTGGCGCGCTCCCGGCGCCGCCAGGCGGCACTGCGGGCACGGCTCACGGCCAACCTGGTGGACGCGTTCGGAGCGGCCGAGGAGCTGTGGCTGAACGGCGCCGACGACCGCGCCGCCGCCGTGCTCGCCGCCGACGACCGGGCCCTGGTCGAGGTCGCCCTCCGCGACGCCCGCGCCGCCGGCGCCGCCGACGCCCTCGGCGTCGCCATCAGCGGGCTGACCGCCGTGGGCATCCTGGTGGCCAGCACCGCGGCGGCGGGACGGGGCGCCCTCGACCCACTGCTGGTCGCCCCCCTCACCCTCGTCGCCCTTGGCGTGTTCGAGGCGGTCCTGCCGCTGTCGGCGGCGGCCCGTCACCTGCCGCTGATCCTTTCGGCCGGCCGGCGGGTGCTCGACCTGGCCGGCCGGGAGCCGGAGGTGACCGACCCCGGCGAGCCGGCGGCGGTCCCGCCACGGTTCGAGATCGCGCTCCACCAGGTGGCCGTCGCCCGCGGGCCACGGCGGACACGGGTGCTCGACGGGCTCGACCTCAGGCTGGAGGCGGGCGCGTCCATGGTCGTGGCCGGCCCCTCCGGCGCCGGCAAGACGACCCTCGCCCAGCTGCTGGCCCGGTTCCTGGAACGCCAGGCCGGGGAGGCGCGGCTGGGGCCGCTCGACCTGCGCGACTACCGCCAGGACGACGTCCGGGCGGCCGTGCTCCTCAGCGCCCAGGACCCGCACGTGTTCGACACCACCATCCGCGAGAACCTCACCTTCGCCCGGCCAGGGGCCACCGACCCCGAGCTGGCCGCGGCCCTGGCCAAGGCTCGTCTGCGGGACTGGGTGGCGTCGCTCCCGGCCGGGCTCGACACCCGGGTCGGTGAGCGCGGCCGGGCCCTGTCGGGCGGGCAGCGCCAGCGGCTCGCCCTGGCCCGCGTGTTCCTGGCCGACCCGGCGGTGCTCGTGCTGGACGAGCCGACCGCCCACCTCGACGCCGACACGGCCGGCGCCCTGCTCGACGACCTCTGGCAGGTGGCCGGCCGGCGGTCGGTGCTGCTGGTCACCCACGGCGGCGCCGGGCGGTTCGAGCGGTGCCCGAGGGTGACCCTCGAGCGGCCAGGGCCGGCCCCGGACGACTTCATCCCATCCGGGTGATGTGGCCGGCCGCCGGATCCGGCTCCATGCACTAGCAGGAACTCGGGTTCAGGGAGGTGGACGTGTCAGCGGTCGACCTCTCGCGGCTGCAGTTCGCCACCACGTCGATCTACCACTTCCTGTTCGTGCCCCTGACGATCGGGCTGGCCTTCCTGACCGCGATCCTGCAGACGCTGTGGTACCGCAAGGGCCATCCCGAGCACCTGCGGCTGACCCGGCTCTTCGGCACCCTGCTGGTCATCAACGTCGCCGTCGGCGTGGTCACCGGGCTGGTCCAGGAGTTCCAGTTCGGGATGAACTGGTCGAGCTACTCACGCTTTGTCGGCGACGTGTTCGGCGCCCCCCTGGCCATGGAGGGGCTGGCCGCGTTCTTCCTGGAGTCGGTCTTCCTCGGGCTGTGGCTGTTCGGCTGGGACCGGCTGTCCAGGCGCGTGCACCTGGCCACCATCTGGGCGGTCGCGGCCGGCGGCGTGCTGTCGGCGGCGTTCATCATGGCCGCCAACTCCTGGATGCAGCGCCCGGTCGGCTACCAGCTCAACGCGGCCGGGGACCGCGCCCAGCTCACCGACATCTGGGCCGTCCTCACCAACATCGTCTTCCTCTGGGCCTACCTGCACGTCCTGGCGGCCTCGCTGGTCACCGGCGCCGCCGTCATGCTGGCCGTGTCGGCCTGGCACCTGCGGCGCGGTACCAGCGCCGGGATGTTCCAGCGGTCGGCCAAGCTCGCCGTGATCGTCCTGATCCCCTCGACCATGCTGGCGCTGTTCTTCGGTGGCCGCCTCGGCATCAACGAGACCACCTACCAGCCGATGAAGATCGCCGCCGCCGAAGGGCAGTGGACCACCTGCCAGCCGTGCTCGTTCTCGGTGTTCCAGATCGGCGGCGGCAACAACGACCAGACCCCGGACAAGATCATCCAGGTCCCGCACCTGCTGTCGGTGCTGGCCACCGGCACCTGGAACGGCCAGGTGGTCGGCCTCAACGAGCTCCAGGCCCAGTATTCCCAGCAGTACGGCGCCGGCAACTACGTGCCCAACGTCTTCATCCAGTACTGGTCGATGCGGGCCATGGCCTACGGGGGCGTCCTGGTGCTGCTGGTCGCGCTGTTGGGGGCGTGGCTGATCTGGCGCAAGCGGCTGGCGACGGCCAGGTGGTACCTGCGGGTCGCCATCTGGGTGGCCGTGCTGCCGTTCCTGATGAACACCGCCGGCTGGCTGCTGACCGAGAACGGTCGCCAGCCGTGGATCGTCCAGGGCCTGCAGCTGGTCAGAGACGCCGTCTCGCCGTCGCTGAGCGTCACGACGATCGTCATCAGCCTCAGCGTGTTCGTCCTGCTCTACGCGACCCTGGGCGTGGTCGACTTTTTGTTGATGACCCATTTCGCCCGTAAGGAGCTTGCCCCCGAACCCGACCCGGCCCCGGCCGAAGACGCGCTACCCGCCCTCCACTTCACCTACTGAGGTCACCGTGACCCTGGTCAGCTTCTGGTTCATCGTCCTCGTCGTGTTCTGGACGGGGTTCCTGGTGCTGGAGGGGTTCGACTTCGGGGTCGGCATGCTCCACGGCCTGGTCGGACGGGACGACCAGGGCCGCCGGAACGCGCTCGGCGCCATCGGGCCGCTGTGGGACGGCAACGAGGTCTGGCTGATCGTCGCCGCGGCCGGCATGTTCGCCGCCTTCCCCGGCTGGTACGCGACCATGTTCTCGGGGTTCTACCTCGTCTTCGTGCTCCTGCTGGTGGCGCTCATCGCCCGCGGGGTGTCGTTCGAGTTCCGCGAGCGGCGCGAGAGCCCGCGCTGGCGCCGGACGTGGGCCGCGGCCACGACGGGCGGGAGCCTGCTGGCCCCCCTGCTCATCGGCGTGGCCCTCGGCAACCTGCTGCACGGGGTGCCGATCGGGACCGACCAGGAGTACGCCGGGTCGCTGGCCGACCTGCTCAACCCCTACTCGCTGTTCACCGGGGCCACGGTGGTGCTGCTCTGCCTGCTCCATGGGGCCAGCTTCCTGGCGCTCAAGACGGCCGGCGAGGTCCGCCGGCGCTCGGTGCGCGCCGGCCGCCGGATCGCCCCGCTGGCCGCGGCCGCCGTGCTCGGCTTCGCGGTCTGGACTCAGGTCATGGCCGGCGACGGGCTCGCGCCGCTGCTGGTCGAGGCGGTCGCCGTCGCCGCGGCCCTCGCCGCCGTATGGCTCATCGGCAGGGGCCGGGACGGGCGTGCCTTCGCGGCCACGTCGGTCGCGATGGCCGCCGTCGTCGTGTCGATCTTCGTCAGCCTCTACCCGAGGGTGATGGTCTCAACGCTCGGCCCGTCGGCCGACCTGACGGTCAGCAACACCGCGTCGTCGCCGTACGCGCTCAAGGTGATGACCGTCGCCGCGGCGGCCCTGTTCCCGGTCGTCCTCGCCTACCAGGCATGGACCTACTACACCTTCCGGCGCCGGATCGTGTGACACGAGTCGGGAGGCCAACAGTGACCGGCCGGACACCCGAGGCGGGCGCGGGCCACAGTCGGACGGGCGGCTGGCCCGACGTCGTCGCGACCGTCGTGCTGGCCGTGGCCGCGGTCGCGACCGCCTGGAGCGGCTACCAGGCCAGCCGCTGGCACGGTGAGCAGGCGATCGCGTTCAGCCGGGCCAACGCGCTCCGGCTGGAGTCGACCCGGGCGGGCAGCCACGCCGACGCCCAGGCCCAGATCGACGTCGCCGTCTTCACCCAATGGGTGGACGCGTACGCGCGCGACGAGACCAGGCTGGCCGCCTTCTACCGCAAGCGGTTCCGTGCCGAGTTCAAGCCGGCGGTGGACGCCTGGGTCGCCACCGAACCGCTCAAGCGCCCGGTGGCGCCCCTGACGCCGTTCGCGATGCCGCAGTACCGCCTGGAGGCGAACGTGCAGGCCGACCGGCTGGAGGCCGCGGCCGCGGCCGCCGCCGCCGCCGCGAGCACGGACATCCAGCGCGCCAACGACTACGTGCTCGGGGTGGTCCTGTTCTCGGTCGCGCTGTTCTTCGCCGGGATCAGCAGCCGGCTCGGGGCCCCCCGGGCCCGGGCCGTGATCCTCGGCGTCGGGTGCGCCGTCCTGCTCGGCACGATCGCCTGGATGGCGACGTTCCCCATCAGCCTGTCGACCTAGACCGAGGGAGAGTGACCGTGACACGGATGCAGGAGGAACCCGGATTGACCGAGAGTGAGCGGGCGGAGCTGAGCCGGCTCCGGGCCGAGAACGCGGCCCTGCGCGCCCAGGGACAGGCGGCGGCCGCCCCACGGCCCCCCCGGCCCGGCGGGCGCCAGCGGTGGCGGAGCATCGTGGCGGTCCTGCTGATCGTGCTCGGCTGTGTGCTGGCCCCGCTCGCCGGGGTGGCGGTTTGGGCCCGCAACCAGGTCACCAACACCGACCGGTACGTAACGACGGTGACGCCGCTGGCCTCGGATCCCGCGATCCAGCAGGCCATCACCGACCAGATCACCGCCCAGGTCTTCACCTACATCGACATCCAGGCGCTCACCACCCAGGTGGTGGACGCGCTGAGCACCCGCGTGGAGGGCCGCGGGCTGCCCCCCCAGGCCTCCGCGGCGCTGCAGGGGCTGGCCGGCCCGATCGCCAACGGCGTGCAGGGCTTTGTCCGCACCCAGGTCGAGCGGATCGTCCAGAGCCAGGCGTTCGAGGACGCCTGGGTGCAGGCCAACCGGGTGGCGCACGAGGCGTTGGTCAAGGCCCTGACCGGCGAGGGTGGTGGGTCGGTGACGATCGAGAACGACACCGTCACCCTCAACCTGGGGCCGTTCATCCAGACGGTCAAGCAGCAGCTGGTCGCTCAGGGGTTCACCCTGGCCGAGCGGATCCCGGCGGTCGACAAGTCCTTCGTGCTGTTCCAGTCGGCCGACATCACCCGCGCCCGCAGCGCCTTCAACCTGCTCAACACCCTGGGGAACTGGCTCCCGGTGGTCGCGCTCGTGCTGCTGGCCATCGGGATCTACGTGGCCAAGGACCACCGCCGGGCGCTGGTCGGCGCCGCCCTCGGGGTGGCGGGCGGGATGGTGCTGCTTGGCCTCTCACTGGCCGTGTTCCGGTCCATCTACCTGGACGCCGTCCCGGCCGCGGTGCTGCCCCATGACGCCGCCGCGGTGCTGTACGACACCATCGTCCGGTTCCTGCGTGCCGGGCTGCGCTCGGTGCTGGTGCTGGCCCTGGTGGTGGCGGCTGCGGGCTTCTTGACCGGCCAGTCGACCACCGCCGTCCGGACCCGCCAGGGTCTCGCCGGTGGGCTGGGCTGGGTGCGGGGCAGCGCCGAGCACGCCGGGCTGGGCACTGGGCCGGTGGGGAGCTGGGTCTATGCCAACAAGAAGGCCCTGCGCATCGGGGCCGTGATCCTGGCCAGCCTGGCGCTGGTGTTCTGGAGCCAGCCAACCGGCAAGGTGGTCCTGTTGCTGGCCGGGCTACTGCTGGTCGCCCTCGCCCTCATCGAGCTGCTGGGCCGGCCTCCAGAGCGCCCCGGCGCTCCCGGCGACCCGGTCGTGGAGTAGGGGAGGGGTGCGCCGGGCCGCCTACTGGATGTCGCCCGGCGCCTTGCCCGGCTTGCGCAGCAGGCTGCGCAGCCACTTGGCGCCTCCGGTCCGGCGGACACGCCGGCCACCTCGCGCTCGCCGTTCTTGCGCTGCGCCGGTGCCGGCGGCGCGGCCTCGAGGTGGCTCGCCTTGATCCGGTCGGCCCGGTGCAGCTCAAGGGTTCGCAGCTCGGTCTCGATACGTTCCATCTGGTCGCCGGTGACCGCCGGGAGATGGAAGGCGTCGCGGACGAACCGGGCCGTGTCGGCCCGGTAGTCGTGGCCGAAGGAGCCGAACTCGCCGGGCACGGTGACCATGGCGTTCATGGCGTCGACCCCGGTCTGCCAGAAGGTGATCAGCGGGGACCAGCTCATCCCCTCGGGCACGCCTCGGCCGCGCTCCCGGCCCAGCCAGGGCGGCCGCTTGACCAGCAGGTCGGGGCTGAGGGCGCCGATCGGGTCGTTGTCATGCATCAGGACCACCGCCCGCAGCCGCTGCCGGGCGTCGTCGTCCAGGGCGGCCAGCTGCTCGTGCCGGTCGAAGACGCCGACCGTCCCCTCGGGGACGAGCTCGCTGGCCCCCCGGGCCATCCCGTTGCGGGACCACTTGGCCAGGCCGGGCAGGCCGAACCACAGCGCCCGGTCGATCCCGTAGTGGTCGAAGCCCTTGATCCCCTGGTACATGACCACGTCGGAGCTGCTCCAGGCGCCAAGGCTCTCCCCGAAGACGAGCACCTTGGGTCGCTTCTCGGGCGGCATGGCGGCCAGGCGCTGCTTGACCCCCCAGACCAGCAGGCGGAACTGGGACCGGCCCAGGTGCACCTTCTGCATGCACAGGAACGACGGGAACCGGCCGTACTGGATGGCGCAGGTGGCGATGTCGCCGCGGGTCAGGAGCTCGGCGCTCTCGATCATGGTCTGGTCGACCCAGCCGGTCCCGGTGGGGGAGACCAGCAGCAGGTAGGAGCGGTCGAACGCCCCGGTCCGCTCCAGCTCCTCGAGCGCCAGCTCGGCCCGGCCGGCCGGGTACAGCGGCTCGCTGTTGTACCCGACGAACACCCGGATGGGCATGGCCTTGGCGGGCTCGCCGAGCACCTGGGCGATGACCTCCGGGGTGACCACGTCGGTGACATACCGGCGACCCTGCTGGCCGAGGTCCTCGAATGGCGACAGGCTGTCCGGGCTGCCCGAGACCAGGTCCGACGTCGGCGGCGCGGTGTAGCCGGGCTCGACCCGCTCGTTGGCCCGGCCGATGTAGCCGACACCGGCGTTGTACAGCCAGGTGGCCCCCGCGGCCCACAGGGCGGTGTTGCCGGCCCGCCCGAGCGCGTTCTTGCCGAACCCGGGGCCGAGATGGCGGATGAGCCCGTCGCGGCTGGCGGCGTACCCGTGGGTCAGCCCCACCCCGGCGGCGTAGATCACGCCGCCGATGCCGACGGCGGCGGGCACGGTCGCCCGCTGCTCCACCGGCCACCGCTCGATCACCGCCCTCCGGGCGGCCATCCGCCGCCTCGCCAGCAGGAGCGCGCCGCCGGTCCCGGCGGCGGCGGTCAGGGCCGGCCGGACCCACCGCTGCGCCGGGTACCGGTCCTGGACGTAGGTCCCGATGTCGAACAGGGCGCCGCCCACCGAGCCGAGCCAGAGCAGCTCCCCGCCGCTGCGCAGCCCGGCATGCCAGAGCGCGGCGTCCTCGTGGCCGGGAAGCCGCTCCAGCCCCGCGCCGAGGCCGCCGAGGACCGCCCGGGCGGTCAGCCGGAGCGAGAGGGGACGGCCCGGGATGACCAGGGCGTCGGTGGCCCGCTCGACCCCGGTCCCGACCGCCCGACCCATCAGGGTGGCCAGGCCCGCGGCCATGCCCTGGTGGACCGAGGACCGCGGCATCAGCGAGTACCCGAACGAGTCGAGCAGGGCCGCCGTCTGGATCGGCGACGACGGTGAGCCGGTGATGGGGTTCAGCCGGCGGACGAGGTCCAGCGCCCGCGTCGACGGCACAGCCATGGGGATGTCTCCTTGGTCGGCGTGGTCGCCCCTCATGGTTCCGTGCGGCGGCCAGGGCAACATCATCCAGAAAGGATGATGTGCGACCGGAGCCCCGGTGGTCTCCTGCCAGCGGTCCAGGGCCACCGGAAGGGCATCATGAGCCGACAGCCATCGAGTCCGGGCGCCGCCGGGCCACCAGCTCCACAACGACCGGCACCCACGGCGGCGGGGCCGCCCGAGGCACCATCGCCCGGGGCGTACCTCCGGATCCTGGTCGTCGCGGCGCTGCTGGGGGTGGCGGTCGCGCTGGAACGGCGGGAGGCCGGGCACTGATGGTGCCCCGGCGGCTGGTGCTGCGAGCCCTGCTGCGCGCCTCGGGAACGGCGACGGCGCTGGTGGTGCTGTACTTCACACTGCCGCTCACCGGGTCCATCGACCGCTCCGCGGCCGTGCTGCTGGTGCTGGGGCTGCTGGCGTTCGCCGGTGTCGTCACCTGGCAGGTCCGTTCCGTCCTGCGGTCGCCCTACCCGGGCCTGCGGGCGATCGAGTCGCTGGCCGCCGCCATCCCGCTGTTCCTGGTGCTGTTCGCTGCCCTCTATCTCCACATCGCCGACCTCGACGGGAACGCGTTCAGTGAGCCGCTGAACCGGACCGACGCCCTCTACTTCACCATCACGGTGTTCTCCACCGTCGGCTTCGGCGACATCGTCCCCAGGGCCACCCTGGCCCGGGTCGTGACCATGGTCCAGATGCTGGGCGACCTAGTGTTCGTGGGACTGGTGCTGCAGCTCATGATCGGCGCGGTCAAGCTCGGCCTGCGGCGCCGCGCAACTGCCTCGGCGGAATTCCCCGATTCATCCAATCAGGGTGATGCCGGCCCGGCCGCTACGCCCTACGTTGCCGAGCAGGACGGCTCTGGACCTTGACTGGGGAGGTCATTGGACATGACGACCACCCACCAGCGACCCGAAGACAACCAGCCCGCGGACGTGCTGGTGGTCTTTGGGATCAGCGGTGACCTCGCGAAGGTAATGACGTTTCGCTCGCTCTACCGCCTCGAGCGTCGGGGCCTGCTGACCTGCCCCGTCGTCGGGGTCGCGGTCGACGACTGGACCACCGAGGACCTGCGCCAGCACGCCCGCAAGGCGATCCAGGACACCGGCGAGCCGGTGGACGAGGCGGTGTTCGACCGCTTCGCCGGGCGGCTGTCGTACCTGGCGGGCGATTTTGGCGACCCGGCCACCTTCGAGCGCGTCGGCGCGGCCATCGCCGACGCCCAGTCGCCGGTCTTCTACCTGGAGATCCCCCCGTTCCTGTTCGGCACCGTGGTCGGGGGGCTGGCCGGCGCCGGCCTGACCAGGCGGGCCCGGGTGGTGGTGGAGAAGCCCTTTGGGCACGACCAGGACTCGGCCCGTGCCCTCAACGACGAGGTCCACAGCCACATCGAGGAGTCCCAGCTGTATCGGATCGACCACTTCCTGGGGAAGATGGGCCTGGACGAGATCCTGTATCTCCGCTTCGCCAACGCCATGCTGGAGCCGGTGTGGAACCGCCAGCACGTGGCGATGGTGGAGATCACCATGGCCGAGAGCTTCGGGGTGGAGGACCGTGGCCACTTCTATGACCCGGTGGGGGCGCTGCGCGACGTCGTCGTCAACCACCTGATGCAGGTGGTGGCGGCGGCCGCGATGGAGCCGCCGGCCGGTGGCGACCTCTCCTCCCTCAAGGACGCGATGTTCTCCGTCTTTCGGGCCATGCCGGATGCCGACCCGGCCCACTATGTCCGTGGCCAGTACGACGGCTACCGCTCGATCCAGGGGGTGGCCCCCGACTCGGCCACCGAGACCTATGCCGCCCTTCGGCTGGAGATCGACAACTGGCGCTGGTCGGGAGTGCCGTTCTTCATCCGGACCGGCAAGTGCCTGCCGGTCACCCAGACCGAGCTGCGGGTGGTCTTCAAGGACCCGCCCCGGCTGGGCTTCTGGTCGGCGCGGGAGTTCCAGCCGGAGCCAAGC
>Ga0126308_10001086_pt1 | contig 10389 bp, 6 predicted proteins | sample Plot55_FD_92533 | JGI IMG/M metagenome (GOLD analysis project Ga0126308, IMG submission 92533) | Serpentine soil microbial communities from UC McLaughlin Reserve, CA, USA - Plot55 | ecosystem: Environmental > Terrestrial > Soil > Grasslands | place: USA: UC McLaughlin Reserve, Lake County...
CATCCCTCCATCCCCATCTCGCCCCCGGCATGAGCTCATGAGCTCCTCCCGTCGTGACTTTCTGAAGACGGCCAGCGCCGCCGTCGCCCTCGCTGGCTGCGGCCGCGCCGCCTCCACCCTCGACACGGTCCCGTCCCCGCAGCAGGCGGCACCGAGTCCCGGGTTGCCGCAGTCCTCGCCCGCCGACGCCTCCGTCCGCGACCTCGCCATGGAGGCGCTCAACGTGGCGAAAGATGCCGGCGCCTCCTACGCCGACGTGCGCTTCGGGCGCTACCGGCGGCAGAGCATCAACACGCGCGAGCGGCAGGTCACGAACGTCAGCGACACCGAGTCGTACGGCGTCGGGGTCAGGACGCTGGTGAACGGGGCGTGGGGGTTCGCGGCAACGAACGAAGTCACGCGCGAGGGCGTGCAGATGGCGGCGCGCGAGGCCGCGCGGATCTCGCGGGCGGCGCGCGCCGCGCAGAAGCGGCCGGTGGTGCTCGCCGCCGCGTCGGCGGTGACCGGGAGCTGGCGCACCCCCGTCCAGCGCGACCCGATGGACGTGCCGATCGAGGAGAAGGTGGCGATGCTGCTCTCGGCCAACGAGGCCGCGCTGCGGGTGCCGAAGATCCGCTTCGTCAGCTCGGGGCTCCAGCTCCTGCGCGAGGAGAAGACGCTCGCGACCACCGACGGCACCCTCGTCACGCAGACGTTCGTGCGCGTCGGCCCGCAGTTCACGGCGACCGCGATCGGCGACGGCGACTTCCAGGCCTACACGCACGAGCTCGCGCCGCGCGGCTCGGGGTGGGAGTACCTCGCCGGGCTCGACATGCCGGGGAACGCCGAGCGGTGGGCGTCGCTGGCGGCGGAGAAGCTGAGCGCGCGCAGCGTGGAGGTCGGGCGATACGATCTGATCCTCGACCCCACCAACCTCTGGCTCACGATCCACGAGAGCATCGGGCACCCGACGGAGCTCGACCGCGCGATGGGCTACGAGGCCAACTACGCCGGCACCAGCTTCGTCGCCCCGCCCGAGAAGACGATCGGCAAGCTCCGCTACGGGCCCGAGTTCATGAACGTGCAGGCCGACCGCACGCAGCCGGAGTCGCTGGCGCGCGTGGCGTGGGACGACGAAGGCGTGCCCGCCGATACCTGGCTGCTCATCGAGCGCGGGCTGTTCAAGGACTACCAGACGACGCGCGACCAGGTGTCGTGGATCAGCGGCCTGACGGGCGTCCAGCGGTCGCACGGCTGCTCCTTCGCCCAGAGCTGGTCGGACGTGCAGTTCCAGCGGATGCCGAACGTCTCGCTCCTCCCCGGCGAGCGCGAGCTCTCGCTCGACGACATCGTGGCCGACACGAAGCGCGGCATCGTCTTCAAGAACCGCGGCTCGTGGTCGATCGACCAGCAGCGCTACAACTTCCAGTTCTCGGGGCAGGTCTCGTACGAGGTGCGCGACGGCAGGATCGCCGGCATGGTGAAGGACGCCGCCTACCAGAGCCGCACGCCCGACTTCTGGAACTCGATGGACATGATCGGTGGCCGCTCCAGCTACTGGCTCGGCGGCTCCTTCGGCGACGGCAAAGGCGAGCCCGCCCAGTCCAACTCCGTGAGCCACGGCTGCGTGCCGGCGCGCTTCCGGAACGTCAACATCATCAACACCGGGAGACAGGGCTAGCTGACCGGGACGCGGGATGCGGGATGCGGGACGACTGACACCGCGTCCCCCATCCCGCGTCCCGCATCCCGCATCCCTCTTCTTATGCCGATCAAGCTTCTCTCGCGGGATGAAGTGAAGTCCCTCACCGACCGCGCCCTCGCCGCGTCCGCCGCCGTCGGGCAGCCGGACGACGTGCGCGTGAACGTGCAGAGCGGGTGGACCGGGAACACGCGCTTCGCCGGCGGCGAGATCACCACCGCCGGCGGCAGCACCGACACCACCGTCGCCATCACCAGCAGCTTCGGCCGGCGCACGGCCGCGGCGACCACCAACCTGCTCGACGACGCGTCGCTGCGGCGCACCGCCGAGCTCTCGCAGCGGCTGGCGAAGCTCTCGCCGGAGGACCCCGAGGCGCTCCCGACGCTCGGCGCGCAGCCGGTGGGGACGATCGCCAGCGCCTACGCCGAGCGCACCGCCGACCTCACGCCGGAGGCGCGCGCGCTGGCGGTGCAGCGCGTGCTCGACGGCGCGCGCTCGGCGGCCGGCGACCTGGGGAACGACCTGTTCGTCGCCGGCTACCTGGAGGCGAACGCGGGCGTCGCGCAGGCGGTGGCGACGTCGCGCGGGCTGTTCGCGTACCACGCCAGCAGCGACGTCACGCTCTCGACCACCGCGCGCACGCCGGACGGCACGGGCTCCGGCTACGCGGTGGCCGGCGCGCGCGACTGGTCGCTCGTCGACCCGGCGGAGCTCGGACGACGGGCGGCGCGTAAGGCGGTCGCGTCGCGCAACCCGCAGGCGATCGAGCCGGGGCAGTACACGGTGGTGCTGGAGCCGCAGGCGGTCGCCGACCTGATCTCCCAGCTCCCGGGCTCGTTCCAGGCCCGCGCCGCCGAGGAGGGGCGGAGCCCGTTCTCGAAGAAGGGGGGCGGGACGAAGGTGGGCGAGCGCATCGCCGACCCGCGCGTCACGCTCTTCTCCGACCCCACCGACCCCGACCTGCTCGGCCAGCCGTTCGACGCCGAAGGGCTGCCGATCGGGCGCACGGTGCTGATCGACAACGGCGTGCTGAAGGACCTCGTCTACTCGCGCTACTGGGCGCAGCGCCGCGGCGTGGCGCCGACCGGCGGCGCCAGCACTTACGGCGGGTTCGGCGGCGGCGGCGGGATCGCCGGCGGGCTCAAGATGGCGGGCGGCAGCAAGTCGGTCGACGAGCTGATCGCCGGCACCGAGCGGGGCGTCCTCGTCACGCACTTCTTTTACATCCGCTTCCTCGACCAGCGCACGGTGATGGTCACCGGCCTGACGCGCGACGGCACGTTCCTCATCGAGAAGGGGAAGGTGACGCGGCCGCTCAAGAACTTCCGCTTCAACGAGAGCCCACTGTTCATGCTCAACAAGATCGACGACCTGGGGCGCGCCGAGCGGGTGCGGGCGGGGATGGTGGTGCCTAGCCTCAGGGTGCGGGACTTCAACTTCTCGTCGCTGTCGGACGCGGTGTGAGACAGATGCGAGTTGCGAGGTGCGAGAAGTCGTCAGTCAGCAGTTGGGCACTGACCACTGACGACTTCTCGCAACTCGCAGCTCGCATCTCGCAACTCGCAACTCTCAGTATCTCCGCACGCCCGACCGGAACTCCATCTCGAGGTCGTCGGCGACCTGTTTCGCGTGGGCGGCGAACATCGTGCTCATCGGCATCTGCCCCCACGTGCCGTTGCGCTGGACCTGGTTCTCGACCGTGACGTCTACAGAGTAGAGCTCGCCGGGGTCGCCGACCCGGGCGCCACCACCACCGCTGCGGAGCCGGCCGCGGACGATCACCCGGCTCTGCGCCACCTCGACGCCCTGTTCCCGCTCGTCGGAGAACGGCGAACGCCGCCGCCACTCGCTCTCGAGATAGATGTCCGGCGGCGGCTGCTGGCGCAGGATGTTGTAGCTGTGCCGGCTCAAGACCAGTCGGCCCTTGTTGACCAGGTCCGTGGACGAGGCAACGCCCACGTTGCGCTGGTAGCTAGGCGCCTGCTGGCCGGACGCCGCGCCGGCTCCACCACCGCTCGTGCTCGCGCACGCGAGCACGGAGGCGAGCACGGGGGCGAGCACGCAGGCGGGCGCGCCGACGCGCGAGGCGGCACGAACGAGGCCCGAGCGGGCGCGATGCAGTCGACGCGTTCCGAGCATGCTGATGACCGAAGCGTGAATGGTGGAGCTCCTCTGCCTACTTCGCGCTCCCCGGCCCGCCGCCGCCGAACGTGTAGACCGCCATCCGGAGCGTCTGCAGCTCGCGCGCCGGCACCGGCAGCTGGATGAAAGTGCCGGGCGCCAGCGTTCCCCACCCGCGGCGGTCGAGGTAGGCGCGCATCGCGTCGAGCCCGGCCGCCTCGATCATGCGCTCGTACATGATCGAGTAGAGCAGGTCGCCGCAGGCGCCGCTATCCGTCCGCGGCACGCACGGCTGCAGCACCGGCTGGGCCGGGGGAGCGGGCGGCGGAGTGGTCGACGCCCGCCCGCCACTCGCCGTGACCGAGTCGAGCTTCCCATTCGCGATGCGCGTGACGTTGGCGGAGTCGGCGGCCTCCTGGAACCGCCCCAGCCGGGCCAGCGCCTCCGCCTTGATCAGCCGCATCTCGTCGACCGTCATGATCGCCTTGAGCCCGCTCGACGACGTGCCGTTGTTCCGGAACCACTGGTAGCCCGAGAAGTGGTACACCCCGCGCTCGGGGCGCAGATTGTTGTTGTCGGCCAGATACCGGAAGTAGGTGCCGCTCGTCGTCGGGCCGCCGGCGCCGGTGACCCGCCGGTCGGCCGTCGCGATGTTGAAGCGGACGCGATCGGAGAGCGGCTTGGCCATCCACTTCTGGTACTCGCCCGAGGTGTCCGCCGGGCCCACGAGCCTGTAGTCGGCGCGCGCGGCGACGGTCCCCAGCGTGTTGCGCTGCGAGATCGACAGGTAGGTGCTGGTGATGGTGTTCGAGCTCATCTCCGGCGAGAGGTCCTGCCGGATGCCGGCGTTGGCGTAGTCGAGCACGCGCTGCCAGTCCACCGCCGCGCGCTCCTCCGGCGTGCGGGCGCCGTACACCAGGATCCGCGCGGCGTAGCTGCTGGCCACGCGCGCCAGCTCCTCGTTCGGCAGCGGCACCCCGACGACCCAGCTGCGCGGGGTGATGAAGCTGTTGGCCCGCGCGATCGCCACCGCCTCGTCGAGCGACAGGAGCGCCGAGTCCATCACCTCGCGGTAGGGGCTGAACGGCAGGCCGAGGATGAGGGACGTGTCGGTGTGCTCGCGCACCGCCCACGCCTGGTCGTACAGCATCCCCAGGTAGCCGAGCGAGACCCCCTGCATCAGCTTGGCGAACGCCCTCGCACGCTGCGTGTTGTCCCGCTCCGTCGATCCCGAGTCGGTGGTCAGGATCACCAGCCCGCTGTCGATCGACATGAGCGTCTCGTTGGCGCTCGACAGGATGCTGTGGAAGTCGTACCACGGGAATCGCGCCAGGCCGCCGGCGTCGGCGATGGTGCTGTTGTTGTAAGGCGCCCGCGGCTCCGAGGCCAGCTCCAGCGCGCCCTCGTTGGCGTAGGTGGCCGACATCTCGTCGGCGACCAGCGGCAGCGTGTACACCACCGACGTGCCCGACTGCTGCCGGCTCCACATCACGCGCCAGCTGCCCCCGATCAGCGCCTCCACGTCGCCGGGGTTCTGCAGCGCCTTGTCGCGGTCCGGGTTGTTCTGGTTGGGGACGGTCAGGTCCTGGCACGCCCCCACGGCAATGCCCGTTAGGCCGAGCGCGCCCAGCGCCGCCGCGCGGCGGAGAAGTCGAGTCCGCATGTTCGTCATCGCTCCGCGGGGCGTCAGAAGGTGATCTCGAAGACGCCGGTCAGCGTCCGCGTGTTCGGGTAGTCGAACTCGTCGTAGCGCTCCAGGACGCTCCCGACCTCGGGGTCGAAGCCGCTGTAGCGCGTCCAGGTGTACAGGTTGCGGCCGATGATCCCGAACGACATCCCCTCCGGCGCCACCCGCGCCAGCCCGAGCCGGGAGATCTGCGCGCGCGAGAAGGTGTAGGTGGCCGACAGCTCGCGGAGCTTCAGGTAGCCGCCCGGCTCGACGAACGCGTCGTTCACCAGGTTGCCGTTGTAGATCGCTTGGTAGTAGTCGATCGGCTTCCGCCGCTGCGCGGGCTTCCCCGACTGGTCGAGGTCGCGGTGCCGCATGTGCTGGTACATGCGCTGCCGCGTGCCGTTGTAGACGTCGCCGCCGAACTGCGTGTGCAGGTGCGTGTGCAGCGTGAGCCCCTTCCAGCCCACGTTGTTCAGCCACCCGAAGTTCATGTTCGGCAGGCTGTTCCCGATCCTGTAGTCGCTCTTGACCACGCCGCTGGCGTCGCGGCCGCGGATCGGGATCCCGAACTGGTACGAGACGTTGTCGATCGTGGCCGACTGCCCCCACAGCCCGTCCTGCCAGTGATTGCCGGCGCCGACCCACACCAGGTAGCCGTCGTCGTTGACCGTGAACTCGTTGATCCGGTCGCCGACGCGCGTCGCCAGCTCGTCGGGGCGGCGGAGGAAGTGCTCGCCGTACATCTCGGAGACGCTCGTCCCCGGGCCGAACACCTGGAGCTCGTCGGTGAAGGGGGCACGGTTCCACTCCGTGATCCGGCTCCGCGAGCGGTCGGCCACGAACGTCGACGTCCAGTTCAGATTCTGCCGGCTGATGAAGCGCGCCTGGAGCGTCGCCTCGTAGGTGTGTCCCTGCTGCTCGCCGGTGTTCACGTAGCGCGACGAGTACCCCGAGATCGCGGGCAGCGGCACCGAGATGATCTGGTCCGTCGTCGTCTGCCGCGCGTACGTCAGCTCGGCCGAGTAGCGGTTGGCGACGATGAAGTCGACCCCCATCTCCCGCTCGGTGGTGCGCGACGGCTGCAGGTTCCGGTTACCCAGCGTCCCCTTCGTCGGCACGCCGCGCGTGCTCCCGGTGGTGGAGATCGTCCAGGTCTCGTACTGGTCGGCGAAGCTCGGCCGGCCGCCGGCGGTGCCGATGGCGTACCGGAGCTTGAACTCGTTCACCGCCGGCATCTTCCAGAACGGCTCCTGCGACACCCGCCAGGCGCCGGCGGCGCGGTAGTAGTTGTTCCACCGCGCGTCGGAGCCGAACAGCGAGCTGCCGTCGCGGCGGGCGAGGGCGTCCACGATGTACTTGCCGGCGTAGTCGAGCCCCGTCTGCGCCATGTAGCCGTTGGAGCGGATCTCCGACAGCGTCGACCGCGGCGTCACGGTGGCGGCGCCGCTCTGCGTCGGGACGCCTTCCACCACCAGGTCCGCGGCGACCGACTCGACGAAGGTGTTCCGCTCCCGCTCCATCAGCGCGCGGAGCGTCGTCCGCCCGGTGAACTGGCCGAAGGCGCCCAGGAGCGTGGCGCTCACCGACCCGTTGAGGGCGTCGGTGAACTCGTTCTGCTTCTCCAGAGAGCCGTCGCTCGGGATGTCGGCCGTCAGCGAGGTCGGCGTCCCCTTGGGGATGTACACCTGCTCGTTCAGGTCCGACCGGTCGTAGCTGAAGTTCCCGGCGAGCGTCAGCCAGCCGAGCGGCGTCAAGCGGGCGTCGGTGCTGGCCAGCGTGCGCGTGCGCTCCTGGTAGTTGTCGCGCGACGCCTGACGCCAGATCGGGTTCTCGTGCTCGGGGTTCGTCGGGTCGGGGACCTGGAGGTACTCCCCGTTCGGGCCCCGGCGGCCGATGTCCACGTCGGGGGCGGTCAGCAGCAGATCGAAGAACGGGTCGCCCGACAGGTCGTCGCGCTTGCCGCGGTTGTGGAAGGCACTCAGCGAGAAGCTGGCGAGGTCGCGCACGCGGTGGTCGAGGTTGACCCGGAAGTTCCGCTGCGTGTAGCCCTCGTTGTTCTCGAGCGACCCCCCCTCGTGCTTGTTGTTGACCGTGAACAGGAAGTTCGTGCTCTCGTAGTTCTGGCCGATCGAGACCTGCTGGGTCGTGAACTGCCCGGGCTGGAAGAACGCGCCGACGTTGTCGTAGAGCGGTACGCCGTAGCTGTTGTCCATGATCCGGTCCGGCGCCACCACGCGCTGGCCGGCCAGGGTGAGCGGCCGGCCGGCGGTGTCCACGAACTGCCCCTCGGCGTTGGTCAGGAAGTGGTGGTGGCGGGTGATCGGCAGGTCGGTCGGCGCCGCGCTCCGCCCGTACTCGGTGCGGACGCCGATCTTTGTCTGCCCTAACGAGATGCCGCGGCCGCGCTTGGTCGTGATCGCGATCACCCCCGCCGCGGCGCGGGAGCCGTAGAGCGACGCCGCCGCCGCGCCCTTCACCACCTCGATGCTCTCGATGTCGAGCGCCTCCAGGTCCACCGTCGTCCCGGAGAACGACTGGCTCAGGATCACGCCGTCGACCACGAGCATCGGGCTCTCCTGCCGGCTCTCGTCCCACGAGACGATCGGGGTCCGGAGGAGCACGTTGACGCCGACGCCCGGCTGGCCGCTGCTGCGGATGATCGACGCGCCGGCGACCTTCCCCTGGAGCGCCCCCAGCGCCGAGTTCGTGGACGGCACGCTGCTGATGTCCTCTTCCCCGAGCCGCCCGATCGAGAGCGGGTTCTTCACCCCCTCGATCGGGTCGGTCACGCCGGTGACCACCACCTGCTGGAGCCGCAGCGCCGCCGGCTCGAGCACGATCGAGAGCGTCGCCGTGGCGCCCGCGGCCACCTGCACGCTCGCGCGCTGCGACACGTAGCCGATCCGCCGCGCCTCGACAGTGTGCGCGCCCGCGCCGACGTCGACGACGGTGAAGCGGCCGCTGTCATTGGTGACGGCTCGGCGGCCCGTCCCCACGACGATGATCTGCGCCGACGGCACGGCGCGGCCGGTGAGCCGGTCGGTCACCGTGCCGGAGACCGACCCGGCGGTCGCCGCCCCCTGTGCCTGGATTGTGCCTGACGCCGCGGAGGCGGCGAGGAGCGCGAGCGCCACACGGCGGGCGACGACGTCGACGAACGATCGAGTGATCAAGGTGCCTCCGAGACGACCGTGATCGGACTGGGCGGGCGGCCTCGCTCCGGCGATCGCGTGTTGCCACGGGATGCGGGCACGCCGCGCTGGGGGGACGCGGCGCGCGGTGCGGACGGCGGCGGAAGCAAGGGGGCCCTGGGACGGGAGAAACAAGTTCACTACGCCGCAACCGTTGTCAAGACACGCCCCCTCCCCCCTCTCCCTTCTCTTGACCGCCCGCGCGTCGGGGAATATGCTAGCCCTCCCGCCCACTCCGGCGAGCGCACGAGCCCCTTCCGCTCACCAGACGACTGACTATGCGCCTTTTCTCGTCCGCTCCCATGCCGCTCGCGCTCCTGGCCGCCGGCGCCCTCGCCGCCTGCTCCGACGACGACGACCCGACAGTCGGACCGCTATACGACTACGCGGTCGTCGTCTCCCAGACGGAGATCGGGGTCGGGCAGGACAGCACCGAGCAGATCAGCGTCAAGGTCCGGAACGTCACGTTAGGCCGCGACTCGATCCCGAACGCCCAGGTCGTCTTCACCACCGACGACCGCTCGATCGCCCGCGTCTCGTCCACCGGCGAGATCAAGGGGGTCAAGGGCGGGACGACGACCGTACGCGCCATCTTCCGCGACGACACGGTCTCGATCGCCGTCACCGTGCGCCCGTACCCCGCCGCGTCGGTCACCATCACCGAGACGGCGGCGCTGCTCTACGCCCCGGCGACCAGCGGCACCGCCGGCGACCAGGTCACGCTCGCGGCGACCGTCCGCGACGCCGCCAGCCGCATCGTCTACTGCAACAGCTGCACGTCGCCGCCGGCCAAGGCGCGGGTGGTCGAGTGGACCAGCCTCGACACGCTGAAGGCGACGGTCACTTCGGTCGGACGGGTCACGGCGCGCGACACCGGCAGCGTCAAGATCGTCATCAGCGAGCCTGACGGAAAGGCCGACACTTCCGAGGTCACGATCAGTTGGCGGCCGGTGAGCAGCGTGGTGATCACGACGTCGCCCTCCACGCTGGCCGCCGCGGTGAGGTCCGGGCAGACGCTCCAGCTCGCCGCGAGCCCCCGCGGCGCCAATAGCGCCACGCTCGCCAACCGCGCCGTCGTCTGGGAGTCGCTCAACACCGCCGTCGCCACCGTTGACGCCACAGGGCTGGTGCGCGCCAAGTCGGTGACGACCAAGACGGCGGTCACGATCCGGGCGACCTCCGAGGGGAAGACGGGCACGTTCTCGATCGACGTTCACCCGTAAGCCGTAAGACGCGGGACGCGCGAAAGCGCGGCTGAACCGCCGAGGGCACGGAGGAGGGCACACCGGCGCTAGCACTCGAGCGGGACGATCCGTTCAAGGCCGTGAACCGCGGAGGGCGCGGAGGGCGCGGAGGACGGCCGCTCGGGATGTCCCGAGCGGCCGTCCTCCGCGCCCTCCGCGCCCTCCGCGGTTCACGGCCGTTCCCACGGATCGTACTCGTAGAGGGGCGTCGGCGTGTGCCCCCCTCCGTGCCCCTCCGTGCCCTCGGCGGTTCGGGCGCTCGTTGCGGCGCTGGTCTCGTCTCGATTCACCCGGCAACTGCTCTAGCTCCTCAGTGCTCGCTCCCCTCCCGCGGCTCCCCGGGCGCGTCGTCGTCGTCCTCCTCCTCGTCTTCCCCGCCCGTTCGCGCCACCGGTTCCACGACCCGCTCCACCCGCACCACGCGCGACAGCCGCTGCCCGCCGACAACCACCGTCACCAGGTAGTCTCCGGTGGGAACGG
>Ga0126308_10001087_pt1 | contig 10388 bp, 8 predicted proteins | sample Plot55_FD_92533 | JGI IMG/M metagenome (GOLD analysis project Ga0126308, IMG submission 92533) | Serpentine soil microbial communities from UC McLaughlin Reserve, CA, USA - Plot55 | ecosystem: Environmental > Terrestrial > Soil > Grasslands | place: USA: UC McLaughlin Reserve, Lake County...
ACCTCGATGTCCCGCTGGCGCACCCGCAGCCGGCCCATGCGCGCCCACACGGCGCACTCCAGTCCGTGGAACGACTCGTACATTCCCTGCCCCATCATGCGCTCGAGCCGGACCGTCCAGCCTAGCGCGGCGATGGCGTAGATGCCTGCGGCGCACCAGAGCAGCGCGCCGCGGGCGACGAAGGCGAGCGACGCGAGCGCCAGCGCGCCGACGATCAGGGCGTGGCGCAGTCGCTCCTCCCGGCGGAAGTCCCGCACCCGGCGGACGATGTCGGGGTCGCGAAGCAGGTCGGCGGGGATGTGGAGGCGGACATCCATAGGGCGGCTCCTTGGCACGAGGTGGCTCCGGCGGCCGGTTGTGCGCGGCGTCCCGGCGTGCGTGAACCGATGGGTCTCCCCGTCCCCCGCAGCGTCACCAAACGAGTGCGCCGCGGTCCTGTCCGTTGCACCCGTTTTCCAACGGGTCCCGACCGCCCCGCCGCGCTGGCGCGGCGTGTGCGCGCGTCGTATGCTAGCGTGTCCGGCCCGACGTCGAGCCGGCTCCGGGCGCCGCCCGGACGACGCCGTCGTCACCGCTGCCGCAGCCGCCAGGGATGTCCGCTTCGCGTCTCGATCCGTCGCCGCTGCCGCCACGCCCGTGGCTACCTGGCGTGGCTCGCGCGGGCTGTGCGCTGCTCCTGGTCGTCGCCGCCGCGCTTCGCGCCCAGATGCCGGCGCCGAGGTCCGCCGGCCCGGCCGCGGCGACCGGCGTGCTGAGCGGCCGGGTGTACGACAGCGTGTCGACGCTCCCGCTGGCCGGGGCGATGGTGCAGTTCGTCCTGCGCGACCGCCCCGAGATGGCGTACGGCGCGACCACCGACTACCGCGGCCGGTTCCGCCTCGAGGAGATGCAACCTGGCGAGTACCTGGCCGGGTTCGTCCACCCGGCGCTCGACTCGCTGGGGATCGAGAGCGTGCCGCTCGTCACGACCCGCGTCACCGCCGGGGAGGAGTCGGACGTCGTGCTCGCGGTGCCGTCCGGGGCGACGCTCGCGCGCGCCCACTGCGGCCAGTATCGCGGCAAGGACTCCGTGGGCGTGCTCGTGGGCTACGTGGTCGATGCGGACGCCGGCACGCCGATGGTCGGCGCCAAGGTCGTCGTGAGCTGGGCGGAGATCACCATCGACCGCCGCGGGCTGCACACCGATCAGCGGCGCGCCGCGGCGGTCGCGGACGAGCGCGGCTTCTACGTGCACTGCCGCCTCCCTTCGGACGTGGAGCTCCTGACCGACGCGACGCTCGCCGACCGGCACAGCGGGCTCGTCGAGCTGCGGGTGCCGCCGTTCGGGCTCCGCCGCCGCAACATGGCCGTCGACGCGACGAGCGCGGCCGCGTCGTCAGGCACATCCGCCGGCGCGCGCACGGCGGACTCGGGCGCGCGCGCGCGGCCCGCGTTCGAGCGCGGCCACGCGCGGCTCCAGGGACGCGTGTACGACATCCGCGCCCGCCCGCTGGCCGGGGCCGTCGTCGGCGTGTGGGGCACGGACGTCGTCGGCAAGACGGGCGAGGACGGGCGCTTCCGGCTGGACAGCCTGCCCGCGGGCACGCACATGGTCGAGGCGCGCTCCATCGGCTACGCGCCGGTGCGCGAGGTCGCCGACCTGTCGAACGTCCGCACCGCCTCGGTCGGTCTGATGCTGGAGCGGCAGAGCACCGTGCTGGCCGGCGTGACGGTCTACGGGAAGCGGCGGGCGCAGTGGGGGGACCTGGAGGGCTTCGCGCGGCGGAGCCGGCGCGGCATGGGGGGCTACTTCATGTCGCGAGAGGACATCGAGGCGCGCCGCCTGACCACGGTGACGGACCTCCTCCGCACCGTGCCGGGCGTGCACGTCACGCCGAAAGGCTCGTTCGGCGGGGAGGTCACGCTCCGCGGGAACTGCGCGCCGGCGGTCTACATCGACGGGACGCTCGCGGCGGACCCCGACGTCGACATGCTGATGGACGCCAGCGACCTGGGCGCGGTCGAGGTGTACCAGGGCGCCGGCCAGACGCCGGTGGAGTACAGCGCGCGCGCCGGCGGCACCTGCGGCGCCATCCTGCTGTGGTCGAAGCGTTAGGCCTCGGCCGCCTGGCGAGTGCACTGGCCGCCGCCGCGCTGCTGACGGCGGCCGGTGCACTCGACGCCGCCGCGCAGTCCACCCCGCCCGCGGCCGCGGGGAGCGTCACGGGGCGCGTGCTGGACAGCCTGACGGCCGCGCCGCTCGCCGGCGCGGCGGTGCAGCTCGTGTCGCGCGCGCGACAGAGCCTGGCCTACGCCGCGGCCACGGACTCGGCCGGGCGATTCCACCTCGACGGCGTGGCGCCGGGGGAGTACGTCGCGGGCTTCTTTCACGCCGTGCTCGACTCGCTGGGCGTCGAGGACGCGCCGCACCGGCTGGTGCGCGTGGCCGCGGGCGCCGAGGCGGACGTCGCGCTGGCGGTGCCGTCGGGTCGGACGCTCGCCCGCGCGCACTGCGGCAAGCGTCCGCGCGGCGACTCGGCCGGCGTGCTGCTCGGCCACGCGATGGACGCCGACACGCGCGCGCCGCTGCCGGGCGCAAAGGTGGTCGTGACCTGGAGCGAGGTCGTCATCGACCAGCGGGGGCTGCGGCGCGAGCAGCGCCGCGCTCCGACGGTCGCTCGCGGTGATGGCCTCTACGTCCTCTGCGGCCTGCCGTCCGACGCCGACATGGTCGCCGACGCCACGCTCGGGCCGCGCCGCAGCGGCGCCGTCGAGGCGCGCGTGCCGCCGTTCGGGCTCGCGCGCCGGGACTTCACCCTCGGCGACTCCGTCTCGGCCGCCGAGGTGGCCGCGGCCCAGCGGTCGAGCCGCGACAGCGCGTCGGCGACGGCGGCCGGAGTGGCCATGGCCCGCGGCAGCGCGCGACTGAGCGGGCGCGTACGGACGTTGCGAGGACAGCCGGTGGCCGGCGCGCTGGTGATGGTGTGGGGGAGCGACGTGACTGGCCGCACCGACGCCGACGGCGGCTTCGCGCTGTTGGGGCTGCCCGCGGGCACGTACACGCTCGAGGCCCGCGCGATCGGCTTCGCGCCCAAGCGCGTTCCGGTGGAGCTCTCCAGCACCCGCGCGACCGCCGCGACGGTCACCCTCGACGAGCCGGTGGCGCTGCTCACGTCGGTCACGGTGTACGGGCGGCCCCCGCGCCGGTCGCGCGACCTGACGGGCTTCGTCCAGCGCAGCCAGCAGGGCGGCGGCCACTTCGTGACCCGCGAGGACATCGACCGGCGCAACCCGACCCTGGTGACCGACCTCTTTCGGGGCGTGTCTGGCGTCCAGGTGGTCTCGCGGGGAGGGATGGGGTACGACGTTTTGCTGCGCGGCGGCTGCCGGCCGGTGGTGTTCGTGGACGGGGTGCCCGTCCGTGACGTCGACATCGACATGGTGCTCTACCCACGGGACCTGATCGGCATCGAGATTTACAGCGGCCCGGCCGCGACGCCGGCGCAGTTCAACCAGGGCGTCCAGTCGGGCAATTGCGGCACGGTCGTGATCTGGACCAGGCAGTAGCGGACGGAGAGTGATGTCGAAGCATCGAGTGAGACCCGCGGTACGCGCCGCGGTGGTGGCGATGGCAGTGGCTACCGCGCTGGGCGTCGCCTCGCCCGCCGGCGCTCAGCAGCCCGGAACGGTTCGCGGCATCGTGTACGACAGCGTGGCCGCGGCTCCGATGGTAGGCTCGACGGTCCAGATGGTGTTGCGGGCCGACCCGTTGAGCCTCGTCGAGACGACCTCGGATTCGCTGGGACGCTTCGAGTTCCGGGGCCTGGCGAGCGGCGACTACATCATTGGCTTCCAGGACCGTACGCTCGAAGCGTACGGCATCGTGAGCGCCCCGGTGCGGGCGCTGCGCCTGGGGCCTGGGGAGGACGTCGCGGTGACGCTGGCGGTGCCCTCCGGCGCCACCCTCGCCCGGGCCCACTGCGGCGCGTCGGCTCCGAACGACTCGTCCGGCGCCCTTCTGGGGCGCGTCTCGGACGCAGATTCGGGGACCCCGCTTCCAGGCGCGCGGGTGCACCTCTCGTGGTTCGAGCTGGTGGTCGATCAGCGCGGCTTGCGCGAGGAGCGCCGGACGCTCTCGGCGGAGGCGGACGTGTTCGGCTTCTACCGGATCTGCGGCGTGCCGACCGACGGCGAGGTCGTGGCCGAGACGGCGCTGGCGTCCCGGCACAGCGGAGCGCTCGAGCTGCTCGTGCCGCCGCGCGGCGCGACGCGTCAGGACTTCACACTCGGCGACTCGCTGTCCGCCGTCGTCAGCGACAGTGGGTCGGCGCCCGCCACGGGGCCGCGCCTGCTCCGCGGCCGCGCGCGCGTGGCCGGTCAGGTGCGGGACGCGCGCGGCCGCGCGCTGGAGGGCGCGTTCGTCACCGTGCCCGGCACTGGTGTCGGCGCGCGCAGCGGGATCGATGGCGCGTTCGTCCTGGGCGGTTTGCCGGCGGGGACGTACGCGCTGGAGGCACGCATGATCGGCATGACGCCCGCGGTGACGCCGGTGCATCTCTCGACCGAGCGGACGTCGACGGTCGCGGTCGTGCTGACGAAGCAGCCTCCGCAGCTCTCCAAGGTGACCGTCTACGGCAAGTCCGAGCGCACGCTTCGCGACCGCGACCTCGAGCGCTTCCTGCGGCGAAAGCAGAGCGGGTTCGGGCGATACCTGACGCGCGACCAGATCGAGCGGCTCGGCGCGACGCGAGTCACCGACATACTGATGCAGGTGCCCGGCGCGAGCGTGTATCCCGGTCCGACGGGAAATACCGTCGTGCTGCGCGGGAACTGCCGGCCGGCGGTGTTCCTGGACGGCGTGCCGGTCCCGGGCGATCAGATCGACGCCATGATCCCGGCGAGCATGGTGGGCGCGGTCGAGGTGTACACGAGCGCGGCGTTCGTGCCGTTCGAGCTCACCTCCGGCGGCTCGAGCTGCGGCGCGATCGGGATCTGGACGACTCGCTAGGCGGCCGCCCGGCGCGGGCTCACTCGCAGGACCAGATGGCCGGGTGGTTCATGTCCGGCTTCGCGTAGCCCACGCGCGGCAGCACCTCCAGCGCCGCCAGCACGAGTCCCCACAGGACGATGAGCAGCGACAGGGTGTGCGCGCGCGAGGTGCGGTGCCGCCACGTCCAGACCGCGCTCCAGATCCCGCCGCCCACGACCGCCGCCACCGCGCCGAGGTACGCGGCGAGCCCCGGGCCGCAGCGCGCGCTGTAGGGCCAGAAGAGCATCGCCACGCCGAGCAGTACCGCGAGCGCCAGGCGCGCGAACGCGCCCCACGTCCTCGTGCCCTGCTGCACGGCCGACGTCTGCGCCTTCGCCGCCGGCGTCGGGGCGCCCTTGGTGGGAAACAGCGCCTCGTCCGAGACCGACTCCAGCTGCTTGTCGATCTTGGAGAGCTCCTTGTCCCAGTTGCGGTCGCTCATAATCGGAAGATAGTGGAGCGTCGCGGGATGCGGGATGCGGGACGCGGGACGCCTCCCCAGTTACGCGCCCTCCCTCTCCAACGAATAACGTTCGATCTTCTTGTAGAGATTCGACCGCGGCATGTCGAGGGCGCGGGCGGTCTCGGAGACGTTCCAGTCGAACTCGCGCAGCTTGGCGAGCAGGAACGCGCGCTCGGCGGCGGCCTTGAACTCCTCGAACGTCTTGATCTCGGTGAGCGCGCCGAGCCCGCCCGCGGTTTCTCCCGAGGCGCGGCGCCCCACCAGCCGGTCGACGTCGGCGGCGGTGATCCGCGGGCCCGGCGAGAGGATGAGCAGCCGCTCGATCGTGTTGCGCAGCTCGCGGACGTTGCCGGGCCAGTCGAGCTCCTGGAGCCGCTGCACCGCCTCGGGCGCGAGCGCGCGCGGCGGGACGCCCTCCCGCTGCGAGAGCACGTTGACGAAGTGGGCGGCGAGCAGCGGCACGTCCTCCTTGCGCTCGCGCAGCGGCGGCACCGCGATCGGCACTACGTTCAGCCGGTAGAACAGGTCCTCGCGGAACCGGCCGGCGGCGATCTCCTCCTCTAGCTTCTTGTTCGTCGCCGCGAGGACGCGCACGTCCACCTGCACCGGCTTCGCGCTGCCGATCCGGGTGACCACGCCGTCCTGGAGCACGCGCAGCACCTTCGCCTGCGCGCTCAGACTCATGTCGCCGATCTCGTCCAGGAAGAGCGTCCCGCCATCCGCCTGCTCGAACTTCCCGGCGCGGTCCGCCACGGCGCCGGTGAAGCTCCCCTTCATGTGCCCGAACAGCTCGCTCTCGATCAGCTCGCTCGGGATCGCCGCGCAGTTCACCTCGACGAACGGCTTCTTCACGCGCGTCGACTGGCGGTGGATGGCCCGCGCGACCAGCTCCTTGCCGGTGCCGTTCTCGCCGGTGATGAGCACGCGTGCCGGTGTGGACGCCACCTTCTCCACGCGGTCGGTGAGCGCGCGGACGGCGTAGGACTTCCCGACGATCTCGAAGCGCGACTCGATGCGTTCGCGGAGCTGCTGGTTCTCCTCCTGGAGGTCGAGGTGCTGGAGTGCGTTGCGCAGCGTGACCAGGATGCGGTCGGTGTCGAGCGGCTTCTCGAGGATGTCGTACGCCCCGAGCTGCGTGGCCTCGACCGCGGTCTGGATCGTCGCGTGGCCGCTGATCATGACGACCACCGCCGCCGGGTCGAGCTGGCGGAGCCGCTTCAGCGCCTCGATGCCGTCGATCCCGGCCATCTTCACGTCCATGAACACCAGGTTCGGCCGGAAGCGCTCGTACTCGGTGATGCCGTCGGCCGCGTTGGCCGCGGTGCGCACGTCGTAGCCCTCGTACTCCAGCAGCTGCCCGAGCGCCCCGCGGATGCCCTGCTCGTCGTCGACGACGAGAATGCGTCTGGTCACTGTCGGTCAGGTACTCTTGTACAGGGTCACCTTCCCCCGTGACACGCGGACGTCCCCGATGTGCCGCGGCACCTCGAGCGCGAGCCCGTCCGGCGTGACGCCCTGGGGCACCGCGCCCTTGCGGATCTGTCCGATGACGCGCGGGATAGCGCGCTGCGGCAGCGCGAAGTCGCGCAGCTTCACCTCCTGCACGCGGAACTGCGCCAGCCCGGGGCGCAGCACCTCGAACTGCCCGCCGATCTGCATCGTCTCGCGGTCGCCGAGCATGCTGGCGAGCGGGCCGAGCGAGCCGGAGCCGCCGAGGTCGCGCAGGCTGACGTTCGCGCGCAGGTACAGGCGCTCGCCGATCACCGCCGCCTGGACGTCCTGCGCCGACGGCGGGAGCTGCTTCGCGACCTGCACGAAGATGTACGACGCGAGGTCGCCCGGCCCGACGTTGACGAACACCGGCCCCCCGCGGCCGCCGAGCGAGGCGACCGCCCGCCGCGCCCGCTCGGCGCCCTCCGGCGTCAGCGCTTCCCACGCCACCTCGGCCGCGGCCGCCGGCGCCTCGGCCGCGCCGCGCCCGCCTAACAAGTGCATCCACCGCCCCCGCGTGAGGTACGCGGCGGCGGCGAGGACGAGGAGCAGGACGAGACAGCCGAGCTTGCGCATGCAGGAGAACATTGAGAGACAACCTACTGTCGAGAGCCGCGTGCGGCGAGCGGCTGCGTGCTGCGTGCTGCGTGCTGCGTGCTAACGGCCTGCCGGGAGGCATCCCGAGGCAGGTAACACGCAGCACGCAGCACGCAGCACGCAGCCGCTCGCCCCAGTCAGTTCTTGCTCAGCTCCACGCTCCTCCGCACCTCGTACTGGGCGCCGCCCGGGGCGAGGACGCTCTCCATGACCTCGATGGTGGAGACGTGGGCGTGGGCGCTGAAGTGGACCAGGCGCACGCCGCGCGCGATCGCCTTCGCCTCGTCGCGGCCGCCGCCGTGGCGGACCCGGCCGAGGGTGATGTGCGGGCGGAAGGTGCGACCGTCCAGGCCGCAGCCGAGCTGCTGGAACGCTACCTCGACGTCGTGGTGCAAGAGCTCGAGGCGCGGCTCGTTGACGACGCCGGCCCAGACGACGTTGGGCGCCTTCAGGTTCGGGAACGCTCCGGCGCCGCCCAGCTCGATGTCGAACGGGCGATGGCGTGCCGCGAGCTCGCGAAGCGCCGACGCGCTCGCCTCGACCATCTCGGGCGGCTGCTCCCCCAGGAACTTCACCGTCAGGTGCAGCTTCGGCGGCGCGACCCAGCTCACGTGCGGGGCGCTCGCCCGCAGTGGGGCTGCCGCGTCGTACAGCTGCTGACGGACCGCGTCGGGGAGGTTAATGGCGACGAACAGGCGCACGGTCGTCTGTGTCGTCTGCGTCGGCGGCGTCGTCTGCGAGCTCGAGGGCGACGTGGGTGAAGCCACGCTGCCGGGCAAGCCGTACGATGGCGGCGCGGCCGGCGGGGTCCGCGAGGTGTTCATGGATTCGCTCCGCGTCTGGGTCGCCGGCGTCGGGCCGCAGCACGGCCAGGCGCTCGCGCGCTTCGACCGTGCAGGGGACGCCGGCGACTCGTAGGTCGGCTGCGAGCTGCTCCTCCGCGCTCACCGCGCGGTCTCCACGGTCTCCGAGGTCTCCGACAGTTCGGGCGACGACCGCACCACGCCGCCCAGCACGTTCAGCGACCCGGTGCGGTAGCCGCGCAGGTCGAGCGACACACGATCGAAGCCGGCGCCGAGCACGGCACGGCGCAGCTCGGCGCGCTCGGCGCGCGTGCCGCGCAGCACGCGGCCGAGCGCCGCCGCGTCGAGCTCCACCCGGGCTAGGTCGCCGTGATGCCGAACCCGCAGGTCGCCGGTCACGCCGAGCGCGCGCAGCGCCCGCTCGGCGCGCTCCACCATGCGCAGCCGCTCCGGCGTCACCGCGGTGCCGTACGGGATCCGCGACGACAGGCAGGGCGACGACGGCCGCGCCCACGTCGGCACGCCGCGCCGCCGCGAGAGGGCGCGGATCTCGTCCTTCGTGAAGCCGAGCTCCGCCAGCGGCGAGGCGACGCCGTGCTCGCGCGCGGCCGCGGCGCCGGGCCGGTAGTCGCCGAGGTCGTCGGCGTTCGTTCCGTCGATCACCACCGCCAGCCCGCGCGCGCGGGCGATCGGCGCCAGCCGGCCCCAGAGCTCGGTCTTGCAGAAGTAGCAGCGGTTGGTGGGGTTCGCCGCGTAGCGAGGGTCGAGCATCTCCCCGGTGTCCACCTCCAGCACCGGGATGCCGAAGCGGTCGGCCACCGCGCGCGCGGCCTCCCACTGCTCGGCCGGGTACGACTCGCTGCGACCGATCACCGCCAGGAACCGATCCCGCCCCAGCGCGTCGAGCGCGACGCAGGCGAGGTACGCCGAGTCGACGCCGCCGCTGAACCCGAGGAGCGCCGACCCGCGCTCCCCCAGCCACGCCGCGAGACGCGTCTCCTTCTCCAACGCCTCGCGAGAGGGCGGCCCGTGGTCGGCGGTGTTGGGCATGTGCGGAAACGTATGCATCGGACCCGCGCGCGGGGAAGTACGTGGCACTGCTTGCCGCGCCCGCCGCGTGACGGTATGCTGGACGAGACAGCGCCGGCTGCCGCGCGCCGGCGTGGGCATTCCGCGCATCGAGGTCGCCCGCCGTGCTGCCGCTCCTGATCCTCGCTCCGCTCGCCGCCCAGCTCCAGGCCGCGCCCCGGCCGCGCGCGCCGGGCCAGCTCACGCCCGTGTCCGCGTCGCGGACGCGCGGGCCGGACTCCGCGGGCGCAGTGCGTGCCGCGCGCCGCGCCCAGGCGGCCTTCGAGAGCTACCGGCGGTGGAACGCCCCGCGCGTGCCGATCAGTTCCGAGAGCTCCTGCGACGAGCGCGTCGGCCGCATGTGCCACTGGTACGACGAGCCCCCGCGGCCGCCGGAGCCGCCGGGGATCTCGCGCGCGCGCGACCAGCTGATCGCGAAGCTGGACAGCTTCGGCGAGCTGCTGCCCGGTGACGCGCAGCTCGCCGGCCTGCGCATCTGGTACCGCATCGAGGCCGGGCGGCCGCGCGAGGGCGTCGAGGTCGCGCGGCGCTGCGCCGCCGACAGCGCCTGGTGCTCGGCGCTCGGCGGGCTGTCGCTGCACGCGTCCGGGGAGTACGCGGCCGCGGACTCCGCCTACACCGCGGCGCTGGCGACGATGCCGGAGGAGGAGCGCTGCGACTGGACCGACATCGAGGCGCTGCTCGAGCCCCGGCTCGGGAAGCGCTACCGCAAGCTCTCGTGCGCCGACCGCGAGGGGCTGGAGGCGCGTGTGTGGTGGCTCGCGCAGCCGCTCCACTCCATGGGGACGAACGACCTGCGCACGGAGCACCTGAGCCGGGCGGCGGTCGCGCGGATCTTCCGCGACACGCGCAACGCCCACGACCTGCACTGGCGGGACGACCTGGAGGAGCTTTTTCTCCGCTACGGCTGGCCGACCTGGTGGTCGCGCGACCCCCG
>Ga0126308_10001088_pt1 | contig 10380 bp, 10 predicted proteins | sample Plot55_FD_92533 | JGI IMG/M metagenome (GOLD analysis project Ga0126308, IMG submission 92533) | Serpentine soil microbial communities from UC McLaughlin Reserve, CA, USA - Plot55 | ecosystem: Environmental > Terrestrial > Soil > Grasslands | place: USA: UC McLaughlin Reserve, Lake County...
CCGCGTCGCCCTCCCTGAGGGCGAAGATCACCGGCAGCGTCACCGTGCCCTCGGCGAGGTCAGTCCCGATACCCTTCCCCATAAGGCCCGGCTGTCCGACCAGATCCATTATGTCGTCGGACATCTGGAAGGCGATTCCGAGCGCCTGCCCGTAGGTCGCGAGCGAGTCTATCTGCCTGAGCGAGAGCCCGCCAAGGGTCCCGCCCGCCACGCACGCCGCCTTGAACAATCCCGCCGTCTTCTTCCTTACGTGCTCCAAATATGCCTCGACGTCCACGGTCGCCCCGTCCGCCTGGTACTGCTCGAGCTCGCCGGCCGCAAGCCCCTCGGAGGCCTCGGAGAAGGCGCGTACCAGGCGGGGATCCCCAATTTCCGCCAGCTTAGAGAAGGCCTCGGCGAAGAGGTAATCGCCCGTGGCGATCGCGGCCTCCCGACCGTAGCGGACCACGGTCGTCGGCTCCCCGCGCCTACTCTCGGCCTTGTCCACTATATCGTCGTGGATAAGGGTGGCCGTGTGAAGCACCTCGATGGCGGTCCCCGCCCGGAGCAGATCTCCCCGGTCGGGCTCGCCCATCCGCGCGCACAGCACCAGGAGCAGCGGACGCAGGCGCTTTCCCTCTGACGTCAGCGCCTCAAGCGCGGGCCTGACGAGTGCCGCTGGCGCGCGCTCACCCGCCCCGGCGAGCAGCCCCTCGACCTCGTCTACGGCCTCGAAGATCCCTTCGGGCAGCGCCTCGAGGAGGCTACGAAAGCCCTCTTGGTTGCCTCCTTCCGCAGTGGAGGGTGATGATGCCGCCCGCGAGCCCGCGCCATGTAACATTTTGTAGTCCATTACGCTCCATTATGTCAGACAATTCATCGGGCGCCACGAACTCTTTCACCGATTCGGGGAGGTAGGAGTATGCCCAGGCGTCGCCGGAGATCCTGGCCCCCAGCCGCGGCACGATCTTATCAAACCACAACCCGTAGAACACCCCGAACACCCTGCCGGTCGGCCTGGCTATCTCTAAGCACACCGCCGCACCGCCAGGCCTCAGGCACCGGGCCATCTCGGAGAAGAGCGCCTCGAGGTCCGGGATGTTCCTGGCACCGTAGGCGATGGTGGCCGCGTCGAAGGCCCCGGACGAGACGCCCTCCAGGCTCGTCGCATCCCCGAGCCGGTACTCGACGTTCGGGGCGGGACGTGCTTGCGCCACCCGCAGCATCTCCCTTGAGAAGTCTATACCCAGCACGTAACCGCCTTCACCAACCCTCTTCGCGAGGTCCCGGGTGAGGCTCCCGGTGCCGCAGGCGAGGTCTAGGGCCTTATCGCCAGGCCGGAGGTTCGTCGCCCGGGCCACCTCCCGGTTCCAAAGGCGGTGCAGACCGGCAGTCATCACGGCATTGAGCAGCTCGTAGCGGCCGGCGATCCGGTCGAACATCTCCATTACGAGCCGCGCGCGCTCTTGCCCCGAAGGCAAGCGATTCCCTGAGGCCGGCCTTACGCCCGCGGCTCCGCCGTTCTCCCCGGCCTCACCCACAGCGGGTCCGCGCCTCTCCGGCCGCCTCGCGAATCCGGGCCTCAGATCTCTCCTGGCCCTCACCCGAGATGACGTTAAGGAGGCCCGCCAGGTGAGGTGTCCAGAGCTCGAGGGTGACCGCCTCGCCACCCGCGATGCGCCCCGCCCCGTCCCGGATCATGCGGCTCGCCACCGCCACGAAGCAGGTCTCGTCCAGGCAGGCTATGGTCTCGACCGCCCACGCGTAGGCGTTGTCCCCGACCAGGATCTGCTCGTCCGTCGCGCCGCCCGATGTGGCGTAGTGGTTCTCGAACCCCCGCTGTAGGTACTCCAGCGCCTCCGCGACGACCTCCGCCCGGACGTCTTCCTCGGGCAGGCACGCGGTGGCTCCGAGGAAAACGTCCCTGAGCGAGACGTCGGGCGTGCGGCGGACCGTTCCCTCCACCTCAGCTGATCCCCGTCCCCGCGAACCATTCGCGGGCAGCTTCGAAGGTCTTCTCGAGGTCCTCCCGTGAGTGGGCGGTGGAGATAAAACCCGCCTCGTATTGGCTCGGGGCGAGGTAGACGTCGTGAGAGATCATGTGCCAGAAGAAGTCCTTGAACGCCCCCGCATCCGAGGTGGCGGCGGAGGCGAAGTCGGTGACAGGCCCCTCGGCGAGGAAAATGCTTACCATCGAGCCGACCTGGTTTATGGAGAACGGAACGCCGCCCGCGGAGGCTACCTCGCCCATGCCACGCCGCCAACGCGCGCCGAGCTCCTCCAGACGCTCGTAGAAACCCGGCTCCCCGCTCTGGCGGAGCGTGGCGAGGCCAGCGGCCATCGCGAGCGGGTTGCCCGAGAGGGTACCCGCTTGGTAGACCGGGCCGGAAGGGGCGATCAGGTCCATGATCTCCTGCCTCCCACCGTAGGCCCCGACCGGAAGCCCGCCGCCGATGATCTTCCCGAGGCACGTGAGGTCCGGCGTGACGCCGTACCTCTCCTGTGCGCCGCCCCGGGCCAGCCGGAAACCGGTCATGACCTCGTCGAAGATTAAGAGCGCGCCGTACTCAGCCGTGATCCCGCGCAGCCCCTCGAGGTAGCCCTCCGCGGGCGGCACACAGCCCATGTTCCCGGCCACCGGCTCGAGGATCACTGCTGCGAACGCCTCGCCCTCCCCCTCGAATAGCTCCCGCACCGCCCCGAGGTCGTTGTACGGCAAAACGGCGGTGTCCTTGGCTGCGCCCTTTGTAACGCCGGGGCTGTCTGGTAGGCCTAGAGTTGCGACCCCGGAGCCGGCGGATACGAGCAGAGCGTCGCCGTGGCCGTGATAGTTACCGTCGAACTTGAGGATCTTCTCGCGGCCCGTGAAGCCGCGCGCGAGCCGTATGGCGCTCATCGTCGCCTCGGTGCCGGAGTTAGTCATCCGCACGACTTCTATCGAGGGGACGGCCTCGCACACGAGCTCGGCGAGCTCGACCTCGAGCTCGGTCGACGCACCGAAAGTCGTCCCCTTGCGAGCGGTGCGCTCTATGGCCTCGACTACGCCGGGGTAGGCGTGTCCGAGCACGAGCGGACCGTAGCTCATCACGTAGTCCACGTAGGAGTTGCCGTCGGCGTCGAAGATTCGTGATCCCTCGCCGCGCTCCATGAACAAGGGATCCCCACCCACGGTGCGGAACGCCCGAACCGGACTGTTCACCCCGCCGGGCATCCTTCTTAAGGCCCGCTCCATGAGCCGGGCCGAACGGTCCATCGCGAGCATAGTCCTCGCGTTCAGGTTGCCGCCTCCGCTCTGCAAGTGCGCGAGACCCCCTTCAAAACGCCTGATTGTAAGATTATAACTTCGGGCCGCTTAGGGTGGTGAGAGAGGTTACCCTAGCCAGAGAGCCAGCGGGCCACGACCGGGGCGTGGTAGCTGACGATGATGTCGGCGCCGGCGCGCTTTACGCCGGTGAGGGCCTCGAGGACGGCGGTTCTCTCGTCGAGCCACCCGTTCTGGGATGCGGCCTTTATCATCGCGTACTCCCCGCTCACGCTGTACGCTGCAACGGGCAGGCTCGTCGTCTCCTTGACCCTACGGAGGACGTCGAGGTAGGGTAGAGCTGGCTTTACCATCACGATGTCGGCGCCCTCCTCGACGTCGAGCTGGACCTCGAGAAGCGCCTCGCGTGCGTTGGCCGGGTCCATCTGGTAGCTGCGCCGGTCGCCGAACTGTGGGGCGCTCTCTGCTGCCTCGCGGAAGGGACCGTAGAAGGCCGAGGCGTACTTGGCTGCGTAGGCTAGGATCGGGGTGCTGTGGTAACCCTCGTTGTCCAGCTCACTTCTGATGGCTGCGACCCGCCCATCCATCATGTCCGAGGGCGCGACGATGTCGGCTCCGGCCTCGGCGTGGGAGGAGGCAGTGCGGGCAATGAGCTCGAGGCTGATATCGTTGAGGATCTCGCCGGTCTCCCTCTCCACAACCCCGCAGTGGCCGTGACTCGTGTACCCGCAGAGGCAAACGTCCGTGATCACAATGAGCTCAGGTACGGCGTCTTTTATGGCGCGGGTGGCGAGCTGAACGATCCCTTCCGGGTCGTACGCCCTGCTCGCCGCCTCGTCCTTCTCGTCTGGGACGCCGAAGAGCAGGACCGCCGACACTCCCAGGCCGTGGGCTCTCTGCGCCTCGGCGACGACGTGGTTTATGGAGAGCTGGAAGACCCCTGGCATCGAAGAGACCGGATTTCTAACGTCCTCCCCAACCGTTACGAAGATCGGGTAGACGAGGTCGCTCGGCGAGAGCCGCGTCTCGCGCACCAGGCCGCGCAGAGCGTCCGTACGCCGCGTCCTCCTGAGCCTCTGTGCCGGGAAAGGGATCTCTACTCACCTCTCTTTGCCACGTCTTCCGCGAAGAGGTCGGCCACCGCCTCGACCAGCCCAGGTATAGTGTACTCCCTCGCCTCGGCATCGACCCGGATCCCGTACCCACGGGCGGTGTCTGCCGTTATGGGGCCGATGCAGGCGACCTGCGTCCGAGCGAGCAGCCGCCACGCCTCCTCCCCACCGAACGCCCCGACGAAGTTCTCCACCGTTGAGCTGGCGGTGAAGGTCACGCAATCCACCTCGCCCGCCTCGAGCCGGCTCGCCAGCTTCTCTCCGCCCTCCAAGGATGGAGCGGACTCGTAGGCCGGGGGAACTACAACTTCGGCTCCCAGTTCGTGCAGCTTCTCAGGCAGAATCTCACGTGCCACGCGGGCGCGCGGAATGAGGACCCTCCGTCCGGCGAGTTCTCCGGCGGCCAGCTCCTCGATCAGGGCCTCCGCCCGGAACTCACGCGGCACCACGTCGACTCGCAGACCCGTCCCCCTGACCCTCTCCGCCGTAGCCGGGCCGATGGCCGCTATCTTCGCCCCGCGAGGTACGGCCCGCAGGTCCAGCCCGCAATACGTGAGGCGCCCCACGAAGGCCTCGACGCCGTTCACGCTCGTGAAGACGATCCAGTCGAAGGAGTCGAGGTCCCGGATCGCCGTGTCGAGCGGCCCGAGGTCCTTAGGTGGGCGTACCTCGATGGTCGGGAACTCGAGGACCTCGGCGCCGAGCTTCTCCAGCTCGACGGAGAGTTCCCCTGCCTGCGCCCGCGCCCGGGTCACCACGACCCGACGCCCGAAGAGTGGGCGTCGCTCGTACCAGGCGAGGCCGGCTTCGCGCAGGGCGACCACCTCCCCGACCACGGTTATGGCGGGCGGTCTCAGGTTCGCCTTTTCTACCCTATCGGCGATGTCTTCAAGCATGCCGGTGACGGTGTGTTGCTCTGGAACGGTGCCCCACCTGACGACGGCGACGGGGGTGTCGGAGCTTCGGCCTGCGGAGATCAGGCTCGCGGAGATCTCACGCAGGCGCCCTACGCCCATGTACAAGACCAGCGTGTCGGCGGCGCCCGCGATACCGGCCCAGTTCACGTCGGAGCGGCCCTTGGTCGGGTCCTCGTGTCCGGTCACGAACGCGACGCTCGTGGAGTTGCCCCGATGCGTGACCGGGATTCCAGCGTAAGCTGGCGCGGCTATCCCGCTAGTGACGCCGGGGACGACCTCGAAGGGTATCCCGGCCTCAACGACGGCGAGCGCTTCCTCTCCTCCCCGCCCAAAGACGTATGGGTCGCCGCCTTTGAGGCGCACGACGGTCTTGCCGGTGCGCCCCAGATCGACGAGGAGGTCGTTGATCTCCTCTTGCTTCATCGCCTGGTCGTCCCCGAGCTTCTTCCCGACGTAGAAAAGCTCTGCCTCGGGCCTCGCGTGCCGGAGTAGGCTCTCGGGCGCGAGCCGGTCGTAAACGACAGCGTCGGCCTCTTGCAGGCACCGCAGACCCTTGAGGGTAAAGAGGCCGGGGTCGCCCGGTCCGGAGCCGATCAGGTAGATCACAGCTCTCCTCCGGTCGGTATCACAGTGGGCGAGCAGTCCCGGCCAGACGCAAGGAGAGGGAGCTCAGCCCGCCGTCCACCTTCCGGAACTCGGACATCTCCAGCTCGATAACTTCGTAGCCCCTCTCAATGACCTTCCCTTTCGTCTGCTCGCATCCCGCGGCTACGAAGACACGGTCGTTGACCCTGACGCAGTCGGCGTAGTATTCCTCGTCCGGGGTCATGACGGTCTTGTCGAAACCGTCTAACTTCACTTTCGCCACCAGTTCTCCGGCCACGAGCAGTTCGTCGCCTCCCAGGTAGCATACCCCCGTCTTGAGGTGCAAGAACCGGCGCAGCCCCACGAATGAAAAGCCGGAATTATATCTCTGCAGGATCGCGGCAGCTGCTCGGCTGCCTCCCTGTTAGTCCTCCACGTGCGACCGACGCAAAAATGGTTACCCATCTGGAGAACGTCTCCACCATCTAACGTGCCGGAACTAAGGATGCGCTCGACGTTCTCGTAGTGCCCGGACAATTCTTTCTCGACCTCGAGAACCTCGAGAACCTCGCCTCTCCTGCTGTCCGCTCCGGAGTTCGTGACGATCGCACACCGGTCGGTCACGATCGCGGTGTCCTCTATGCAGACCGAATCGGGGTGTCTCTCGTCGGCGCCTAGCATGGTCACCTTCAGACCGCACCTCTCGAGCGCCCCGATGTAACGGTCGTGCTGCTCGCGAGCCTTATCGCAACCGGGCTTCCCCAGGTTCGCTGATGTTATCCCGGCATCGAACGTCTCCGGGATAGCCCTGACTATGGCTTCAGTGAACATCCGCCTACCTCACCCTGTATCCGGAGAGTCGGCCGAGAAGTACCACCAGGTCAAGAGCTTCTCACCTCCCGGATCTCCCTGAGCACAACGGCCGCTCCCTGCTCCAAGAGCTCCCGTGCCAGCCGCTGTCCCACCTCCTCGGGCTCCTCACCCTCCGCCTCGCCGCGGTACACGAGCGCCCCGTCCGGAGAAGCAACAACACCCAGCAGCCGCACCTTCCCGCGCCCGGCGACGCCGAGGGCGCCGACCGGCACCCGGCAGCCGCCCTCCAGCGCGCACAGCATCGCCCGCTCGGCGAGTACCGCTCTCTCGGTGGATCTGTGGTTCAGCGTCTCTTGTATGTAGCTGCGCAACGAATGGCCTTCGAGCGTCGCCGCTGTCAAAGCCCCCTGGCCGACAGCGGGTAACACGGCATCCGGGGAGATCACGGTGTGTGGCGCATCGAGACCTAATCTGTGGAGCCCGGCCAGGGCGAGGACGACCGCGTCGGCTTCTCCGGCGCGCATCTTGCGCACCCTCGTGTCTACGTTGCCCCGGATCTCGACGATCTGGAGGTCAGGGCGGCGGTGCAGGAGCTGGGCGCGGCGCCGGAGGCTGGAGGTCGCTACCACCGCCCCCTCTGGTAGCCCGTCCACGTCATAGCGTTCGTCTGAGACCAGCGCGTCGGAGGGGTAGTGGCGTTCGGTGATTGCCGCGAGAGTGATCCCGGCTGGGAGCTCCGTCGGCACGTCTTTGAGGGAGTGGATAGCGAGGTCTATCCGACCCTCAAGGAGCGCTTCGTCAAGCTGACGGGTGAAGACGTCGCGCCGGTCTATAACGGAGAGCGGGGTCTCAGGGTGATGGTCGCTCGTGGTCCTTATGACGCGGACATCCGCCGTCATGCCGGCCGCGCGCAGCTCATCGGCGCACGTTTCGGCCTGCGTCAGGGCGAGCCTCGATCCCCGCGTGCCGAGAACTACGATCTCGGATCCAGTCATGAAGGTTTGATGCGGTGCAACTCCACCCCGAGGCCTTCGAGGGCGAAGACCCGCCGCCTCACCTCGGCGCTCTCGAGAGGATGGCCGGCCTCCGCAAGCGCCTTCAGCTCAGAAATAGGGCCGTGCAGCAGCTTGTTCATGAGCGAGTAGCTCATCCGCTCGACGGCCGCCTCCTCTTGTGGGGAGAGATCCATCTTCTTCAGGACGCGGGAGAGCTCGTGGCGCCGGATCTGCTCGGCCCCGTCCCTGAGCTCCTTGATGAGCGGGACGACGTGTAGCGAGCTGAGCCAGCTCATGAACTCCAGGACCGCCGGGGAGATCATGGCCTCCCCCTTCTCGGCTGCCTCCCCGCGGTCGTCGGCGTTGCGCTCGACGACGGCCTGCAGGTCGTCTATGTCGTAGAGGAAGGTCCGTTCGAGCGTTTGCACCACCGGGTCCACGTCGCGTGGCACCGCGATGTCTATGAAGAACAGCGGCTCTTCGCGGCGGGCGAGCGCCGCAGCCACCGTCTCGCTGCGGACCACCCACTCCCCCGCCCCCGTGGAGCTGACGACCACGTCCACATCAGCTAGCTCGTCGGAGAGGGCTTCGAAGGTGACAGCCCGGCCGCCTACCCTCTCGGCCAGCCTGCGGGCGCGTTCGGGAGTGCGGTTGGCGATCCGGATCTCTCCCACCTCCCTAGCCTTAAGGTGCTTGATGAGCAGCTCGCTCATGTGGCCCGCGCCCAGGACTAGCGCTCGGCGCCCGCGGAGGTTCCCGAAGACGCCCTCGGCGAGCTTCACCGCGACGTGGGGCACGGAGAGCGAGCTGTCTCCGATACCGGTCTTCGTGCGCACCTGCTTACCCACCCTCAGCGACGTGTGGAACAGGCGGTTGAGCACCACGCCCGTGCACTGCTCCTCGGTCGCGGCCCGGTAGGCCTCGCGCACCTGGCCCAGGATCTCTCCCTCGCCGACGACCATCGAGTCTAGTGAGCTCGCCACGCGGTAGAGGTGCCGGACGGCCTCCGCGTTGGTGAGCCAGTACGTGTCCCCTTCGAGCGAGGCCCTCTTTAGCCCACGGTCTTCCGCGAGGAGATCGAGGACGCCGGTCCGGGCGCCCTCGTCCTCAACGACAGCGTAGACCTCCGTCCGGTTGCAGGTCGAGAGCAGGACGGCCTCCTCGGCCACACCCTCCTTCCCGAGCCGCCGCAAAAAGCCACGGCCCGCGCAGGGAGGGAAGGCGATACGCTCGCGCACATCCACCGGGGCTGACCGGTGGTTCATCCCCGCAACCGCGACAAGCACCTGCTCACCTCCCTCTTGAACTCCTCGCTGGGCGGCACGCCCTCTAGTCGCGCCGCGCGCAACTCCTCAACGATAACGGCCCACTCTGGCCCGAAGACCTCTTCCAGCTCGCCCTTGATCCTGCGCGCCAGCGCGGGAGAGGCACCGCCGGTCGAGACGGCGACCTGCAACCCGCCGCGCCGCAGCACCGATGGCAGGACGAAGTCCCCCTCCGACGGCCTGTCGGCGACGTTTACCGGGATACCCTGCCCCTTCGCCTCCTCTGCGACCGCTGCGTTCACGTCCCGCGCGTCGGTAGCCGCGAACGCTAGGTATGCACCTTCGAGGTCGCCCGCCTTGTAGGGACGGCGGTGGACCTCGGCGGCCACGCTCCTAAGCTCGGGCCTAACCTCGGGCGAGATCACCACGACCTCCGCCCTCGCCTGCAAGAGCTTGCGCGCCTTTCTGTAGGCGACCTCACCGCCCCCGACGACGACGCACCGCCGCATGGAGAGGTCGAGGAATATGGGGTAAAGAACGACGTTTTCGTCTTCGCTCACGCTCTCCTAGATTCGCCAGGATAACCGCGATTCGGCCCAGAAGTCTAGCATAGCCGATCGCCCGCTATCATCGAGCACAAAGTGTTGCATAGGGCGCGTTCGACCGCCGTGTAAGCCTTCACGCCCCACACTGGTCCTTGGTCTTCTCGAGGAGCTTGATCTCCCGGATCTCCATCTCCTTGTCCACGGCCTTGCACATGTCGTAGATGGTGAGCGCTGCGACGCTCACCGCCGTCAGGGCCTCCATCTCGACGCCGGTGCGGTCGCTCGCTCGCGCGGTCGCGAGGATATCTATCTCTTCTTCTCCGACCTCGAACTCGACGTCCACGGCGGTCAGGTCGATCCCATGGCAGAGGGGGATGAGATCCGGCGTCCGCTTGGCCGCCATGACGCCCGCGATCCTGGCGGTGTTGAGCGCATCGCCCTTGGGCAGTGCCTTCTCCCGCAAGAGCTCGATGGTGGCGGGTGCCATGCGGACGCGTCCCGCAGCCCTGGCAATGCGACGAACCACTTCCTTCTCCCCAACGTCCACCATCCGCGCCGCGCCCTCCCGATCGAAGTGCGAAAACTCAGCCACGCCTCATACCACCTCCAGTTCGACCCTGATCATCCGGCGGTCGCTCAAGCTCTTCGTCACCTCGTACCCTACCTCGCGAAAGCCCTCGCGGTAAAGCACAAAGTCTATCCTGCGCCCTGTGTCGTGCGTGGGCTCGTCGGTACCGGCCGGGCGCAAGGCCGTCGCCAGCAAGAAGTCTCTAAGGAAGAGGTTCTGTATTGTGGTGTTGAAGTCTCCGGTCACGAGGTCGCGCTCCGAACCAAGGAACCCTGGCAGAAGATCCAGACACCGGTTCCTTAGCCTGGAGTCGAAGGGCAAGTGGGTGCTTACCGCCCG
>Ga0126308_10001089_pt1 | contig 10377 bp, 12 predicted proteins | sample Plot55_FD_92533 | JGI IMG/M metagenome (GOLD analysis project Ga0126308, IMG submission 92533) | Serpentine soil microbial communities from UC McLaughlin Reserve, CA, USA - Plot55 | ecosystem: Environmental > Terrestrial > Soil > Grasslands | place: USA: UC McLaughlin Reserve, Lake County...
GACGAGGTCCTGCCAGAGCGCGATCGTCGCCGGGTCACCAGACTGCAGCGCCACGACCCGCATCCGGGCAGCATCCTTGAACGCGGGCTCCGTGTCGAACCGGTGCTTCGCCTCCCGGTAGAGGACCCCCAGCGCGGCGAAGTCAGGCAGCTGCTCGACGCCTGCGTCGAGCATGTGCTCGGTGAGCATCCCGAACTGGGTGCCCCAGTCGCCCAGGTGATTGGCCCGGATCACCGTGTGGCCCTCGAACTCCAAGGCACGAACAAGCGCGTCGCCGATCACCGTGGACCGCAAGTGCCCGACGTGCATCTCCTTGGCGACGTTCGGCGCCGAATAGTCGACGACGACCGTCTGTGACTCGACGGCGACCGGCACGCCGAACCGCGAGTCGTTCAGGGCGCCGGTCGCCCACGCGGCAAGCGGACCGGGTGCGAACGTGAGGTTCAGAAAGCCGGGGCCGGACACCTCGACGGCAGCGAGCATTCCGTCGACGTCGCCTAATGCAGCCGCCACCTGCTCAGCGATCTGGCGCGGCTTCTGGCCGGACCGCTTGGCCAGCTTCATCGCGAAGTTGGCCTGCAGGTCCACGTCCGGCTGCCGAGTCGGCGCGAGCAGCGGGTCCGCGCCAGCGACGCCGAGCGCACGATCGATCGCCGTGGTCAATGCGGCGCGTAGCGCATGCGTCGGGGCCGGTGCGGTCATCAACTCCTCAAGGTAGGCGCCCGGGCACGCAAGACCGCGGCAGTTGTCCGTGTTCAAGCTGCGCCGCCGGGTGGTCCGGGATCCACCTCCACATCTCCGGCAAGCAGGGCGAGCAGATCGGGCGCCGCCGGAGGGCGGCCGTGTCGCAGCCGTGAGTGGGGTCGCCGTGGCGGCCCCGCGGCGTTGGGGTCGGGCCGGCCGGTCGAAGCGCTAGGCCGAAGGCGCACAGGCGGGTTTAGACTCGACTCGATGTCCGAGGGCGCCGTCTTGTTGGTCGATGACGACGCGCCGATCCTCCGGATGCTCGAGCGCACCTTGGTCGCAGAGGGCTACGCCGTGGCCGCCGCGGGGGACGGCGGAGCCGCCCTCGTGCGCGTCGAGCAGTTCATGCCGGACGTGATCGTGCTCGACGTGGCGATGCCGGGGATGGACGGGCTCGCCGTCACGCGCCGGCTGCGTGCCAAGGGCCTCAGCGTCCCGATCCTGCTGCTCACGGCGCGCGATGCGATCGACGAGCGCGTGGCGGGCCTGGACGCCGGCGCCGACGATTACCTCGTCAAGCCGTTCGAGGTGGCGGAGCTGACGGCCCGCGTGCGCGCGCTGATGCGTCGCAGCCACCCGCCTGCGGAGCAACTCGCGTTCGCCGACCTGGTCCTCGACCGCGAGGGCCTCCTCGCCCGTCGCGGTGGCCGCTCGGTCGATCTGACGCGCCGGGAGGCCCAGTTGCTGGAGCTGCTGCTGCGCAACGCGCGTCGCGTCGTCACGCGCGAGCTGGCGCTCGAGGAGGTCTGGGGCGGCGAGGGCGAGGTGGGGGCCAATGTGGTCGACCGCTACGTCGCCTATCTGCGCCGCAAGCTCGGCGAGCCGCAGCTCATCCACACGATCCGCGGCGTCGGCTTCCGGCTCGACGGGCCGTGAGGCCGCTGCGGCTGCGGGCGCGCGTCGCCGCCGCGGCTGCGGTGGCGATCGTCGTCGCCGTCGTGCTGCTCGCCCTCGCGGTCCCCGCGCTGCTGGCGCGCCAACTCGAGAACAGCCTGGACAGGACGCTGCGCTCCCGGGCAGTCGACGTCGCGCGCCTCGCCGCGTCGAGCCCCGACCTGCTGACCGAGCCGGGCTCCCTGGAGGCGCGACTGAGCGGTGGCGCGCTGCTCGTCCAGGTAGTCGATCGCCGGGGGCGCATCGTCGCGCGCTCGAGCTCGGTCGGCGCCCGTGTGATCCCGCTCGAGGGTCCGGGCCGCACGGCGCTGGCAGACCGCCGCGCCGCGTACGGCGACGCGTCGGTGGGCGGCGAGCCGGTCCGGGTATACGCCGCGCCGCTGGGCGAGCTGGGCGCGAGTGCGGCGGCCGGCGGCGCGGTCCTCGTCGCCGGCACGACCTGGGAGACCCAGGACACGCTCGCCGAAACGCGGCGGCTGGTGCTGCTCGCCGCAATCGTCGCGGTGGCCCTCGGCGCCGCCCTCGCGACGGTGCTGAGCCGGCGGGCGCTCGGCCCGCTCACGCGGCTGTCGACCGGCGCGCGCGCGATCGCCCACACCGGCGATGCCTCGCAGCGTCTGCCCGCCCCTCCGGCCCGCGACGAGGTCGGTGAGCTCGCTGCGACGTTGAACGCGATGCTGATCTCGCTCGAGCGCGCCCGTGAGGCGGAACGTCGGTTCGTTGGCGACGCCTCTCACGAGCTGCGCACGCCGCTGACGGCGCTCCGCGGGAACATCGCCTACCTTGCTCGGCACGGCGCGGGCGACGAGGTCGTGCACGAGCTCGAGGCCGATGCGGAGCGGCTGAGCGGGCTGCTTGACGATCTGCTCGCCCTCGCGCGGGAGGACGCGGCGGGCCCCGTCGGGAGGGAGGTCGTCGACCTCGCGGAGGTCGCGCGTAGCGCTGCCGCCGGCGACGCTGCCACAGTCGTCGAAGCCGATCCGGCGTACGTCATGGGAGAACGGGCCGCTCTGGAGCGCGCCGCGGGGAACCTGATCCGCAACGCCCGCCGCCACGGGCCCGAAGGCGGCTCCATCTCCGTCACGGTCGCGACGGACGGTGAGCGGACGGCATTGAGCGTGGCGGACGAGGGCCCGGGCCTGTCGCGAGCCGAGGCGGCGCACGCGTTCGAGCGCTTCTGGCGCGGACCGTCGGCGCGTGGCGGGGGATCCGGGCTCGGGCTCGCGATCGTGCGCGCCATCGCCGAGCGCCACGGCGGCACCGTAGGCGTCCAGGGCTCGCGCTTCACGATCGAGCTGCCGGCTCTCAAAGACCTATCAAGCTCCCCCCGTACAAGTCCGTCGTCCAAGTCCCCTACTCCCCAGGAAGGCTCCAGTGAGACGACGACTCCCCAGCGAGATCCGTGAGCGGCCTACCGGCGCGCCGCCCGCCCTCGGCGCCGTCGCCCGGCGAGCACCGACCGTGACCCGGCGTCTCACCGCGGTGCATGCCACGATCGTCCGCCGCTCGGGCGGGCGGGTGGCGACCCGCTGGTTCGGCTCGCGCGTGCTCGTGCTCGAGACCGTCGGCCGGACCTCCGGCCTGCTGCGCAGCGCGGCGCTGGTCTACCTGCCCGACGGCGACGACCTGGTCGTCGGCTCCGCCAACGCCGGTGCGCCGGAGCCCCCGTCCTGGTGGCTGACCTCCGCGCGCGCGGCGAGGGCGTCGTCGTGCTCGGCGGGGAGCGCCGGCGCGTGCGCCCGATCGAGGCGAAGGGCGCCGAGCGCCGACGCCTCTGGCGCCGGTTCGCGACGGTCACGCCGGTCGCCCGCTACGAGCGCGTCGCGCAACGGCAGCTGCCCGTGGTGAGGCTGCGACCGGTCTTCGCCTGACGCTTTCAAGGTTCTTTCAAGGAGCGCGCGTACAACTCACCTTCCTCCCCGCTCTCCCTCTCCTCACAGGACAACCAGATGAGACGTCTCCGCACCATCCCCCCTCGCCGCCTCGCGGCGATCATCGCGGCCGTCGCGGTCCTCGTCGCAACGGCCGGAATCGCCCAGGCCGGGCTGATCGGCTTCGACCCGAAGCCCGCGCCCAAGCCGTTGGACCGCGCCATCGTCGATGCCTTCAACGCGAAGGCGCCGGCCGGCGTGAGCGCGCGCATCGAGTTCACCAACGGGCTGCTGCCCTCCGGCGCCGCGCCGGGCGGTGATCCGCTGCTCGCAGGCGCCGAGGGCCGCTTGTGGGCCGCCGCCGACGGGCGCATGCGGCTGGAGCTCCAGTCCGACCGCGGCGACGCCCAGATCGTCGCCGACGGCGAGCGGCTGAGCATCTACGACGCGGCGGCAAAGACGGTCTACCGACTCCCGATCGAGCGCTCGGCCGCGCCCGCGAAGCCGCGCGGCACGACCCTCGCCGACGTCAGGCGCGGACTCGGGCAGCTCACGCGCGCGTGGACGCTCTCCGGCGCCGAGCCGACATCTACGGCAGGACGGCCGTCCTACACGCTGCGCATCGCACCCAAGGACGACGGCGGCCTGCTCGGCGCGGGCGAACTCGCTTGGGACGCCGAGCGGGGCGTGCCACTGCGCGCGGCCGTCTACGCCCAGGGTGACCCCGAGCCGGTGCTCGAGCTCGAGGCCACCGACATCTCGTTCGGCGGCGTGTCCGAGGCCCACCTCCGCTCGGACGTGCCGAAGGGGACGAAGGTCGTCGAGATCGAGCCGCCGGCGCACCGTCCCGCCGGCAACGACCCACATGGAGCGGCCGACGTTACCGGCGTGAACGCCGTCCAGCGCGAGCTCGACTTCGACCTCTCGGCGCCGGCCGAGCTCGCGGGCCTGCCCCGCAAGCAGGTGCGGCTCCTGCGCCTCGACGGCCGCACGGGCGCGCTCGCCCTCTACGGCGAGGGGCTCGGCGGGATCGCCGTGCTCCAGCATCGGTCGGACGCGGACCGCGACGGCGGCGCGCTCGAGAGCACCCAGCTGCCGCAGGTCAACATCGACGGCGCGACCGGCACCGAACTGGCGACCGCGCTCGGCACGATGCTGACCTTCGAGCGCGGCGGCGTGCGGTACACGGTGCTCGGCTCCGTACCACCGGTGGCAGCCGAGAATGCGGCCCGGGACCTGCGATGACGGCCCCGCCGATCGAGGCGCGCGGGCTGGTCAAGCGCTACGGGGCCGTGATCGCCGTCGACCACGTCGACCTCACGGTCGAGGCCGGCGACGTCTACGGCTACCTCGGCCCCAACGGCGCGGGCAAGACCACCTCGTTGCGCATGCTGCTCGGCCTCATCAGGCCGGACGAAGGCAGCGCGCGGCTGTTCGGGCGCGACCCCCTCCTCGAGGGGGCGCGCGCCCTCGACGGCGTCGCCGGCTTCGTTGAGGCGCCGCGCTTCTACCCGTACCTGAGCGGGCGCAAGAACCTCGAGCTCCTGGCCGCGCTCGACGGCGACGGCGCCGCCGGCCGTATCGACGAGGCGCTGGACACCGTCGAGCTCACCGACCGCGCGGGCGACCGCGTCGGCGGCTACTCGCACGGCATGCGCCAGCGCCTCGGGATCGCCGGCGCGCTGCTGCGCTCACCACGGCTCCTGCTGCTCGACGAGCCGACGACCGGGCTCGACCCGGCCGGCATGCGCGACATGCGCCTGCTCGTCCGGCGCCTCGCAGACGCCGGCATCACCGTCCTGCTCTCCTCGCACCTCATGGCCGAGGTAGAGGAGCTGTGCGACCGCGTCGGGATCGTGCGCAACGGTCGGCTGGTCTACGAGGGCGCGCTCGACGAGCTGCTCGCCTCCACGGCCGGGCGCTACGAGCTGCGCACCGCGGACGACGTCCGTGGGGCCGAGATCGCCGCCGGGCGCCCGGACGTGACCGACGTGCGCTTCGCCGGCGGCGGCCTGATCCTGCGCGCCGGCGAGGAGGCGGTCGCCGCGCTCTCCATCGCCCTCGGCGAGGCCGGCGTCGGCGTGCTCGCCCTCGTCCCGCGCACCGCGACGCTCGAAGAGCTGTTCTTCCGCATGACCGAGGGCGAGCCGGAAAGCCTCGGTGCGGCGACGGAGATGGAGGTCGCGCCATGAGCGCCCACGCCGCGCCCACAGCGCCGCTGCACCGCTCCCGGCCGGGCGTGGCGACCGTGTTCCGCTGGGAGGCGCGCAAGCTGGTCGCCCAGAAGCGCACCTATCTCGGGCTCGGCGCCGCCGCGATCGTGCCCGTCATCTTCGTGGTCGCGCTGCTGGCCGACTCCAGCGGCAACCCGGAGGAGGTCGCCTTCGGCGACCTCGTCCGCGAGACCGGCCTCGCCATCCCGCTCGTCTGCCTCACCTTCGGCTCGATCTGGCTGATCCCGCTCATCACCGCCCTCGTCGCGGGCGACATCGTCGCCAACGAGGACCAGAACGGTACCCTGAAGACGATCCTCACCCGCTCGGCCGAGCGCTGGCAGGTGTTCGCGGCCAAGGCGCTCGCCGCGCTGATGTACGCAGCGCTGGCCCTGACGCTGTTCGTCGGGACCGCCCTCGTGCTCGGCGGACTCGCGTTCGGGTTCGACCCCGTAACGCTGCTGTCGGGCACCACGGTCGGCGTAAGTCGCGGCCTCACCCTGATCCTCGCCGGCACGCTCGCCTACCTCCTCCCGGTGATCGCGATGGCCGCGATCGCACTGCTGCTCTCAACCGCGACACGCAACTCGGCCGCGGCCGTCGTTGGGACCTTGATGGCCTCGATCCTCATGCAGGTCCTCGGCGCGCTGAGCGCACTCGACTGGCTCGACCCGTACCTGCTCTCGACGCAGTTCAACGCCTGGCAGGGACTACTCCGCGACCCAGCGGACTGGGATCCCGTCCTGCGCGCGGCGTGGGTGTCGGCCGCCTACACCGTCCCCGCCGTCTTCGCAGCCCTGACGCTGTTCGTACGGCGCGACGTCACGGGCGGCTGACGGACGGGATGGCCAGGTCAGGCAGACGCCCGCCGCCTGCGCGTTCGCCGGCACAGTCGTTCGAGGATGCCGCCTTCGCACTGCTCCTGATCACTGCCGCCATGATCCTCGACACCATATTCGCCGTCCTCGTCGTCACCTAGACCTGCGCCTGCCGCGGGTGGCGCGTGGACACGCCGACGCACCGCTCGACGTCACCGAAGCAGAAGCAACCGGGTGTCCGCGGGTCAGGAGCACCTCGACCGCCCGCCGCTCATACCGGTGGAGTGCCGCTTTCAAACGCCGTGCTCGGCGAGCTCCTTGAGCGTGCGCAGCTGCTTGCGCATCATCACGAGGTCGCCGAGCGCGAGCGGCCGGCCGACGAGCGCGTCGCCGAGGCGCCCGCCCGGCGCCTTGAAGAGCACGCGGGCGTGGAGCCGGGAGCCTTCGGCACGGGGGCGTATCGCGTAGGTGACGGCGACTCCGGGCCCGCATAGCGTCAGGTGGTCGTCGGGCGCAAAGGAGGCCAGCGTGAAGATGCGCATGAAGCGCTGGCCGACTTGCAGGCGCTCCAGGCCGGGGATGAGCTGGCGTGGGCTGCGCTGCCCGAGGTTGTCGAGCACGTCGTAGCTGTACGGGGCGATCCTCAGCTGGCACAGCCAGCGGAACACCAGCGGAAGGGACGCGTCGATCGAGATCGCCCGGTCGCAGCGGGTGCGCGCGCCCGGCAACAGCTCGTCGGAGGGCAGCGGCGCCTTGCGCTCGGCGACGCTCGCGCACCAGTTCAGGCCGAGCATGCCCGCGCCTCGATCCCGCGCAGAAGCCGCCGGACCACGATGCGGTGCGCGCCGCTGCCAACCACCAGCGCCCGATAGCAGTGGCCGTGCACGCCGGGAAATGCGCCCCATGACCGCGCGCGCACGCGCGTCCCGACGGGGCCCGCCTCCTCGAGCTCGAACACCAGTGCATAGTGCGAGAACCGATGCCGGCCGCCCAACGCGAGACGCGACGGCGGACGCGCCTGCTCGACCACGAATCCCGGCAGGGTGGCACCCGCCTGCACGCCCGCGCTCCAGTCCCCGGACGCGTGCGCGGGCTCGAGTCCGAGCAGCCACCCGAGCGGACCGGCGGGGCCGCGCATCGCCCGGCCGACCGCCAACACCGCCGCCCACGTCCGCTCTCGCGTGGCGCCGACGTACCTGACGTGCTCGTCGATATAGGGTAATCGTTCCATATAGGATGACCGTACCATAACGGCAATGGCTCCTCCGAGAAAGCACCCCACCGACCGCATCCTGGACGCCGCCCGCTCACTCGCGCTGACCGACGGGCCGCGCGCCGTGAGCGTGGCCGCGATCGCCGACGCCAGCGGAGCCCCGGCCGGCACGCTCTACCACCGCTTCGGCAGCCGCGACGGCATCCTGCGCGCCGCGTGGCTGCGCGCCCTCGAGGGCTTCCAGGCGCGCTGGCTCGAAGCCGCGCACGACCCGGACCCGCTCGAAGCCGCGGTGGCGATGGCCCGCTCGGTCGTGGCGTTCGCCCGGGGGAACCCCGACGATGCGCGGCTGCTGCTCACGCTACGCCCGCAGGACCTGCTCGACGCGGACCCCGATGCGGACTTCCGAGGGGTCCAACGGGCGATGAACGCGCCGCTCGAGGCGGACCTGCGCCGCGTCGCCCGCGACCTGCACGGTCGCGCCGACGCGCGTGCGCTGGACGCCGTCCTACGAGCGACCGTCGACCTCCCCTACGGTGCGGTGCGACGCCACGCGCACAAGGCCACGATGCCGCGCTGGCTGGAGCGCGATGTCGCCGACGCCACGCGACGACTGCTCACCCCCTCGAGTGCCCAGCCGTGAGCAGCCCTGTCCACACCCGGACCGTCGCGTCGAGCACGGCGTCGCGCTCCACCCCCGGCGTCTCGATCCACCAGAGCACGAGCGACGCCATCCCCATCCGCAGCAACTCGGCGAGCGGCTCCAGCTCGCGCTCGGGGATCGGCGCGGGGGCGAGGTGGCGGAGCAGCCCCGCGAGCACGCCGCGCGCGCGCGCGTGGACCTCGACCCGGTAGGCGCGGACCTCCTCCCCGCCGCCGGTGTCGCGGAAGAGCATCCGCCATGCGTAGTCGTTCGCCTGCACGTAGTCCAGCCAGACCTCGAGCACCGCACGCAGGCGCGCCTCGAGCGGCCCGTCGGGCGGGAGCGCCCCGGCGAATGAGCCGAGATCCTGGCGATGGCGGTCGAGCAGCGCCAAATACAGCGCGGTCTTGTCGGCGAAGTGGCGATAGAGGACCGGCTTGGTGACCCCCGCGGCGGCGGCGACGGCGTCCAGTCGTGTGCCGTCGTAGCCGCGCTGGCCGAACAGCCGGCCGGCGGCCTCGACGATCAGCTCGCGCCGCTGCTCGGGCGGCAGCCGTCTCCGCGCCGACATCATAGTTACCCAAGAGTAGCTTATCTGGTATCGTCCGCACATGAGCACCACGAGCACCCCGGCCGAGCGTTCCTACGACCCGATCCACAAGACCTCGATGGCGTTCGAGCGCGAGCGCGACGGGCTGTGGGTCACGACCTGGCTCGAGCCTGGCGGTCACCTTCCAGAGCACTTCCATCCCACGCTGACCGAGACCTGGGAGGTCCTCCACGGCAGCGCAGGCGTCAAGCTCGACGGCACCTGGCGCGAGCTGACCGCCGCCGACGGACCCGTGCTGGTCGAGCCCTTAGTCCGCCACGAGCTGCGCAACACCCGCGACAGCACCGCGCACCTGCGTTGCTGGGTCACGCCGCCCGGCCGGCTCGAGGCGTTCCTGACCGAGAGCGCACGCGCCGCGCGCGAGGGCCTCTACGACGGGCACAACATGCCGACGAGCCTGGCCGGCGTCGCTTGGATCAGCGAGTTCGCGCTGCGCTTCCGCGACGAGACAGTGATGTGCTCGCCGCCGCCCGCGCTGCAGAAGCTGCTGCTCCCGGTCGCAGCGCGCCTGACGCGGCGCTACCGCGAGTGAGCAAGCCTGACCGAGTTTGGGCCCGGACCAGCCGACAGGATCCCCACAGCGGAGGAACCATGAACGACAAGGTCAATCTCGCCGCGAAGTTGGCCACCTTCGATGAGTACTTCAATCCCAAGATCGTCGGCGAGCTCAACGACTACAAGCTCGAGCTCGTCAAGGCGAAGGGCGAGTTCGTCTGGCATTCGCATCCCGATACCGACGACTGCTTCCTCGTCCTCGCCGGGCGACTGACGATCCAGCTTGCCGATCGCGACATCGAGCTTGAGCCGGGAGAGCTGTTCGTCGTCCCTCGCGGCCTTCAGCACTGCCCAAAGGCGCACGGCGAGGCCCACGTACTGCTCATCGAGCCGATCGGCACCCCGAACACCGGCGATGCAGGCGGCAACCTGACGGCCGACCAGGAGCGCATCTGAAGGAAGCGCAAGCCGGCGAGGCGCTCAGGCGCTCGGCAGTCGCCGGCTGGTACGGCAACAACGGGGGAGAGCTGACCGTCACGGTCGACCTGGCGAGCGGCTGACCCGGTGATCGAGGAAGCTCCCTCCGGGCGAGCGATGCCCCTGCCCCAGCGCGACCAGCGCCAGGGCGATGATCCCCGACCTGCCCGGGCTGCCCCGAACGATGCGTGGTCAGCCTTGCCGGGGCCATTTCCGCCAGACGCTCGCTCCGAACGAAACCGGCACTCGCATGGGCCGCTCTTGCCCTGCTCCCGAGCCGACCTGCGACCACCCGGCTCCAAACCTTGCGGTCGCAGGTTGACAAACCGCGTCGGAGAGCCAAATTGATTGCGCGGCGGGGTGCAAATGGGGTGCAAAGTTTGCACCCCTGAATGCACC
>Ga0126308_10001091_pt1 | contig 10370 bp, 13 predicted proteins | sample Plot55_FD_92533 | JGI IMG/M metagenome (GOLD analysis project Ga0126308, IMG submission 92533) | Serpentine soil microbial communities from UC McLaughlin Reserve, CA, USA - Plot55 | ecosystem: Environmental > Terrestrial > Soil > Grasslands | place: USA: UC McLaughlin Reserve, Lake County...
GCACCGATCAGGCTGTTCACATAGCGCCGCAGCACCGGCTGCACGCTTTTCAGCAGCAGCTCGAGCGCATCGCGATCGTGGCATTGCGCCCCTAACACCCAGTGCGCTTCCTCAATCGGGGTGGCCAACGTTCTCTAAGAGACTTGCATACAGGAAAGAGTTCGATCGGCTACACTCGGCGACGCCATCCCGAGCGCAAACGAGGACCAACCGACAGGAGCCCATTATGAAGAGTCTGTCGTGGACGTGCGTTGTCACCGCCTCACTGGGAATTGCGGCAATCGCCGGCTGCAGTAGCCCATCGACATCAGTCCCGATCAGCACCACGGCCTCCACGGCGCCCGTTACTGACGCCGAGAAGGAGTGGACGATGCCGAACAAGAACCAATCGGCAACCCGCTACAGCGCGGTGAGCGAGATCAACACCGATAACGTCAAGAATCTGAAGGTCGCATGGTCGTTCTCGACAGGCGTGCTCCGCGGGCATGAGGGCGAGCCGCTCGTGGTGAGCAACACGATGTACGTCCACACGCCATTTCCCAACATCGTGTATGCGCTCGATCTGACCAAAGAAGGCGCTCCGGTCAAATGGAAGTACGTGCCCAAGCAGGACTCCGCCGTGATCCCCATTGCCTGCTGCGACACGGTGAACCGCGGTGTGACCTACGCGAACGGTAAGATCTTCTTCAATCAGCTGGACACCAACACGGTGGCGCTCGACGCCGAGACGGGCAAGGAGCTCTGGAAGGTCAAGCAGGGCGACTACAAGCAGGGTCAGACTGTCACCTCGGCGCCGATGGTGATCAAGGACAAGGTCATCTCGGGGATCTCCGGCGGCGAGTTCGGTGTGCGCGGCTTCGTCACCGCCAACGACATCAATACCGGCAAGCAGATCTGGCGGATGTACAGCACCGGACCGGAGGCCGAGGTCGGGTTCCCGGGGTCGGTGGAAACCTGGAAGGGTGAGGAGTGGAAGCGTGGTGGCGGCACCACGTGGGGCTGGTACAGCTACGACCCCGAGCTCGATCTCTTCTACTACGGCACCGGCAACCCCGGCTCGTGGAATCCCGATCAGCGTCCCGGCGACAACAAGTATTCGATGACGATCTTCGCGCGCAATCCCGACACCGGCAAGGCGGCGTGGGCGTATCAGAAGACGCCGCATGACGCGTGGGATTACGACGGCATCAACGAGAACGTGCTCGTCGACGTGAACGTCAACGGACAGATGCGCAAGGTGCTCGTCAACTTCGATCGCAACGGCTTCTCCTACATGCTCGATCGCAAGACCGGCGAGCTGCTGCAGGCCAACCCGTTTGTGCACGTCAACTGGGCCAAGGGCGTGGACCTCAAGACCGGTAAGCCGATTGAAGATCCTGAGAAGCGAACGTCGGCAACCAAGAACACTAAGGACATCTGTCCCTCGGCGATGGGTGGCAAGAATCAGCAGCCGGTGTCGTACTCGCCGCGCACCGGGTTCTTTTACGTGCCCACCAACAATCTCTGCATGGACTACGAAGGCGTCGAGGTGAAGTACCAGGCCGGCCAACCTTACGTCGGCGCGATCGTCGTCAGCAAGCCAGGTCCGGGCGGGAATCGCGGTGAGTTCATCGCCTGGGATCCGTCAGCCGGCAAGAAGGTGTGGGGCATCAAGGAGCCGCTGTCGGCGTGGGGTGGTGCACTCGCGACCGCCGGCGACGTCGTCTTCTACGGAACGATGGAGGGCTGGCTGAAGGCCGTCCATGCCAAGACCGGTGACGTGCTGTGGAAGTTCAAGACACCGTCCGGGATCATTGGCAACCCGATGACCTACGTCGGGCCGGATGGCAAACAGTACATCGCGGTGCTCTCCGGCGTCGGCGGGTGGTCGGGCATCGGCGTCGCGGCGGACATGAGCCTCGAGGATCCAACGGCTGGTCTCGGCGCGATCGGCGCGTTCAAGGATCTGGCGAACTTCAGCAACCAGGGCGGCGTGCTGACGGTCTTCTCGTTGCCATGAAACAGGTAGGGCGCGTTCTTTCGGACGCGCCAACTATCGTTGTCCTCCTGTGTCTCGTCTGCCCGGGGATTGCGTTCGGGCAGACGAAACATCCGCTACGCGTGTGTTCCGATCCCGAGAACATGCCGTTCTCGAATCAGAAGCTCGAAGGCTTCGAGAACCGGATCGCCTCGCTCATCGCGAAGGAATTGGGCACGACCGTCAGCTACATCTGGTGGGGCCAGCGGCGAGGGTTCATCAGGAACACGATGAACGCAACGCTCCAGGAAGGCCGCTGTGATGTCGTGATCGGTGTACCGCAAGGCTATGACCTGGTCAGCACGACGCCACCCTACTATCGCTCGACGTATGTCTTTGTCTACCCGAAGGGCAAGGGCCTGACGCTCAAGTCGCTCGACGATCCGGTGCTGAAGAAGCTGAAGATCGGCGTGCACCTTCTTGGCGATGACTACACCAACCCGCCGCCGGTTCACGAATTATCCAAGCGCGGTGTCGTGGACAATGTCGTCGGCTTCAGCACGTTCTATTCCGACGAGAATCCGCCGAGCACGATCATCGATGCCGTCGCCAGCGGCACGATCAATCTCGCGATCGTATGGGGGCCGATAGCCGGCTACTACGCCGCCCGCCAGCGTGTCCCGCTGGAGCTCGTCCCCGTTCCATCAGCACAAGGCGATCTGCCGTTCGCCTTCAACATCTCGATCGGCATCAAGAAAGGCGACGAGGCACTCAAGGCGCGCGTCGAGACCGTGCGGCGGCAACGAAGCGCCGAGATTACAGCGATTCTGAAGGAGTATGGAGTGCCACTGATGGACGAGGGACGGACGCGGGCGAAATGACGACTGGCCTTCGGCTCATGAGCATCGGCGGACTCCTGTTCGCCGTGACCATTCTCGGCGTGCTGTCCAACGGGGATCCACCCGGCACCGCGCTGCTCGGCGCGCAGACGGCTGATACCTACAAGACCGTGTACGACGGTTGGAAGTGGTGGCACGTGTACTGTTACCGCTGCCACGGCGTCGATGCGAACGGTACGACCAACGCCCCGAACCTGACCGAGCCCAATCGCAAGCTCTCCTCTGCCGAGTTCCTGAAGGTCGTGATGAACGGGATCCCGGACAAGGGCATGCAGGCGTGGGACAAGCTGCTCGATAAAAAGCAGGTCTCCGAAATCCATCTCTACGTTCGCGCACGCCGCGACAAGGTGCTACCGCCGGGACGGCCGGACGAAGTCGGTCCGAACGGGAAACCTTGGATACCGCCGACCGGTTGGCCTAAGAATTGAGGACCAAGGACGGACCAAGCACCAGGGCCAAGGACTTAGTGGAGCGTCTCTCGCGCCGGATTCTCCTTGAGGATCGCCGTGACTTTCCCGTGGGCGACGACGACGTCCGGCACTTCCTGTAGCGCGGTGAGATAGCGCTCGGCGTACGGCTTCTCGGTCTGGTCAGGGGCGACGAGCCGGCGTGCCTGCGTGATGATCGCGTCCACGTCCACCGGCGTGTCGGGCGCTTCCTCGTCGAGTGCCTGATCGATCCGAACGATCAACCCGGAGATGGGATGCAGCCACGCAAACTGCGGGGCGGTTGTGATGATCTGCAGCAACTCGCCACCTGCCATCTTTCGGCCGTGCTCGCGCTCGTAGGTCTTGCGTTCCCATTCAAGCAGCGTCTTGTGCAACGGTAACAAGGCGCGGCGCAGCCCGGTGAGCAGCCGGCGCTCCGAGTCTTTCATGATGTCTTCCAGCGGATGAGCGTCACTCCCAGCACCAGGAGCGCGACACCGGTTGCCCGCAGCGGCGTGAGACGGACGACGCTGCCACCAAACAGTCCATAGTGATCGACGACCAGGGCCGCCGTCAGCTGGCCGACAATGACCGAGGCAAGCGTGAGCGTCGCGCCAATCCTCGCCGTCAGCAGGATGACGACGACAATGAACGTGGCGCCGAAGGCGCCGCCCGTCCACACCCACCACGGCGCGCCACCGATGTCGACATTCACGGGTGCCGGCTGCCGCGTCGCCGCTGCCGCGAGCAACAGCAGCAGCAATCCGACGACGAACTGCGCGGCGGCCGCCCAGATTGGACCGCCCAGCAGAAATCCGAGCCGTGCGTTGATGACCGACTGCGCGGCCACGCCCGCGCCCGTGACGAACGCGAGCAGCAGATAGAAGTTGTTCACCGGCGCTCCGAAATGAAGCCTACCTCACTCGAGTGAGCCGGTGGAATCGAACCGGTTGACGGCACCCTTCAGGACGCGGCGCGGCATCCGCAGGACGTGGGCGCACTGCAAACATTTCAGCGCCACCTGGCTCTCCCGCGTGACGGGCTGCGGGAGCAACAGCGCCGAGGTGGCGCCGCACTTGGGACAGCGATACGAAGCATCAGAATCGTGCGACATCGATAACGTATTCCTCGACACCCTCGCAGTGCCGTTATTTCCCCGCGCCGACTTCACGAACGGTTGACGGCCTTCGACCGCAGCCCGGAATAGACTTTCATCCCCATGGTGCGCGGCGGAATCGACAGCCCCTTGGCTTGGGGTCCGCGACCATTCGTTCGTACGCGCGCTCGCCGCTCTGCGTAGCTCACCGCGCGCCATTGCATTCGTGGCACGAGTACTCGTAGAGCTGATAGTTCGGCTGCTGCGTGATCGTCAGCCCTCGTGAACGGCGCGTCCACCTTGGCGCGGCTACGCGAATACGGTAGCCCACCCGGGCTCCACTGACCAGTTGCAACGGGAGCAGTGCGAACACCGCTGACGCCTAGAACGGCTGGCACGAGACCCGTCGACAAGCTCATGGCGAGCCGTAAGCAGTGTATTTGCGCCATTTTTGCGTGACTCCCAGGATGAGACCGCGCCTGGGCAGGGCCCGGCAAATCGGCCGCAATTCGGCATTTTCCCATGGCGACACGGTACACGCCATCAGGGTCCGTCTGGATACGATCGGCCCTATACTCTTGGAACAACGTCGAGCGGGCCTTTCCCGCATAGGACGGGTGCCATTCGTGTGTGGAGGCGTCGTCATGAGAACGAACCTGATTGCTATCCTTGGTTCCCTGGTTATGGCGTCGGCCGCGTCAGCCGCGGACGGCCCCACGTTCTACAAGGACGTCCTTCCCATCCTGCAGGCCAACTGTCAGACCTGCCATCGGCCCGGTGAAGTCGCACCGATGTCGCTCCTGACGTACGAGCAGGCACGGCCATGGGCGCGCGCCATCAAGAACGCGGTCGTCTCGAAGCAGATGCCGCCATGGTTCGCCGATCCGGGCTACGCGCATCTGTCGAACGAGCGCCGGCTCGTCGAGCGTGAGATCAACACGCTCGCCGCATGGGCCGACAGCGGCGCACCGGCCGGCGATCCGGCGACCGCGCCGCCTGCGCTGAAGTTCGCGAGCGGCTGGAACCTTACACCGGACATCATCATCGAGATGCCGAAGCCGTTCGAGGTCCCGGCCCGCGGCACGGTCAACTACAAGTACATCGTCGTCAAGGGAGTGTTCACGCGGGATCTGTGGGTGTCCGCGGCCGAAATGCGACCCGGGAATCCTGCCGTCCTGCACCACGGCAAAGTGTGGGTGCGCCCGCCCGGATCGAAGTGGATGGAGAACGCGGTACCCGGCGAAGCCTACGAAGTGGAGAGCAATCGCGACATCATGGGCAAGAACGCGATCGAGGAGGGCAATGACATCCTCGGTAAGTTCAACCCTGGTCTCGGCGCGCAGCGCTTCGACATCAACGGCGCGGCGAAGTTCGTTCCGAAGGGATCAGACCTCGTTTTCGAGTTGCACTACACCACATCGGGCAAGCCGAGCGCTGACGTCTCGAAGCTCGGTCTCGTGGTGGCGAAGGAACCGCCGCAGACGCGCTACTTCTTCCACGCCGGACCGACCGCGCTCAATCTCGCGATTCCGCCCGGCGAAGGCAAGGCCGAAGTCGTCAGCGAGATCACCTTCGGCGAGAACGCGCGTCTCGTCTACGCGCAACCGCATATGCACCTGCGGGGAAAAGACTTCGAACTGCGTATCGTGAGTCCCAGCGGTCAGTCGCAGACCGTCCTGAAGGGCAACTGGAATTTCGAGTGGCAGATGGGCTATCAGTTCGCCGAGCCGATCGCGCTGCCGAAGGGCGCGAAGCTACAGTTGGTAAGCCACTTCGACAACTCGACGGCCAACCGCTTCAATCCGGATGCGACGAAGAAGGTCGTGTGGGGTCCGCAGAACTGGGATGAGATGAGCAACTGCTTCATCGGCGTGCTCTTCGATCGCGGCACGGCCCCGGAGAAAGTATTCCTGCGCTACGGTCCAAGCTTGCTGCCGCGCGGCGAAGTCGGCCCGACGCTCGAAGCGCTCAATCACGTCGATCCGAACGCGGTGGCGCCCGCGACCAACGGCAACGTCAACGCGAACGTTGCGCCGGCCGGCAATGGCGGACCCGGGGACTTCGATAAGTAGAGCGCAGGCTTCCGCCTGGGCGTGCTGAATGGTGGTCTCCTTCTCGTTATTCGAAACCACCATCGGCTCATGCGCGATCGCCTGGTCGGATCGGGGCGTCACGTCGGTGTGGCTCCCCGAGCCAACCGAATCTCTGACGCGAGCCCGCGTCGTGCGCCGTTTCCGCCACCCCATCGAGTCTGCTCCGCCGCCATTCATCTCGCATGCGATCGAGGGCATCATCGCGTTGCTCGAGGGCGAAGCTCGCGATCTCACGAACATCCAGCTCGATTTCGACGAGACCGTCCCGGAGTTCCACCGGCGCGTCTACGACGTGACGCGCACGATCAAGCCAGGAACGACGCTCTCATACGGCGAGGTCGCGGAACGCGTCGGCGAACCCGATGCCGCGCGCGCCGTCGGTCAGGCGCTCGGAAGAAATCCCATTCCGATCATCGTGCCGTGTCACCGCGTGCTCGCGGCGAGGGGCGGCACGGGCGGCTTCTCCGCACCGGGCGGCACGGCGACGAAGCTGCAATTGCTCGCAATTGAGGGTGCCCGACTTCTGTAGTGTCCGGTTTGTGTAGTGTCCGGCTTTAGCCGAACCTGGACGTCCGCCTGAAGGCGAACCCTACGGGATCGCCGGTAAACCCGGCGGACCGTCCTGACACTGCGGGCACAGGCGATCGTAGATGTCGCAGCCATCTGCGCCGTACTCGTGATCGCAGACGGTGCAGCGCAGGATGAAGACGCGCTGGCCCGGCGCGGTGCCGTCGCGCTCGGTCTTGCGAATCACTTCCTGGCCGTCTCGATTGCGGAACCCGATCGTCGTCACATGCTCCCAGGACGAGAGCTCGTTGAACTGTTTGATCTTTCGCGCTCGCTGAATCTGCATCGAAACTGCCGCTTCGTCAAGTCCCATCTCAGCCAGCCGGATCCGCACGTGGGCTTCGGTGAACAGCTGACTGCTCTCGAAGAAGCGGCGCATCGCCTCGGGCCACCCCTCACCCCGCTTCGGCGGGAACGTCCGCGCGACCAACGTCTCGGGGGAGACGATCGCGAAGCGCTCACCTTCTGGCAGCGGCACGCAGACGACGAACGGGGGGCGGCTGACGTTTGACATGTACTACTTGAGCTCGGGCGCTACACCGGCGGGCAGCGGGAATTGATCGACGACCATCATCATCGCGACGAGCTGATACGCGCCAAGCGTACCGATGAGATCGACAATGCCGCGGTCGCCTTTCAGGATCTCCCGCGCCGTCTTCAGCGTCGCGTCGCTCACCTGCTTCGTCGTCAGCAGCTCGTCGCAGAAGTCGTAGACGACGGCGACGTCGCGATCCATCTTGGCGGGCCGTCGTCCGTCGCGGATCGCGTTGATGACATCGGCGCTCAGGCCGGCACGCTCGGCCGCACGGCGATGCACGTACCACGCGTAGTGCGCGGTCCACGCGCGCGCACCCATGATGATCGCCAGCTCGGTGAGCTTGGGCGGGACAACCGAGTATCCTTCGCGGCCGGCGAAGCGTGCGTAGGCGATCGTCTTCTGCGCGAGATCAGCGAACGTCGGGCTGACGATCATCACGCCCAGCGATCCGCTGATGTCGCCGCGCGGTCCGCTGAGGACGCTCTTCACGAACGCCTGCTGGTCGGCGGTCATCGCGTCATACGACTGCGGACGTGGGATGCGGCCGCCGCGCAGATCGGCGACCGCCTTGCGGAGTTCGTCGATGGTCGGCGGCTTCTCGGGCGCTTGCGCTCGTGCGATGGCGAAGCCGAGCACAAGGCCCGCGATGCCAATCAAGCAGGCGGTGAGGACTCTGGCGGGCGTTGGCATGAAGGCGTTATACGCCTGCTGCCGGACGAGATCAACGTGCAGGGCCCTACGGGCGCTGCGTTGAATAGACCGCCGTCTTGCCTGTCTTGTCGAACGTCAGGACATCGTAGGGCCGCGCGTTCGCACCTTCCATCCCCGGAGATCCGATCGGCATGCCGGCAACGGCGAGGCCGGCCACCTTGGGCTTCTCTTTGAGCATGCGATGAATCTCGTCCGCGGGGACGTGGCCTTCGATGACATATCCGCCCACCAGTGCGGTGTGGCACGACCGCGCCTGCGCGGGAACCTTGTAGACGTCCTTCACGGCCTGGATGTCAGCGACGTTCTCGCTGGTCGGGGCGAAGCCCTTGCGGCGCAGATGTTCGACCCAGTTTGCGCAGCAGCCGCACGTGGCGTCTTTGAAGACCTGAACGGGAATGGGTTTCTGTGCGTCGATGCCGCCGCTGGTCAACGCGACGACCAATGCGAGGGCAGCAAGTCCGATGGTTTTGCGCATGAATGATGCCTCAGGTCGAATTGTACCCGAGGCGCACGCGCTTATTAATGGAACACGTACTCTGCCGACGCGGGACCTGACCCGCACGAATTGTGCGAGTGCACGCGGGCGTAGAACGTGCCAGTGTTTCCGGATCCGCCACCGGTCCACGTGTAGTTGGTCTGCGTCGTGTTTTCGCGCACGAGGTCCGAACCGCCAGACGTGGATCCAATCTGAATGTCGTAGTCAGTGGCTCTCGCACCTGCGGTCCATGTCAGGACCCGCGTGCTGAGATTCTGCGTCACGCTGAGATTCGTCGCCGCGCTCGGCAGGCACGAGTTGCTCGGCGGTGGTGTCGGCGTTGAAGGGGTCGGCGTGGGCGTGGGAGCCGTGGGCGCCGGGCTGGGATTTTCACCGCTGGCGCAGGCGCCGGCCAGCAGAGCCAACAGCACGATCGATCGAAGCCCCACTAGCATCACAGACACACTCCTGACCAGGACAGGCGCAACCATCGTACCTGGCCAGGACCGCGAAGCGCAGTGCAACTCTGTGGAGTTGGACGTTACGATTTCGGCCGCGAGCGATCAGTTCTGTGGTTTTGGTCTTCCCGCCGCTAACCCGGCGTGCCGTTGTCGTCCGCCCCGAGCTCTTCTTCGGCATCCTTGACGTCGTGACTGTCGGCACCCCTGACATCCTCGGTCAGCGCGACGGCACTGCTGTGCCATTCAGCTTCATCGGCGTGCGGGTCGCCCCAGGCGTCTGTTTCGACAGCGCCCTTCCGAAGGTCCTCATCGGTTCGCCGGTCCGCGCGTCGGTCCATGTCACTCTCCCTAGCGAGGTAGCGGCCGCTTCAACAGGGAGCGGTACACAGCGGAATCTACACCCGCGCCGTCTGGAGATCCAGTGTCGTTTTCATGACGGAACCATTCGCCGGTCACGGCCGTCTACCCTGCCGGTCCGCCTGAAGGCGACACTACGACCGGTCCGCCTAAATACGCTCAGACCACCATGCTCGCCGACATTCGTTACGCCTTTCGCAGCCTGCGTCGATCGCCGCTATTTGCCGCGAGCGTGATCGGTACCATCGGTCTCGGCCTTGGTGTGCTCTGCTCTGGCTTCACCATTCTCAATGCCTACGTCCTGAAGCCGATCGACCTTCCCGAGCCGCACAACCTGTACGAATTGAGCTGGGATACGACTGCTGTACGCCGCCACCGGTTCACGCTGGATGACTTCGAAGCTCTGCGCGATACCACGCCTCATTTTTCGCCGATCGCTGCCGGCAGCGAAACGACGGTGATGCAGGACGGCGCAACGATGATGGGTCTGCTGGTCACCGGTGATTTCTTTCAGGTTCTGCGCGTGCAGCCCGTCATGGGACGGGTACCGACGCCTGCCGACGCAGCGGCGCCTGGGCAGGGAGCGGTCGTCGTATTGGCGAATAACGTGTGGCGGGCGCGCTACGGTGGCGACCCTGCGATCGTCGGCAAGACCATTGTCCTGCGACAACAGCGTTTCGACGTCGTCGGCGTGCTGCCTCGGGGTTTTTCGCTGCCGGGCCAGGAGCTGGTGGGCTTCTACGCGCCGCTCACGATGGCCGGTGCCTTCGACGTTCCCGACCCGTGGA
>Ga0126308_10001092_pt1 | contig 10362 bp, 6 predicted proteins | sample Plot55_FD_92533 | JGI IMG/M metagenome (GOLD analysis project Ga0126308, IMG submission 92533) | Serpentine soil microbial communities from UC McLaughlin Reserve, CA, USA - Plot55 | ecosystem: Environmental > Terrestrial > Soil > Grasslands | place: USA: UC McLaughlin Reserve, Lake County...
GACGAATTCGGCTAACAGACGAAGACGGCAAGTCGGCAAGTCGGTCGTGGAGTCGAGAAGTACTCGTCACCCCCATCACCCATGATCCGTCATCCTGCCACCCTGTCACCCTGACCCCCCATCACCCGAATGCTCCGTATTACGGAACCGGTGTCCGCTCGGCCGCCGCTTGCTGCCGACTCCGGAACGCGTCGGTCTCCGGCTTGATCGCCTCCAGGCGCGCCAGGTACTCGCCGACGTTCAATTCACCCTCGGCGATCTGATACTCGTAGGAGCCGTCGTAGACCTGCTCGCGCAGTGTGATCAGCTCGTCGTCGTCCACACGGGTGAACGAGACGCGATCGCCGGGCTTCATCAGGATCGGATTCTCCTTGAAGGCCGGATTGCGCTGCTGTGCATCGTAAATCGGGATCGTGCGCCCGATCAGCTGATACCCGCCCGGCGAGGGCACGGGGTAGATCGCCAGACATGGCCCGGCGATGCCGACGGCTCCCTCGGGGGTCCAGGGCCGTGTTGGGTTGTACTTCGGGATGACTACCGCGTAGCGTGGATCGAGCGGGAACATGAACGGCAGGCCAGGGAAGAACCCGTTGGCGGCGTTCCACCAGGGCGTGGCCATCAAATATTCGACGAACTCCTCGGCATCACGCAGACCGTTGTACTCCGCGGCGTAGTCAATATTGTTGCCATTGCGGATGTTTGGCGCGTCCTTGCGGATGAACTGGACGTACTTGGCGATGTCGGCGCGGGTCCACTGATCATTGACCGCCAGCGGCAAGCTGATCTCGCGACTGGGGATGGTTAGATCCTCAACCGGCGGCAGTGATGCGTAGTGCCGGTCCACCTCCGTTATGAGGTCGCTCGGCTGCAACTCCGTGCTGTCGTAGTGGATGAGGATCGAGCGCAGCGCGGGGATCGTCTCGATCACGCCGGCGATGCTCGCGCCCTTCAGCGCCTGATTGAGACCCAAGACACGAAAGTTCAGCGTCAGATCGAGCTCCATCGGCCCGAACTCGACTAGCAGGAAGCGGTCGCCCGCGGAACGGTAGACCGCGCCGGGACGCCCGTCCTGGGCCGGGGTCTCCGCCAGGAGCGCCGCATTCGCCCGTCCATTGGCCTGGCCCACTGTCACCTCCCCTGGTTCGACCTGTCGTTCGTCACATTCTCGCGGATTATTCGCTTCGGCGCGACCATCCGGCAACGGGTCGGTACCCGCGAGGCCAGCATGGATAGTGTGGAAAGCGTGAGTGGTACGAGGCTTGCGAAGAGCGAGTGCAGCGGCAGCTGCCGAGCATGTGTTTTTTCCAGAGAGGATCGATCAATGAAGCGGTTTCCAGGGAACCAGGTATCGCGTCTGTTGAGTACCAGTCACTCGGTGGCGCTCCTTGTCGTCGCGTTGATCACCGCGATGGCGGTCTCGGCACCATGGGCATTCGCCCAACAGGCGACGCCGACTGTAACGGGTGTGCCCGACCCGACTGTTCGTGTCGTCCACGCATCTCCGGATGCGCCAGCCGTCAACGTCCTCGTTGACGGGCAGCCGCTCGCGCAAGGTGTTGCCTTCGGGAGCGCGTCGGAGTATGCGGCGCTCTCACCTGGTGCCCATCAAGTCCAGGTCGTGCCGACGGACGGTGGTGCGCCGATCATCGATCAGTCGGTGACATTTGATGGCTGGACATCCAATATCCTCGCCGTCGTCGGGCAATTGGCCAACATCCAGCTCCAGACGAGCACGGTCGACATCACCGAAACCGAGTCCGGTCAGGCGCGGTTGCGGCTCGTGAACGCCGTAACAGACTCTCCAACAATCAGCTTGGGCATTTCCGGCACCGACAACCCCATGGTCGAAGGGGTGCAGTTCCCGAACGCCTCTGATTATCAGAACGTTAATCCCGGCACGTACGATCTCGACGTGCGCAACGCCGACTCGGGGGAAACACTACTGGCCGCCCCGGGCATTCAGGTTGACGCTGGTCAGGTCTACGATATCTTCGCTCTCGGCCAGGCCGGCAACGGAACCGTCCAGCTATTGCCATTGGTCACTCCAGTCGCCACCGCCTGCAGCGCGACTCTCGGCATCGGCCAGCCGACCGACAGCTGTCTCCGGGTCATTAATGCCGCGCCGGACGCGGGACCGGTCGATGTCTACATTGGTGAATCGCCGATTGCCGAGGGACTCGAGTTTGGCGCCGCTTCCACCTTCGCCGCCGCCCCCAACGGTGAACAGCAGCTCCGAGTCGTTCCGGCCGGTGCTCCCGTCGATCAGGCGGTTATCGACATGACGCAGGGATTGACCGCCGGCAGTGCCGCCGAGATTATTGTGAGTGGCCTAGCTGACGACCTTCAGGCGACAATCGCCGGGGTTGATCTACGGGCGTTGCCACAGAACCAGGCGAGGGTCCGCGTCATCCATGCCTCGCCGGATTTGGAGGCCATTGACGTGGCGACCGCCGGCGGCCCGACCCCATTCCAGGGGATCGACTTCCGTGGCCAGTCCGGTTACGTCGTCTTCGATGCCGGCACCTCCTCGTTCCAGCTTCGCGAAAATGGCAACAACACCCTGCTGCTCGAGGCGCTCGATGTCCCGATCGAACCGGGGATGGTCTATGACATTGTCGCCATCGGCCAGAGCGAGAACGGCACGTTGCAGATGGTGATTCTCAATGCCAACGCGGGCGTCCTAGCCGGTCCGTCGGCTACCCCGATCGCGGCCACTGCGGCGGGCGTAGCTACCCCGGCGACCGAGGTCACACCCGTCGTGGCCGTAGGCTCCACCCCGGCGATGGAAACTCCAGGCGCCGCGACTCCGGCGGCGACGCCGACTTCGTAGACCATGAGACCGGGCCTAGAGCGCCCGGAGAACGCCAAGCGGCCACCAGAGCGAGGTGCTCTGGTGGCCGCTGTTCTTCTGTGGGCTCAGCGTCCGTCTTGACAGGCGAGCACGACGCGTTGATGATCTTTGCGCTAGACACGCAGTGATCGTCGCTGGTTCGGGACACACGGGAGGAACCTTATGTCTAAACGGTCGCGCTTGCAGCGCATGGGTGGATTAGCGCTGGCCGTGGCGCTCGGCGGCGCAACGCTTCTGGGAAGCGCGGGGACGGTTGGCTTTGCCCAGGAGGCCACGCCACAGGTCGGCTCCGCTGAAGATCTGGCCAACGAGAACTGGACCTGGCCAGTTGAGTGGGAGGTCAACGAAGAGAAGCAACCGGCGATGTACGAACCCATCGATCCCGCCTCGATCACCAAGCCGTGGAACATCTGCGTCTCATTCCCACACCTGAAGGATCCGTACTGGCTCGGCGCCGATTACGGCATCGCCGAGGAGATCCGCCGCGACGGCGCCACGATGCAGCTGTTCGAGGCCGGTGGCTACACCGAACTCGACACGCAACTCAGCCAGATGGACGATTGCGTGGCCCAAGGCGCCCAGGCGATCATCCTGGGCGCGATCAGCGCCGATGGGGTCAACGCTAAGGTCGAGGAAATCGTCGCTAGCGGCATCCCGGTCATTGACTTCGTCAACGGCGTCAGCTCCCCAGAGGTTTCCGCTCACGCACTGGTCAGCTTTTACGACATGGGCCACGTGACCGGGACCTATATGAAAGAGAATCTGGTCACCGGGGATGAGCCGATTCAGGTCGCTTTCTTCCCTGGACCGCAGGGCGCGGGGTGGACCGACACCGCGTATCAGGGATTTTTGGACGCGACTGAGAGCACCAATATCGAGGTTGTCGCTACCAAGTGGGGAGATACCGGCCGCGACATCCAACTCGCACTGATCGAGGATGAGCTGCAGGCGAATCCAGACATCGATTTCATCGTCGGCAACGCGCAGGCTGCAGTCTCCGGGGTACAGGCGGTGCGTGAGGCCGGACTCGAAGATTCGATCAAGATCCTCGCGTTCCACCAGAACCCTCCCGTTTATGACGGGCTCGCCGCCGGGGATCTGACCGGTTCGGCAAACGACCACACTGTCATCCAGGGTCGCATGGCAGTCGACATGGCGATCCGCCTGCTCGAGGGTCAGACACTCGATCCTAGCAACCGGGCCGGGCCGGTGATCACGATGATGACCCCGGACAATCTCGAGACCGAATTCGTGTGGGAGTCGACCTTCGCGCCGAAGGACTACCAGCCTGAGTTCACTGTCGAAGCTCAATAGGTATCCGTCGCACGTCAGGGGGCCGAGCACCTGTCTCGGCCCCTCGTCCCGACGCCACATGGGTGACAACAGCAGATAGGTCGTCAGTGCAACTCGCACGTGTAACTGCAGCGGAAGACGTGCAGCCTCTGCCCGCCGAGCCTAGCCGCGTCGAGCTCCTCCGTCTCTCGTCTATCGTCAAGCGCTTTCCCGGCGTCCAAGCGCTGAGCGACGTCGATTTTGACCTGCAATCCGGCGAAGTCCACGTCCTCTTCGGTGAGAACGGTGCCGGAAAGAGCACGCTTATCAATATCATTGCCGGCACGTTCACCCCAGACGACGGGACGATGATGCTGCGCGGGCAACCGATTCGCCTGCACTCGCCCCACCACGCGCGGCAATTGGGCATCAACGCGGTGTTCCAAGAGTTCTCGCTGGTGCCGACCCTCTCGGTCCAGGACAACCTCTATCTGGGCCGCGAACCCAAACACGCCGGTATCCTCGACAAGGCAGCCATCGCTCGCGGTACGAAGGAGACGCTCGACCTCCTCGGGTTTCATCTTGACCCGAAAGCTCAAGTTGGCAGTTTGTCGCGCGCCGAGCAGCAGATGGTCGAGATCGCAAAAGCGATCCAGGGTGAGCCGTCCATTCTGATCCTCGACGAACCGACGGCGTCACTAACGGAGAACGAGGCCGATCGCCTCTTCGCATTGATTGAGCGTCTGAAGGGTCAGGGGCTCGGCATCATCTACATCACGCATCGTATCCAGGAGATTCACCGCGTCGCCGATCGGGTGACTGTCTTACGCGACGGCCACGCGGTGGCGACGGTTGCGGCTGGCGACGTCTCCGAGTTCCGCCTCGTCGAGCTGATGACCGGTCGCACCATCGACGCCCTATATCCGACAATCAATCAGCAACCAGGTCCGGTCATGCTCCAGGCTGTTGCCCTGACACTGGTCAATGGCCGTGTCCGTGACGTCTCCATCGACGTGCGCGCCGGTGAGGTCGTTGGGCTGGCGGGGCTGGTCGGCTCCGGGAAGTCGGAGATCGGCCGCGCCGTCTTCGGTCTGGAGCCAATCGCGAGCGGCAGCATCGTCATCGAGGGCGATGTCGTCCGGCACCCGAGTCCACGCGGGATGCTCGACCGCGGCGTGATCTACATCCCACCCGACCGGCGCGAGGAGGGCCTCGTCGCCATGCGCCCGGTCCGCGAGAACATGTCGCTGGCGGCGCTGAGCCTGCCCATGTTCAGCCGGCTGGGCATCCTTCGCCGCCGTCTGGAGGGCCGGACCGTGCGGGTGATTGCCCAGCGGCTAAATCTTCGCCCGCTCAATGTTGAACGTCAGGTTGCCTATTTCTCCGGTGGAAATCAGCAAAAAGTTGTGTTGGGCCGGGGCTTGGCGCGGAATGTCAAGGTTTTCATCTTTGACGAGCCAACGACCGGAGTCGACGTCGGCGCCAAGGTCGAGATCTATGGCTTCATGAAGGATCTGTGCGAGCGCGGCGCGGCTGTGCTGCTGATTTCCTCCGATCTTCCCGAGCTGCTTCATCTGTCGAACCGCTCCTATGTCATGCATCGAGGTGAAGTGCGGGCGGAGTTCATCGGGACGGCGCTGACGGAAGAGGCCGTGCTGGCGAACTTCTTCGACCGCGATACCGATGCGGCATGATTCGATAGTCGTTGCTCCAAGCCGCCTGGTTCGAATCAGGCAGCTATGGAGCCGCGAATACGAGGGACGATGGTCATGACGACGGCACCCATGGAGCGGGAAGCGACAGGAGCAAACCGGCTGTCTGATCTTGCCAGATCGATCTTTTCTACCGTCGGTATCCTGCCGATCCTTCTCGCCATAGTGGTCTTCTACTTTGCTTCGCAAGAGAGTCGCTTCTACGGCACGGCGAATCTGACCAACGTGCTCCGCCAGTCCACGTACTTGATCATTGTCACCCTCGGACAAGCACTCGTGCTTATCAGCGGCGGCTTCGATCTCTCCGTCGGTGCGGTCATCGCGGTCACGAGCGTCGTCTCGGCTCGCTATATGTCCAACCATTACGCCGCAAATCCAGACAGTGAATTGTCCTCCGTTCTGGTTGGCGTCGGAATCGGGCTCCTGGTCGGCACCGTCTTCGGGCTCGTCAACGGCATCGGCGTCGCGCGCTTCAAGGTGTCCCCATTCATCATGACCCTGGGGATGGCGTCTGTCGGGACCGGCTTCGCGCTGTACTACACCGGGGGATCACCAGTTAGCGGCATGCCACCCCTCTTCACCCGCGAGATCGGCACTGGGCGTTGGTTTGAGATCCCGGTTCCTGTCTACGCCGCGATCGTCGCGATGATTCTTGTGCTCTTCCTCGTCGGCTCGACGTCCTGGGGACGGTATCTCTATGCCATCGGCGGCAATACGAAAGCGGCCTACCTCTCCGGCATCCCGGTCGGGGTCTACACCGCCTCGGTCTACGTTATGTGTAGTCTGCTCGCGGCCGTTGCCGGGCTGCTGCTCACCGCCCGCACCTCGTCCGGTGAACCGAATCTCGGTGGCCAGTACCCGCTCGAATCGATCACGGCGGCGGTTATAGGTGGTATCTCGTTGCGGGGCGGAGAAGGACGGATCATCGGGGCGGTCCTTGGCGCACTCTTCATCACCATCCTCACCAATGGCATGAACCTCATCCGCATGGAGTCGTACTTCCAGACCATGGCCATCGGCGTCATCTTGATCCTTGCGGTCATCTTCGATCAGCTTCGCGATCGCTGGCGAGTTTGACAGCGACAGGGCCGGAGAGGCGACGGAGATAGGTATGCAGACGCGCCCCACAGTCGGCATCGCGGGTCTTGGCCGGATGGGTCACCCCATCGCGGCGAACATCCTGGAGGCTGGGTTTCCGGCCGTCGTCTGGAACCGCACGCAGGAAAAGGCGGCCGATCTGCTCGAACGTGGCGCGATCTGGGCGGACAACCCGGGCGCCATGGCCCGGACTGCAGACATCGTGCTCACGAGTCTGGCCGATCCCAGCGCGGTGGAAGCCGTCTACTTCGGACCAGACGGCTTGCTCGATTGCGCTCGCTCGGGAACGATCCTGGTCGATCTGTCGACCGGCTCTCCCGCTCTGGCGCGCCGTATCGCCGCTGCAGCCCGTGAGCACGGCTCTACCTTTCTCGACGCCCCGGTGGCGGGATCTATCAAAGCCGCGACCGACGGTCAGCTCGGCATCATGGTCGGGGGCGACCTGGAGGCGTTCGAGCGCTGTGAATCGGTCTTTTCCGCCATCGGCAAGGCGGCGTTCTACCTCGGCGAAAGTGGTAGCGGCGCGACGATGAAGCTCGTCAGCAATGCAATCCTGGCGACAATGGTGCAGGCGCTCGCCGAGGGAGTGGCGCTGGGCGAAAAGGCGGGCCTCGACCCAGCGGATATCTTTACGGTGCTCGCGGCATCGTCGGCGGCGGCGCCGGTGGTCGCCGCCAAGGCGGCAACTGTTACTGAGCGCGCGTACCTCCCGGCGGCGTTCACGCTGGCCCTGATGCAGAAAGACCTCTGGCTCGTGCTGGGCCTCGCAAACGAGCTGCAGGTGCCGATGCCGGCGACCGCCATCGCGCACGACATGGTCCTGGCCGCCAACGCGACCGGCAAGAGCGGGCTCGATTTTTCGGCCGTAGCCTTGCTCATGGAAGAGCTTGCCGGCGCCCGCGAGTCGTGACCCGGCCCATCCGCCCACCAGGGAGCAAGAAATGCGGCGAAGGCGCTTGGCGCCTTCGCCGCATCGAGCCAACACCTCTCAGAGATTAGCGGATCGTATTGTCCTCTCGATCCTCGCCGTCCTCATCCTCTCGCCACACCGGCAGTGCAGCGAACGGAACCATATTCGGCGGGAGCGGTGAAGTCGGAATGTAACCGACGCCTGTCGACGGGACTTTCGTCACCCGCACCTTGCCTCCACCACCGCCTCGAGCAGGTCCGCCGGTCGGGACCGCGATGGTCTTACCAGGTTTCGCCGGATTGCCGGGCTTCACCGGTTTGCCGGGCTTGGCCGGTGCTTCCGGCACGAAGACCGGGGCAACGCAGATGTCGCCGACCTCGACCGTATTCCCCTGGTTGCCACCCGAGTTGATCTCGTCGATGACGACGATGCCGCCGTCGGCGCTGACTCCCGCGATTCCACCGTTGCCGGCTGACGCCGCGTCGCCACCGTAGCCACCACCATTGCCCCGGGCGCCAAGACCGTAGCGACTCCGGATCGGCCCACCGCGGCCGCCACCGCCATCATCATTGCCGGTGGCCGCGGCCAAGTTGCCATTGCCACCTGATGCATCACCGATCGCGGTGCCACCGCTGGCGTCGATATCAATATTGGTGCTGTTGTCGACGTTGCCACCGTCGATGGTGACTGGTCCTGCTGCGCATTCGCCGTGGGCGCCACCACCGATGTCGCCGACGTTGATCGTATTTCCGCGGTTGCCACCCGAGTTGACCTTGCCGATGACCACGATGCCACCGTCCGCGCTGGAATTCGCCCGTCCACCGTTGCCGGCGGAGGCGATGCGGCCAGCCAGGCCGCCACGCCCTCCGAGGCCGTACCGGCTCTGAATTAGCCCCCTCAGCCCACCGCGACCGCCGTTACCACGGTCATTGTTGCCATGGTCGCCGTTGCCACGATCGTCGTTGCCGGTCGCTGCGGCCAAGTTGCCGCTACCCCCGGAAGCATCAGAGATCGCCGTGCCACCACCGGCGTCGATATCGATATTCGTGCTGTTGTCGACGGTGCCGCCACCAATGGTGACCGAGCCCCCGCCGCCGGCACAGAGGTCACCAACCCCTATCATGTTGCCTTGGTTGCCACCCGAGTTGATCTCGTTGATCACCACGATGCCGCCATCGGCGCTGGCGCCAGCAACCCCACCATTGCCGGCCGATGCGACGTCGCCACCCGCTCCGAAGCCGTACCGGCTGTGGATCAGGCCCCTCAGCCCGCCGCCACCGTTGTTGCCGTCATCACTGCCGGAGACCGCGGCCAGGTTGTCACTAGCGCCAGAGGCATCACCGATTCCCGTGCCCCCGCCGGCGTCGATATTGATATTCGTGCTGTTATCGACGTTGCCGCCGTCGATGGAGGCCGATCCACATTCACCGTAGGAGCCACCACCGATATCGCCGGTGCTGATCGTATTCCCTTGGTTGTCACCCGAGTTGATCTCACCGATGACCACGATGCCGCCGTCGGCGCTGGAATTGGCGCGTCCACCGTTGCCGGCCGACGCGCTGTCACCATTTCCTGCGCCGTTCAGCGCCGCGACGCGGCTAGCGGCCAGACCCATGTGATGCCGGTTGCTCTTGCCCTTGCCGTTGTTATTCCCGCCACCGCCGTTATTGCCGCCACCGTTGTTGTTGCCTTTAGCCTCGCTATCGACGCCTCCATTGCCGTTCCCACCGCCATTGTTGGCGCCGTTGTTCTTGTCGTTCTTGCGGTCCTCTTTCTTGACGGCCTTGCGCTCGGATCTTTTCTGTTCGAGAACGCTGACTTTGCCGTCGCCGTTGATGTCGGCATCCTGTGCGAGTTCGGTACCGCCACCGCCAGCGGACTCGGCACTACTGCTGTCGCTGGTCGCGGCTTGGGAAGGTGCCGGCTCGTCGTTTGCGGCTTCGGTTGCGGTCAGCGACATTGGTGTCTCGCTGCTATCTCCAGCGTCGGAGCCAGTGCTCGGCCCGCTAGCGACCTCTTGCACTTGACCGTCGGCGCTCGCGTCGCCGCTGTTCCGACTATTAGCGCTGCGGCCATCGCGGCCGTTGCCATCGCCGCCATTGCCGCCACCATTGTCGCCATCACTGGTGGTGTCACCTGACGGCGCGTCAGTAGGCGTTTCGCTGTCGCTCGCGGCGGACACCTCGGGCGCTGGTTCAGCAGCCGTCTCGAGCATCGGATTGAAGTCAGGATTCTCGAAGATGTTGCCGGCAAGCGGGTCTGGCCCCGCTTCGCTACTCGTGTTCTCGGTCGTGTCGCCGGTCTGGCCGCCACCAGAGCCGTCGTCACCGCTGCTGCCGGTATCGCCGCTACCAGCGCCGCCGTCAGTGCTGCTTGATTCAACCGGCTCAGAAGAGCTTGATTCGACCGGCTGGACTCCACCGGACGTGTCCCCAAGCGCGTCCACCGCGGCCTGGCTATCGAGGGCCGGGTTGGCATTGGTCGTGGTGACGTCGGGCGCTGGTGCGACCACCGGTGCA
>Ga0126308_10001093_pt1 | contig 10358 bp, 6 predicted proteins | sample Plot55_FD_92533 | JGI IMG/M metagenome (GOLD analysis project Ga0126308, IMG submission 92533) | Serpentine soil microbial communities from UC McLaughlin Reserve, CA, USA - Plot55 | ecosystem: Environmental > Terrestrial > Soil > Grasslands | place: USA: UC McLaughlin Reserve, Lake County...
ACGCGCACCACCCCACGGAGATCGAGGCCACGCTCCAGGCCGCGCGCGCCGCGTTCCCTGGACGGCGCGTGGTGGTCGCGTTCCAGCCGCATCTCTTCTCGCGCACGCGGGACTTCGCCGCCGAATTCGGCCGCGCGCTCGCCCGCGCGGACTCGATCTTCCTCACGGACATCTACCCGGCCCGCGAAAAGCCCATCCCCGGCGTGAGCGCCGATCTGATCGATGCCAGCGCGCGCTCGGCCGGCGTGGTGGTGGCGTGGCGGGGACCGCGCGCCGGGCTCGCTCGCGCGCTGGCCGACGAAGTGCGTGAGGGCGACGTGGTGCTGACCGTCGGCGCCGGCGACATCACGAAGACCGGCCCCGAGCTGCTCGGACTTCTGGGGGACGCGTGACGCTCGCCGCGCGCATCCCGCCGGGGCTGGACCCGGCGGCGCGTCCGTTGCGCCGCGGCCGCCGCGCCGACGGCTTCGCGAGCGGCGACCGGGCCCCGCGCGCGGGGTGGCGCGCCTGGCTCGCGCGGGCGATCGTGCTCGCGCTCGCGGCCACCGTGCTCCTGTCGCCCTGGTGGGCGCCGCGCGCACTCTCGCGCATGGAGTTCTTCCGCGTGCGGCAGGTCGAGATCGTCGGCGCGCGCTTCCTCGCCGACTCGGACGTGATGGCCCGGCTCGGCCTCGACACGTCGTCGTCGGTGTGGACGGACCTCGGCGCGCTGGAGCGGCGGCTGGCGCGACACCCGCAAGTGGCGTCGGTCGAGGTTACGCGCCGCCTGCCCGGCACGCTCTCGGTCCGCGTGACCGAGAACGCGCCGGTCGCGCTCGTCCCCGCCGGCGGCACGATGCGCGCAGTGGACTCGGCGGGTCGGTCGCTCCCGATCGATCCGACGCGCGTGCCGCTGGACCTTCCGGTGGCGGCACAGCGCGACGGCGCGCTGCTGCGTATGCTTGCCGACGTGCGCGCGCGCGACAGGGCGATGTTCGCCCGCATCAGCGACGCGCGCCGCGGGGCGGGTGACGAGATCGTGTTGACGCTCGTGCGCGTGGGAGCCGAGTCTGGCGCGTCCGACTCCGTGCCGCCGGCGCCGCTCGTCGTGCGCGCGCGGGTCGGCATCACGCCGGCTCGGCTGGGCGAAGTGTGGGCGGTTGAGGCCGACCTCTCGCGGCGCGGTGTGCGCGCCGCCGAGCTGGACCTTCGGTACCGTGATCAGGTGGTCGCGAGGCTGCAATGAAGGCGGAGAGCGTGGTCGTGGGGCTCGACATCGGATCGGCGAGGACCACCGCGGTCGTCGCCGAGGCGAGCATCGTCGGAGAGCGACGCCCGGGCGTCCGCGTGCTCGGCGTGGGGCAGGCGCGGACCACCGGGCTCCGACGTGGGATGGTCGCGGACATCGAGGAGACCACCCGCGCCATCCGCTCAGCCGCCGAGGAGGCCGAGCGCACCTCGGGAGTGAAGATCGAGGGCGCGTACGTCGGCATCGCGAGCGCGCACGTGGACGCCATGTCGAGCAACGGCGTGGTGGCGGTGAGCGGGGACGAGATCACGCGGGCCGACGTGGACCGCGCGAACGCGGTGGCGCGCGCCCAGGCGCTGCCGCCGGACCGCGAGCTGCTGCACGCCATCCCGCAGGAGTACTCGGTCGACAAGAACTCCGGCATCCACGACCCGGTCGGAATGGTCGGCACGCGGCTCGAGACCGAGGTGTACTTGGTGAGCGTCGGCAGCTCGCCGGCGATGAACCTGCGCAAGGCGGTCGAGCGCGCGGGGTGCAAGGTGCGCGAGCTGGTGCTCGAGCCGCTGGCGAGCGCGCTCTGCGTCCTGAGCGAGGAGGAGCGCGACCTGGGCGTGGCGCTGGTCGACATGGGCTCGGCGTCCACCGACGTCGCGATATTTCACGAAGGGAAGATCCGGCATCTCGGAACCGTGGCCTACGGCGGCGGGAGCGTCACCAGCGACATCGTGCACGGGCTCGGCGTCACGCAGGCGGAGGCGGAGCGGCTGAAGGAGCGCTTCGGCTGCGCGTACGAGCCGCTGGTGGACCCGGCCGAGGTGATCGAGCTGCCGGGCACGGCGACGCTGGCCGAGCGGCACGTGCCGCGCGAGCTCCTGTCGCACATCATCCACCAGCGCACCGACGAGATCTTCGACCTCGTGCAGCGCCAGATCGGACGCGCCGGCTACAGCGGGAAGCTGAGCGCGGGCGTGGTGCTCACCGGCGGCGGCGCGGCGGTCGACGGAATCCTCGAGCTGGCGAGCGACGTGTTCGCGAGCGCGGTGCGCGTGGGCGCGCCGTCGGACACGATCGGCGGGCTGCTGGAGAAGGTGAGCACGCCCCGCTACGCGACGGCGGTTGGACTCACGCTGTACGGCGCGCATCGCGCGGCGCTCGGCGGCGCGTCCGGCGGCGGCGGCTCGCGTCGGCCCGCGCGGACCGGTCCCGGCGTGGACAAGATTGCCCAACGCGTGCGCAACTGGCTGCAGGATTTCTTCTGATCGCGGCCGCTCGCGCGCGCGAGTCGCGTGCGGGCGTGACGTGCGTCACACGATCGCGCGATTTCGCGATCCGCCGCGGCGACGAAATGACGGTATTTCGACGCCGTCCTATGGCCCGAAACTTGGCATCCGCGACGGATGGTTACGCTGCGCGCGAGGTGTCATTCGCGACGCGTCAAAAACTTGATTCGCGCGACGCGTGCTGTGGAAAAGGCGGATCGTTCGGCGCGTTTTCGAACACTAGTGGCGCGAGAAAAAAGCGTTACATTGCGCGCTCGCTTGCGAGCGTCGCGTCGCGCGACGCTGCAGGCGACACGCACTCCGCACGCATCGCGAATGACCCCCGCGGCCCGCGGCGCACCGACGCGCCGCCTCACGGCACCGGCGGCTCGCGACGCGGCGCGCGAGGCCCACGCACAACCTGGTCACCTTCCCGCGGCCGCCCCGCCTCGGCAAGGGTGAGTGATGCCTTCCACCCGCAGCAGTGGAGTCCCCCGCACAATGATCTTCGAATTCGAGGAGAGCGCGTCCCAGAACGCCCGGATGAAGGTGGTGGGCGTCGGCGGCGGCGGCGGTAACGCGGTGAACCGGATGATCGAGGAGCGTCTCGAAGGCGTCGAGTTCCTCTCCGTGAACACCGACGCTCAGGCGCTCCTCGCCTCGAAGTCGGACGTGAAGATCCAGATCGGGAAGAAGCTCACGCGCGGCCTCGGCGCCGGCGCGCGCCCCGACATCGGGCGGCAGGCGATCGAGGAGAGCCGCGAGGAGGTCGCCCGCGCGCTGAGCAACGCGGACCTCGTCTTCATCACCTGCGGCATGGGCGGCGGCACCGGGACCGGGGCCGCGCCGGTCGTCGCCGAGCTGGCGAAGGAGGCGGGCGCGCTCACGGTCGGCATCGTGACGCGGCCGTTCCTGTTCGAGGGACGCAAGCGGATGCGACAGGCGGAGCAGGGCATCGCCGACATGCGCAAGTCGGTGGACACGATGATCGTCGTGCCCAACGAGCGGCTCCTCGCGGTCGTGGGGAAGGGAATCCCCTTCGGCGACGCGCTCAAGAAGGCCGACGAGGTGCTGCTGCACGCCACCCAGGGCATCTCCTCGCTGATCAGCGTCACCGGGCTCGTGAACGTGGACTTCGCCGACGTGCGCACCGTCATGCAGGCGGGCGGCTCGGCGCTCATGGGCACCGGCATCGGCCGCGGGGACAGCCGCGCGATGGAGGCGGCGCAGCAGGCGATCGCCTCGCCGCTGCTCGACAACGTCTCGGTCTCCGGCGCGACCGGCGTGCTGGTGAACATCACCGGCGGCGCGGACCTAACGCTGGGCGAGGTCCACCAGATCAACGAGATCATCCACGACGCGGTCGGCGACGAGGCCGAGATCATCTTCGGCGCGGTCCACGAGCCGGCGATGCAGGGGGAGATCCGCGTGACCGTGATCGCGACCGGCTTCGACAAGATCCCGGCGCAGTACGGGGCCGGCGCTACGGCAGAGCTCGCTCCGCCGCCGCGGCAGCCTCAGGTCTTCCCGATCCACGGCGGGAATGCTACCGTTGGGCGCGAACGCGTGGTCCGGGTCGCCAACGGCTACTCCCCGCGCCCAACCCCTTCGGGCCCCGTGGACCTTCCCGCTGCGGCTCGAGCCGCTCAACCCCAGAAACTTCTGCCTGCCTATGATCGTCCTGGACAGGATCTCAGTGACATGGAGATCCCGACGTTCATTAGGAGGCAGATGGATTGAGTAACCGGGCTCCTCGACTCACGACATTCGCGGTCGCCGCGCTGCTGGGCCTCGTCGCCGCGCGCTTCGGCCGCCCCCTGAGCGACCTTCGCCAGCCAGCCGAGCTCTTCCGTAGCGATTCCGACAGCGTGGTGGCCGAGCTCTCCCAGGAGAGCCCGGCCCCCGAGCCTGTCGACCACGTCGACACGCTGGCCCGTGGCGAGACCCTGCGCGAGCTGTTCGAGCGCGGGGGCGTGAGCGGGGAGGAGGCGTCCCAGGCCCTCAAAGCCGTCGCCTCGGTTGACCAACGCCGCATCCCGGCCGGCATGCCGGTTCGGATCAGCGGCACCGACTCCGTTCCTTCCGAGATCACCCTCCAGCTCACCGCGGACCGCCTGGTGCGCCTCCGCCGGACGGCCGACGGGTGGGTGGGGAACGAGGAGCAGGTGCAGTGGGCCACCGACACCCTCGCGGTCCACGGCGTCATCAAGTCCACGCTGCTCGAGGCGATGGGCAGCGCCGCCACCGCCCTGTCGCGCGGCCAGCGCTCGGAGCTGGCGTACGACCTCGCGGACGTGTTCGAGTACCGCGTGGACATGAGCCGCGACCTCCAGGTGGGCGACGAGTTCCGCGTCCTGGTCCAGCGCTCGACCTCGCCGTCCGGAGCGGTGCGGCTCGGCAAGATCGTGGCGGCCAGCTTCCAGCTCAGCGGCAACGAGATCGCCGCGGTGCGCTTCACCCGCCGCGACGGGAGCGCCAGCTACTTCGACCAGAACGGCAAGTCGATGCGCGCCGCGTTCCTCCGGGCGCCGCTCAACTTCCGCCGCATCTCGAGCGTCTTCGGCCTCCGCCGCCACCCGATCCTCGGCATCCTCAAGCAGCACAAGGGGACGGACTACGCCGCGTCCTCGGGCACCCCGGTCCGCGCGATCGGCGACGGCGTCGTCACGCGCGCCGGCTGGAGCGGCGGCTACGGCAACGTTCTGGAGATTCGGCACCGCAACGGCTACGTGACGCGCTACGGGCACCTGCGCGGCTTCGCTCGCGGCGTACGTCCCGGCAGCCGCGTGACCATTGGCTCGACGGTCGCCTTCGTCGGCACCACCGGCCTCTCGACCGCGCCGCACCTTCACTTCGAGGTGCTGGTCAACGGCGTCCAGCGCGACCCGCGCACGGCGCTCCGCGGCGCCAGCTCCGAGCCGCTCGCCGCCGCCGACCGCCCGGCCTTCGAGCAGCTCCGCGCGACGCTCTTCGCCTCCTTCGACCGCCCGGACCAGCAACAGATGGCGCGAGCAGCCGACTGAGCGCGAGTACGAGATACGAAATACGAGACGGGCCCCGGGATGCTTCCCGGGGCCCGTCTCGCATCTCGCACCTCGCAACTCGCACCATCATCCTCTGCGTCTCCCACGTCCCGGCAGTAGCTTTCCCACATGACAGCCTGGCTCGTCGCGGTCGGCGCGGGGGTGATCGCCGGCGCGCTGCAATACGCGTCGCCCGCGGCCTCCGTCGCGCGGCGAGTGGTGCCGGCGCTCCTGCGCGCGGGCGCGGTCGCGCTGCTCGTGGCACTGGTGCTCGACGCGTCGGTCGGCCGGGCGCGCTCGGTGGCGCCCTTCGCCGCCATCGACAACTCGGCGAGCTGGCTGCGTGGGCGGAAGGACTCGGCGTGGAGCGAGGCCCGGCGCAGGGCGCTCGCCACCGGCGCCGACAGCGTCTTCCTCTTCGGCGACTCCGTGCGCCCGGCGGGCGCGGCCGGCACCGCGCCGGGTGACCTCGGCAGCGCCGTGCGGCCGATAGTCGACCGGGCGCTCGCGGCCGGACGCCCGCTGGCCGTCTTCACCGACGGCGAGCTGGACGACGCCGACGCACTGTCCGCGCTCCCCGCGGGATCGCGGGTCGACGTCGTGGAGACGCCGCCGCGCGCGGACGTGGCCCTCGTCTCGATCGACGCGCCGCGCTCGGCGCTGGGCGGCGACACGATGGAGGTGCGCGTGGGCGCGGTCGCGGGGAGCGCGGGCTCGCGCGCCGGGACCATCACCCTGGCTCTGGCCGGCGAGACGGTAGCGACCGCGCCCTTCGACTCGCTCCCGCCGTACGGCGAGCGGAGCGTGGCCCTCCGGGTGCACGTTCCGGCGAGGAGCGAGACCGCGGTCCTGCGGGCGACGCTCGCGACGGCGCAGGATGCCGAAGCGCGAAACGATACGGTGGCGGTGGCGCTCGAGATCTCGGCCACCCCGGCGGCCGTGTTCGTGTCGACCGCGCCCGACTACGACGCGCGATTCACGCTCGGCGTGCTGCGCGGATCGCTCTCCATCCCCACGCGCGGCTTCCTCCGGGTGGCACGCGGGCAGTGGCGCGCGGACGGCACCCTGGCGCCGGTGCCGGAGGCCGACGTGCGAGCGGCCGTGCGGGCCGCGCCGCTGGTGATCATCCACGGCGATTCCTCGGTCTTCGGCCCGCCGGTGCAGCTCGCGCGCGGAAGCGTGGCGCTGATCGTCCCGCCCGCCGATCACGGCGTGGAGTGGTACCCGACCACCGCGCCGCCGTCACCGATCGCGCCGGCGCTCTCGGCCGTGCGGTGGGACAGCCTGCCGCCGATCGAGGTCGCGGCGTCGCTGCCGACCGGCGAATGGGAGGGGCTCGAGACCAGGCGCGCGCGGCGGTTCGAGCGCCGCGTGCCGATCGTGGGGACCGAGCGTCCTCGGCGGCGCGTGACCGTGGCCGCCGCCGGGTTCTGGCGCTGGCACTTCCGCGGCGGCGAGGGCGCCGACGCGTACGCCGCGCTCTGGGGCAGCATCTTCGACTGGCTGGCCGCCGGCCGCGGCGATCCGCGGGCCGCCGTTCCCGCCGAAGGCGTGACGCGTGCCGGGGAGCCAGTCCGCTGGCGGCGCGGCATCTCCGCCGCCGACTCGACGTCGGTCGCCGTGCTCGTGCGACGGAATGGTCCGGCGCGCGAGGATTCGGTGACGCTTCGCTGGCCGCGGGGCGCCACCATTGCCGAGAGCGCGCCGCTCGCGCCCGGCGTCTACGACGTGCGCACGCGCGGCGGCTCCGCGGTGCTGGTGGTGAACGCGGCGCGGGAGTGGATCCCGCGCGCGCCGTCGGTGCGGGCGGGCGTGGTCGGCAGCCGGCCGCTCGCGTCGTCGGCGCCGTCCATCCGACGCAGCGCGTGGCCGTTCGTGGCGATTCTGGTGCTGCTCTGCGCCGAGTGGCTGCTGCGGCGGCGCGCGGGAATGCGGTGATTAACTTCCGGGAACCTGGGTCTCGGGACTCGGCGCTCGCCCGGACGGCCCGGCGCAGCTAGCTCTACTTCCCACAAGATTCACTCGAAGTCATGCGGATATTGCAGCGCACGGGCGACGTTCCGAAGCGGTCGCTCTGGCAGAAGATAAGGGACGTCGCCCTCATGGACGTCGCGGTCATTGCGCGCGGGGGCGTGAAGGTCGGGTCGCTCGAGTCGCTCGAGGAGCTGCTGCTCGAAGCCGACTTCGGCGTGCCGACGACGCTCAAGCTCGTGGCCGACGTCGAGCGGCTGGCGCAGCGCGGTAAGGTGAAGTCGGAGGACGAGTTCCTGGAGGCGCTGCGCTCGGGCGTGGAGTCGGCGCTCCGTGCGGGGAACAGCGACACGGCGCTGCGAGTGGCCGCCGAGCGGCCGACGGTTATTCTGGTGATCGGCGTGAACGGCTCGGGGAAGACGACTTTCATCGGCAAGCTCTCGGCGCGGCTGCGGCAGCAGGGGAAGCGCGTGCTCGTCGGCGCCGCGGACACCTTCCGCGCCGGCGCGATCGACCAGCTTCGCCTCTGGGCGGAGCGCACGGGCGCCGAGTTCGTGGGGGGCCGGCCCGGGAGCGACCCCGCGTCGGTCGCGTACGACGCGCTGGACGCGGCGGTCACGCGGGGCGTCGACGTCGTCATCGTCGACACGGCGGGGCGCCTGCACACCAGCGATAACCTGATGGAGGAGCTGAAGAAGGTGGCGCGGGTGATCACGCGCCGCCTGCCAAGCGCGCCTCACGAGACGCTGCTCGTGCTCGACGGCACCATCGGCCAGAACGCGGTGGCGCAGGCGAAGACCTTCTCGGCGGCGGTCCCGGTGACCGGACTTGTGGTGACGAAGCTCGACGGCACGGCGCGCGGCGGCGTGGTGGTCGCCGTCCACGAGGCGCTGGACGTGCCGGTGAAGTTCGTCGGCGTCGGCGAGAAGGCGTCCGACCTGCTGCCGTTCGACCCCGCGGACTTCGCGAAGGACGTCCTGGAGGGATGAGCCCGAGGGGAACCGTGGCCCCTACCGCGGGCACCCCGCGCATCGCCCTCGACACCCCCGTCACGTACCTGCGCGGCGTGGGTCCGCGGCGCGCGGAGGCGCTGGCGAGGCTGCGAATCCGGACCGCGGGCGACCTCCTTTACCACATCCCGCATCGCTACGAGGACGCGAGCACCGTCTCGCCCATCGCCTCGCTGGAGCCGGGGATGGACGCCACGGTCATCGGCCACGTGGTGTCGAAGGGCGTCATCCCGACCCGGAAGGGACTCAGGATCTTTCAGGCGGTGATCCGCGACGCGACCGGGATGATCGAGGCGTCGTGGCCCGGGCAGCCATTCCTCGACCGGACGATCGACAAGGGGGACGTGCTCCTGCTCACCGGCCAGGTGCGCTTCTACCACGGCCGGCAGCTCCAGCCGCGCGAGTTCGTGAACCTCGGCGAGGACGACGAGGGGACGAGCGGGGGGCGGGTGCTCAGCGTCTACCCGGCCACCGAGGGACTGTCGTTCAAGGCGATCCGCGCGCTGATCGAGCAGCACCTGGACGCGCTGCTGCCGCTGGTAACCGAGTACCTCCCGGCCGGGGTGCTGGCGCAGGGCGAGGTGCCGGGGCTCCGCGAGGCACTCCAGATGGTGCACCGGCCGGGCTCGATCGCCGAGGCGATGCGAGGGCGCGAGCGGCTGGCGTACGAGGAGCTGCTCTTCGTCCACATCCTCCAGCGCCGCGCGCACGCGCTGGCGCGCGAGCGGCGCGCCGGGATCACGTTCACCAACCGCCGCGAGCTGACGTCGCGGCTCAAGGCGGCCCTCCCGTACGAGCTCACCGGCGCGCAGGTGCGGGCGCTGCGCGAGCTCGTGGCCGACATGTGCAGCGACCAGCGCATGCACCGGCTCCTCCAGGGCGACGTGGGGAGCGGGAAGACGATCGTCGCCCTGTTCGCGGCGCTGCTGGCGCTGGAGAACGGCTACCAGGCGGCGGTGATGGCGCCCACCGAGCTGCTGGCGGAGCAGCACCACCGCACGCTGGGCGGGCTGCTCGCACCGTTAGGCATCGAGCCGGTGCTGGTGACGGGCAGCATGGCGGCGCGCGAGCGCAAGGCGGCCGCCGAGCGGCTGGCGCGCGACGAGCCGGCGCTGGCCATCGGCACGCACGCGCTGGTGCAGCAGAGCACGGTGTTCGCCCGGCTGGGGCTGGCGGTGATCGACGAGCAGCACCGATTCGGCGTCGAGCAGCGGGCGGCGCTCGGCGCCAAGGGCACCCGCCCGGACGTGCTGCTCATGAGCGCGACGCCGATCCCGCGCACGATCGCGCTCACGCTCTACGGCGACCTGGACGTGAGCATCCTCGACGAGCGCCCGCCGGGCCGGCTTCCCGTCACGACCGCGCTGCGCGGCGAGAAGTCGCGCGAGCGGGTGCTCGACTTCGTGCGGCGCGAGCTGGAGAAGGGGCGGCAGGCGTACGTCGTCTACCCGGTGATCGACGAGTCGGAGAAGACCGACATGCGGGCGGCGACGACGGCGTTCGCCGAGCTGTCGGCCGGCCCGTTCGCCGGCCGGCGCGTCGCGCTGCTGCACGGGCGCATGCCCTCCGAGGAGCGCGACGAGGTCATGCGCAGCTTCCGGGACGGCGCCATCGACGTGCTGGTCGCGACGACGGTGATCGAGGTCGGCATCGACGTCCCGAACGCGACGGTGATGCTCATCGAGCAGCCCGAGCGCTTCGGCCTGTCCCAGCTGCACCAGCTCCGCGGGCGCGTGGGGCGCGGCGCCGAAGCGTCCTACTGCATCCTGCTGGGCGACGTGAGCCCGGAGGCGGCCGAGCGGCTGCGGGTGTTCGTGGAGACCGAGGACGGCTTCGCGATCGCGCGCGCCGACCTGCGGCTGCGCGG
>Ga0126308_10001094_pt1 | contig 10358 bp, 9 predicted proteins | sample Plot55_FD_92533 | JGI IMG/M metagenome (GOLD analysis project Ga0126308, IMG submission 92533) | Serpentine soil microbial communities from UC McLaughlin Reserve, CA, USA - Plot55 | ecosystem: Environmental > Terrestrial > Soil > Grasslands | place: USA: UC McLaughlin Reserve, Lake County...
CTGCATGGATCGCCCAGCCGGAGCGGGTTCGTGGCTCGTTGCGCGGCCCGGCGCAAGGCAGACAGCACCACATCTTGCGCCGCCGCACAAAAATCCAGGAAGCTGGATAGACTTTATCCTCTCATCACCTCCTTCACGGTCCCCGTGTCGTGTCCCCGCGCCTCCATCGCTGGCACAAGTTCAGACAATATCTCCTCTCGTTCTCGCTCCCGCGCCTCCAGCTCCTCGATGCGTCCCAGAACCTGCGACTTGAGGCTGGCCGCGCCCAGGCCCGACCCCAGAGGCTCCTCGCCCGCCCGCATTTCAAGCTCCGCCGCCCTGAGGTAGCACTGCAACAATTGAACGATCTCGGTAAGCCGCTTGCGAACCACGACGGAGAGACGGTCGTTGATGGTGAGTTCGAGGAGCTCCCAGATCAGCTCGCGAACCTCCCTGAGCTCACGTGCGACCGAGCTGTGCTTGGCGGTGGCGGCGCGGCTAGCGCTCCGCTTCCTCTCCTCGGCGTAGTGGGGGTTGTGGTTGTAGCAGTAGCGCTCACCGCGAGCGACGCTCACCGTACAGGGCTCACCGTCCCACTTGGTGCCCGCGCAGACGGCCATCTACGCCCCACCCCCTCCCATGGGGGTATAGGGGTGCACGGCCGTCACGCCTGATTTCTCAGTTCTATCCATCACGCTATACACCTTTCTAATCGCCCCACGTTTGCGACACCGACGCCTCGACCTCTATGGGTACGCGCGGCTCGTCGGCGTTCACTACATCGTCCATGCCGTCCACCATCGCTTCCTTCAGCCAGGCTTCGACCTTCTCGGCCTCTCCTTCGTCGCACTCGACGACTATCTCGTCGTGCACAGCGAGGATGGGCACAGCGCCCGGACACTCGTCCCTGCGCTCCCACAGCAGAGCGAGCGCTACCTTCATTCCGTCTGCAGCCGTGCCCTGCACGGGGGCGTTGAGGTGCTCGGTGTAGGAGCGCACGTCCTGGCGCCGCCTTCCGGCCAGGGTGCGCGTGGCGAACTCGCCTCGACTGAGCCTAGCGTCATCCATAGTGTGCCAGCGGGCGATACCCCGGTAGGTCTGGAAGAACCTAGTGCGGTAGGCTCCCGCCTCATCGAGGGTCATCTCGACGCCGTAGTTGTTCCTGGCGTAGTCCTTAAGCCCTTCTGCCCCTTGGCCGAAGATGAGGCCGAAGTTGACTGCCTTGGCTAGCTTGCGCTCCGCCTTGGTGACCTTCTCCTTTCCCGTGATGCTCTTGGCCGTGGTGGTATGGACATCGCCGCCCTCCCGGAAGGTTTCGAGCATCGCGGGCTCGTCCCACATCTTGGCTGCCAGCCTGAGCTCGATCTGGGAGTAGTCGGCCTTGACGAGGGCCCGCCCCTCCGGCGCCCTGACACAGGAGTGGTGCCCCGAACCGTGGGGGATGGCCTGGAGGTTTGGCTCGGCACAAGCCATCCGCCCAGTCGCGGCACCGATCTGCTTCCAGCTGGGGTATATGCGCCCGCCCATCGCCCGCTCTGCGCCGTCCTTTGAATAGAGCCACTTCTTACCGTGCCGGGTTACGATTCCGTTCTTCTTCCTGTATTCCCTGAGAAGTCGGACGAATGGGTGGTCGAGCCTGGCCAGGGTCTCGTCCCTCGTGTTCTCGACGGTGAGCCCCAGCAAGGAGAGAGCCTGCTTGACCTGCTGAGGACTGTTCCAGTTCCACTCCTTGCCATTCGGGTGAGGTGGCGCCAACTCCTGCAGGCGCTCGTTCAACCGGCCTGCCTCCTCCTTGGCTTCCTCGGCCAGCTCAAGCCACCGAACCTCGTCAAAGGGCAGGCCCGTGCGAGCCATCCACAGGATTCCGCGCTGCGCTCTCTGCTCGATCTCCAAGGTGCGCGACAACTTGGCCTTCTCGATCTTCGCTATGAGTTTGCAATGCACAGCGATAAGAACCTCGGCGTCGCGGGCAGCGTACTCGACCATTTCCGGGGAGAACTCCCCCGCCCAGTCGGAGGTTTGATGCTCCTTGTCTAGAGCGGTGCCCAGCTCCCGTAGGCAGACGTCGCCGAGGGCGTGGGAGGTGCGGCCGCTCCTGAGGGGCTCCACGTTGGCCCCAGCGTAAAGCAGCTGGGAAAGCAGCAACGTGTCCATCACTTCTCCCTCGTGCTCGTAGCCGACCTCACGCAAGAATGCCAGGTCGAACGCTGCGTTGTGGATGACGAGTGTGTTCCCTTTGAGCACCTCCAGAACTGGTGCCGGATCGGCCATAGACACGTCCAGAACCCACGCTCCCCGCTCGGTAGCCAAAGAGAGAAGCCTGATCTGATCCCGCCGAGGGTCGAGTCCGGTAGTCTCGAGGTCCAAGGCCACAACCTCTGCCGCCTCGATTTCCTCCACTAGCGTGAGCACATCATCAGGCGTCGCCAGAAGCCGGAAATGCTTCCTGCGAACCGGTGATTCGCCCGCTGTGTGAGACGGCAGGGACGCTCCGGGACGCTCCTCTGCACCACCGCTCTGGTCGTCCTCTGCTGGCGATAGCGCCATCCCCGGCAACTTCTCGCGGGGCGGTCCCCCATGGCTCGAACCCGCCTGGCCTTGGGCCGTGTCCACGGGGACGTTGTCTGCTGATGTACTGTCAGCAGAGTAGGGGTGCGTAGCGCCGTCCCGGGCCGTCCCGGACTGCCCGTCCTGCGCATGACGGGCGTCATGACGCGGTGCGTGGCCGGGACGCTCCTCCCCCGGGGTGCTTTGCGGTGGCGTCCCGGGGTCTTTCGGTGCCGTCCCGCCACCGTCCCGCCCGCCCTTATGCGCTTCATGCCGCCACGAGAGCCGTTTCTTGCGCTGGCGACCACCGCCGGGCTCCCGCCAGTCCTCGTAATCCAGCCCCTCGGCCCTGAGCGCCGGGGCCAATCGCTTGAGCCGACCACTGAGGTGGCTTGCGGTCTTGGGCCAGGATTTGGATCTTTCGACCTTCTCGTCTATCTCTGAGGCGAGCTCCTCGTGTAGCTCGGCGGACTTGCCGATCCACTCCTCTCTCTCCTCCATAAACGAGAGCACCGCCCCGGCCACCGGATCGCCCTCCAGGGCCCCCGCCACGGCCTCCTCACGGCCCTCCTCGTAGGCCGCCATGAACGAACCGGGTTCCCACCCGAGGGCCCCTTCGGCGGCCGTGACCCATTCGGCGAACTCGGCCATGCGCGGCAACTTCTCCAGGTGCGTCTCGGGCAACCTCCCCATAGCGACGCTCACGGCGTCGAGAAGAGCGCCGAGCATCGCCGGACGCTGGGCTGCAAACTCGTCCCAGATCTCGCGTTCTGTCCTGCGGGCCGCCTCCGGGATCACCGGCAGCTCCACGACGAGCGAACGGTCAAGCAGATCCGGGCGGCTCGCCACGTCGGCTATGCCGTTCATGATCAGGGGGCGCTTGGCCTCAAAGAGGATCTCCTCGCGGTCGGTGTAGAGCTGCCTCGTGGAAAGCCCGCCGCCGGTGGAGAGCCGACAGAGGGCGTCAGAGAGCCAGGTCGACAAGCCCGAGAGGTTGTCGAAGCTGACCACCCAAGAGTTGTCCGCCGCGATCACCAGGTCTCGCTCCTCGCGCGGGGCGGATCTTAAGGGCGTGGTGGAAGGGTCGACGACGGCCCGGAGGATGCCCTGGGCGGTGCTCTTGGCCGAGCCCTGCTCGCCCTGGAGGATCAGGACCGGGTAGGGACCGCTCGAATGGAGGGCGGCAACCAGCCAGGCCACGATCAGGCGCCAAGCCCCCTCCTGGTCCTCAGGCAGGTTCAGCAGGCGCCGCAGCCCGCTGAGGTCGCCACCCGCTGCCGGATAAGGTAGCGGCGCCATCCCTTTCGACCGCCTGAAGCGCACCGGCGCCTCCTCGCCCGGGACGATACTCCAGCCCTCCGGCGTGACTTCGACGACCTCCCATTCACCGTTGCACAAGTCCAGGTAGACGCTACCGCCAAGTCCGGCCACCCTGACGTGGGTTTCGCGCTCCGGCCCGGCGAAGAATGCCTTGCCCTCCAGGGCGCCCACAGCGTCCTGCACGGCCTGCGAACCCGGCACCTTGCCGTAATGCGAGAAGAAGCGGTACTTGAGCCAGTTCTTGAAGCCTTTGGTGCTCAGGCGGTGAGTCTCTTTGTGGTTTTCGACCGGGATGGTGGCAAACGCCTCCTGGTCCGGGTCGTGGAAGAGATAGGCGACCTGGGCCAGCTCCACCATGAGGTCGGCCTGGCTGGGCTTCTGCTGCTTCTTGCCAGCACCCCGCTCGGCGGTCATCCCGAGCCACTTTCGAACCCTCTCGACGACCTTCTCGCCCATGAGCTCGGCGAGCGTGGGCCAGCCAGTGGTGGGCTCTTCGTCCGCCTGCTTGCCTGCTGTGGTGTCGGCGCCCTTGCCCCTATCGGACCACTCCTCGTCACCAGCGGCCCGGGCGACGATCTCCACGAAGCCTGCGGCCTTACCCTCGTCCCAACCGCCGCTGATGAGGCCACCGAGGAGAGCAAGGGTCTGGTCGTTGCGCTGGCCGGGGTGGTTCCAGTGCCTCGCCAGCAGCGCTGCCGCAGCAAGATTGCGGACCGCAACCCGTAGTTCGTCGGTAGCCAGGTGGGCCGGTTGACCATCCTGCTCCCAAGCAATTATTTCCCCAGACGGGTGAGTGCTCGGAGGCACAATCGTGTGCTGACCCCCGCTCCTAATCTCCACGAGCGTCGCCCGGTCTTTGTCGTCCCCCTCAGGGTCCGAGAACATCTCGTAGTCGGGCGCAGGTTCCACGACGTACAACCTGTGGCTGCCTGGGCTGCCGGGTCGGCCGAAGACCGAGGCGGTCGGTGGCAAGAACTCGTCCGCGAGCGATCGGGCCTCCGCAGAATCGAGGTCCACGTCAACAAGACCCCCGGAGGGTTCCCCAAACAGGATAGAGACGTTACGCGGGCCGCCTGAGAGGCGCTCCCTGAGGGCCCCCTCGTCGAAGCGCTCGTGCTGCCAACCCGGTCGGCCAGGGCTCTTCGAGCCTACATCCAAATCTATGACCGCCCATCCGCGCTGGCGGTAGTCCAGGGCCGCACCCAAGCACGTTTGTTGCGCCACTTCCATACCTGTCTAGCTCTCTTCCTTGCCAGCTGCGTTAGCTTCTCTCGCCATTGTTAGCGAGAGGGGCGCGTCGAGGCCCATCCGCTTTGCTTCTGCCCACCGTGCGCGAGCGAACTCCCTTACCTGATCTGGATGCAAGCCCAGGGCCTCAGAGATCTTCTCCATGGTCTTGTGGGTCGGCTTCCAGTCGCCGAGCTCGCATCTGATAATGCTCTTGACCCCGACGCCCGCCATCTCCGAGAGCTTGCGCTGGGAGATGCCTCGCTCGCGCCTGATCTGCCTAAGGCTTCTGTCCCAGGTGATCGGGACGGGGGCGGGAGACAGCCTCGGGGCCTCGGCAAGCTCTTGCATCTCCTCGGCGGTGAGAGTCCTCACTTGCTCGGGATGATCTTCTGCGCACTGCGCGAGCAGGGCTGAGATGGCCGAGCCGGGCTCTGCAGCGAATACGGCCCTGCCACGCCACAGCACCCGCCTGTGCCCCCGTCCCCGCTTCCCGCCGTTTTTCTTCATGCTCGAAACCTCCGTATACGATAGCGCCCACGCCATCATTGAACACTACTGGATATATATGCTACAAGCGGCGGCTGTAAGGCTGTTTACACGCAGGGGTCCGGGGCTTTACAGGCCCCGGACCCCTACATCCCCCAGCGTTTACGGCAGCCTGTCCTCGAACCGAGTGTGTCCGTTGCCAGCCGAACTAAGTGGTCGCCCGCGACGGTCGGCGAGGTACAAGTGTCGCGGGTTCATGCAGAGCTTCTCTCCACAGCAGTGCTTCACTTGCATGCCGCCCAGGATGGCCTGGTCCGGGTGCGCCAACGCATACGCGAACCTGTGGGCGACAAGAAACCTGAGCCGACCTCCGAGACGAAACCTGACCTGACCATAGTCGCCCGGTCCCGGCTTGCTGGTCCAGACCCAACACTCATCTTCGCCATCAACGTCGACCTTCGACCAGAAGCATTGGGCAACTTCCAGCAGCCGGTATTCACGTCCTGCGAACAACGTCACCAGGTCAAGGCGCTTGGCGATGCCGCTGGTCGGAGCAGGGGGAAAAGTCTTCCCTCCCGCATCCAGGCGTGATTCAATGGGGTGGGACCGTTGGCGCGGTCCCGCCGGGGTACGATGTTGTACATCGTCCTCCTTTGCGTTAGGCCCGCCTCGAATCGGGTAGTGCTGAGTTCGGGGCGGGTTGTTTACGTCTACTCATCCGTACAACGCTTGCGGCTACATCGGTCCTCCTTCCTGTTCTTGATCAAGCCCCTCATTAAATTCTTGCCATTGCTCCGCCTCTATCCGTTCTCTTAGCTCTCGTCCCTCCTCTCCGTACTCGATCTCGGCCTTCTCGAAGCGCTCGCGTAGATAAGGCGCAAGGCCTTGGCGAATCAGCGCGACGGTGAGCAACTCCCAGGCTCTGCGTGTCTGCCGCACGGGGGGTGGGACTACCGTGAAGAGCACACCTAATCCCTCGGCGACCTCTTGAACCTCCGAGGGGTCCACGCCGTAGCGCCCGAGGACGGCGGCGTATTTTTCTGCCGTCGCCCGACGCGGGGTCTTCCCGCTTTCCGTGTCTTGGACGGTACGGGTGGAGACCACGGCCTCGTCCGCGAAGCGCTTGACGCTGAGCCTCAGAGCCTGACGCACTTCCTTGAGCGGTCTCACCTATCATCGCCTCCCTAATGCCGTTAGCCACCGCGAAGATGCTATGATATCACCATGTACATGCTATATCCACGCCTGATCAGCTCGGCAGGAACAGACCTCGACCATAAGGCGAGCTTTAGGATATTGCGTACAAAATGCCTAGCTGCTTTAATAAATTGCAGAACAAGCGACCGAGAGGAGTACCCAGATGACGACCACCGCGCAGACCGCCGCTGCCGGAAACCGGCGATTAGCATGCTCCCGCCAAGAGTGCTTGGGGGTGTAGGAATGGTCGAAAGACTTAGGCCGGAGACGGTCGCTGTCACGCTCGTCCAGCACGCCCGCGACACCGAGCCCGAGCCACAGACTTACCTCGCCCGCGTAGTGGCCGAGCTCTTCAGCGCCGAACCCCGTGTTCGGACTCATATCAGCGACCTCTTCTTCGCCGATCTGACTGACGAGCTGAGTAAACGCGGCGAGGCGGAAGCCGTGCGGGCGGTCCTGGAAGTGCAGAACGATTGGGACCAGGAGTCGTAGAGAGATGAGCGGCGATGCACGAGATCTCACGCGGCTTTGCAACACCATCCTCTCCCGAAGCCTGGCTGGAGAGAAAGGTGAAACATTCTACCGGGATGTGGGCCAGGCTATCACCCTCTCCAGGGCACTCGCGGAGGACGAGGACTCTCCGAGAGGCGAGGTGGCGCTCCGGGAGATCGAGCACAGGATGAAGCGGATCAAGAAAAGGAGGAACCGAGACCGATGACAGAGCAGAACGCGAAGATAGACGGGCGGACCCGAAGGGCTTTGGACATGGCGATCGCCAAGAGGCAGGTCAGTCAGGATTCCTATCGTGCCGTGCTTGCCGGGGATATAACTCTCCAGCAGGCCAAGGCAATAGGCCGCCAGGGCGCCCCGGCCACAGATACCAGCAAGGACCACAAAGATCAGGGCGAAGGCCAGAGGACGTCACGGAGCGCCAGCGCGGAGGACCGTACGGATGGGCCGCCGCAGCCGGTGTCGCGCATCAGCAAGGACGACCGAACGCCGACGAGAACGCCCTGCCTCTGTGGTTGCGATGAACTCGTTGCGCGAACTTTTTCCGTCGGTCACGACGCCAGGATGTTCCGCGTGGCCCGCGAGCACCTCACTGAGGGTCGGGAGCTGTCCGACGAGCAGCGCGAGTACCTGGAGAGGTCGGGAAAGTTGGAGCGCGTGAAGGACAAGATCACTCAGGAGAAACGTAAGATTGGGGTCAAGAGGGGAGACGCGAAGTAGATGACGTCCTTGAAAGCCATTGTCTACACTCGCGTCTCCACAGACGAGCAGGCCCGCTCGGGCTACTCCATCGCCGAGCAAGGGGAGGCCCTGCGCATCTGGTGCACCGAAAACGGCCACGAAGTTCTGGAGGTCGTCCGGGACGAGGGGCACAGCGGAGCCTACCTGGAACGCCCCGGCCTCGACCGGGTTCGTGACCTCGTGGAGGCAGGTGGAGTCTCTCTGGTCATCGCCCAGGACGCCGACCGCCTCACCCGCGAGCCGGGCCACCGGGCGCTGCTCGACGAGGAATTCGAGCGCTTCGGCACGCGCCTAATCGCTCTCGACGACTGGGGCGACGACTCGCACGAGGGGCAGCTGCTCAAGTTCCTCAAAGGCTGGGTCTCGAAGGGTGAACGTCTCAAGATCGCCGAGCGCACGCGCCGGGGAAGACGGCAGAAGGCGAAGCAGGGCCTCCTCGTCGCCCCTTCGACCGTCCCCTACGGATTTCAACTCAACGAAGCCCGCGACGCCTACCTCGTGGAAGAGGTGCAGATGGCGACCGTGAGGCGGGTCTTCCAGATGGTCGCGAACGGCGCGGGCCTGTACCAGGTCAAGCGGACCCTCGAGGCCGAGGCGGTGCCCTCGCCCTCCGGCGGGCGGCACTGGAGCCGCTCCACCCTGCGTACCTTCGTTAGGAAGGACGCCTATTTTCCGCACACCTTCGACGAGACCTCGGCGCTCGTCGCACCGGAGGTGGCCGCCGGGCTCGACCCAGAGCGAAGCTACGGCGTCGCGTGGGCGTCCCGCCACGGCTGGCGGGTCTTGGGCCGAAAGAGGCGGGCCGACGGCACCTACCGTGACGTGCGCGAGCATACCGAGAAGCCCCGGGAGGAGTGGATAGCCCTACCCGTCCCCGACGCGGGCGTCCCTAGGGAGGTCGCGGAGAGGGCGCGGCGCAACATGGAGCTCAGACTCCCCGCGCCGAAGGCGGGCAAGCGTCTGTGGGAACTTTCGGGCGGATTCGCGGCGTGCGCCGAGTGCGGGCGAGGGCTCTCCGGCCACACGGTAGCCCCGAAAGGCCGCAAGCGTGGGTCGTACCATTACTACCTCTGCACGCGGAAGGTCGGGGAGAAGGGGAGGTCGGGCTGTCCGAACCGAAACCACCGCGCCGAAGACCTTGAGGAGCGCGTGCGCAACTTCGCCCTGCGCCTCATCGAGAACCCTGACACCCTGCGTGAGGAGATAGAACAGCAGGTGAGGACCGAGCAAGAGGGCAAGCCTTGGCTGCGCGACGCGAGGGAGGCGGCGAGCACCCGGGAGCGGCTTGCCAAGCTGGAGATCGTCGCAGACAACTACCGCGACCAGCAGGCCGAGGGGCTAATCACGATGGCGAAGCTCCACGAGAAGTTGGACGGGGTGCGCGTGGAGCGCGAGGACCTGGAGGCGCGGCTCGCGATGCTCGCGGAAGGGGAGAGCCGCGTGCGCGAGCTTGAGGAGTTGCCCCAGCTGGTCGAGGAATACCTCAGGGACCTGCCGTACCTGGTGGACAAGATGCCGGTCATCCGCGAGTACGAGACTGTCGGGGCCGAACGCACTCAGGAAAATCCGCTCGGGATCTACACGCTCGCCCCCGAGAGGATCCGGTCTCTGTCCGAGGAAGAGGTTGCCTCGCGAAGGCGAGCCGCTGAGGCCGCGAGGGGCGCGAGGTTCCGGGAGCTGTATGCTATGCTCGGGTTCCGGGCGGCAGTCCACGCGGACGGAGGGCTGGATATCACGGTGGGGCCACCCGGCGAGGCCACGAAGGGAGTTATGCCGTGCGACGTATCAAGCTCACCATCCACCACCTCTACGCCGACATGATGAACCTCTACGGCGACAGGGGAAATGTGATCTCCATCAAGAAACGCTGCGAGTGGCGTGGCATACCCGTCGAGGTCGTCGACGTTGGGCTCTCACAGAGGATAGAGCCGACCGGCTGCGACCTCTTCCTCTTCGGTGGCGGCCAGGACAGGGAACAGGCCCTCCTCGCAGAAGACCTCTCTGGTTCCAAGGGCGCTGACCTGAGGGCCATCGTGGAGGACGGCGGCGTGGTCATGGGGGTGTGCGGCGGCTACCAGCTCATGGGCCACTCCTACGAGACCCCCGAAGGCGAGAAGCTCCCCGGCGTCGGTATCTTCGACCTGCATACGGAGCCCAGAAAATCGGACGAAAGGCGCCTGATCGGGAATGTGCTGGTCCGCGTCCGCGCCCCCGAAACGGGCGAGTCGCGTGAGATAGTCGGCTTCGAAAACCACGGCGGAAGGACCTACCTCGGCGCAGGTGTGGATCCCCTCGGCGAGGTCGTCGTGGGTTACGGCAACAACGGTAAAGACGGTACCGAGGGGGCC
>Ga0126308_10001095_pt1 | contig 10354 bp, 8 predicted proteins | sample Plot55_FD_92533 | JGI IMG/M metagenome (GOLD analysis project Ga0126308, IMG submission 92533) | Serpentine soil microbial communities from UC McLaughlin Reserve, CA, USA - Plot55 | ecosystem: Environmental > Terrestrial > Soil > Grasslands | place: USA: UC McLaughlin Reserve, Lake County...
AGTCGCCGGTCTACGCCCGGCTGGTGGCGGCCATTCCCGGGGTGGAGGTGGCCGTGGTGCACCTGGTGCGTGACCCGCAGGCCACGGCCTGGTCGTTCCTTCGCAAGAAGCGCCTGCCCGACTTCGGCGACGACCGCCTCATGCAGCGCCAGCACCCCCTCGTCAGCGCCCGTCGCTGGAGCCTGTGGCAGGCGACGACCGAGCTGCTGTGGCGCCGCCGTGGCCGGCGCTACCTCCGGCTCCGCTACGAGGACTTCATCGGCGACCCGCCGGCGGCCATCCGACGCATCGCCGCCCTGGCCGGCGAGGCCCCGGCCGCGCTCCCCTTCAGCGGGCCCACGACCGTGCGCCTGGCCGCCACCCACTCGGTGTCGGGCAACCCGAACCGGTTCGGGACCGGCGAGGTCGAGCTGCGCGCCGACGAGGAGTGGCGCCGGGGCATGCGGGGCCTCGACCGGGGCATGGTGACCGCCCTGACCTGGCCACTGCTGCTGCGCTATCGCTACCCGCTGCGGTCACCCCGCGGCTGACGGAGGACCGATGGGGTCTCGGCTGCTGGTGCTCGGCTGGCACAACGTCGAGCCGACCTGGTTCTTCCCGGCGCCGCCGGGCGAGGGACGACGCGGGCTCGCCGGCCAGCTCGCCGTCCTGCGCCGGTTCGCCAACGTGGTCCCCCTGGGAACGGCCCTGCAGGCGCTGGCCGAGGGGCGGCCCCTGCCGCCGCGGGCGGTCGCGCTCAGCTTCGACGACGGCTACCGCGACAGCCTCCAGGTCGCGGCCCCCCTGCTCGAGCGCCTCGGCCTGCCGGCGACCTTCTTCCTGGTCCCTGGCCTGCTCGCGCGGGCCACTCCACCCTGGTGGGAGCTCCTCGGCTGGGCGTGCCAACGGGCCGGCCGGAGCCAGGTCGACTTCGAGGGCAGGACCATCGACCTGGGCGACCCGGCCCGGCGCGCCGCCGCCGCGGCCACGGTGGCCGAGCTGGTCAAGCGGCGAGACCGGGCGGCCACGGAGGCCGCCGTCGGCGAGTTCGTCGCCCGCTGCGAGCCGGTCGGCGCCCCCGACGGCGACGCTCTGTTCCTGGACTGGGACGAGGCCGAGGCGCTGGTCTCCCGGGGGTTCGCCATCGGCTCGCACACCCTGCACCATGCCATCCTGGCCCAGCAGGCGCCGGCCGAGCAGGCGACCGAGCTCGAGCTGTCCCGCCGCCGGCTCCAGGAGCGGCTCGCGGTCCCGGTCGACGTGCTCGCCTACCCGAACGGCACGGCGGCCGACTACGACCACACCACCGTGGCCGCGGCCGCCCGGGCCGGGTATGGCCATGCCGTCACCGTTCTCCCCGGCTGGAACCGCCCGGCCACGCCGCACTACGAGATCCGCCGGTTCCTCCAGCGGCCGGAGCGTGGCCCGGCCGGGCTCGCGACCATCCCGGTCGACCCGCTGCGGCGCCGGTGGCGCCGCTAGACCGGGTCGACCGGGTAGCCCCAGGTCTCCAGGTGCCCGCGAAGGCTGCCGTCGAGCAGGCGCAGGTTGCCGCGGTCCAGGTCGCGCCGGAACGCCTGGCCGCGGGCGCTGTCGAAGCGGTGGCGGGAGAACCCCTCCTCGAACTCCGGCGACCACTCCAGCTCGACGAAGTCGAGCAGGGCGGCGAGCTGGCCGCGTGGATCGGCCGACAGGTCCTCGATCCGGACGTCCAGCCACTGCTTGGCGGGGACCGCCGCCCGCGCCTGCTCGAACGAGTCTAGCAAGAGCTTCCAGCCGATCCCAGCGAGCAGGACGAACGAGCCGCCGGAGGCCTCGAACTCGCGCGCATACGGCTCCGGGAGCGGCCCCAGATACCACTTCGACGGGCCCTGGTACCCGCTCCACCAGCCCATCTGCAGCCAGGAGTTGGCCACCGCCCGGCCGTCGCGGACCACGTGGATGAAGCGGGCGTCCGGGAACGCCGCCTGCAGCAGCCCGCTCCGGGGCCAGCCAGTGAAGTGGTGGAAGAACGAGGACCGGCCCTGGGCGGCCATCCGCCGCTCGAAGAACGGCCGCAGCCGGTCGGCCAGCCACGGCGTCAGGTCGGCGGCGACCAGGTCCCGGTAGGTGGTGGAGATGATCGGCGAGACCTGCCGCTCCAGCACCTCCCAGCCCTCGGAGGGAGCGACCCGGAGACGGCCCCGCTCGAACGGCCGGCGCCGGTCACGGAAGGGCACCAGATTCGCCGCCCGCGGCGCCGCCCTGCGGAACAGGGCACTGTTCCAGCGGCCGGACAGGTCGAGCCTGGCCAGCTTGTCGTCGACGTTGGAGACGAAACCGACGTCGGGATGGCGAGCGAGGAGCTCGGCCACCACCGTCGAGCCACAGCGGCCGGTTCCGATGACGAAGAACAGCAAGGTCGAGCCTCCAGGTGTCGGATGAGCCACCGATTGTTGCCACACCGCACGCTCCGGGCAAGCGGGCGTCCGCCGTAGGAAGGCTCATGCAGATGCGTGCTGAACGGCACGCTCGTGTGGCGTAGAACCAACGGCATCGGGTCCGGCCGATGGCCGCCGTCTGGCCCATCGGTGAAGCGCAGTCATCCACCACAGGGGGAAAACGAGACGTGAAGCTGCAGGTGCTCTGCACGTTGGGGCCGGCGTCGCTCAAGGACGACGTGATCGGAGGGCTCGCCGGCCGTGGAGTGGACCTGTTCCGTCTCAACCTGTCCCACACCCCGCTGGAGGCCGTCGAGCCGACGATCAGGCGGGTCCGCGAGCTCTGCTCGGTCCCGATCTGCCTCGACACCGAGGGGGCGCAGGTCCGTTGCGGCCGGGTGGCCGGCGGCACGGCCACCCTGGAGCCGGGCCAGCGGGTCCGCCTGGTCGCGGACGAGGACCCCGGGGGGACCGAGCGGCTGCAGCTCAAGCCCCGGGCGACCTTCGCCACCCTTCGCCCCGGCAGCACCCTGCAGGTCGACTTCGACGGCGTGGTGCTCCGCATCGCCGAGGTCGGCGAGGACAGCGCCGAGTCGGTGGTCGTCGAGGGCGGCCGGGTCAGCTCCAACCGGGCGGTGATCGTCGACCCGGCGCCGGTGCTGCCCACCCTGACCGACAAGGACCTGGCCGCGATCGAGGTCGGGGCGGCGTGCGGCATCCGCCACTTCGCCCTGTCGTTCGCCAACCACGCCGACGACGTCACCGCCGTCCGGACGCTGCTGCCCCCCGACAGCCACCTGATCGCCAAGATCGAGAGCGCGGCCGGGGTGCGGAACATGGACGGGATCATCGAGACGGCCAACGCGGTGCTGATCGACCGCGGCGACCTCTCCCGCGAGGTGGCGCTCGAGCACGTGCCCTTCTACCAGAAGGCGATCGTGCGGCGCGCCAACCGCTGGAACCGCCAGGTGTTCGTGGCCACCAACCTGCTCGAGTCGATGATCAGCAACCGACGGCCGACCATCGCCGAGGCCAACGACATCGCCAACACCCTGCTGGACGGGGTCCACGGGCTGGTGCTGGCGGCCGAGACGGCCATCGGCGTCGACCCGGTCGGCACCGTCGACATGGTCCTGCGCATGATCCGGGCGTTCGACCGGATCGGCCTCGCCGCCCTGTCCGACCCCGAGCTGCAGCTCGCCGGGGTCGGCGGCCGGGAGCCGCTGGGCCAGGCCCTGGCCAATGGATCGCATGGCTGACCCGAGCCCGCCATGAGGATCCTGCACGTCAACAAGTTCCTCTACCGCCGCGGTGGCGCCGAAGGCTACATGCTCGACCTGGCCGAGCTCCAGGTCAGGGCCGGGCACGAGGTCGCCTTCTACGGCATGGACCACCCGGAGAACCCGCCGCGGCCGTACCAGGCGCACTTCGCCCCGCTGGTGGTGCTGGAACCACCGCCCTTGGGCATCGCCAGGCGGATGGCGACGGCCGCCAACATGCTCTACTCCCCCGCCGGCCGGCGGGGCATCGACCAGGTGGTGCGCGAGTTCCAGCCCGACGTCGCCCATGTCCACAACATCTACCATCAGCTGTCGCCGTCGGTGCTGCGCCCGCTGGCCGCCCGCGCGGTGCCGACGGTCCTCACCCTGCACGACTACAAGCTGATCTGCCCGTCCTACCAGCTGCTCGACCACGGTCGGGTCTGCGAGGCCTGCCTCGGGGGCCACTTCCACCACGCCATCCTGCGCCGCTGCAAGGACGACTCGCTGGGCGCCAGCGCCATGGTGGCGGCCGAGTCCACCGTCCACCGCCTGACCCGCGCCTACGGCACGGTGCGGTGGTTCATCAGCCCGAGCCGGTTCCTGGCCGGCAAGATGGCGCAGGGCGGCGTCTATCCGGACCGCCTGCGGGTGCTGGACCACTTCGTGGACACCGCGTCCACGGTGCCCAAGACCGTACCGGGCGGCCAGGTGCTCTTCGCCGGTCGCCTGGCGCCCGAGAAAGGCGTTGACGTGCTGATCGGGGCGATGGCCGGGCTTGGCTCCTGGGCCGAGCTCGACGTGGCCGGCGATGGCCCCGAGCGGGCCAGACTCGAGGCCCTGGCGGTCGAGCACGCGCCCGGTCGGGTCCGCTTCCACGGCCGCCTCCCCAAGGGCCGGCTGCTCGACATGGTGCGGTCGGCCGCGGTCGTGGTGGTGCCGTCGCGCTGGTACGAGAACCAGCCGATGGCGGTGCTGGAGGCGTTCGCCTGCGGCGTGCCGGTGGTCACGACCGACCTGGGCGGCCTGCCCGAGCTGGTCGACCCTGGACGGGACGGCGAGGTCGTCGCCGCCAACGACCCCGAGGCGCTGGCCAGCTCCCTCAAGGGGCTGCTGGCCGACCCGGATCGGGCGCTCGAGCTCGGCCGGGCCGCCCGCCGCAAGGCCGAGCGACGCTTCGCCCCCGAGCGGCACCTGGGCAACCTGGAAGCCCTGTACCGGAGTGTGGCCTGATGCGGCGGCCGGCCGGCGTCCAGGGGACCCGCCCGTTGCGGATCGCCATGATCGGCTCGCGTGGCGTACCGGCCCGCTGGGGCGGGATCGAGCGGCACGTCGAGGAGCTGGGCGCGCTGCTGGTCGAACGGGGCCACCACGTCACCGTGTTCTGCAGGAGCAACTACGTGCAGGAGCGTGTGCCCGAGCACCGGGGGATGCGCCTGCGCCAGCTGCCGACCATCAGCACCAAGCACCTCGACGCGATCGTGCACAGCGGGCTCGCCACCTCGGCGGCGATCGCCTCGTCCTTCGACATCCTGCACTACCACGCCATCGGCCCCGGCGTCATGGGCGTGCTGCCCCGCTTCCTGTCGGCCGCCAAGGTCGTCCAGACCGTCCACGGCCTGGACGACCAGCGGGCGAAGTGGGGCCGGGGGGCGACGGCCGTGCTCCGCACCGCCGGCTGGTTGAGCGGCCGGGTCCCGGACGCGACCATCGTCGTCTCCCAGGACCTCCGGCGCCACTACCAGGAACGTCACCGCTGCCAGGCGATCTACGTCCCCAACGGGGTGGTCCTCCCGCCGCCCCGGCCACCGGCGACGGCGCTGGCCCGCCTCGGGCTCCTCCCCGGCCGCTACCTGCTGTTCGTGGGCCGGTTCGTGCCCGAGAAGGCACCCGATCTGCTGCTGCGGGCGTTCCGGCAGGTGGCCGGCGACGACCGTCTGGTGTTGGCCGGCAACTCGAGCTTCACCGGCGACTACGTCCAAGGGCTGCGCGAGCAGGCGGCCGAGGACCCCAGGGTGGTGCTGGCCGGGTTCGTCTACGGTGCCGAGCTGGAGGAGCTGTACAGCAACGCGGCCGCCTTCGTCCTGCCCTCCGAGCTCGAGGGGCTGCCGCTGACCCTGCTCGAGGCCGCCGCGGCGGCCACCCCGGTGGTGGCCAGCAGCATCCCACCGCACCTTGAGGTGATCGGCCAGGACGGGCCGGGGCACCGCCTGGTCCCGCCCGGTGACGAGGCGGCCCTGGCCCGTGCCCTGGCCGGGGTGCTGGGCAACCGGGCGCGCGAGCGGGCCGGTGCCGTGGCGCTCCGTGACCGCGTCCGGCGCGCCTACCGCTGGCCGGACGCGACCGACACCACCGAACGTGTCTACCGCTGGGTCCTGGACCCACGTGGGTCGCGGCCCGAGCACGGCGGATGGGAACCGGCGGCGCGTAGTCAGCATACGGAAATGCAACTACTCGACCCTCCGCCGTTTGGGGTTCAGGCGCCGTAAGGGGCCGTGCTAGCGTCGGTCGACGACGTTTCCACAGGGGGACACCACAGCATGGAGATGACCTGGGCCCGACGGCCCGGCAGGCGGCGCGCCCGGGCGGCGCTGCTGGGAGCCACCGTCGTCGTTGCCATTCTGCTGGGCCTGGCGCCGGGGGCCTCGGCGGCACTCACCCTGGTCAGCCAGACCCCCGACGCGACCGCCGGCGTCGACGGCCGGGTCCAGGCGATCGTCCGCTTCGGCGACTGGTTGTACGTCGGTGGCAGCTTCAGCGCCGTCAGCGGCAAGCCGCGAGCCGGGCTGGCCAGGGTCAACATCGTCAGCGGCGCGGTGGACCCGAGCTGGTCGGCGGACGTCGTCGGCAGCGTGATCGCCCTGGCCACCTCCCCCGACGGGGCCACGCTGTACGTCGGGGGCGAGTTCACCTCGGTCGCCGGCGCCGGCCGGGAGAACCTGGCCGCGCTGTCGGCCGCGACCGGCGCCGTCGTCGCCACCTGGAACCCCGGCGCCAACCGCTCGGTGCAGGCCCTGGCCGCCTCCTCCGACCGGCTGTACGTCGGCGGCAAGTTCACCCGCATCGGCGGGGCGGCCCGAGCCAAGCTGGCCGGGCTGTCGGCCGCGACCGGCGCGGTCGACCCGGCGTTCACGCCCAACCCGGACCAGTGGGTGGCGGCCCTGCGCCTCGCCGACGGCCGGCTGTTCGCGGCCGGCTTCTTCACCACCGTCGGCGGCGCCGGCCAGCCCTACCTGGCCGAGCTGTCGCCCGTGACCGGCACCGCCACCGGCTGGCGGCCGTCGCTGACCTGCCCGGTCTACGCGCTGGACGTCGTCGTGGGAACGACCCCGGCCGACCGCACCGTCTACGTCGCCTGCGGCGGCTCCGGGGGCTCGGCCCTGGCCTTCTCGACCTCGAGCAACCTCCGGCGCTGGCTGGTCCGGACCAACGGCAACCTCCACGCCGTCGCCTACCTGGACGGCGCGGTCTACCTGGGTGGGCACTCCACCACGATGAGCGGCGCGGATCGCAAGAAGGGCGGCGCCGTCGACGCCGCCACCGGCGCCCTGACCAGCTGGAACCCCAGCTTCAATAGCACCTTCGGGATCTGGGCGATGCTGGCCGCCGATGGCCGGCTGTGGGCCGGTGGCGACTTCACCAAGGTCGGCACCACCCGGCAGCTGCGCCTGGCCCGCTTCTCCCCGCCGACCTGACCATGGCCAACGCCGCGGACCGTCCCATCTTCATCGTCGGCTGCCAGCGCTCCGGGACCACGCTGCTGCGGCTGATCCTCGACGCCCACCCCAACATCAGCTGCGGCCCCGAGACCCGCTTCCTGGAGGACCTGGCCCGCATCACCGGCGATCGCAACTGGCCCCGGATGCGCCTGTTCGGGTTCCCCAAGGAATACTGGCACGAGCGGGTCGCCGCGCTGTTCGACGAGTTCCAGGGCGACTACGCCCGTGCCAGGGGCAAGGCCAGGTGGGCGGACAAGACGCCACGCTACGCCCTCTGCATCGACTACCTGGACCAGCTGTTCCCGACCTGCCAGGTGGTCCACGTCATCCGGGACGGCCGCGACGTGGTCGCCTCCCACCGCGACCGCTGGGGCTACCTGTCGGCGCTCAAGGCGGTCAAGAAGTGGCCCTACTACCTGGCCGCGGCGCGGACCGCCGGCGCCGGCCTGCCCGCCGGCCGCTACCACGAGGTCCGCTACGAGCGGCTGGTCGCCGACCCGGAGGCCACCCTGCGGGAGCTGCTGGACTTCCTCGGGGAGCCGTGGGACCCGGCCGTGCTCGAGCACGACAAGCGCCCGCACGACGTGCCCGAGCGGTACCTGGCCTTCGCCTCCTCGCGGCGGGTCGCCAGCGCCGAGCGCCCGTCGATCTATCGCTCCCGGGTCGGCAGCGGCCACAAGGAGCTCGATCCGCTGTTGAAGCTGCTGGTCAAGATGGTTGCCGGCCGGACGCTGAACGAGCTCGGCTACCGCTAGGAGGTTGGTCGGTCCAGTGCACCCGTCCGTCTCGCGTCGCCTGCCGGGCAGGATCCGCCGGCTCCTGGAACGGCGCACCTACCTGCCCGGGGCCGAGCCGGTGGCCCTCGACGAGCTGGCCAGCCCGCTCCGCTACGACATCGTCGTGCGGGCCGACCACTTCCGCTTCCTCGACCAGCATCTCCAGCTGCTGGACCGTGACCTGGAGGCGTACCTGCGCCTGGCCGTCGAGCATCCCTACTTCACCTGGTACACCAAGGTCGCCCTGCCCCGCTTCCGGCCCCGTGCGCACCGCGACGAGCAGCGCAGCCTGGAGGCCTTCCGGCGCCGGGTGGTGGGCGCGGCCGAGCTGTGGCGCAGCTTCAAGGCGGTCGGGTTCGACCCCCGCCACCCGGTGATCCTGCGGGTCGCGTCGCCCGACGCGGCCACCCCGACCGGCAAGGTCGTGCGGCGCCGCTTCCACGCCAGCGACGGCTGCCACCGCCTGGCCATGCTCATGGCGGTCGACCAGGAGACCCTGCCGCCCGGCTGGTACCGGGTCCGCACCGACCCGCTGCGCTCGCTGACCGACAACACCAACACGCTGATCGGCCCGCTGGCCCTCGGCAGGGAGGACTACTACCGCTTCCTGGCCAAGGGGTACGGCATGGCCATGGCCACCGGCCGGGACGCGATCCTCCACCACGTCCGGACGCACGCCGCCGACCGGCTGCCGGAGCTGGAGCAGGTGCTGGCCGTGGACGAGCGGGAGCTCGACGCGGTTGCGGGCGCGCGCGCCGCACCCGAACCTGGCTCGTACGCCAGCTGAACCTGCCCGGCATACCATGACGCCGTACCCAGGAGCCCAGCGAGGAGCGATCTTGCAGCAGCACCACCGTCGGACCGGCGCCCGTCTTGTGGCCCTCTGCGCCGCGCTGGCCCTGGCCACCAGCGCCTGCACCGCCGCCCGCGAAGACACGCCGACCGGGACCACCCAGGCGCGGCCGTCGCAGCCCTACACCGGCCCGGCGTTGCAGGCCAAGGCCGTCCCGATCGGGGCCAAATGGGACTGGTCGCGGTTCGACAGCTTCACCCCGTTCCTGAAGAGCCTGTCCGGCGGGGCGACCTTCTACGAGCTGGTCTGGTGCAAGGTCGAGCCCCGACCCGGGGAGCGTGACTGGAGCGACGTCGACCGGGTGGTCGACTCCGCCCGGGGCCTCGGCTACCAGATGTACCTCAAGATCCGGGTGGGCTCCTGCTGGGCCACCGACGGTCGGGGCGGCCACCTGCGGGGCAAGAAGGGCAAGACCGCCTCGGCCATGCCGGTGGACATGCCCAGGTACCGCGCGTTCGTGCACGACGCCGTGCGCCGCTATGCCGCCATGGGCGTCCACGAGTACGCCGTCGAGAACGAGCCCAACGCCGCCAACTTCTGGGAGGGGACCCCCGAGGAGCTGGAACGCCTGGTCACCGAGGCCGCGGGGGCCATCAGGGAGGCCGACCCCAAGGGCCTGGTGGTCGACCCCGGCGTCTCCAGCACCGCCTACGGCGTGGCCATCGCCAGGCATCTGCTCGACGGCGGCCACCCCGAGGAGGCCGTGGCCGCCTACCAGCGCTACTACGCTCGCCGCTTCCCGGTGCGGGGCCGGAAGCTGCCCCAGGTCGCCAACGAGGGTGAGCTCAGGGCAGCCCTGCGGGGGGAGCAGGCGGCCACCAACCTCGCCTACCTCCAGCTCGCCGACCGGCTCGCCGCCAGGCGGGTGGTGGACATCCGCCAGCTCCATTTCTACGAGCCATGGGACAACGTGCCCGCCCTGCTGGACTACCTCAAGGCCAGCCTTCCGCCACGGTTCCCGGTACAGGCCTGGGAGGTCGGGATGTTCTGGGTCGGCGGCGACGACCAGCCGGACGCCCGGGCCGACGAGGTCACCAAGACGGTCAGCTCCCTACTCGCCGGCGGGGTCCGGCCGGTCATCTGGCTGCCGCTGGCCTTCGACCCGGCTGGGCGGAACGGCGAGGAGCCGCGGTACGGCCTGCTCGACCCCGACGGCGCGGCACGGCCGGCGGGTGACGCGGTGCGCAGCATCTCCGCGGCCGCCAGTCAGGCCAGCTCGGTCCGTCCGGTGCGTGCGGCGTCGGCCAGCGGGGTCGCGCTCGGTGGCGCGGGCGGCACCACCATGGTGGTCTGGAGCGACGGTGGGGACGCCACGGTGGCCGCCCCCCCGAGCGATGGCGCCAAGGCG
>Ga0126308_10001096_pt1 | contig 10348 bp, 8 predicted proteins | sample Plot55_FD_92533 | JGI IMG/M metagenome (GOLD analysis project Ga0126308, IMG submission 92533) | Serpentine soil microbial communities from UC McLaughlin Reserve, CA, USA - Plot55 | ecosystem: Environmental > Terrestrial > Soil > Grasslands | place: USA: UC McLaughlin Reserve, Lake County...
CCATCAAAGCTTTCGCCCGCGGCCTCGTGATGCTCGAGCAGCTGGCCGGAATTGCCTATGTGGCGATGGTCGTGTCGCGGTTGGTCGGCCTGTTGGTGGTCCGGCGGGCGAACGTGGATTAGCCCTGAACCTTCCTGCATATCCGCTCGCCGTTCGGCGCACCGTTCGTGCGCTCTATAACGCGACACATCGCCCAATAGGACGGACCGTGGGAACTACGCCTTAGCCGCCGAGGCTATTTCCAGATCTTCCCGCTGCCACAGCGGCCAAGGATCGGATCACGGCCCACGGGCTCTCGGGAAGCGAGGCGGATGGAGAGGCACCGCGATGGCTTCGCGCGATTCGAACCCGCAAAGCGGAAGGACGGGAGCTGAAGCGCAGTGGGGGATCCAGCCGCGCCGCTTCGCCGTCGATGGCCACGGCGATGGCGCCATCGCCTTCGATCTTGAACGACCGTGCGGACCATTGGTGCACCTGCGGCCTGGAGGACTTATTGTCGCCCGGCACGGCGGCGGAGATGCCCAGGACGCCGCGGTCGAGCCGGGGTCGTGTGCCCGACCCGAGCACGCGCCCGAGCCGGTAAGGATCGTTCGAGACGAGCATCACGTCGGCAGAACAATGGGTTTGACCAAGGGAGTCGGTCCAGCGGAGCTTGAGCCTCTCCCCCGTGGGCCCGAGCACCCGGGGGACCGTGTCGGCGAGCGTGCGGAGCTTCGCACCTCGGTAGCCAGCGCTCTGTACCGCCTCGGCGTAGACGCCTAAGGACACGTTGTTGACAAACACGCGGCCGTTGACCTCAGCCAGATCGACGCGGCGCTCGCCACCGTCTACGAGCGCGTCGAGCGCACCCACAACATCGTCTCGGTCAACTCCTAAATCCAGAGCGAAGTGGTTCCGGGTCCCGGCGGGGATGCACGCGTAGGCCAGGTCGTGCTCGGCGGCGAGCGCCGCGACGATCGCCTGCGTGCCGTCGCCGCCAGCCACTGCGAGCGCATCGGCGCCATGCGCGATCGCGTTGCGCGCAAGCGTGCGGAGGTCGTCGCCCGGCCGCAGCTCGACGGGTTCTATGCCGCGTGCGCGCGCCTCACGCGCTAAATGGAACCGGTCGGCCTTTCCTCCTCCGGATCTCGGGTTGTATATGAGCACCGCCCGCTCCGGGCGCCGAGCAGAGGGAAGTCGGGCATGCGCTCTGAACACGACCCCTGCGGCGATCAGCGACAGCAGCGCTGCGGCCGCGATCAGGAGGTTCTCCAGAAGACCGCCTTGCAGCACCACGAGCGCGATCGCACCAGCCACCAGGGCCGCGGTCGCAGCGAACGCGAGGCCCCTCGCGAAGCCGCGCCGCAACAGGCCCCACCACGCCGCCGCCACGGCAAGCACGATGCATGCAAAGACCGTCAGGCCACGGGGGAAGTTCTCGATGGAAACCACCACCGCGAGAGCGACCGCTGCTGCCGCCAGTCCAAGCGCGGCGATCGCTGCGACTCGTTTCATCACCCCAAACGATGAGGATTTCCGGGGATGGTCATCGCCAACCGATCGGACCGATCTGACGACCGCTGACCCTAGGCCACATCCGCGGAACGGCCGCGGAGATAGGTAAAGGGCTCTCTTGGCTGACCCGGGGGCGTCCCATACGCTCTAACTGCGATGGCTGCCGGAGGCCGCCGATACAAGACCGACCGGTTCGCCGACGTCTGGCTGGGACGACGCCGAAACGCCGCGGCGCGGGCGATTTACGGCACGATCCTCGCGACCGCGGTCATAGTCGCGCTTTCGAAGGACGAGGCAGCCAGTGCCGGCGGGCTCGCGGCCGCCGTAGCCGGGACGGCGATCATCCTCTGGCTGACACACGCCTATGCGGATCTGATGGGCGAGCGCGCCGGCAACCGCGATGCCTCGTCGTGGCGAAGCCCCAAGACGGTGTTCGCGGACGAGTGGCCGATGGCCGAATCGGCTTTGCCTCCGATCATGGCGCTTGCACTCGGCGCGCTTGATGTCCTCAGCAGAGACACGGCCGTGTCCGCTGCCCTGGTCGTCGCGGTGGCTGAGCTGATGCTCTGGGGATACGTGGCCGGCCGGCGCATGGGGGCCGGAACCGCCGGCGCCACGGGCGCCGCGATGGTTAATGGCATCCTCGGCGGACTGATCGTGGCACTCACGGCGCTGATCCATTGACCGCACCTCGAACGCCACCTGCTACCCCTCGGTCTCAGCAGTGGAGATCGCCCGTGCTGCGACGATCAGGGTGAGGTGGCTGAACGCCTGCGGGAAGTTGCCCACCTGGCGCTGGCGCGCCACGTCGTATTCCTCGGCGAGAAGGCCAAGGTCGTTGGCCAAACCGAGGAGCCGCTCGAACAGCGTTCGCGCCTCGTCGACGCGACCGTTCGCCGCGAGCGCGCTGACCAGCCAGAACGAGCAGGCCAGGAACTGCCCCTCGCTGCCGGGGAGCCCGTCGTCGGTCTCGTCGGTCGAGTAGCGCGAGACGAAGCCGTCGTGACCCAGCTCTCGCCAGATGGCGTCGATCGTCCCGGTGACACGCTCGTCGGTGCCCGGCAGGAACCCCACTAGCGGGATGTTGAGCGTGCTCGCGTCGAGCTCCTGGGACCCGTAGAACTGAGTAAAGGTTCGCCGCTCGTTGTCGTATCCGCGCTCGCAGACCTCCTGGTGGATCTCGTCGCGAACCTGCTTCCAGCGCTCCACCGGCGCCTCGAGCTCAAAGCGCTCGGCGAGGCGCACGCCGCGGTCGAAGACCACCCAGGCCATGACCTTCGAGTACGTGTAGTGCCGTCGGGGTCCGCGGCTCTCCCAGATGCCGTCGTCGGGTTCCCGCCATATGGACTCGACGTGCTCGATGACACCACGCCAGCGCGGCCATAGCCGGTGCTCGATCCTGCCGACGAGCTCGACTCCTATGGAGAGGACGCCTATCACCTCGCCGTAGACGTCGAGCTGGAACTGCTCGGACGCCGCATTGCCGATTCGGACGGGCCTCGAACCCTCATAACCGGGAAGGTGGTCCAGCTCGAACTCGGTCAGGCGCCGCTCTCCCCCTACTCCGTACATGATCTGGATCTGCGAGGGGTCGCCGGTGCCAACTCGCGTCAGGAAGTCACGGAATGCGAGCGCCTCGTCGGTGTACTCCGCATCCAGCAGCGCTTCTAGAACGAGAACCGAGTCGCGAAGCCAGCAGTAGCGGTAGTCCCAGTTGCGCGCGCCACCTAGGTCCTCGGGCAGTGATGCCGTGGGCGCAGCGACGACCGCGCCCGTCGTCTCGGAGGTCATCGCCTTGACCACTAGGAGAGAGTTGACAACCTCCTCGCGATACGCGCCTTGGTAGGCACAGCGCCCGGCCCACTCCCGCCACCACGCCTCCGTGCGTGCCAGGGCGGAGTCGGCGTCCTCGATCGTCGGGGAGTCCTCGTACGAGAGGTGCCAGCACAGCGTAAGGCGCTCGCGCGTGCCTTCCACCACGACGAAATCAGCTTCGACGCTGCCGTCCTGAACGATGAGCGGGAGCGGCGTACTGAGGCGAAACGCATCGGGGCCGGCGGTCGCGAGAACGCCATCCGAAGTCGACTCGATCCACGGCTTGATCGATGCGTAATCGGGGCGCAGCAAGAGCTCCATCCGCATTGGGACCCGGCCTTTCAGGCCCTCGACGATGCGCATCACACGAGGCGGTCCCTCTGCACGCCGGGGCATGAAGTCGATGACCCGCACGGCGCCGTCCGCGGTCTCGAAGTCGGTTTCGAGCACCAGTGTTTCCGGCCGATACCGGCGCGAACCGCCATGTACTTCATCGGCCGGCGAGAGGCACCAGCGTCCATGCCGCTCTTCCCCCAGCAGCGCAGAGAAGCACGCAGCGGAGTCGAATCTCGGGAGGCACAACCAGTCCATCGAGCCGTTACGCCCGACGAGCGCTGTGGTTTCCAGATCGCCGATCAGTGCGTAGTCCTCTATGCGCAAGCCAGTGACTCCTTCCTCAGTGCGGTCAGATGCGGGATTGATCTAGCGCAGTTTCCACCGTCGCGCATACCCGCGCCCGAATAAGAAGGGCAAGCGCGCTCGCAGCATACGGCCTGCGGTGGCCAGAGCGCCAGTCGTACTAGCATCCGCTGCGTCCTGCGCATCCGCCTGATTGCGAACCGTCCGACGTCAGTGACCACCCACGGGCTGATGTCGGACGCGAGGCGGTTTCCGGGGATTCATACTTCGAGAGTGACTTCGGGCAGTAGCCTCAGCCACTAGCTCGGCAAGTTCTAGCTAGGCCGTTCCGCGTCGCCCGCAGTGTTGACCTCAACCGCTAGTCCGGCTCCAATCAGCAGTCCCTGCGCCACTAGATAGCAGGTGAACAGAAGACCGCCGAGTACTAAAAACAAGGTCACTGGCGTGCGCCCTATTACAGCTCTCGCGTAGTACCCCGCAACCAGGGGCGTAATTTGGAGAATAAGCGTCGCCGGAATCGCACCTAACAGTGCCGCGGACCAAACAATCGGGCGAGGTGACGCGAAGCGGTAAACCAGAGCACAAAGTGTCACGGTTGCAAGCGCTGACCCAATCGAGACCGACCAGGACGGGATGGTCACGCCGAGCCGCTCTCGAAGGTGCGTCGCCTCCGTCGCGGCGATCGCCATCAGGCTGATAAGCGTGACCATCCCGCCGGCCAGGGATACATGGCGCAGCTTCAGTGCGATCACGCCCGGTCGAGGTGCGCCCAACAGGCGCGACTCCGCCCGCTCGATCACTCCGGTGGCGCCGGCGCTCGCCCAGACCATTGCCCCAATGGCTACTGCGAGGAACAGGGGGGAGTCTCGCCGAGTGCGCAGCACGAGCAGTACGACCTGATCACGCACATCACGCGGTAGCAGCCTGGCCATCCGCGTCGCGACCATCTCGGCCTGAGGTGCGTCGCCAAGGATGATGGTCGCCAGAGCGGCAAGACCGAGGGCGAGCGGGGCGCACGCTGCCACGAGATACCACGCGAGGGCCGGTACATCGGCGCTCAGTCCCGAATCCCAGTAGAAGCTGGCGAAGCGACTCGCCGCCCCTCGGACCCATTTCGATGCGCCGGAGGACGTCACCAGTTGCCGGCGACTACAGAACCCTCATCGATGGCCGCGATGGACGAATCGTGGCCGCCGGCCGCGATCCGTCCGGCCGTTGAGGCCGTGCACTGATTCGCCAGCCGCGCAGGAGCTCGTTGATCGCCTCAGGTCCGACCAGCGGCTCTGGTGGGAGCGGCAGGTGCGCTGGGTGCAGTAAGAAAGCGCGCGTCTGAGATCCGCCGATCCCGCCGTGAAACGAGATGAGCTCCTCGAACGCGCACCCCTCCTCGGTGACCGGGTTGTAGAAGCTGTTGACGAGGATGTCCGGGGCGTGCCTGAACGAGTCGGCGCGCCGCAGATGCCGGCCAGCACTCGGTGGAAACGCCGCGAGCGGATCGACGCCGTCCACGCGGCCGTGCCGCAGCAGGTGGGTCCCCTGCGCGCCGAAGACCAGCGGCCCGTCGGACGCAGAGTGAACGAGCACAAATCCGACGTGCGGGTGTTCCCGCAGCGCAGGGATCAGCCGTGGATGACGCTCGTCGATCTCCTCGAGGGTCAGCCGATGGCGCCGTTCCATCAGGTAGACAAGGCCAAGGTTGCCCGAGCCGAGTACCACGACCTCGCGATCGGCGACGCCGCTGTTCGACCCTGGTCTGCGCTTCGGCGTTCGCGCGGTCGCCTCGTCGAGTGCTTGGCCGACGGCACTCGCATGCTCATCGCCGGCATCGACGCCGCCGACAAGCCCGGATGAAAGGGACCGCGCAACCAGGTCGTCGAGCCCGTAGCCATTGCGCTGTCGAAAGGTGGCGCCCTGCGTCTGGCCGTGGTCCGAGAGGACCACGATGTCGTACGGGCGCGGCGCATACCGGCGCGCCCTCTCAATCACCCTGAACCGCTGGTCGAGTTTGCGCAGCGCCTCGAGCGTGTCCTGGCGCTCAAGCCCGGAGTGATGCGCGACCTCGTCGTAGCTGGCGAACGTCGCGTACACGGCCGGGACGCCGCGCGCCATGTCCTGGAGGACCGAGTGGACGACGAGGTCACGAATGAATACGCACAACCCGGCTCGCATCAGCGGATAGCGGCCACCGCGCTTTCCCCGCGGTCGCACGTCGCGTCTCCGCTGCCGAGCCGCGGCGACCAACTCGAGCACCACCTCCCACGCGAAGAGGACTACTGTGCGCGTCACGTTCGAGCCGTTGGCGAGGAAGGATCGGTATCCGGGGTTGGGACTCCGCTCATCTGCCAAGCGGCTGACGGTTAACACCGCCGTATCGGCGCCGCCCGAGAGGAGGTTCCCGCGGCTCGTGCCACCACCAGCGAGTAAGTCCTTCCCGCTCCGGTGCCTGCGCTCGATCTCGGCGCAATCGTCCGGATCGGAGCATGTCACGAGTCGACCTGATTCCTTCTCCACCCAGCGAAATGCCGGGATGTCGTCGTTCGAGCCCAAAAGGATGCCGGCCTGACTGGCCCCTGTCTGGGACGACAGGTCGGTCTCCCATCCCGTCAGCTCGTAACTGCCTTCGGCGAGCCAGCGCGCCATGGTCGGCGTAACGCCGTCGCGTACGGCACGCTGGAGAACGGGGAGTGCGAGACCATCGATCTCGAGGAATAGCAGGCCCGGAACGTCCGTCCGGGCAGGCCGGGCGGTTCGGCGCGCGATCCGGCGCGCGATCTTGAGCGTGTACTCGTCGTCGTCCAGCCCTCCTAACGCCGAAATCGCGGTGCTGACCGCCGACGCGGCAAGGGCCACCAGCATCGCCGGGGCGAGTCCGTTGACCTGGATCGCGTCGGGCGCGATGTATCCCGCCAGCTCGAGCATCGCCGCGTCGAGCACAAGCACGATGAGAAATCCTGAGAGCACCGTGAAAGGAAGGCGCAGCGCGGCTACCAGCGGTGGTAGGACCGCGTTGAGTGCCGCGACGATGGCGGCGACCACGAACGCGCCGGCGAACCCGTTGACTTGGACACCTGAGACCCAGGACGCTGCCAGCAGGAGCGCGACCGCCGAGGTGCCCCAGGAGAAGATGAGGCGAAGCGGGCGAAGGTGGGGCCGGTCCGGACGCCATTTCAACGCCTGATCTGGTTCGGTCGCGCCATCCATACGTCCGATCATCGACCCTCCGGCGTCAATTCGCAATCGTCGTTGCGTGGCCGCCGAAGTCGGGGCGCGAATCTCGCTGTGTTCAACCCAACGGCGTGCGTTTGCCGGGCTGCAGCAACCGGACCTCGACGTCCGGAGCGAGCCTCGCTGCCGCCTCGACGAAAGCGTAAGCCGGTCGGGCGAGCCGATCGCGGGAGGGATGCGCCCAGGGCGGCCCGAGGGTTCCCCAGTGAATCGGAACTGCCACGCGCGGCCGGATAACGGCGGCCGCTTTGGCGGCCCGCTCGGGATCCAGATGGCCCGGGCCGAGCGCCGCTCCCCACCCCCAGACCGGTAGCAAGGCGACGTCGACGCTACCCGCTAGTGAAGCCATCTGAGGAAATAGATCGGTGTCGCCTGCGAAGTAGACGGAGCGTTCGCCCTCGACCAAGAAGCCGACCGCCTCCGCCACCGACGAATGCGGCCAGCGCCTGCCGTCGTGGCGTGCAGGCGTGGCCTCGACGGTCACCTGGTCGATGACCGTCGTCGCCCCCGCGCTCAGTGCGCGGAGGCGTCCAAAGCCGTGTCTTCGCAACCACGCAACGACCCCGGGCGGTGCAATCACCAGGACGGTCTGCCCCACGCGCCGTAACGAGGGGAGATCCGCGTGGTCGGTATGCAGATGGGACAGCAGCACTGCGTCGATGCGTTCGGCGGAGCTTTCAGATGGAGTCGGAACGACTCGCCGGAGAAGGCCGACGCGACGTCCCAGGACCGGATCGGTTAGGAGCCGCAGTCCACCCATCTCCAGGAGCACAGTCGCGTGTCCGAGCCAGGTCAGTCCGTCGGTCGCGTGCTTCAAACCGTCAAGAATGCGGTCGGCGTAGCGGTCTTCAAGTCGCGGGTTGCGGTGATCGTCTCGGCGATGGCGACCCATCCAGCGCGCGACTCCGCGATTGGGTTAAGGCATCCAAGCGCGCACCTCTTCATTGGCTATGGGATCCGTAACCATCGTCTGATCCAGGAACCAGGGCGCCACACCCTACGTTCCCCCGCGCGACAAGTCTGCCCGTGACTCGACGCGGCCTGGAGCGGGCCGATCGAACCGCGTGCGACCAGGACGGTGCCGAGGCCGGCACCGAGCGCAGCGGCGCCGATGATGGTTCCCTCGACTGCGGGCGGCGTGGCGCCTTTTGGAGCGCGCTCTCGTCCACGTTGCTCAGGGGGTGCTCACCGGCGAGGAGTTCGCGGCCGAGAGGCGGGGTTAACTAACGGGATGATAAGACGATCCATGACCGGCCCCGCAAAGTGACTTGGGCCGCCTTGCAAGAAACGATGCCCTGGTGACGGTTCGAAGCGAGCGGCTGGTAACGTCGTCGGCACAGCGGCAACGGCCCGTTCCTGGATCGCGGGACCCGGGCGAACAGAAGGGAGCAGACATGAGAGGTGCGGGTCGGGTCGGATTTGCAGGCTTCCTGTTGTTGATCGCGGGCGTCATCAACATCCTCTATGGCATCGGCGCCAACGCCCAAGCCACGATTTTCGTCAACGACACCAGATATATCCTCGAGGACCTCAATGCCCTCGGCTGGGTCCTGATCATCCTCGGGATTATCCAGCTCACCGGCGGCTTCTCGTTGCTCGCCGGTCACGCTTACGGACGCATAATTGGGATCACCGCCGGCGTCCTGGGCGCGATCGGGGCCGTGTTGTCGATCGGCGGTCGCTATCCCTGGTGGTCGCTCGCCGTCTTCTTCCTGTGCATCTACGTCGTCCACGGCATCATCGTCTACGGCGAGGACGAAAGAGCCGCGCGACCCTGAGGCCTTCGGTCGTCCGGAGCTCGAGTTGTCGGTCAGCCGACCGGCAGCGACAGGAACGATTGAATCAAAACAAACGCGAAGCTCGGCCATGCAAGCGTGAGGCGACGGCGGCGAACCTACAGGACCAGCGGACCGGTGCCGCTCGGGCGCCCGGCCAAGGCGCTCGGCTACGTCACACGGTGTGGTCGCGCGGAACGGCCACCCACGCCCAGGGGTCGACGCTCGTGGCTCAGGAGGCGTTCACGATCCCGCGGACGATCAAGAAGACACCCAGGGTGGCGCTCACCAGCATCGCGATGCGGCGGCCGTTGGCGGATAACCAGTGGTCGGTTCGCCCGACGAGCTCGTGCGTGCGCCGGGGGGCGAGCAGGAGGCCGAGCCAGGGGATCACCGCGAACGCCAACATGATCAGGTTGAACACCACGATCAGGACGACGCTCGTCACGGTCGACTTGTGCGCGGCGGCGATGTCCTTGAGCGCGATGAGATAGGCCGCCCCGGGCACGTTGAGCACCAGGGCGGCGGCGAACACGACGGGGACCGAGCCACGCGCGAGTATCCGCTGCGACCAGGGCTCGCGCCCGTCCGGCTTCTCCTGCTGTGGATGCTTTGACTTGCGGCGCTCGCGAAAGCGCTGGTCGAGCCCCGTCGCAAGCGCCACCGCCAGCAGCAGCGCGAGGCCGCCGACCGTGAGGTCCGCCACCCAGCTCAGGCCTGACCTGCTGCTGTGTACGGCTCCGCCGAGGACGAACACGATCACCAGTCCGAGGAAGATGCTGATCGTTAGCCCGCCGGCCAGGTACGCGGTCAAAAGCCGGAACGGGCGGGGCTGCGAAAGCAGGATCACCACCACCGCGAGCAGCGTGGGATACAGGGCGGCGTACAATGCGAGTACCAGAAAGCGCACGGGTCGAATCTAACCGTCTTGAGGGGGACCGGCATCGCCCGGGGGATGCCCACCTCGAAGCAGAAGCCCGCTCGCCCCGAAGTAACCCTCGTCGCCATCCGGCCACCAGCGCGAGGGCTCGCGACAGAATGGCCGGCCCTTACCGGTGCCGCAGTGGCGATTCAGCTGGGCACTAAGATCGCCCTATCACCTCTCCACGCCCGGATGTACATTTGGGTTCACCGGAGCATGAAGGACGACCGATCCCGCCAGCATGTCGTGAAGCCCGCGACGGCGGTAGTCGATGAGAATCATCAGGAAGCCGGCGAATAGTGGGATCGCTGCCAGTATCAGGCCTGCGAAACGGAGCAGTGACCTGCGCGGGCGCAGCACGCCGCCGTCGTCGGCTCGACAGACGCGAATTTGCAGGAGTCGATTGCCCGGTGTCTGGCCCGTTGTGGACCAGAACATCACGAAGTAGCCGACGCTCCACACGAAGAACAGCGCGCCG